>Ga0065721_10052859_pt1 | contig 11012 bp, 6 predicted proteins | sample Mesricmetagenome_FD_59108 | JGI IMG/M metagenome (GOLD analysis project Ga0065721, IMG submission 59108) | Mesophilic microbial community from rice straw/compost enrichment Sample: eDNA_1 v2 (version 2) | ecosystem: Engineered > Solid waste > Grass > Composting > Bioreactor | place: USA: Davis...
CTGCAGCCGATCGTCGAGAACGCCGTGAAATACGGCTTGGAGCCGCTCGAGCGTCCCGGCCTTCTGCGCGTTTCCTCTTTCGAACGGGACGGAAGGCTCGCGATCGTCGTCGAAGACGACGGCGTCGGCATGGACGAGGAAACGTTAAGAAAGCTCGTCCAATCGCTGGAAGCATCGCAGGGCTCGGCCACGGAGGCTAGGGAGGCTTTGGACGGGACGGCCGGACGGAGAGGCATCGGCTTGCTGAACGTGCATCTTCGCGTGCGTCTCCTGTTCGGGGAAGGCTACGGAATAAGCGTCGCCAGCATGCCGAACCTGGGGACGACCGTCACGGTGACGATCCCCATTCCACCCGAAAGGGGGCAGACCTAATGAATATTCTCGTCGTCGACGACGAGAGCGTCATCCGAAGCGGAATCGAACGGACGATCCGGAACCATTTTCCGGAGTACGGCGTTTTTCTGGCCTCCAACCCGGAGGGGGCGGCTCATCTTCTGAAGAAGGAAGCGATCGATCTCGTCCTCACGGACGTTCTGATGCCCGGGATGACGGGGCTCGAGCTGATGGAAATCTCCCGCGGGAGCCATGCCCGCGTGAAATGGGTCGTGATCTCCGCTTATTCCGAATTCGCCTACGCCCAGGAAGCGATGCGTCTCGGGGCCAGGGACTACCTGCTCAAGCCGATCGGCAGAGACAGCTTGGTCGGCCTCATCCGCAAGCTGGGCGAGGAGATCGCGAGGGAGAAGGAGCGCAATAAGGAGAACCAGCTGTTAAAAGGAAATCTCAGGCTGCTTAGGGAAGCCGTGTTCGCCCGATGGGCGTCCGGCCTGGATCTCGGGGGCATCGATCTGAAGCCGTTTACCGAAAATCACCCTTACTTCCATCTCGTCATGGTCCGGATCGAGAGCGACAAGGATATGAAGCTCGAGCATTTTATCGTGGAGAACGTGCTGAACGAGCTGATCGGGACGGAGGGCAGCGGGTTCGTGGCGAGCATCGACGCGAAAAGCCTGCTCGGACTCGTGACCTTGAACGAACAAAGCGGCCTGAAACGTCTCGTGGAGCAGCTCAGGGCCCATCTCAAGCGATACGTGAAGGCGCCTTTCCAGGTGCTGCACAGCGATCTCGTGACCGACATCGCCAAGGTGCCCGGAGAGATGCAGAGCATGCTCAAGGCCGCCTCCAGCCAAGTGTACGACCATTACGCCAGCGGAGGGGACCAAGCGGTGGAAGTGGCGCTTCAATATATCCAGAGCCATTTTCAGGCCGAATTGTCCCTGGAGAAGGTCGCTTCGATCGTCTATCTGAACCCGATCTACTTCAGTCAGCTGTTCAAGCAGAAAACGGGACACGGGTTCAAGGAGTACGTCACGCAGCTGCGATTGGAACGCGCGATGCAGCTGCTCAGGGAGTCCGAGCTGAAGATCGCGGACGTCTCCGAGCGCGTGGGGTATCCGGACATGCGCCACTTCTCGCAAGTGTTCCGCAAGAAAACCGGTTTGACTCCGTCGGAGTATCGGCAGGGCTCCGGCGCCGCCATCGTGGAGCCCTGACAGGCGCCGGTCGTTCGCCATCCCTTCCTCTATCGATTCCTTTGCACAAAAAGTTATTTTTGTTATATTGATGTAGTGGGAATATACGTTCTCGTTGCGGAGCGGACAATCTTGCGCGAAGAACCCGTGAGAGGATGATCGGAGATGGAGAGGAACGGGCGGAAGTCGGGAGAATATTACGCGGTGATCTTCAAGAGCAAGCGAACGGACGGAGACAACGGGTACGGGCGGATGTCCGACGAGATGGCCCGGCTGGCTTCGGAGCAGCCCGGCTATATCGGGATCGACAGCGTACGCGACGCCTCCGGAACCGGCATCACGGTGTCGTATTGGGAGAGTCTGGAGGCCATCTCCAACTGGAGAAGCCACGCGACGCATCGGATTGCGCAGGAGCGCGGAAAGTCCGAATGGTACGAGAACTACGAGGTCAAAATCTGCAAGGTCGAACGCGAGTATTCGTCCGGCGGGAACTAGTCGGTCCGCAGGAGGACCGTAGATGACAAAAATGGGAAGGACCGGGAGATATCCCCGGTCCTTCCGCATGTCCGCATACCGTTATTCGTTCGTGTCCATGATATCCATCAACAAAACCAGCTCGTCGTCGATCGGAATCGAGACGGTCCGAATCCAGGCATGGGTATCGAGATCGGCGTATTTGTCCGAGACCTTGGCTTCCGGGCCGACCGTGCCCTCATGGGCGAGGTGGGGAATGAAATACGGCCTCCAGCTCCAATCGGCGAATCGGTAGTCGAGCTTCGTCAGCCATTCCCCTTCGTCGTTCCGGTAATGGTTGGCGGAGAGCTGAATGCCTGTCGTCCGGCAGAGATACACGCGAACGCAAGAGTCGTCCAGGCTCGGCAGCAGCAGCCGGATCGCCGCATCGGCGAACTCCGCCTCCGCGGCGGTTTCGGCCGACCCGGCCGAGCGCTTCTCCATGAACGCGCGAATTCCGGACAGGCGGACTTTCGCCACGAGCCGGTTGCCGACCTCCTGCCAGATCAGCCGGGATTCCTTCAATTGCGCGCGATGCGCGTTCAGCTCGGCTTCCACCAGCTCGGTGAACGCTCTTTTGTCCCGGAATTCCGGCTCGGCCGGAGAGAAGAGATACCCTTGAACGTATCTCGCGCCGACTTGGATCGCTCTCTTCAGGTCCTGGCTCGTCTCCACTCCCTCCAGCAGGAGAGAAGCGCCGATCTGTTCCGCCAGATTGGAGAAAGACCGGAGAACGCCCAGGTAGCCGCTGTGGGTCGCGCTTTTTTTCATTAAAAGGATGTCGACCTTGATCAGGTTGGGCCGGATTCTCGCGATGCGGTCGAAATTGCTGAAGCCGATGCCGATGTCGTCGATCGCGATCAGGCAGCCCGCTTCCCGGTAGAGCTCCACGATCTTCGTCAGCCCGGACATCGATTCGCCGAATTCGTCCTCGGTGATCTCGATGCAGACGCGGCCGGGATCGACGCCGTGCTTCTGCAGCAATTGCAGCGTATGAAGCTCGCCCGTCTCCATATAGTGGCGATAGATCCAGGACGGCTTCAGATTAATGAACAGGATAGGAGGGTTGGCGATCGAACCGAGCTTGACGATCGCCTGCTCTCGCAGCAGCCGGTCGATGCGCACGTGATCTTCCAAGGAGACTTCCTTGTCCGAGAAAAAGGGGCCCAGACTGCGTACGGAACCGTCCGCCAGCTCTCTGCCAAGGGCTTCGTAACCGACGATCTCGCGCGATTCCATGGCGATGATCGGTTGGTAGTAGGCGAGCAATCGCCCCTGCGGATAAAACCTGGAGTACGCGTCGGAGCCTGATGGTTGGCGCATGGGCACTGCCCTTTCCGTACAAAGAGGTGTTATATTTCTTGACATGATGGTCTGTAATGATTGTATAAAAGACGGCACGATTCGACAATAGGAAAATTTGAAAGGATTGCCATCGGCCGGCCTTCGGGAGAGAATTCCGGTCCATATCCGTGCCGGCGGAACGGGAGGGCGGAACGGGAGAGGCGGTACGAGGCGGCGATTCGGACGCGGCGAAGGACGAATACGCTTCACGGAAGCTCGTATTCGTCCTTCGGTCAGTCGGAGCATAGGTTGATCTCCGCGCCTCTTCGGCTTCGTAAGACGCCGGAGAAGGCGCGGCTTGGGGAGATTATTTCTTTAGCCGGCTTGCGTTCGAGACTTGGTACAGGCCCGACAGGTGGGCTCCGCCGTCGTTGTCGACGGCCGCCCATACTTTGCCGTCCGCCGCGACGGTCAGCCCTTCGAGCTTCTCGAACGGCGCGATCGTCGAAGTCAGCTCCAGCTTCTTCGTCTTTCGGATGACCGAGCCGGATACGTCGGACTTTTCTTCCGTCAGCCCTTCGAACGGCTTAAGTCCCGCCAGCGAGAACGTATAGACGGCTTTCAGCTTGGCCGCGCCGCCGATCAGCTTGTCGCGTTCGATGACCGCGTATTGGTCGTTGCCGAGGTTCGCGATCTCGGACAGGCCGATCCAATCGCCGCTCGCGTCCGTCGACTCCAGCGGGTAGAGGAAAAATTCCCAGGCTTCGTTCTTCAGGTCGTAACGCGCGATCCGCGCGTAGTTGACTCCGCCGACCTTGGCGTCCTTCGCGTATTCGCGTTGGATCGCCGCGACCAGGTAGCGCCCGTCGGAAGAGATCGTCACGCCTTCGAAGCCGTTGCCGCGAATCGCTCCGCCTTGGGCGGAATCGATCTCGGCGGGCAGGGCGATTTTACGCAGCACTTGGCCCGCGCTATCCACCTGGACGAGCTCGTTGGCCAAGTAATCCTTTTCGTTGAACAGGGCGTTGCCTTCGCTGGCCAGCCAGAAGCCGGGGTTCTTGGGCTTGGCGATCGAAGTGTCCGGCGCGATGCCTTCCATATCGACGTTCGCGAGCTTGCCGTTCTCCTTGATCGCGACGTGATGGGACAGGGCGGCCGTGCCGCCTTTCAGCTCCAGCTTGTAGATATAAGGCTGCATCGCGACGTCCGGAACGGCGTAGAGAACTTTGGCGTTTTTGGCGTCGGCGGCCAGCCCGGACAGCGCGGCCCACGATACGCCCGGCTTAGCGGAGATCGTCGGACGGCTCGCCGGCGCTTCGTACTTGCCGGAGACGCCTTCGAAGATCGTAATCGAGCCGGCCGTTTCGTCGGAGGCGAGGAACAGGCCTTTGCTCGGGACCGCAAGCAAGCCTTCCGGACGAATGCCGGTCGGAAGCAGCTGAACGAACGACGGAGCGGACGGCTTCGACAGGTCGTACACCGCCACGAACGATCCGCGCTCCGAGCCGACGAACGCAAACTCCTTTTTGCCGAAAACGCCGGTTTCGAGGCCTTCGGTCTCGATGCCTTTCGCTTCCGAGCGGGAATCCGCGTAGAAGCCGTACCGCGCGGCCGTCTGCTCGAGCGCGCCTTTGTCCGTCCAAAGCAGCTTGCCGGCCGGGCTCCAGACGCTCCAGCCGCGTCCGCCGGTGTAGTCGAACTCGCCTTCGTCCGCCGTGTAGAGCGTCGTGCCCGCGGCGTTCCAGGCGATCGCGTCGGACATTCTCGCGCCCGCGTTTTCTTCCTTGGCGACGTCTTCCGGGTAGGAGCCGGAGAAGGAGATGGCGCCGTCTTCGGTCAAGTCGGCTTTCTGCTTCGCGGGCTTGCCGGAGGAGAACAGGCTGGAGAGCTTGCCGGTCTTCAGGTCGATCACGGCGACGCCGTTATTCTCCTGCAGCGTGACGGCCGCTTTGCCGTTCTTGATGTCTACGAATTCCGGCTGCGGGTCGTTCGGGTAGAGCAGGCCTTTGGCCTGAAGCTGCGCTTCGGCGAATTTCAAGTCGCGGACTTTGGACTTGGCGATATCGGCGTTGTTGATATTCACGATCTGCACGTACCCCGGTCCGCTGATGTCGCCTTCCAGTCCGGGCTTTTCTTCGTCGGTGCGGATGCCTTGGCCGTCCACGTAGATCGGTTCGTTCTCGATGGCGATGACGGCGACGAATTGGCCGTTCAGCTTCGTGACCGCGATCGAGTCGGGGTGGTTGCCGACGGCCAGCTCTCCCTTGATTTTCAGCGTTTTCGTATCGATGGCGAGCAGCTTGCCCGGTTTGATCTCCGGTTTCTCGCCGATCTCCCTTTTGGACGCGATAACGACGGCCAGCGCCGTTTTGCCGTCCGGCGTAACGGTTACGCTGGTCGGTTCTCCGCCGACATCGATCGCCGCGAGCTGCTTCGGCTTGGCCGGATCCGACAGGTCGACGACGCCGATGCTTCCGAGTCCCGCGCTCGTATAGAACAGGCGGTTGCCGTCCGGAGTCGCGGCGATGATCTCGGCGATGCCGCCGCCGGGAACGAAGAAGGAGGACAGCGGGCGGAACGAGTCGATCTGTTTCGTTTTCGCTGCCGCGTAGCTGCCGGCCGAGAATAGGACCGATGCGGCCAGCGAGGCGGATAAAGCGGCGTAAAGCGTCTTTTTCATCACGAATGGAGGCCTCCAAAAAAGAATAGATTCAAGACAAGATTAGTATCCGGGATGAACGTCAGCGGAGCGTAAACGAGAAGGCGGAGTTTTGTAAAAGGTCGATTGCCGCCGAGACGTTCGTACTTTGGACTCAGGAACTTTTCGGGAAACGCCGCGTCTAACGTTCAGGTACGATTTCTAATCCGGAGAGGGAGGGATCTCTTCTGGTGCGGTAGCGCGGAGCCGAAGCTCGAGCTCGCAGAGAGGGCGCCGCGCGTCGATTCCTGCCCATAAGCTGAATAATTCCTGAAAAAACGGGCTTCTGCTTGTAACCTTTGCCAACTCCTCGACGTCATATTACCGAGATATCGTTGGCCTTATCCCATGCGAGAGAATCGCAACCTATATTGGAGGTAGAACCCAGTGCGAAAAATCATTTCCGTCTTGGCGGCAATCGCCGTTTTCTTATCCGCATTTTATCAGCCGCAAAGCGCGCAAGCCGCTTCCCCGATTCGCATTTTCATCGACGGGCAGCTTCTGCAGACGCGCGAAGCTCCGGTCGCCATCGGCGGCTATACGATGGTGCCTCTGCGGGGCATCTTCGAAGCGCTGCAGGCTCGGGTAGTATGGAATCAGAAAGCGCAGACGGTCACCGCGACCAAGCGGGACACGACGGTCGTGCTGACGCTCGGCGCCAGAACGGCGACTATCAACAACCAAACGGTTACGCTGGATGCGCCCGCGCGGGCCATTCGGGGAAGCACGATGGTGCCGGTTCGTTTCGTGAGCGAGGCGCTCGGAGACGACGTCGTCTGGGATAAGCTGTCCCAAAGCGTCCTGATCACGACGAAGGCGGTCGTGCAAGTCGGCGCCGCGACGTCGCTGGCCGTCTCGACCGTGTCCCAGAACGGGGACGGCCGCGATCTGAAAGTCGCTTTCACGGCGCCTTCGGACCAATCGAACGTGAACGGATACCGGGTGCTGGTCGTCAAAGCGAACAATTCGTCCTCGTTTAATCTGGCGAAAGCGCAAGCCGTCGGAGCGTCGAATTACACCTCCGTCGGGAAATCGGGCTCCTCTCCGAGCGTCACTCTGACGTCCCAGAGCAGGGACGTCGACGGCGCGCTGCTGCGCGCGAACCAGGCTTACCGCGTGTACGTTCTGACGGTCGGGAAGGAAACCTATGCCCTGTCGAGCCCTTCCGTGTCGATCAGCCTGACGGCGGGCCCTCAAACCGTAGACGCGGCTTCCAACGTAAAGATCGAAGACATCAACGATTACGGAGACGGCCGGGACGTACGGGTTACGTTCTCCAAGTCCGCCAACGAAAGCAACGTCTCGGGCTACCGGGTCATTCTCGTGAAGACCGGCGGCGCTTCGAGCTTTAACGCGTCCGCGGCGAACGGTCTGTCTTCCTCGAATTACGCGACCGTCGCGAAGACGGGCAGCGGCACGTTGAGCGTCACGCTCGGCGCCTCGGCGCGGGATAGCTCCGGCGCGCTCATCAAGAACGGCGAAGCGTATACCGCCTTCGTTCTGGCGGTCAGCTCGATTCCCGGCAGCCGTCCGAACGCCTTGTCCGCGGGCTCGCCTAGCGTTGCGTTGGTCAACTCCGGCGTCGGCGCGGCCACGAACGTGACGGCCAGCGATATTTCGGACTACAATAACGGCCGCGATCTGCAGGTTTCGTTCACGAAGCCGAGCGTGGAGACGAATATCGCGAGCTACCGGCTATTCGTCGTGAAAGAAGCGAAGGCCGCGAGCTTTAATCTGGCTACGGCGTCCGCGATCACGAACTCGAGCAACTACACGACGATCGCCAAGACGAACGGCAACATCGTGCAGGCGTTGAACGCCGGTTCGCGCGACAGCGACGGGGCCCTTATCCAGAACGGCGTTCAGTATCGGATTTTCGTCCTGTCGGTGGGCAACAACGGGTATAACGCGCTGTCGTCGGCTTCTCAGCAAATCACGCTTTCGAATAACAACGTTACGGCCGCGACGAACGTCAATGCCGCGGATGTAGCGGATTACAACAATGGCTTGGATATGCGCGTATCGTTCTCGAAAGCCGCGAACGAGACCAACATCGCGCATTACCGGGTTTATGTCGTAAAGGATTTCGAGGCGAATAGCTTTACTTTGGACTTCGCGAACGCTATTCCTTATTACACGGTGGTCTACAAGACCGGGAACCATATTACGACGACCTTGAACGCGGAATCCCGCGATGTTTACGGGGAGTTGATCCAAAGCGGGGTCGACTACAAGGTGTTCGTCCTGTCCGTCGCGAACTCCAATAACTATCAGAACGCGCTGTCGGCCGCTTCGCCGACGATCAAGCTGAACAACGGCGGCACGGTGACGGCGGCGACGAACGTGACGGGAGTCGACGTCGCGGACAACGGGAACGGCATGGATCTTCGCGTATCGTTCACGAAGGCGGCCGTAGAAACGAACATCACCCATTACCGGATTTTCGTCGTCCCGGACGCGGGGGCTTATGCCTTTAACATCAACACCGCGAATACCATCACCGATCCCAGCCTGTTCACGTTCGCGAACACGAGAAGCGACTACTCGCAAACCCTGACGAACAGTGCCAAAGATATTTACGGGCAGCCGATTCAAAACAACGTGCCTTATCGCGTCTTCGTCTTGTCGGTAGGTACCTCTCAAGGCGTGAACGCTTTGTCCCTCGCTTCGCCGGCGGTGACGTTGACGGCCAATTCCGTTCCCGTCGCGACCAACGTGATCGCGAGCGACGTGGCGGATCTGAACAACGGATCGGACCTGCAGGTGTCGTACAACAAAGCGGCCGACGAGACGAACTTGAACCACTATCGCGTCTACGTCGTGAAGGAGCAGGCGGTAGGCTGGTTCTCGGCCTCTTATGCCCAAAGCTTGGATGCTACGCGATACACGGCATTCCCGAAAAGCGGCGCGGGCTCCTACAGCTATCGTTTAGGAGCCGGAGCCCTGGACACGGACGGCGCGCCGATCACGAATAACGTCGGATACCGCGTGTACGTGCTCTCTTATGCGAATAACGGATCGGTATCGATCTCGACGGCTTCCAATCCGATTACTCTGAGCTCCGGCGGGGCGGCCGTGGCCGAAGCCGTTGGTCTTTACGCGCAACAGACGAATCCCGGAGTCGTGAACGTTTATTTCTCCTTCCAACCGGGGACAGACGGCGACGTTTCCCATATCGCCGTATGCGCCAAGAGGGAAGTCTACGGAGCTTTGACGGTAGACGAGGCCAACAGCGCGAATAACTCCGGAGGGTGCATCGCGGTGAACAAAACGACTACTCCGGTTCCCGTGACCTTCAGCGTGGACAAAAACGCTTTGGCGATCAACGAAACCTATCGCTTCTATGTGCTGTCGGTAGCCAACCCATCTAGCGGAAAGGCGAATAAACTTTCCTCGACATGGGCGAGCTTCAGACCGACATTCTAAGTATTCATGAAAGACGGAAACCGGAAACCCTTCGTTCGCGGAGGGTTTCCGGTTTTTTGGCGTGCGCTCGTGAGCGAGGGCGTCGCAAAGGAACGGGTTTCTTTCGATTTTCGGGAGGGGCCCTTGGCGCGTGACACACGGCCTTGCCCGGTCTATTTTTGGATGGCTAAAGTGTTATCGGGACTCGAATATGCTAGAATAGGGAGAAAAAGCGTAGGAGAGAGTCGCGTGCAACTCTGGAGGAGACTAAGAAGCTGGATCGGTTCGCTGGCCATCGCTTACATCCTATCTCTCGTGATCGGAATATTCGTGATTCAGCCGTATAAAGTGGACGGACACTCCATGGATCCGACGCTGCGCGACAACCAAAGGCTGTTCGTATCGAAGCTAGCGCATACGTTCGCCCGTCTTCCGGATTACGGAGATATCGTCATCATAGACAGCCGGGTTGACCGCGAGCGGGATTTTATGGACGAAGTCCTGGAAAATCCGTTGATTCAATTGCTGCGCAAAGATAACGAAAGAGCCTTTTACGTCAAGAGAGTGATCGGCAGGCCCGGGGATTTGATCGAAATCCGCGGAGGAACGCTCTATCGGAACGGGGAAAAGCTTGAAGAACCGTACATCAAAGAAGCGATGAGCGCCTATACGGTAGGCCGGTGGACGGTGCCGGAAGAGCACGTTTTCGTCATGGGGGACAACCGTAACCATAGCGAGGACAGCCGGGCGATCGGGTTTATTCCGCTGGATCATGTGCTAGGCAAGAAAATCGGATAGGGTGACGATGAAAAGCAAACCGTCCGGCGATACTCGCCGGACGGTTTTTTCGTGCGCTGCCGTCGCCAATCGCTCAGACTCCTCCTAAACCCGCGAAGCCTGCCGCAAGTAAGGCGTTCCCGACATATCTTTGCGCCGGTAAGCGCCCAGGATCAGTCCGACCGCCGCCAGCTCCAATATCGTGCCGGAGCTCCAGTTCAAGATAGGCAGCTTCATGCCGACGATCGGCAGCAAGCCTACGCACATCAGCAAGTTCCACATCAATTGGAAGCATAGAACCGCCGACAACCCGGCAACCAATCCCCTTGCATAACCGTCCCGCAGCCTGGCCGTCATGAAGGCGAGTCTCGCGGCGAAGAGCAACGCCGTCAAGACTACGGCAATGCCGAATACCCATCCCAGATTGGACACCAGATAGGCGTAAAACAGATCGCTCGACGAGAAAGGCAGTCCGTCGGGGGAAATTCCGAAGCCGCGCCCCCATAACCCTCCGGACTGAATGGCCTTTTGAGAAAGAAGGGTCATATAGCCTCCGCTATCCGCGTTCGCTTCCGGATTCAGGAACGCGAAAAGCGATTTCCATCTTTCCCAGGATAGGAGCAAGTAAAAGACGGGAAGGGAAAGAACGATCAACGCGGACGCGCTGCCGAACAGAAGCTTTTTCTTCCCGTAGACGCAAAGCAGGACGAACAAGCCGCAGAAATAGATCAGCAGATCGGTGAAAGCGGGAGCCGCCGCGTACAGAACGGCGGGCGCGAGCGCGTATAACCCGAGCGCCTTCG
>Ga0065721_10006740_pt1 | contig 11005 bp, 9 predicted proteins | sample Mesricmetagenome_FD_59108 | JGI IMG/M metagenome (GOLD analysis project Ga0065721, IMG submission 59108) | Mesophilic microbial community from rice straw/compost enrichment Sample: eDNA_1 v2 (version 2) | ecosystem: Engineered > Solid waste > Grass > Composting > Bioreactor | place: USA: Davis...
GTCTACGTTGATTTTTCTGCTACTGATTACGATCCCTTCTTCAATATCAATACTCCACAGGACTTATACAGTGCTGAAGCACAGCTGGTACATGTTCAATAATACTCATGACGTCGCGACTATCCCTGCCTCTACATCCATTATGTCAATCACACAATCCAGCACCCTTTCATAGAGCTGGTGATGGGAGACCCATTCATGCCCGCCACCGATCCCTGTGAGTGTTTCCGCTCTGTTTTTCCCGTGTAACCTGTCATATCTTTCTGCGTTAAGGATTATCATGAAATTACTGCTAAGCATCTGGCGCCCCCTGTGCCACGTTCAATTCTGGATTATGATCGCCATCTATACTGTGCTTGGCCTGAGTTCAAATCCGGGCAGCATGGTGCCGGTATTCAACGACCTGCTGATGCATTTCTGGGGATATTTAGTAGCGGGAATTTCCATCAGCTTTGCCTGGCCGCGCGCGCCTTACTGGCAGCGGGCTGCGTTTCTGCTGGGCTACTCTATCGCGATTGAAATTGCCCAACACTTTATGCCGCCCAGAACCTTCAGCGGTATGGATATCCTCGCCAATTTCAGCGGCATCCTGGTTGGACTGGGTCTGTTCGTTCTGCTGAAACGTATCGCTCCAGAATGGGCTAAACCGTTTATCCGTTAGTGGATAGCGGCAGATACTGCGCGATAAAAACGATATCCGGGAATCACCATCATCATCTCGGCCGGAGCTACCAATGTTAAAGATAATCTGCCTGTTCCTGCTCTCATTAACGCTGTGCCCTTTCAGCTTTGCGGATGAACAAACCCGCGCGCTGGTGGAAGCTGCCATGGAGCGTACACGCCAATCGGTCATCTACAATGGTGCTTATTTTAAGATTGATTATCCCAACGGTGACGTGCCGGCAAATGTTGGTGTGTGTACTGATGTTGTCATTCGCAGCTATCGCAGGCTGGGTATAGATCTGCAACGCCTTGTTCATGAGGACATGCGCGATCATTTTGCTGAATATCCTGCGCGGCGCATCTGGAATCAGACCCGCACCGATCGCAACATCGACCACCGCCGCGTTCCAAATCTACAGACATTTTTTACCCGTAAAGGAAAATTGCTGCCGGTTTCTCAGCAGGGTCGCGACTATCAACCCGGCGACCTCGTCACCTGGATGTTGCCGGGCAATCTGCCGCACATTGGAATCGTGGTGGATCAATTCTCCGCTGATGGGAAGCGACCCTTAATCGTGCATAACGTCGGCGCTGGCCCGCAACTTGAAGATGTTCTGTTTCGCTATCCTATCACCGGGCGTTATCGTTATGCCTTGGATGAGTCTCTTTAGGCGCGCTGCTGGCGGCGGAGTTTTTGTGAATACATACGACGATCCGCCGCCCACACCAGGTCGGCGGGGGAATCTGCATCCTTGAATGCAACTGCGTAGCCAAGAGAGGCCGAAATCTGCAGACGATGACCATCATGATAAATCGGCTCAGCAATGGCAGAGGCAATGCGTTCAAGCAGCGGTTCAATCTCAGCACCGACAATGTTTTCCACCAGCACAACAAATTCATCTCCCGCCCAGCGTGCGGAGGTATCTCCTACCCGCGCGCAGGATTCCAAACGCTGTCCCACTGCTTTTAATACATAGTCGCCAGTGCGATGGCCGTAGGTGTCATTGATCACCTTGAAGTCATCCAGATCAATAAAAATAACCACCAGACTGTCCTCCGGTTTACGCCGGGCAAGAAGCATGGCATGTTCTATACGATCATTCAGCAAGGTACGATTGGGCAGACCGGTTACCGGATCATGCAGCGCCAGGTGTGCCAGTGTGCGACGATGAGCGAGAACACTGAACAGACTCAATGCAATCACCGCCGCAAAAGCCCAGGCTACGAGGCGCAACAGGCCTTGCGGAAACCGCCCTTCATTGCGCAGCAGCTTTGCCGCAAATCGCCATCCCTGTTCAGAGGTTATGATGACTGCCTGCGGATCTTTAAATAATTCCACATCGCCCCACAAGTTGTGACCGCGCGCGCCCTTGACCGCAAATTGATAAGTTGTCTGGTTACTCCGACCAAAGATATCTGCAAGAAAAGAGTTGGAATCGATCACCGTGGATAGCAGTCCCCAATAAGCGTCGTCGACAAATATCGGCTCGCGATAAATCATTGCCACACCCCCCTGCACCAGCTCCACCTGTTCCGCCATCACAGCTTTACGACTGGCAATGGCCGCCTCCACCGCCGGCCATTGCTCCGGCAGAGAGCGATAATCCATCCCCAGAACCTGTTCGTTACCCTCGAGGGGATACAGGTACGTCAGCTGATAACCAACGGCCACACCAATATTACGAACATGCAGCGTCGTCTGATGCGCGATCCGCAGAATATCTTCCACTTCTTCTTTCTTGAGATCGTTACGCCGAACGGCAAGATAACTGCTTAAACCACTGGTGAGATGTAAGACGCGGTTTAATTGAAGGTCAGTGTGTGTACGGAGGTCCGTCGCGAAGGCGAGCGCATCGATACGGTCACTTTTTGCAAGACTATGCCGATGCATTGAGAGCATAACTTCGGCCAGCACCACCAAGGTCACAAATACAATGATAGGCAGGCTGACAATAAAACCTGGTTCTGAATAATGTCTCAATCGCTTTAATTCCATTTGATTCGATTAATCGATNCACGATCTTCGGCCATCNTAATCATCTTGATGATGCATGAGAACCATTATGTTTCAGCGGGCTTTTAAGGAGGGAGGAACTGCGTGGGGTTATATGCATGATTGAAATAAAGAAAACTCCCGCCGGAGCGGGAGTTTTTGAGACAAGCAAACTTAGTTACATACGGAACCAGTTACCGCAGGAATCTGGGCGTTGCCCGAACCGCCTTTGGTACCCTGGAAGCCAAACTCTACTGTTTGCCCTGCTGCAATTGCCCCATTCCAGCCGCTGCCGGAAGCAGTGTAGGGATTGCTGCCGGACACAGTGGCGTTCCAGCTGTTGGTTACGCGTGAACCATCAGTGTAGTTCCAGCTGACACTCCAGTTGCTGATAGCGCTGCTGCCGGTGTTAGTGATGCGGATAGCACCGGTGAAGCCGTCGCTCCACTCGTTGGTCACCACATATTCACAACTACCGCCAGTGTTGCCCGGAGTACTGCTGGCTGCTGCACTGCTCGGCGTGCTGGAAACACTTACCGCGCTGGAACTGGCACTGGATACTGGTGTTGATGAAGCGTCACCACCAACGATGCCGTAGGGCGCCGGTTGTGTGCTACAGGTGCTGGCGGCGATACAGCTGCGGTTTTGTTCCCAGCCCCAGCCGCTTTGCGTTGAAGTACACAGCGGATACAGCGTGCCGTACCAGTTACACTGGCTGCCGGTTGCTGCGCTGCTTGAGCTGCTGGAGTTCGGAGTGGAACTCACGCTGGAGCTGTTGTTCGCACTTTCAACCTGAAGGAATGCATTCGCATAGGCAGACGGTGTTTCGGTATAGATGCGGTTGCTGGTGGCATTCTGTTGCGGCACAACTTCACCACTGGCATTTAACACACCAACCTGCACGTCATCAGAAGCATTGTTAACAGCTTGCGCCAGAGCATAGGTCCAGGCGTTGGCTGCAGCGGTGGCAGAGGTAATCACCAGCGGCGATGCAGGTACATATACATCGGTACCATCGGTGCGCACCAGACGCACATTCACACGATCACCTGCAGCCAGCGTTCTGGAAGTCGCTGTCAGTGCACCCAGATCTTCCCAGGTCGCTCCCGCCACCGGAACGTGAGTGAAGGTGAAGGAGTCGTTGCTGGTAGTGGTACCGCTGGTAACCTGCAGGCGAACAGTTACGTTGCCTTGCGCCTGGGGTTCACCCAGAGTCAGGGTCGTGGTGGCAGCGGTGGTGCTGCTGAAGCTGTAAAGCGCCGGATTGGCAGCTTCAATGCTCCACTGATAGGACAGGTTACTACCGCTAGAGCCAGCTGCGCTCAGAGAGATGGTACCGGCACCCGCAAAGGTGGAATTAGAAGGCGTTGCACTGATGTCTGCAATCACAGGATTCTGATTGCCGCCACCGTAGGAAACGTCAATACAGCCATGGAAGCGTTCATAGGTATAGTGGTTGCGACCCCACTCACCATAGATGACGTGACGACCACTGCGCGACGGAAGCGTACAGCGGGTATGGAACAGGGCAGCACCTTTATCCGGCGTTACAGCCGGGTTGGCATTAGGACTGCTGTCGCTGTAGGAAAGGTCACAGAAAGGCTGCTCTTCAAAATCATCCCACGTAAGGGGACGACCAACCTGATACTGGAAGTCGGGTTTGGTAATCCAGTAAACAAACTCTTCTGTGTCATCGAAGTGCGGACCCCAGGAAATATCCCAGGTAATATCCAATGGGCCGGCAGATACTGACTGCGTTGGCCAATCGAGGGATTGATCCCAGGGAGTAGCGCCGCCTTGCCAGGTTTCACTGTCAAAGCCGCACACGTTGTTTGAACGTGCACCTTTACGGCCAATATCGTGAGTCAGCACACTCATGAATTGATATCCACCGTTGGAATCATTAGCAAATGCCTGCGCACAGACACTGCCGGCGGGAGCCTGGTCCGGCTTGGTGATTGCACCACACAACCAGTTACGTGATGCCGGTTCAGACATCAAACCGTGACCGAGAGCCGCGCTGGATAGCACGGCAGACAAGAGCCCGAGCGTTATTTTTTTATTTAACATCTTCGTTATCCTCTTCTGCTTTAATGAATGATGATTGAAGTTACTTAAAACATCCTTGCCGGAACGGCAGCTTCAATCCAGTTCACAACACACACTTTTTTATATATCCACTTCACCTGTTGAGATACCCATGACGGTACCTGCCAGGCGTCGTCAGCTCTCCAGATAATTACGGCACAACTTCAACTCCCTGTTGTTCCACTCCCTGCGCCCAGGTCGTAACTCCTTCTGCAGTTCCTGACATTCCATAAGTTGTCGATGCCGATGCAGGCTCTGCGTTGGCATCTCTTCGCAGGTTTTATCGCATGAACAGCTCCATAAAAACCTGCTCGTTACGCTCCTTCTGTAAGACGGACAAGGTGCGCGGAAAAAGACCTGCAACCCGTATGGGTTGCAGGAACGCACACATCATGAAACGCTGAAGATCAGTACTGATCTCCACCACATGATTCGAATTCACACAGTATCTCTGTCTACACCCTTATTGATTCTCAATCCAGGAAGGTCGAGTCGGGCCATACGCATGACTTCATGCGCCACGATAAATCCGGTAACCACCAGACCTGCGTAGACCAGCATGATGCTGGCGTAATCGAGGCTGTAGTTCCAATTGCGCGCTATTCCCAGATAGCAGGCAAACAGCCAGGACACGGTAGACAATGCGCCGGAGCACCCGATCAGCTTCTGATCTACTGATGGCAGTTCCAGGATGGCTTTATTACCAACCACTTTGGGGAAGCTGTAAAAGTGGAGTAATACACCGTTAAGGCTGAGAATCACGACTACCGAAAATTTGGCCCAGATTTTCTGGTTAGAAAAATATTCCTGCGGGTTTTCAAAGTAGCCAATAGTTACCAAGGTAATCCCGGTCACCCAAAGCACCACCAATGCCATAAAGACAATGTTGGCAGTGTTGCGCAAAGCGCTTATTTCATCTTGCGTCAGTACCCGGTGGCGGGAACGCCACAACGCCAGGTCCTGCAATAGTAATGAACCGATAGATACACACGCCGCTAGCAAATGAGCATAAACCACCAGTGTTTTCATAGAATTTCCCTCCCGGGGTCGCGTTGCGTTACCAATGCCGATGAGATTGCATCTGATACACCACCTTCTGGAAAAAACCCGCGAGCATGATTTCCTGCGGGCGAGCACCCATCCTGAACTGGCTGGACAGGAATAAATCGGGAGGACTGAAAANGCGCTTTTCCTGTGCCCTCACCCGGCCTACGCGAGTAAGGAAACACGAATGACTGCGCTAACAATTTGCAGCGTATGAGTGCCTGACTCAGAAAAAACTGAGGCTGCATTGTAGGTGCTCTCCTTCGATTTTTTTATTCAGTTATAGTGGTATCGATGCGTGTCAGGCGCTTCTGTGTTCACCACCAGCTTTTGCCAGAGCTGATATTTAGTGAACCACTGTTTTATTTCTATACCTGCCGGATGCTGGGGATGATTTTTCATTAGAAAAATGAGATCAAAAGGGAAATCTAATAAAAGCAGACTTTTTACCTTTCGAACCGCGGCCTTCCGGACAAGGTTGTCTTAGATTTCCCTTCAAAAACATCGCTGTTTGTGCCCCGACATCTTGCGCTAAAAACGCGAATTTTAAAATTCCATTTTCGATAAACGTGATAAAACCGACATAAAAATTATTCTATTTTTTGCGCCACTGATTGTTTATATGTAAAACCCCTTAATTAAATTCAATCATCGTAAACCATCTAAGCCGAAGAAAAATAAGGCGTTTATTGGGGATATCACCAATAAAATCCAGAAATACTATATGAATGGATTTATCGCTAGCTTTAAAAATTCGCTATATATTTTAATCAGTCATATAGCGTTAATATCTAACCATACAGCCTTATTTTTTCTTGACTTTAGTAATGTTTGATTTACCAACTCAATTACCTCAGACGATTCAACCCGGGATTTATTGCACTCATGATTATTTTTTTATTTGCAAGAAAATAAATGTGATCAAGAACCTAAAATGCTGCCGCGCAACCAAAGCCAATCCTGCGTACTTACTTGATTAACGGCCAACTAAAAAAGAATTTCACTATTAAAAATTTAACAATAAAAATAATATCTGCATTTTTTGTAAAAAAATCGAACAACAAAAAATGAATAGGTTTTTCAAGATTTATTAGAACTTAAAATATCCTCGCTATTTTTAACGACATTTTCTGTTATCGCAACCACGCTGCTTCCCTGCGTGCGTCACAAATCCCGGATGCACTCTCTTTTTGGGATTGTCATTTACATTCTTTTGCTCTACCTTGCGACGGATTAGATGGTATTGAGATGTTTTCGCGCTGTTATATAGAATTTGAAATAAATAAAGCGCGAAGATATTTGAAAATCTAATAAGGCATGCATAAAAAAATAATTTGCTATAAGCAAAATATAAATTACAACGAAATATTAGAATAATTTGCGCGCCACAATATCGGTGGAGTTTTCAGTTAACCATCGGTACTCATTTTTTGAAGGGTATTTGTCTGTGCAGTTTCTCAAACCGGGGAGTAGTCCGGCTTAGAGATGATTGCGCTACCAAAACAACAGCAGGACCGCCGCCACTTCGGGGCTACAGCAGTTTCCTGCAGAGTGATTTGGTGAGCTAGCCGCCTGACATACACATGTGCCCTGAGATTTTTGAGATGTATCGTGCAAATAACTGGTGTGCTGTCCGGCAGGAGTTCAACGAGTCGGTCTGCGGAAAGTGCAGTTCTTTTAGCGAGTTCTGCAAATAACGAAGCAGTACTAACCCAATCGTTTCACTCCGATTATTAAAAAATAATGAGGCTGGATATGAAAAGCACCAGAAAGACTCTGACACAACCCAAACGACTTCTTGGCATGAGAAACTTGAACAAAACATTATTGTTTGTCAGCACCTTCGCCGCTGCTCTTGGAGCAGATGCCGGCTTTCAGGTGTCCGGCACCGACTTGCTGGATGGCAATGGTAATGTTTTTGTCATGCGCGGTGTTAACCACCCCCATGCCTGGTATACCAATCGCACCCAGCAGGCTTTCGCGGATATCGCAAGCGTCGGTGCCAACAGTGTTCGCGTAGTACTGTCCGACGGCCAGCAGTGGTCCCGCACCAGCGCAGCAGAAGTGGCGAACATTATTCAATGGGCGAAAAATAATAATCTCATTGCTATTCTCGAAGTGCACGACGTTACCGGCTCCGGTGAACAAAGTTCTGCCGGCACGCTCTACAACGCGACCAGCTACTGGATCGATATCGCCAGCACTCTGCAAGGGCAGGAAGACTACGTCATTATCAATATTGCCAATGAGCCTTTTGGTAATGGCGTGCCGGAAAGCAGTTGGATCGATGGTCACATTCAAGCTATTCAGCGTATCCGTACGGCAGGCCTGACNCATACCTTNATGATCGATGCGGCCAANTGGGGGCAGGACTGGCAGGAAGTGATGCTCAATAATGCTTCCACGGTAGCCGCCGCTGATCCGCGCAACAACACGATGTTCAGCGTCCATATGTATGAGGTTTATCAGGATCGTGCCAAGATCGAAGGCTACGTTTCTAATTTCTTAAGCACTCACAATCTGCCACTGATCGTCGGTGAGTTCGGTGCGGACCACTTTGGCAATAACGTTGATGAGGACTCGATCCTCGCTGTGGCCGAGCAATACAACATCGGCTATCTCGGCTGGTCCTGGTCCGGCAACAGCAGTGATGTTGCCTCGTTGGATATCACCAATAACTGGAACGTGAACAGCTTATCAACCTGGGGCGACCGGTTGATCAACGGCACGAACGGTATCCGTGCTACAGCGCAGATTGCTTCTGTTTTTAATGGCGGTGCATCCAGTAGTTCTGTCAGCAGCTCTGCGCCCAGCTCATCCTCTGTTTCCAGCAGTACCCCATCCAGTTCAAGCTCAAGCAGTGTCAGTGGGACTCAATGTAACTGGTACGGCACGCTTTACCCCTTATGCGCCACTACTCAAAGCGGTTGGGGCTGGGAGCAGAACCGCAGCTGTGTTGCACCCAGTACTTGCAGCTCTCAACCCGCGCCCTACGGCATTGTCGGAGGAAACGCATCAAGCTCACCGGTGGCGTCAAGCTCGTCCAGCAGCACACCCGCGAGTTCTGCTCCTGCAAGCTCATCCTTGGCAAGCTCTTCTTCAGGTGCGGCCACCGGCAGTTGCGCTTATGTGGTGACCAATCAGTGGGGCGGCGGTTTTACCGGTGCTATCCGGATTACCAACCGCGGCACCAGCCCGATCAATGGCTGGAATGTCAGCTGGAGCTATGCCGATGGCTCACGGGTGACCAGCAGCTGGAATGCCAGCCTCAGTGGCAGCAATCCCTACAGCGCAAGCAACCTGGGCTGGAACGGCACTATTCAACCGGGACAAACGGTGGAGTTCGGTTTCCAAGGGATCACAAATTCTGGTGAAGCGAGTATCCCTGCAGTAACGGGAGCAGTGTGTAACTAAATGTTGTATCTGCCGAGCGGCAGATACAACTCCGTCGGCACCGTTACATTAAGCCGACGACTGTAAGTAAGTGAGTAGTAGCACAGGCCTTTATACCAAGCGCCTGTGTCTTACCTGCAAATGATAGCGCTACCTTCGCATCATTTTGCAAAGAGGAGATATGTGACGGAAACGTCACAGCAGGAATAACAGGAATCGCGCGCTGGACCAAAAATGACAGCGCTGTCTTTTTGAAAACTGTCATTCCATAACGCATAAAAACAAGAACGAATAACAACAAGTAAGGAGAGCGGTCACCCGGTCGTGCATCGTCAGATGCACGACCGGCCTGGCAGATTAAAAACAAAAAAGGAGCAGCAACGACTGCTTCGGTCGGCATAGCCGGCAAACCATACGGAGTGTGTCATGGAAAGATATTCCTCGACCGGTTATGCGGGCGAGTCAGCTACAAGGCAGAGCATGAACCACATCTCGCCAATCCGTTGAAGGCGAGCCTGTGTGAGTAACGATGGGGGCATCAGATGTACTCCCCTCCCAACCGGACTTTTGGAGAACTAACAATGATAAGGCCAACAAAAAAGGGCTACGGTCTGGCCGCCATGCTGAGTCTAAGCATGGCAGCAGCGACCTTCGGCTCGGCAGCCCAGGCGGCAACCTGTACCTACAGTATCAGCAACGAATGGAACACCGGTTATACCGGCACGATCACTATCAACAACACTGATTCCAGCGCGATCAGCGGCTGGAGCGTGAACTGGCAATACAACACCAACCGTGTTACCAGTTCCTGGAACGCCAATCTCAGCGGCAGTAATCCTTACACCGCCACCTCACTGGGCTGGAATGGCAGCATCGCTCCCGGCCAATCCGTTTCTTTCGGCATCCAGGTAGACAAAAACGGCGGCTCAGCTGAAACGCCAAGCTTGAATGGTGCTGTCTGCTCTGGTAGCGGAACAACCTCTTCAGCGGCTTCCAGCACTGCCAGCAGCACACCCGTCAGCTCTTCGAGCATCCCCGCTACCGGTGGTCAGCAATGTAACTGGTACGGCACTCTCTACCCCTTATGCGCCTCTACACAAAGCGGCTGGGGCTGGGAAGGTAATCAGAGCTGTATCTCTGCCAGCACCTGTAGCACGCAACCTGCGCCTTACGGCATCGTAGGCGGCGGATCTTCTGCCAGCAGCACGCCGGTCAGCTCCAGCAGCTCGAGCTCGATTGTGGTATCAAGCAGCAGTGTTTCCAGCACGCCGATCTCAAGCGTACCGGCATCCAGCTCCAGCATCAGCTCCGTGACCAGCTCCACCCCGAGCTCTGTAGCCAGCTCAAGCAGCTCAGTTGTCAGCTCTTCAAGCCTGCCCTCATCGAGCGCTCCGGCTGATTGGAGCAATCGTCTGGATAACCCATTCATCGGCGCTACCTGGTACGTAAACCAGGATTGGGCAGCTAACGCCACTGCTTCTGGCGGCGCAGCTATCGCCAACGTGAGCACTGCCGTGTGGATGGACCGTATCGGCGCAATTGATCCGGAAGATCCGAACGTCCTCGGCCTGCGTGAACACCTCGACGCGGCTCTGGATCAAGGGGCTAACCTGATCAAGGTTGTGATTTATGACCTGCCTAACCGCGATTGCCATGCGCTTGCCTCTAACGGCGAACTGCTGATGGCTGAAGATGGTTTCAACCGTTACGTCAATGAATACATTGCACCGATTGTTGAGATCTTCTCAGATCCGAAGTACAACAGCCTGCGCATTGTTACCATTATCGAGCCGGATTCATTGCCTAACCTGGTCACCAATATCT
>Ga0065721_10006308_pt1 | contig 11004 bp, 7 predicted proteins | sample Mesricmetagenome_FD_59108 | JGI IMG/M metagenome (GOLD analysis project Ga0065721, IMG submission 59108) | Mesophilic microbial community from rice straw/compost enrichment Sample: eDNA_1 v2 (version 2) | ecosystem: Engineered > Solid waste > Grass > Composting > Bioreactor | place: USA: Davis...
AAACCATCCCGCCGGCTCACTCGACGGCGCTCATCAGTTCCGTCCGTCTCCTCGGGCCGCGGCCTTTCAGTCCGCCGAAATCGGGAGCCAAGACAGCACCTTTTGAATTTTCGAGTCCCAGTACCCCCACTCGTGGGACCCCGGCTCTTCTTCATAGGTCAGCGGGAGTCCGAGAGAACGGCAATGCTCGCGAAAGCGCACGTTGTCGTCGTACAGGAAATCCTCCGTGCCGCAGCATTGGTACAATCGCGGCGAGCCGCCTTGGTCCGCGACCCGCTTGGCCAGCGCGAACAGATCCAATTCGGTACCCGCGATCGATCGCCGGTCGCCGACGATGTTAACGATATCCGAAGCGAAGCCCTCGGCGACGAGACGGTCGACGTCCACGGCTCCCGACAAGCTGGCCACCGCCGCGAACCGGTCCGGAAACGTCAAACCGAGCTTCATCGCGCCGTAACCGCCCATCGACAGCCCCGCCGCGAAGCTGTCCTCCCGACGATCCGACAGCGGAAACCACGAACGCGCCAGTTGCGGAAGCTCCTCGCTGACGAACGTCCAATACTTCGCGCCGTAGGCCATGTCGGCATAAAAGCTTCGATTGACCGCGGGCATGACGACGGCGATTCCGTATTCGTCCGCATAGCGTTCGATCGACGTTCGGCGGCACCAGATCGAATGGTCGTCGGAAAGACCGTGCAACAGGTAAAGCGTCTGCAGAGGGCGTTTCTTCCGCCCCTGAGGGATGATGACGTTCATGGAAGCGGAAATCTGGAGAGCCTCCGAGGAAAAGGAGCATTGAAACAAAGCCATCGCGATTCTACCTTCCTTTCTATATGCTTTCATTCTATCAGAATAGCGGAACCGACGGTATAGAAGGGAATTGACCGGCTGCGTCGAAAAATCCCTAACGGCACGTATCCATCCGAATTCTGCGCCGGCTTATACAACCAACCACGCGAAAAAAGCCCGCTTCCTCTCGCCCCAATCAATGGCGGAAAGAAGCGAGCTTCTCTTAATTTCGGCAAAGCAAAAAAAGCCCGCTCCTACCCGTCCAGCCCTTCGATCCTCTTTTCGACCGGATCCAATTCGGGAAGCTCCGAACGCGGACGATCTAAATAAAAATAAGCGCAGCTCGACCAATCGTCCTCCCTCTCGAAGTTGCCGTAGTCCGGAACGCCCCCGTCCGCCGCGAAATCGATCTCCCGGCACGCCGGTCCCGCCATCTCCGCTTTGACGCCCGACGCCCGGAACGCCTCGCGGATCTCCGGGTTCCAGTACCCGATCTGCTGCATCGTCACGCGAATGTCGCGACGGAAAAAGACCGGATCGGGGACGTGGTAGCGGTAGAAGCAGAACGCCATCGCCTCTTGGTCCGCCACGTGGCAGCCCTGGTAGAGATGCCCGAATACGCCCTGTTCCCAGCCCGTGCCGATGTAATCTTCCGTGCCGGTGCTGCAGAGGCTGGGATATTCGCCATCTCCGTCGAGATAGATTTTGCATTCCCCTTCTCCCCACCACGACCGTCCGTATTTCCCGGCATCGGGGAGCACGCCGATATTCGCGCCTAGGAAACGGCCCTTTCCCTTCAATAAAGGAACGATCTCGTAATCGCGACGCTGCTTCGTTGGTTTCTCGCGCCGGTAATGGGCATGGAAATACATCGTCCCTTCCGGGTGCGCATCCCCGACCGTATAATCGATCTCGTAGAATAGCATCCGAAGATCCTGGTCGCCGTCGTTCGCCAGCACGATCCTCATCCCCGTTCGAAAAGGCATCGGCACGACGCCATTAAAGCTCCGCCCTTCGGGGCTGCTGAACAACGCGGATTCGAAAGCCGCCGTTCTTCCAAGCCCCGTTCCGAAAAAATCCCCCAATGGCGCGCTGACCGCCGCCTTCTCCGAGCCGTCCCAGTAAAAGTCGATCCGAAGCGAGCGAAGCATTCGCGGGCTCCGGTCGTCGAGCGTCATCCAGATGCGGCGGACCATGCCGCTCGCGCCTTCCTCGCGGGCCAGGTCGACCTCCGTCTTGGCCGGAACGGACAAGAACGGAGATCCTTTCCTTCCGCCGTTCGCCCGCGCGGCTTCGCCTTTTGCCGCGGTTCGGTTTTCCGGACAGGCCCAGCGCGTTTCCACGCCTTCAGGCAGAACGTACGGCGGATTCGGATCTCGCATCGCGTTTCCCCTCCCCTCCTCTTTTATGACGGCCTCACGTCTTCCTTTCGTGCCCCCACAGCGTCTTGCCCCCGCCCATCGCCTGCCGCCAATGGTGACGCCACAGATGGACTTCGCCTAGCGTGATTTCCGGCATGTTCCGTCTGTTTTCCTTGCCGGGCAGCTTCGGGTAAGCCTGATGCGGTTCGGTCTGGTACCAGTAGGCGACGGTGCAGATGTCGAGCGTCAAGTTGTTGTTATGCCCGTGTTCGATGCTCGCCCGAAGCGATTTCTCGAAGCGGACCGGATCCTCCAGCAGGAATCGGTAGCCATGCGTGCGCCCCATGAACCCCAGCTTATCCGGAACGCGCGCGTAGCCGAAGTAGGGATGCAAGTAAATCTCGTTCGGGCACCACGAGGCGTTGAAAAAGTCCTCGGTCCCCGTGCCGTGCAGCGAACCCGGCCAAGGCTCCCCGTCGATCAGCCACATGTCGTCCCCTTCGCCGTACCACATCGGTCCGGGGTTGTCGACGAAGTAGTGGAGCCCGACGAAATGGCCCGTTCCGACGATGTCGGCGAACAGATAGTTATCCTTGTCGCTAGGATTTTTTCCGGCCGGAGCGACGACGTTCCACTCCGTCTCTCCTTCGTCCGGATGCGCTTCCGTCAACTCCCGGTTCCACCAGGCATGGAACCTTCCTTGCGACGCGGGCATGTCCGGGTGAATCTCGTAATCGATGCAATAGTAGAACGCGCGGATCGGTTCTTCCGATTGATTCTCGAGCGTGATTTTCGCCCCGTTCCCGAACGGCATCGGAAAATAGCAGTTCAACGCCCTCCCCCGGGACGGAGCCGCCGCGATCGGAAGCGAAACGAAGTCGTACGCTTCTCCCCATCCCTGCCCGAAGAAGTCTCCGAGCGGAGCCTCGACGCTTGGATTTTCTTCTCCGTCCCAGTACATTCTGAGCACGGCGTTGCGCCTGATGAACGGATCCCCCGAATCGACGGTGCACCAAATATGCTTGACGATTCCGGCGCCATCGATCTCCGCGAGCGCGGCCGTCTCTCCCGCCCCGATCGCGACGAAATCGTCGTTCCCTCCCGTACGGTCGTAGCTGGAACGTCTTTTCGTAAGAACTCCGCTCCGCAGCCGGCTAACGTCTCCAAGCGGTCCCATCTCGCGTTTCCTCCTTTCTCCGTCCCCGTTCGAGAAAATCCGCCCCGTAGCGATCCGACAGCCGCAGATAGTTTTCCGCCGCGGCGCCGTTGCCCCAATCGAATATCGTAAAATCGCCCATGTAGTCGCCGGCCTCGCGCGTTCTTCCTCCATGTCCGTAATTTTCCATCATAAACCCGTAATCCGCTTCGCCGAAAAAAGGCCAGGCCCGTTCCCAACGCGCTTTGACCTCCGGATTTTCCGGACAGTACATCAGCGCGAACGAAACGCGCAGAGCCGCCAGCCCCCGCTGCACGTATTCCTCCGATCCGAACCGGAGGCCGTAGCGCAATAGCGTCTCGGCGAACAGGCTTTGACGGGCGTCGTTCCACTCCCCGTCCGCGTTCATGACGCCGAATCCGCCCAACGCCGGCACGAAAATGAACGGCGGCTGCCAGGAGGCCTGGCTCATCAGCATCTCGTCCAGACAGCGCCGGCCAAGCCATAAATAGGCTTCGTCCCCGGTCGCCTCGAAGCACTCGAGCAGCGCTTCCGCCGTCCAGAACATCGAGAAATTGCATTGCTTGTGCATGTTGTTCCGCTCGGCCTTGCGCCCGATCAGATCTCCGCTGCCGTATCGGGAACAGGAGCAGTACGTTTCGAAGTCTTCCCAACGCCCTTCGGGCACGACGTGCCGCGAGACGGCGTCCATCGCCCGGAGCGCCGCGGACCGATACTCCTCCCGCTTCGTCGCCCCGAACAGCTTCAGCAGAAACGTAACGGACAGCGACGTCTCCGGTCCGTCGTCCAGAATGCCGCAAGGCTTGCGCGTATCCGGGTCGATCCAGCCCGGGAAGAAACCCCGCTCGTCCTGATACCCGAGCAGGGCGTCGGCATAAGCTGCCGCATAGTCCGCCAGTCGGACATCGGGCTCCAGCTCCTCGTGCCACCTTAGCATCCACAGCGCGGTCCAGCTCATGTCGAGCAGATGGCAGGGCGAGTTTTTCGCGTCTCCCGAGAACGGATTACGGTTCGAATTGCCCCAGAATTTCGTTCCCCAGCCTTTCGAACGGTAGACCTTCTTTCCTTGCTCTTCGATCGTCTCCATCTCCGTCGCGACGATGCTCGGGAACAAGCCGCCGGACTGAGGAGCGGACAGCGCCAGTTCCTTCGCAAGCCGCGCGCGCCGTACGCAATCGGCGTTCCCCGTCCGCATGCCGTAACGGTATAAGCCCATCGCCGAGCGCAACGAGCTGAACCAGGCCTGATTCCAGATCGATCGGAACTCCCTCTCGTCGACCGGTCCGGGATAATTCGGGCTCTGCGTCACGTTGACGATAAACGCCGGCGCACCGACCCGCCGGCCGTCCTCCGTCTCGAATTCCTGCCAGACGGCCTTCTCCCACCGCCTAAATGCCCAATCGTAAGCATGGTCAACGTACGGCTCCAGGGAACCGCGCAACGGTTCCCCTTTCTCGAACAGTTCCTTCCCCCAGCCTTGCCAGAGGAAGCCGAGGACGGAGCGCCACGGATTGCGGATCTCGGCTTCTTCTTCCGTCGCGAATACGTAAAAACCGAATTCCAATCGTCCTTTCGGAAAAACGGCGCCCGGCTCGCGAACGAACAGTACATGCTCCCGGACGGACGTCGCGGAGAGGCCGAACGTCAGCGCGTTGCGTGGGGCGTCCAGGTCCATGTACCATCTCGGCGCTTCGGCGTCCCCGGACGCCGATCGGCGGGACATGGCGAGCATCGCGTCCGGATCGGGAACCGCCGTCAGCAAGCGCGTCCCGTCGTGCACGATCAGCGCCGGCGAACGAAAAACGTGCTGATCGATGACGTGATCGTCCGTCGGAGTCAAATGGGGCGCCCAATGAAAGGTTGGCCGGAACGAAGGGCGGATCACGATCCGCCAATCGTCTTGGACGAATTCTTCCTCCAGTTGGAACGCGATTTTGACTTTGGCCATTCCCGGCCGCGGATAGATGACGTCGATATCGGGGCTCGCGGAACCTAACTGCCCCATCTCGATAGCCGCGATATACTTGCCGAAGTCCGCCGACAATTCGATCGCTCTCCTCCCGTCTACGCCGGGCCTTTCGATTGCTCTCCTCCCGTCTCCCCCGAGCCATACGTTTTCTCCGCTCCCGTCTCCGCCGGGCCATACGTTTTCTCCGCTCCCGTCTTCGCCAAGCCCTTCGATCGCTCTCCTTCCGTCTCCGCCGGGCCCTTCGTCCCTTTTGCCGCTGCGAACCCCGCGATCCTTGCCGTCCGGCATTCCTCTTCCTCCTTTGCGGCGCGAATCCGCCTTCTCGTCCCCGCGGCCCTAAGGCGCCAGCCGGACGAAGATCGTTCTGCTGCCCCTGTCGACGCTCGTTTTCTCTTTCAGCACGATTCGGAACATCCGGTCTCCCCAATTCCTCTTCAACCGGCTTTCCATGAAATCGATCTTCTCGAGCCTCGCTTCCAGATGCTCCGCATCGAAGGCGACTCTCGCTTCCCGTCCTTCGGCATAAGGCAGCGCGATGATGCCGGGCTCTTCCTCCCGGGGCTCGCAGGGCGTCATCAGGCTGTGGAATATCTCGAGAGGTACGCCTCCCCGGGAGGCGAATTCGTCCGTCACCTCGATCGCCGAGCCGTTTCTCCGGGTCAGCCTGACCGTCCGTTTCCAACTCTCGAGTCCGGCTTCCGGCGGGTAAGCCGCGGAGATGTCCATCGCGAGCTCCGCGCGTTCGTCGTTCGAGCCGTAACGGACGTCCTTCGCCCGGTAAGCGCCGCCGTTCGACTGCAGAGCGCCGTTAACCGTCGGCAGGTTGTGGTATTGCGATTGCAAATACCACAGCTCGTAGCGGCTCGGCCCGAACGTCTTCGCCGTATACTCCTCGGTTCCCAGGTCGACGAGGAGCGGGTACCCGTCGGCGAACGCAAGGAAACCGCCGACGTCGTTATGATTGTGCGACTCCTCGTTGCTGCCGCCCTTCGCGGCGACGTATAAACCCTTTTCGCTGCCCTCCGCTTCCCTCGCCGCCATCACCTGCGTGTGCTCGAACCAGACGTCCCGGACGTACGGCGGCCGCGCCTTGCCGCCTTCGGCCGACCGTTCCCGCTCCCCCAACAGGCTTCTCGCGTGCCCGTACAGGTTAAACCAAATATCCGGCCGCGGCATGCCGCTCTTGGGCAGACTCGCTCCGAACGCGGCCAACTTCCCGTCCCCGACGCTTCGTCCGTACCGGTATACGCCCTCCCCTCCCGGGTTGGACCGGGCGTCGCAGTCGGCGAACGACACGAAATAATCGCCGTGAACGTGCGCTTTGTACAGGTATGCGCCGATATCCCGCACGATGCGCTCTCCGAAGGCGTCGATCCGGCCGTCCGAAGCCAGATGCAGCAGCTCCAGGCACTCGTGCAGCCCTCCGCCCGCGGCGCTCCAATAAGAGGGTCCCTCGTCGCAGCACCCGTCGGGCGGATACGCGGCAAGGAAAGCGTCCAGGCTGCGCATCGCCTTGGCTACGCCCGCCGCCCGGGCGATCCGTTCGTCCTCCACGAGCAGGAATCCGGTCAATACCGCTCCGTTGCACCACGGATTCCAATTGTTGACCCGCACGCCTTCGCGGAAGCCCATCCACCAATAATCGTCTCGCTTCATATAGGGGACGAGCAGGCGGTTCCGCACTTCGCGGGCGATTCGTTCCCCGATCCGCTTGCTGATCGCGTCCAATCGGCTTCCCAGCAAGTAGCGAACCCAGGCGAGCAGCCTCGACGCTTCCGCCGTGAACAGCTCGACGCCGTGCTCGGCGTCGCTCGGAATCCGCTCCTCCGGATCGACGTTCCAATGGCTCCGATGTCCCGGAGACACCCAGGACGTTTCTTCGCAGGTCGCGAAAATCCCGTTCACGATCTGGTCCAGGAACCTGCCTCGCCCCTCGATGCATTCCGCGATCGCGAGAATGCCCAGCGCGCCGCGCCTTTCGAAGATCGAATTCTGATGCCTGGCCAAATCTCCCGTCCGCCAGTAGGCCATATAGTCGTCCATCCGGATCGCCGGCCAGGCGAAACCGGCGTACCGTTCCGCCAATTCGATCCAACGGGCGCCGGTATCCGGATCGACTCCTTCCCATGCCTCCCGTTCGTCCGCTTTCGGAAGCGGCGCGAATCGCTCCGGAGGGAGCAGCAGCTCCCCCAAGCCGCTTCGGCCGTATCTCGCATGCAGCATTTCGGATCTCATCCCCCTTTTTTACTCCTTGACGCTTCCAAGCACGATTCCGCTCATGAAATATCGCTGCAGGAAAGGATATACGCACAGCACGGGGACCATTCCGAGAAAAATTTGCGCCGCCCGCAAGGCGCGATCGTTCAGCTCGGACAAAAACTTCAAGGCGGTAGGGTCGTTCAGCTGCGTCATGTCCAACCGCACGACGATCGTCTGAAGGTAGCTGGCAAGCGGATAACGGATCGGATCGTTCATGTAGATCAGACCGTGAAACCACTCGTTCCAGTGGCCGACGATCGTGAACAGCATAATCGTCGCGATCGAGGGCATGGAAAGCGGGACGATGATTCGCCATAGCGTCTGCCCATGCCCCGCGCCGTCGATAAAAGCCGATTCGGACAGCTCCTTCGGCAAATTGCGGAAAAAGTTCAGCATCAGGATGACGTTAAAGATCGGCACCGCCCCGGGCATGACGAGCGCCCATAGCGTGTCGATCATCCCCAGCTCCCGGACGACCATATAGCTCGGGATCAAGCCGCCCGAGAACAGCATCGTGAACACGAAAATCCAGGCGTAGCCGGTGCGGAACCGAAGATGCGCGGCTTCCTTGGACAGCGGATACGCGGTCAGGATCGTGAGGCCCATGTTCACGGCCAGGCCGAGCAGCACGCGCTGCACGGAGATGCCCATCGAAGTCAGGAACTCCTTCTTCGAAGCGACGAATCCGTAAGCGCGGGTCGTGAATTCGACCGGCCATAGCGTGACCCGCCCCGCTTCGATCGCGGCCGCGGAGCTGAACGAGACGGCCAGCACGTTCAGAAGGGGCAGGAGGCAGACGAGAGCCATGAGCGCCAGCAGCGAGTAATTGGCGGCAACGAACAGCTTGCGCCCCCAGGTATAGCGTTGTACCATGACGAAATCCTCCCCGCGTGGCGAATCAGAAGATACGGTAATTGGCTAACCGGTAGGCCAGAAAATACGACAGCGAGATCAGCCCGAGCGAGATAACCGATTTGAACAGGCCGACGGCGGTGGCGACCCCGTATTGGCCGCTGCCCAAGCCGATTCGGTAGACGTACGTATCGAGGATGTCTCCCGTCGAATAGACCGACGGATTGTACAGGTTGAACACTTGGTCGAACCCCGCGTTCAGCACGTTGCCGAGGCTGAGCGTCAGCAGCAGCACGATGATCGGCACGATGCCGGGAAGCGTGACGTGCAGGGTTTGCTTCCAGCGCCCCGCCCCGTCGATGACCGCGGCTTCGTACAGGGCCGGATTGATGCCGGCGATCGCGGCGAGATAGACGATCGTCCCGAAGCCGAATTCCTTCAAGACGTCGGTAGCGGCCAGTACGAAGGGGAACCAGTCCGGATTGCCCAGGAAAAATATTTTTTTCAAGCCCAGTCCATCGAGAGCGGCATTTACGATGCCCGTCGTCGGGGAAAGCACGTCGATCAAAATGCCGGCCATGATGACCCAGGACAGAAAATGCGGCATGTAGATGACGGTCTGGACGGTTCGTTTGAACAGCTTCCTGCCGACCTCGTTCAGCAGCAGCGCCGTCGCGAGCGGAGCGACCAAGCCGCCGACGATCTTCATGGAGGCGATGAACACCGTGTTCCGGAACACCGCCATCGTCTCGGGCAGACTATAAATGTAGCGAAAATGGTCAAGCCCGACCCACTCCGATCGGAAAATGCCTTTGACGGGAACGAAATTTTCGAAGGCGATGACGGTGCCGACCATCGGTCCGTAGCTGAACAGCAGCACGACGATCAGTCCCGGCACGAGCATGAGATGAAGGGGAAGCTCGAGCTTCCAATTTCTGCGGGTCATATGCCGCAAGGCCTCCCGGTCGCGGATGAAAAGGGGACGGAGGTTATCCTCTATCCCCTCGGCAACCCGTTATTGAATTTGTCCGCTGGCGTTGACTTCGTCCAGAATTTCCTGGCCGCCGGATTCCAGCCATTTCTTGGCCCATTCGTCGAAGTAGTCGAGCGGCTGGGCGCCCATGATGATCGCCGTGAACGTCTTGACTTGTTCGTCCCGCAGGGAAGGTCCTTTGGCGACCATCGTCGGCGTCGGATTGCCGGTATAGACCGATTGGAAGATCCGGTCGTTTTTCTTGTACTGGCCGAGCACGTCGAATACCCCGCCGAAATTCCACAGCCTCTCGGCCGACCACAGGCTCAAATCTCCCGCCGCGTATTTCTCGAGCTGGCTGTAGGCGTCCAACTGTTCGGCGTTCAGCTTGGACGTGTCTTTCGATTGCAGCGCGTCCTGCACCGCGTAGGCGATCTCTTGGTTTTTCTCCGCGAACGCCGCGCCGATCGGCGCGTACATGTGGATGCCGTATTGCACGTCGCCTTCGGTAACCGTATGGAAGTTGATGTCGAAGTTGCCGTACAGTTTATCCGCGACGCGGTTGAGCAGAATGAACGGCGCTTCCGGATGCTTCGATTTCTTGCCGACGACGTAAAACTGGGAAGGCAAGCCGCCCATGCTTGCGGCCAAAGCGGGCTTGTCGTCGACCGAAGGAATCGGGTAGACGCCCCAATCGGACCCGGGCACGTCTTTCTTCATGTTGTTGATCGGCCAGGTCGGCACCCAGAACGCGCCGTAGGACATCCCGACTTTGCCCGAAGTGGCCAGCTCCCCGGATTTCACGCCGTCGATGACGCTGAACTCCGGATAGATCGCGCCGGCCTTGAACAGCTCCTGTAGCTTGCCGAGAGCCGTCTTCACTTCCGGCTGCGTGTCGGCCCAGATCGCTTTGCCGTCCGGTCCCTTGAGGAAGTTCAAATTCGTGCCGGTGCCCTTCGTCGGATTATAAGGATAAGCGTGATAACCGTTAAAGAAGCCGTCCAGGCCGGACCATCCGTTGAATAGGTTCAGGTCGAGGCTAAGCCCGTACGTGTCGTTCTTGCCGTTCTTGTCCGGATCGTTCTTCGTGAACGCCAGCGCGATTTCGATGACGTCGTCCATCGTCTTCGGAGGCTCGAGGCCGACGTTCTTCAGCCAGTCCGTGCGGATATAGAGCAGGTGGGCGTCGTCCCGCCCGCCGCCGTTGGCGGGAATGCCCATCATCCGGCCGTTCACGGTCGCGGCCTTGAGACGGATGCCGCCGCCTTCCTCGATGCTCTTCTTCGTAAGCTCGGAAGCGTACTTCGGATAAATATCGGTCAGATCGGCGATCGCTTCGGCCTGGACGAGCACCTGGAACTGCTGGGCGTCGACGAGCATAAAGTCGGGAAGATCGCCGGACGCCATCGTCACGGCCATCTTGTTCTGGTATTGCTGGTCGCTTACCTTCCATTTGTTCGTCACTTTGATCCCGAGCTCTTTCTCGAAATCCCTCGTCCATGGATTCGAGTCCAGCGAATCCCCTTCCTGAAACTTGACGCCCGCGTTGATCGACCGAACCGTCGTCACTTCGATCGGCGGATCGTATTTTCCCGTCGGTCCGTCGGGAACCGTTCCTTCCGCC
>Ga0065721_10007668_pt1 | contig 11003 bp, 8 predicted proteins | sample Mesricmetagenome_FD_59108 | JGI IMG/M metagenome (GOLD analysis project Ga0065721, IMG submission 59108) | Mesophilic microbial community from rice straw/compost enrichment Sample: eDNA_1 v2 (version 2) | ecosystem: Engineered > Solid waste > Grass > Composting > Bioreactor | place: USA: Davis...
AGGGAGCGGGCATCGTGCGCGAGGTCGGCGCCGGGGTCACGACCCTCAAGCCCGGCGATCACGTGATCCCGCTCTACACGCCCGAGTGCCGAAACTGCAAATCCTGCCTCTCGCGGCGTACGAACCTGTGCACGGCGATCCGTGCCACGCAGGGCCAGGGCGTGATGCCGGACGGTACCAGCCGCTTCCGCTGCGACGGCGAAACCGTCTTCCACTACATGGGCTGCTCGACCTTCGCCAATTTCACGGTGCTGCCGGAGATCGCGCTCGCCAAGGTGCGCGAGGACGCGCCCTTCGACAAGATCTGCTACATCGGCTGCGGCGTGACCACCGGCATCGGTGCGGTCATCTACACCGCCAAGGTGTGGCCGGGGGCCAATGTCGTCGTCTTCGGCCTCGGCGGCATCGGCCTCAACGTCATCCAGGGCGCGCGCATGGTGGGCGCCGACAAGATCATCGGCGTCGACATCAACCCCGCCAAGGAGGCGATGGCGAGGAAGTTCGGCATGACCGACTTCGTCAACCCGAAGGAGGTCGGCAACGACAAGGTCGTGCAGGCGATCGTCGACCTCACCGGCGGCGGGGCGGACTTCTCCTTCGATGCCACCGGCAATGTCGACGTGATGCGCCAGGCGCTGGAATGCTGCCATCGCGGCTGGGGCGAGTCGATCATCATCGGCGTCGCCGAGGCCGGCAAGGAGATCGCGACCCGTCCCTTCCAGCTCGTCACGGGCCGCGTATGGAAGGGCACGGCCTTCGGCGGCGCGCGCGGGCGCACGGACGTGCCGAAGATCGTCGACTGGTACATGGAGGGCAAGATCAACATCGACGATCTCATCACCCACACCATGCCGCTCGAGGAGATCAACACGGCCTTCGACCTGATGCACGAGGGCAAGTCGATCCGCTCCGTCGTCATCTACTGACGAGGCGCCGATGTCCTTCGAGATCCTCAGCCGCTCGCGCGCTTTTGGCGGCACCCAGCTCGTCTGCCAGCACGCCTCGCGCGAGACGGGCACCGCGATGCGCTTTGCCGCCTTCGTGCCTCCCCAGGCCGAGGGCGGGCGCAAGGTGCCCGTCGTGTGGTTTCTCTCCGGCCTCACCTGCACGGAGGAGAACTTCACCGTGAAGGCCGGCGCCCAGCGCATCGCCGCCGAGCTCGGTCTCATGTTGATCGCGCCGGACACGAGCCCGCGCGGGGAGGGCGTGCCGGACGATCCCGACGGTGCCTACGACTTCGGCCTCGGCGCCGGCTTCTATGTCGACGCGACCGAGGCGCCGTGGGCACACCACTACCGGATGCGCAGCTATATCGAGGCGGAGCTGCCTGAGATCGTCGCGCAGGAGCTGCCGGCCGACATGGACCGGCAGGGCATCACCGGCCATTCCATGGGCGGGCACGGGGCGCTCACCATCGCCCTGCGCGCGCCGGAGCGCTTCCGGGCCGTGTCGGCCTTCGCGCCCATCGTTTCGCCCATGAACTGCCCGTGGGGCGAGAAGGCGCTCGCGGGCTATCTCGGGCCGGACCGCTCCGCGTGGCGCGCCTATGACGCCTGCGCGCTGATCGAGGACGGGGCACGGCTGCCGGAGATCCTCGTCGATCAGGGAACCGACGACACCTTCCTCGCACGCGAGCTCAAGCCGGAGCTCCTGGAAGAGGCCTGCCGCAAGGCCGGCATCGCACTGACCCTGCGCCGCCAGGAAGGCTACGATCACTCCTATTTCTTCATCGCCACCTTCATCGAGGATCACCTGCGCTGGCACGCGGCNCGGCTGGGCTGAGACTGCACTTACGCGCGGCGGCGTGCGCAATTTCGCCCTGCGGGCACGAACAACGGGTTGCGGGGAGGCGTGTCGCCTCCCTCTTTGACTTCNCTTAATAATGTTGATATCAACCTAATGGAGCGGAGGCGGGGGCACCCAGGCGGTGATCGGTTCGCCGCGGACCAGCGGAGGATATCATGCAGCACCCGGTTGTCTCGCGAGAGGAGTGGCTTCAGGCACGCCGCGCGCTCCTCGCCAAGGAGAAGGAATTCACGCACCTACGAGACGCGGTGAACGCCGCCCGTCTCGCGCTGCCGTGGGTGCGGGTCGACAAGCCCTATGCCTTCGACACGCCCCAGGGACGCAAGACGCTGGCGGAGCTTTTCGCCGGTCGCAGCCAGCTCCTCGTCTATCATTTCATGCTCGGGCCGGACTGGGAGGCGGGCTGCACCGGCTGCTCCTTCCTCGCCGACCACATCGACGGCACGCTGCCGCATCTCGAGAACCACGACGTGACCATGATCGCCGTCTCGCGCGCGCCGCTCGACAGGATCGAGGCCTACAAGCGCAGGATGGGCTGGCAGTTCCCGTGGGTGTCGTCGCACGGCAGCGACTTCAACTATGACTTCCACGTCTCCTTCACGCCGGAGGCTCTGGCCAAGGGCAGCGTGTACTACAATTACGAGATGATCCCGCGCGAGCAGGCCCATGACGAACTGCCGGGGCTCAGCGCCTTCTACAGGGACGAGAAGGGGGAGGTGTTCCACACCTATTCCAGCTATGCCCGCGGCGGCGAGGAACTCATCGGCACCCTCATGATCCTCGACCGTGCGCCGCTCGGCCGCAACGAGCAGACGATTATGGACTGGGTGCGCCGTCACGACGAATATGAAACGATGCCGGCGGGCCGCGCCTGCTGCGCCTGAAGCCTCTCGTTGCCCAACGATCACCAAAGCCCGGAGAAGACCGATGCAGAATGCAGAACCGACGCAGGAGCACCGCTGGCTCGAGCAGCTCGTCGGCGAGTGGGTCGTGCGGAACGACGCCCCCGCGCCCGGCCAGGAGGAGGCGGCGGAATGGTCCGAGACCGTGCGCTCGCTCGACGGCATCTGGTTCATCAGCGAAGGCAGCGGCGACATGCCCGGCTGTGGTCCCGTCAAGACCCTGCTGACGCTCGGCTACGATCCGCAGAAGAAGCGCTACGTCGGCACCTGGATCGGCTCGATGATGACCCACCTGTGGGTCTATGAGGGCACGCTCGACGAGACCGGCAAGGTGCTGACCCTCGACTGCACCGGCCCGGACTTCGAGCGGCCGGGCGAGACGGCGCGCTATCAGGACATCGTCACGATCATCGACAAGGATAATCGCAAGTTCACCGGCCGTGTGCAGAAGCCGGGCGGATCGTGGAGCGAAATGATGACCGCCCATTACCGCCGCAGGGCGTGAGCCCGCACGCCCGGCCGACCGTGTCCTTCGAGGCGCCCCGCATGTCGGGGCGCCTTTTTATTTCGGAAGGAAGCCCGCTATCGGGCTTGCCAGCGATGTCGTTGCCTTTCGCCAAATACTTGAGTAAATACGAAGTCGGGTAGCCGAAAGCCATCTCCAATCATAATTAAAACCATTCCAAGCTGACGACGTCGTTCTATTTCGACCTGTCGGGACCCTGAAATATTGAGCTACTCCGGCAAGAACATCGACGAATATATCCTGCGCCGTGTTGAGCTCGTCGACTACGCGACGGCCATCGTCGGCGACAGGTCGCGCGGTGAGGATGTCGTGCAGGAGGCCTTCATCCGCCTGCGCGCCGCGACCGCCGACGAGCGCGTGCTGGAGGAACCGGCGGGCTATCTGCGCCGCATCGTGCGCAATCTCGCACTCGACTGGATCCGGCGCATCGCGTCCGAGCGCCGGCACGTGGATGACGCCGCGCTGGCCGAGACCGTGGCACAGGAGAGCCCTTCGCCCGAGGACATCGTCGCAGGGCGCGAAGAGCTGCGCATCGTCATGGAGGCGCTGGCCGAACTGCCCGAGCGCACCCGCATCGCGCTCGAGATGCACCGCTTCGACGGCTGCAAGCTGCGCGAGATCGCGGAGCGCCTCGGCATCTCGGTCGCGCTTGCCCACAAGCTCGTCTACGACGGGCTCGCCCATTGCCGCGCCCGTCTGGCGGCACGGCCCGCCCGCCGCAGTTCCACATCTTTCTAAAAAAATGCGCGCCTCGTACGTTCTATGAGGGAAGAGCGGCAGCGCACGCGTGCCGCAGGCGCAACGGACCGGGAGACGCGACATTCAAGCCGGGGACGAACGGGACAGGGCCGGCGAGGAAGCCCTGCACTGGCTGATCGCCTTGCAGGAGCGGCCGGACGAGCCGGGCCTGAAGGCAGCCTGCGAGGCCTGGCGCTCGGCGAGCCCCGACAACGCCGCCGCCTGGCGGGAGGCCGAGCACGTCTGGGGGGTGCTTGGGGAGGCGGGCCCTTCCGTCCGTACCGAGCGGGCGGATGCCGGCCGGGCGGCATCACAGCACCGGTGGGGACGGCGCGCGGCCGTCGCGGCCGGTGTCCTCGCCCTCGCGGCCTGCCTCGTCCTTGCGGTGCTGCCGTCGACCGGATTGTGGCTGGCGGCCGACTACAGCACCGCGACGGCCGAGCTGCGCCGCATCGAGCTCGATGACGGCAGCGTCGTCCACCTCGGCGCTGGCAGCGCCATCGACCTAGCCTGGACGGGCGGGCACCGCCGCATCCGGCTCCTCGCCGGCGAGGCCCATTTCGAGGTCGCGCCCGATCCCTCGCGGCCCTTCACCGTCGAGGCTGCCGGCGTCGAGGCGACCGCCCTCGGTACGGCCTTCGACGTGCGCCTCGTCGCCGATGCCGTTGCGGTCGCCGTCGAACACGGGCGTGTGGCGGTGGCCCGGGGCGGCGACCTGCTCGCCCCCTCGCTCACAGCCGGCGATTGGGCGCGGGTGGGGCTCGACGGGAGCGTCGAGAAAGGCCGGATCGCGCCGGAGCTGGTCGGCGCCTGGCGACAGGGCACGCTTGTGGCGCGCGACGAATCCGTGGCCGACATCCTCGCCGAGCTGCGCCGCCACTATCGTGGAACGATCATCGTGGCCGCCTCCGGACTGGAGGAGAGGCGGGTCACCGGTGTCTATCGTCTCGGCGAGCCCGTCATCGCCCTCGAGGCGCTCGCCGACGCCCACGGCGCACGCGTCCATCGGGTGAGCCCCTGGATCGCCGTCGTCACCCGTCGCTGAGGGGCGGCACCCGCTTTCCCGCGGCGGGGCATTTTTTCTGAAAAGACGCTCGCCTGCTTCGTTCTTTCACCGAAGAGGCTCGGCTGCCGCGCGGCGCCGGCCGTTGGAACAAGAACGAAAGCCATTAGGACGATGCAGCACGTGGGCTCGGGGCGGCGTGGCGGCGCTTTGATGGGCGCCTTGATGATGGGGACGGCGCTGGCGGCGCTCGGGGCGGTCGTGCCCGCGGCGGCGCAGGAGGCTGCGGCCGCCGCGCAGCAGCGGCGCTTTTCGATCGCGGCCCAGCCCCTCGCAGGTGCCTTGACGGAATTCGGCCGGCAGGCCGGCCTGCAGATATCGGCCGATGCCGCGCTCACCCGCGGCCATGCGAGTCCGGGCGTTTCGGGCACGATGGCGCCTGCCGCCGCGCTCGGGCGGCTGCTCGCCGGCACGGGGTTGACCTATCGCTTCAGCGGGCCGGCAACGGTCATCGTGGCGGGGAGCGGCGGCGGCGCCGTCGTCGACGACGGCTCGGTGGTGCTCGATCCGATCACCGTGGTGGGCGTCAGCAGCGCGTCCGGATCCGGCTTCCAGGGCACGCCCGACTGGGTCTATGCGACACCGGACAGCGTCAGCGTCGTGGGCCGCGAGGCGATCGCCAACAACCCGCCGCGCAACACGGCCGACCTCTTTTCCGGCGTCTCGGGCACCTATACCGCCGACAATCCGCAGAACCCCGGCGTCAACGTCAACATCCGCGGGCTGCAGGACCAGACGCGCATCAACATGATGATCGACGGCGCGCGGCAGAACTTCCAGCGCTCGGGGCACAATTCGACGGCCTACACCTATGTCGACCCGGCCATGCTGCGCGAGGTGGAGGTGGAGAAGAGCGTCGGCTACGGCGTCGGCGGGGCGGGCTCGCTCGGCGGATCGGTCAATTTCCGCACGCTGCGCGCCGGCGACATCATCGCTCCCGGCAAGCAGTACGGCGTCGAGCTCGATGCGACGACCGGCACCAATGCCTACGAATTCGCCGGATCGGCCGCGGCCGCGGCGCGCATCACGGACAGTTTCTCCGTGCTCGCGATGGTGAGCCGCAAGCAGCTCGGTGAATACAGGATCGGCCGCAACGGCACCGTCGTCGCCAACACGGGCGAAATCCAGGATGCGCCGCTCTTCACCGGGCTCGAGACCTGGTCCGGCCTCCTGAAGCTGGAGGCCGAGGTCGCCGAGGACATGAATGTCGAGCTGAGCTGGCTCGGCTATCAGGGCAAGTTCAGCGCCGGCACCAGCGACTACAACGACAGCGACGAGGCCACCAACCACACGGTGACGGCGACCTATCGCTGGAACCACGCCGACCCCCTGATCGATCTCAAGCTGCGCCTCTGGTACAACAACACAAAGGTCGACCAGCATCGTCCCGGGCGCGCCACCTATGGCGCCTTCGACGTCAGCTACGGGCTCGAGACCTTCGGCGGCAGCATCGAGAACACGAGCCGGGTCGAGCTGCCGGTCGGAGTGCTGACCTTCAACTACGGCATCGAGGCCTTCCAGGACCGCACGACCACGACCGCCGTCGGCGAGAACGCCGGCGACGATCCCAACGGCCTGTGGTTCGCTGGCCCCAACCCGGAGGGCGAGCGCACCGTCGTCAGCGGCTTCGCCACGGCGACCTACGAGTACGACGACTGGCTGTCGGTGACGGGCGGCCTGCGCTACGACCACTATGACCTGTCCGGAACGGCACGCGTCTTCGGCGGCCGCGAGGCGCGGACGACCACCACCACGACCTGCGGCTTCTGGTTCGGCGGCACCTGCCTGTTCTGGAACACGACGACCACAACCACCTACGTCAATCACTACGGGACGGTGGACGTCGATTCACAGGGCGGGCGCCTCTTGCCCATGCTCAAGGTGGCCGTCACGCCGACGGAGGGGCTGCAGTTCTTCGCCGGCTATTCGGAGGGCTACCGGCCGCCGACCATCATGGAGACGGTCTTCGGCGGCGCGCACATCGGCAGCATCGGCTATTTTGCGCCCAATCCGAACCTCGAGCCGGAGACGTCCTACACCTACGAAGTGGGCGCCAACATCACGCGCGACGACATGGTGACGGCGGGCGACAGGTTCCGCCTCAAGGCCGTGTGGTTCGACCGCCGCGTCGAGGACTACATCGCCCTCGGCCAGATCACGATGACGACGGTTCCGGCTGTCGGGCCGGTCGACTACACCGGCTACGTCAATCTCGACGGCCAGACGCGTATGCGCGGCGTCGAGATCGAGGCGAACTACGATGCGGGGCCGGTCTATGTCGGCACGTCCTTCACCTATATCGACGCCGATTTCCCCTTCAACGCCGCGGACTACCCGGCGACGTCCGGGCCGCTGCTGCTCTTCGTCCCGCCCAAGTCGAAGGTGACGCTCGATGCCGGCGTACGCCTCCTCGACCGCAAGCTCACGCTCGGCGGGCGGATCACCCACGTCGGCAACAGCGAATACGACGGGCTCACGGCGAGCCAGTACAAGCTGAGCGACTACACGGTGCTCGACCTCTACGGTTCGTACGACATCAACGAGAACGCCAAGCTGCGCTTCGCCGTCAACAACGTGGGTGATGTCGCCTACGTGCCGGCGCTCGGCGCACCGACCCTGCCGGCTCCGGGGCGCACGGCGACGATGGCATTGAACGTGAAGTTCTGACAGCGCGCAGGAGGCGCGCCAGCGCGTTCGGGGCGGACCGTCCGGACGGTCCGTTCCAGCCCGATGGTGATCCGTAGGGGGTCCCTGTCGGTTTCAATCGGCCCAGCCAGCCACGAGCCAGCAAGGCCTGTCCTCTCAAGGTCTCAAGGAGACAGACAATGGCTATCACGATTGAGCTGACCGACGCCAACAACGACGGCACCGGCGTCAACTTCGCTGCCTACCTCGGCAATTACGACAGCAGCTTCTCGCTGGGCTACTGGGGCTTCTTCAACGACCCTTCGGCCGGCATGTTCCAGGGCAGTGAGTTCGCCTTCTCGAACAGCACGCAGTCGAGCCTCACGACGCCGATCAGCTCCGCCTACCAGTCGGTGATCTTCGAGGCGGCCGCCGGCAATTCGCTGCAGTATGACTTCGCCACCCACGTGCTCGCCGGCAGCGTCGATGCCTTCAGCCTCGGCCACGGCCTCAGCTACTCGGCGACGACCGACAGCTTCTCGAATGCGAGCGACATCGCCTTCTCCGGCCTTGGCCTCAGCGGCTCGGGTTCCGGCAATGCGGTGCACAACCTCGTCTATGGCCTGATGACGGGCAATCTCACCTCGCTGTACAGCCTTCTCAACAGCAACGACCTCGTCTTCATCAGCAGCACCGGCAACGACGTCCTCACCGGCTACGCCGGGCAGGACACCTTCGTCTTCAACACCGGTTCCGGCAACGACGTCGTCAACAACTTCGCTTCCGGGACGGACCTTCTCGACGTGTCGGGCTGGGGCGTGACCGACTTCAGCCAGCTCGCGGTGTCGTCGGACGGCACGAACTCCCTCATCGCCTACGGCAGCGACCTGATCGTGCTTGCCGGCGTCGCGAGCGTCGACGCCGACGACTTCGTCTTCGCCGACCAGCTGCTGCTCGCTGCCTGACGGAGCAGGCGTTGTCCGCCACGGCGCAACGGGTGTCGCCGCAGCCTCGTGCTGCGGCGGCATCCTTCCCCTTGAGCCCCGTCATGCTGGGCATCGCGCTCGTCAGCGCGGTGGTGAACCTGCTCGCGCTCACCGGGCCGCTCTTCATGCTGCAGGTCTACGATCGTGTGCTCGCCAGCCGCAGCCTGCCGACGCTCGCCGGACTGGCGCTGCTCGCGGGCGGGCTCTACGCCTTCCAGGCGCTGCTCGACATCCTGCGCGCCCGCATCCTCGTGCGCCTCGGCGAGCGCTTCGAGGAAGCCTTCGCACGGCGCGTGCACGAGGTCGTGGTGCGCCTGCCGCTCGTCGCGCGCATGGCCGGCGACGGCCTGCAGCCGCTGCGCGACCTCGACAATGTCCGCGGCTTTCTCGCCGGGCAGGGGCCGGCGGCCTTCTGCGACCTGCCCTGGATCCCCCTCTATCTCGGCATCTGCTTTGTCTTCCACGTCTGGCTGGGCGTTACCGCGCTCGCCGGCGCGCTCATCCTCGCCGGCCTGACGCTGCTCACCGGCCTCCTGTCGCGCCGCCTCGCGCAGGAGGCCGTGGTGCGCGGCATGACGCGCAACGCCCTGCTCGACGCCGCGCGGCGCAATGCGGAGGTCGTGCGCGCCATGGGCCTCGAGGTGCGCATGGCCGAGCGCTGGGAGGAAGCGAACCGCGCCTATCTCGCTGCCGACCGGCAGGCGGCCGACATCGCCGGCGGCCTCGGCGGCCTGTCGCGCACCCTGCGCCTGGTGCTGCAGTCGGCCATGCTCGCCGTCGGCGCCTGGCTCGTCATCGCGCAGGAGGCGACGGCCGGCGTCATGATCGCGAGCTCCATCATGATGGGCCGGGCCATGGCGCCGGTGGACCTCGCCATCGGCAACTGGAAGGGCTTCCTGACCGCCCGCCAGAGCTGGACGCGCCTGCGCGAGGCCTTCACCCTCGTGCCGCCCGCCGGCCCCGTGACGCAGCTGCCGCCGCCGCAACGCGAGTGCCGCGTCGAAGCGGTCAGCGTCATGCCGCCCGGCGGGCAGGCACCGACATTGCTCGACGTCGGCTTCTTGGTTCAGGCCGGCAGCGCGGTCGCCGTCATCGGCGCGAGCGGCAGCGGAAAATCGACGCTGGCCCGAATCCTGGCCGGCGTCTGGCGGCCGCAGCGCGGCACCGTGCGCCTCGATGGGGCGACGTTCGACCAGTGGGACCGCACCCGGCTCGGCGCCCATATCGGCTATCTGCCGCAGGATGTCGCCCTCTTCGACGGGACGATCGCCGAGAACATCGCACGTTTCGCGGCCGATGCCGATCCGGCGGCCGCCATCGCCGCAGCGCAGGCGGCCGGCGTGCACGACCTCATCCTGCGCCTGCCCGACGGCTACGAGACCCGGGTCGGGGAGGGCGGCTCGGCTTTGTCCGCCGGCCAGCGCCAACGGGTCGGCCTCGCCCGCGCGCTCTATGGCGATCCGTTCCTCATCGTGCTCGACGAGCCGAACGCCAATCTCGACGCCGAGGGGGAAGCGGCGCTCGGGAAGGCGCTCGCCGCCGTGAGGGCGCGGCACGGCATCGCCGTCGTCATCGCGCACCGGCCGAGCGTGCTGAATGCCGTGGACCAGGTGCTGATGCTGGAGGCCGGCCGCATCAAGGCCTTCGGCCCGCGCGACGAGGTGCTGGCGAAGATGCTGAAGAAGCCGGCCTTCGCCCCTGCGCCCACGGCGCGCAGCCTCGCCCCCTTGCGCGTCGTCGCCGAGGCCGCCGGGCCGTCGCGGGAGGTTGCCGATGGCTGACCGATCGTCCTCGCCAGCCGCGCGCTCGATCCGCCGTCATCTCGCCGCTGCAGGTCTCGCGGCGGTGCTGCTCGTCGGCGGGGCCGGCAGCTGGGCGGCCGTCACCGATCTTGCGGGAGCGGTCGTCGCATCGGGGCGTTTCGTCGTCAATTCCTACGTCAAGACGGTGCAGCACCCGACAGGGGGCATCGTCGGCGAGATCCTGGTGCGGGAGGGCCAGCGTGTCGGCGCGGGCGCGGTGCTGGTGCGCCTCGACGCCACGCAGACGCGCGCCAATCTCGCCATCGTCACGAAGCGGCTCGACGAGCTCGCGGCGCGCCGGGCGCGTCTTTCGGCCGAGCGCGACGACCTTGCCGCCATAGACTTTCCGCCTCAGCTCACGGAACGGGCGGATGATCCGGACGTGGCACAGGCGCTGCACAGCGAGCGCGCCCTCTTCGCTTTTCGCCGACAGGCGCGGGAGAGCCGCAAGAGCCAGCTGGAGGAGCGCATCGTCCAGCTGAACATGGAGATCGCGGGCCTGAAGGCGCAGGAGGAGGCCTATGCCCGCGCGCTCGCCGTGCTGGAACAGGAGAT
>Ga0065721_10052861_pt1 | contig 11001 bp, 11 predicted proteins | sample Mesricmetagenome_FD_59108 | JGI IMG/M metagenome (GOLD analysis project Ga0065721, IMG submission 59108) | Mesophilic microbial community from rice straw/compost enrichment Sample: eDNA_1 v2 (version 2) | ecosystem: Engineered > Solid waste > Grass > Composting > Bioreactor | place: USA: Davis...
GGCCGCCGGGACAATGTGAACCGGGGTGGAGGCGCCCGTCAGGCGGCGACCTGGTCGAGCTGCGTGAGCAGGTCGCTGAGCAGCGCGTCGAGGGCGGGGCGGTAGCGCGCCGATTCGATGGTCAGGTGCCGCAACACTGGCGCCTCCTCGGCGGCGAAGGCGATGGTGAACCGGCCGAGGCGCAAGTTCTCCGGCGAGTTCTTGTCGCGGGTGAAGCCTACCTTGAAGCCGAGGATCGCGCCCTCCGCCTGCAGATCGCGCAGCGCAAGCGTCATCGTGTTGAGCACGGCGTCGATGGTGTGCGCCGTGATGTTGAACTTGCCGAGGTAGAAGCGCAGCGTCTTCAGGAACAGCAGGTGGATATAGTCGCGGCCGCGCGTGACGTTGTAGAAGCGCCAGAGATCGTCTTCGCCGGCGTTGTCGGTGCCGACATAGACGTAGCCGCCGGAGGCGATGGCAGTCTCGACGCCCGCTTCGCCGCGCAGGATGACGCCGCCGTTGAGGGCGAGAATGGCCTGTCCCTCGGTCGCCCCGTCCGTCAGAGAGAAGTCGATCGGCCGGTTCGGCCCCACGATGCCGTAGAGCGGCTGGTTGGCCCAAGAGTGGAACGGCAGGCCCTTCTTCTCGAAGTCACGGCGCGCCGCAACGCCGAGGATCGTGCCGACGCTGTCGACGACGGCGGCATTGGTGCCAACCTTGACCCATGTCTCGACGGGAACAAGGCGGCTGCTGTTCAGCGTCTCGCGCCAGTCGGTGAAGCCCTGCAGGCTGTCGTGGGGGCCCGACACGACTGCGTGCCCCAGCAGGCGATTGAGCAAGCCCGGCAGTTCGGCGCAGACCGGGTTGGCCAGGTCGGCCACTGTGTCGCGCTGGAACGTGTAACCCGGCACGCCGATGAGGCGCGGCACGACACCGAGCATGGGGCCGGCGAGCAGCAGGGCATGGATGCCGGTCTTGAGCGCAGACGAGCCGACGAGATTGGCGATCGTCTCGTCGTCGTCGGCGCCGGCCTCGACGCGGACGATGACGACGCGCGCGGCGACCTGGAATTCGCCGAGCTGGGCGTTGATGAGGTCGATCTGGCCGGCGAGCGACCCGGTCGCGCCGAGGGCCGTGGCCGCGGCGGCATCATCCGAGAAGATGTGCACCGGCGTGTTGAGGGGGAACTTGGCCGCATCGGCTTCGGGCGCCGTGCCGACGAGACCAATGACGGCGAGATCCGCGCCGACCGCGGGACGCGGCTCGTTGTCGACGCGGTTGATGGTCATACCAAAGGTGGGATTAGCCATCGGGCAGGCCTCCAAAGAGAAAGCCCGCCGGATAGCGGGCTTCGGACGGTTGGGACGAAAGGAGAAGGGGCAGACAGTGAGGTGCGTGCCGGGGCTTGTTATGCAACGCCACCTGCAAAGGCCGCGTCGATCTCGGCCATTGTGGTGATGTTGCCGGCCGTGATGTCCGCTAGGACCTGTGCCTCGATCGCGAACGCGTCGCGGATGTGGGTCCGCACCGCCAGCGCCAGCGCCTTCATGTCGGCGTTCGTGAGCGCCCGGAACTCGCCATCGGCGAACTTCCACGCGTCGCCATCCTGGCGCTCGCCGCGCTCGATCGCGAGCACCTCGGCAACGATCTTGCCCTGGCTTTCCCGGTCTGTGTGGACCGACCAGCCCGACCAGGTTGTGCCACCAACCTCGGCTTCCCAGCGACGCATGGCGGCATACTCGGCAAGGCTCGGCTCTGGCTGCGGAACGTCTTCGAGCTGATAGCTCTCGCGCGGCACGCCGTCGTCGTCGACCAGGACGGCCTCGCCGACGGGGACCTTGCCGGGCGGGATGATCGCCGGCTGGATCACGGCGAGGCCGGCGTCCGCCAACTCGGCCGTCGACCAACAGCGCTCAACGTCGAGCGTGTTGTGCTGGGCTTCGTCGAGCCAGCCGTCCCAGCGTTCCCACACGCCGTTCTTCAAGATCGCAAGCGCCATCGTCAGCTCCAATCGATCAACACACGGCCGTGGCCACCCTGGCCGGACTGTTCCCAGCCGTCCGAGATCGGGACGCCACCGGTGCCGACCACAACAGTCAGCGTTTCTCCCGGCACGGGCGCTCCCGGCGCCCCGGCCGTGACGGTCACATCCGAATAGCCGCCGGCTCCGCCGCCTCCACCGGCCGCCTGGCCGAAACCGACGACGCCACCCGAGCCACCGCCTGGGTAGCCGCCCGGCTGCGACCAGACACCTTGGCCTGACGTGCCCGGTGATCCACCGCCGCCTTGGGGAGCGCTGCCGCCGGGGCCGCCGGTCCAAGCGAAGCCGGCTCCACCGGCCCCGCCATTGGCGGTCGTACCTGTCCCGCCCGCTCCGCCTGCACCAAAGCCGCCGGCGTAGCGGCGACCGCCCTGACCTCCGCCGGCGGAGACCGTCCCGCACGAGGACGGCCCGCCATTCGCGCCGTCGTAGCTGGTGCTCGACCACGTCGCGCTGCCCGAACCGCCGGCGCCCCACACGCGCCGGCGCAGGGTGTTGTAGGGCGGCACGGTGAAGGAGTACGTGCCCGGCGATGTGAATGCCGCCGAGCCCGGCACGACGCTGCCGCCGACGAGGAGGGCATTGGCGAGACCGGGGAGCATTACACCAGCCCCGCAATGCTGGAGCCGATCACGAACCCGCTGTGCAGGACCTGATAGGCGACGACGTTGGTCCGGCTGGCGGCCGTGTTCATGGACGGGGCGTTGCCATTGGCGAAGCGCCATGCCGATCCGAACGCCACCGTTCTGCCGCCTGTCACGTCCTGCTGAAGGACGATCAGGCCGGTCTGGCCTGCCTTGGCATTCGTCGGGTTGCCGATCGTAACGTTGCCGCCGAGCACGTTGTGGAAGTTGAGGCCTGCGCCGAAGTTCGGCGCGTAGGTGCCCGCCGCGAGGGTCGAGCCCGCGGCGGCGGACAGGCCGACGTAGCCGGCCGCCGCCCAGACGCCGTCCGAGGTCAGCACCGTATTGGCCGTGCCCGCGCGGAACTGGGCCGCAGTCGCCTTGTGACCGGCGTGCCAGATGGTGTTGCCGTTGATGTCGACCGTGCCGTTGGCGCGAAGCGAAATCGTGCCCGCAGGAACTGCGGTCCCGTTGCCATCGTCGACATAGACCCGTAGGTGCGCATCGCCGGTGTTACGGTCCCAATAGAACAGCGCACGGTTGTTGCCGGCAGGATCCTGCAGCCAGACATGCGCGTTGCCGTTGGCCGCCGCCCGGGCGGTCAGCCGGTCGATCGCGAGCAGCGTCCCGGTCAGATTGCCGCCGGACATATTGAGCTTGGACGCAGGGTCGAAGGTCTGGGCGTCCCACATCTGCCGCCACGTCTGCCAGGCGCCGTTGACGCAAAGGCGCTTCCAGCTCGCTCCGTTGCTGTGATTGAGGGCGGTCGCGATCTGCTCGACGTAGAGGCCCGGATTGCTGTGCCGCTGCACTTGCACGAAGTACCAGGTGCTGCTGCCTGCGCCGGTTGGCCCATTGGCGAGATTGCTGCCGTCGTAGAAGCCGGGCGTCGTCAGAGCATCGAGGTCGGCGCCCGAGATGGCCTTGGCCTTGCCGTAGGTGAATTCTCCCCCGACCGCCAGATTGCCGGCGATCGCGCCGCCGGCGACGTCGAGCTTGCCCGCCAGCCCGGCGATGATGGCCTGGACATTCGCCGCCTGCAGGTGGGACGGGAACCGCGCGTCCTCGATGGTGCCGGAGCGGATGTCGCCGGCGGCGATTTGGGCCGGCACCCACACGCCACCGACCAGCTTGAAGAACATGCCGTTGGCGGCCTGTTGAAGGTCAACCCCTTGCAGGGCGCCGAGCTGGTGCGAGTGATCGGAGGCCGCCTTGCCCTGCAACGCCGTCACGAGACCGACGATGTGCTCGATCTGGTGCTCGTGCTCCAATGGAGCCTTGCCGAGCACGGCCGCGATAAGCGCGCCGACGTCGCCGTCGATCTGCGACAGCGCCTCGATGAGCCGCACCACATCATCCCGGAGCTTGTTGCTCTGGTCCGGCAGTGCGTAGTTGCGGCTCTGCGTGCGGTTGTCGATGACGTCTGCCATGTGACCCTCAGACCGAATAGGCGCGCAGGCGGGCGATGGACGGGCGGGCGCCGGGGCTGCCTGTCAGCGTGATGCGGATGCGCCCTTGCTGGGCGGTGAAGTTGGTCCGCTCATAGCGAGGCTCGGTCCAGCCACCGCCGAGGACGCCGGCGCCGGCCGCCGAGAGCGGTTGCCAGTTGTTGTCGGTGCCGTCCACGTGGACCGCGACCGCCGAGCCGGCCGGTAGCCGCGCCGCGAACAGTGCCGCGACGCGCACCGCATTGCCCATGTCGAATGCGCGGGTGATGTAGGTGCCGGAGGGGCGGATGCGCCCGCCGACGAGCGTCGTGCCCGGATAGAGTATCGGCGCCACCTTGGCCGTGCCGGTCAGCACGGCCCGGAGCGTGACCTCGCCCGTCACGAACTCGCTGAACGCGACCCCCTGCCCAGGCGCCAGCGCAATCACGGTCGAGCCGCTGACGAGCTCGTAGCGGAACCGGGCGGCGTCGCTCGGGATGTCGACCGTGCCGCGTACGAGGACGTCGCTGATCTGCTGGAACTCGCCGGTCCACAGGTCGATCGTGCGGCTCGTGGCGGTGAACTTTGCCGCGACCAGCTCGAAGTGCATCGCCGTGTCCTGGTGCGCCGTCCAGGCGAGGCGGTTCACCGATGAGAACAACGGCGCGACGGTGTACGGGTGCGACGAGACGCGCTGCTGGGTGAGCGGATCGACGTCGCCGAGCCGGGCGATCGCTACGGCATGGTCGGCATCCGCCGTCAGGACGACAAAGCAGAACTGGCGGTCGGCCGGCAGGAAGACGGGTGTGCGGAAGCGCGCTTCCACCAACTCGCCCACCTCGACCGTCTGCATGTTGACGAAGGCCTCGGCGAGCACCTCATTGGTCGGATAGCCGTTGAGGACCGTGGAGAGCTGCACGCGCACGCCGTTAGCCCGGTTGCCGATCGCGGTGAAGCGGAAGTTGATCCCCGCGATGTGCCGCGGCTCGGGCAATGTGAAGGGCTGCGCCAGCGGATCCGACGAGCCGCCTTCGCCGCTCGACTGATCGGCCCCCTGCTGCTGCTGTGCCTCGGGCTGGCGGATCACCACGTTGGTGATCTGGTTGACCACGGTGATGTTGGTGATCTGCACCGGATCGGGCGCCGCCCGCGCCACCAGCGTGACGCGGCGCATGGTGTTGATGTCGACCGTGCCCTCGCCGACGAAGATGGCTTGGGCGAAGCCGCCGGCGGCGCCCTCGGCGCGCACCATGCGGCGACCGGCCGGCATGTTGGCCGGGATCTGGAACGAGACGATGAGCCGCCCGTCCGGGCCGGTCGTCTGCGTGCCGGGCGGCTTCACGTCGACGCCGTCGAAGTCGAGCTTCGACAGGTTCTCGTTGGGCGAGAAGCCCTCGATCGTCGCCTGGATGGGGATCTGGCGCAGGAACTCGGCTTGCGTGCGCTGGATCTCCACCACCTCGTTGATCGTGGTGGAGCCGGGTGGCGTGTCGGGCGCGGCGGTGAACTCACGCGTCACCGGCGAGGTCCACTGCGTCTGCACCTCCGTCCAGAAATCCGCCGCCGGCTCCAGCACGAGGGCGGCCGGCATGGCGGTGAAGTTCATGTACGGGTTGATCTTCATCGACGAGGTGCGCAGCGGCTGGCTAACGATCACCTCCTCCGCCCACGGCAGGGTCTCGATCGCCGAGCCGGCCCGCTGCATCAGCACACTGTCGATGGCGAGCTGCAGCACACCGCGGTTGATGGCGGCCGTCTGCACGGCGCCCTGGTCGCGGTAGAAGTCGTCGACGAACGCATCCGTGAAGATGCCGCGCTTGGCCACCGGCTCGCGGGCGAGGATGTCGCGCTCGGCCTCGGAGCGGTCGAAGGTCTCCAGCACGTCGATCAGCCGGCCGAACAGGCGCCGCTGCTGGTCGAAGGTATAGTTGCGCGTGCCGTTGTTGATGACGGTCGGCGCGCCGAACCAGTTGTGGTGCACCTCGGCGAGCTTGAGCAGCGAGGTCGGTGCGATCGGAGGCAGGCCGCCGTTGCGGGCGCTGATGCCGCGCACGTAGGCCGCGCGGCCCATGACGTCCATGCAGATGAGGTCGATCCTCGGCACCTTGGAGGTGTAGGAGACGAGCACCGGCCGGCCCTGTACGCCACCCGAGACGGTCACCTCGCGGTCGGTCACGTTGTCCGGCACGACGGCGACGTTGTAGAGGTAGGTGACCTGATAGGACGAGCCGGGCGCGGGCTCGGCACCGCCGGGCGCCCAGGAGACGCCATCACCGGCAAGGGCATAGGTGGACGACGCGAAGGTCGTTCCGCCCTGCACGACGCTCTCGATCTCCACGACCGCCGGGAACTGCAGCGGATCCGTGCCGCCGGCCACCGGGCCGCGCACGAGCGTCTCCGTCACGCGCTTGACGACGATGGCCGAGGTGACGGCCGCGATCGGCGGACGCGACACCGCGACGATGGAAGAGCCGCCGGTCGGGCCGGTGAATGTGTGCGGCTCGGCCGCGATCGGCTCGAGGTCGGGATCCTCGGGCACGGCATAGCGCAGCGCCGTCTCCCTGATCCGCTTGAAGCCGCTGATGTTGGCCGTGCCGGCCGCGATCGAATAGACCTGATCCGTGCCGATGCGGCCGAGCGGCGTCACCTCGCAGCCGTCGACGATGTAGTGCCCGAGGGCGTCGTAGTCGTAGCGGGCGATCTGCTGGATGACGCCGGTGAGCGCCGGCGGCGGCATCTGGTCGATGACGGTGCCGTCGCGCAGCACGTAGACCGAGATGAATTCGCCGGGCTGCTCGTCATCGGCAAGCGCCCACACGAGGTGCTCGGCGACGCGCGCGGCGCCGGGCTCGCCCTCGCCCTCGGTGCCCGGATGCAGGCCGACCAGCGAGGGATCGTCCTCCTCGGTGATGACGGTGCCGATCAGGCGCACGCCGACGCGCACCTCGCCGGTCATCGGCACGTCGGTGAGGACCGCCGCCTCGACGGGACGCACATCGCCGGCGACATAGATGCGGCCGGCGGTGAGCGAGACGGTGCCGGCCTCGGTATCGACGATGATATCGGCCCCCTCCTGGCGGTCCCCGTCCTTGGCGATGAGGTTGCCGATGCGGCGCACGCGGCGCTCGCCGAGCGACTGGATCTCGTTGATCTCCGCCGCCTGGGCGATGCGGTCCTCGCGCATGACCACGCGCGCCCAATCGGGATGGTCCGCCGACCTGTCGTAGGCGCCGGGGACACCGGAAGGATGCTCGTGGGACATGGTCGCTCCTCAGAAGCGCAGGACGGCCCGCACGCGCTCGCGCACGGTGCGGCCGAATTCGATGGAGACAGGGGTTTCGGCGACCACCGGCCCGGCCGGGACGATGCCGCCTGCCGGCAGCCACCGGGCGCCGGGCGGGAAGCCGGCCGCGGGGACAGCCGAGAGAACGAAGCCGACGCTGAATGCCGTCGAGCCAAAGCCGTCGCCGAAATCGGTCATGGCCTCGATATAGAGGCGCGTGGCACCGGAAAGCTCGACCGCATATCGGTTGCTGCCGATGGCATAGATGCCGCCGGGTGCCGGCCGCACGGGCCAGCGAGCGCGCGCCCGGCGATAGCCGATGACGGCGCCGTCCGCGTCGCGGAATACGGCCCAGGCGGTGCCGGCCGGTACGGCCGCCAGCATGGCGACGGAGCGTGCGTGTTCGGCGTCCGAGGTCCAGGGCGCATCGGGCCATGGGATATCGTCCCAGCCCAGCTCGATCTCGCCCGTCGGCTCGATCCAGACGCCGAGCGCCTGCAGCTCGGCCTGGGTCATGGCGTGGTCGATGTCGTAGGGCCGGCCGAACGACCATTTGACGTCCGACTGCGGGATGCGAGCACCCGAATAGGCGCTCCAGAGCGTCTGCCCCCAGCGCGTGCGGCCCCATTCCAGCGCCCGGACGTCGTAGCCGTGATAGCCGCGCCAGAACGTGGAGCGCTTCGGCAGGGAGAGCGTGGTGACGCCGTCGATACGGATAAGGTCCGCTTCGTCGTCCCGCACCCGCTCGAGCGCGATCTGCAGCACGTTCCAGAAGCGCCGGCGCGGCGGCGCCTCGTCGAGAGCCGCGCTGTATCCGAGCCAGCCGAGCGCCCGAAAGATCGATGCGGGCGTGCCGCGCACCCGCTGCCATCGGATGCCCTCGTCAATGAGGTCGTAGAGGTTCGGCACATAGGGCGTCAGCTCACCGAGCCCATACTCGTAGACGAGAAAGGGCAGCCAGCTCGGCGGGGGATTTCGCAACTTGATGCCCCGCATCGACGAAATGCCATCGTCGAGCCGCGCATAGACATCGATCGACTGCGAAAGCGCGCGTTCGAGGGGCGTCGACCGGCTCGGCAGGAGGTGGTGCCGAGACATCAGTAGTCGCGCCCCTTGAGGTTGAGCTTGATAGCGCCGATGGCGAGCGCCTCATGCGGCGGCGCCTTCTCATCGGTGCCGGGCGAGATCAAGCGGACGTTGTAGACGCCAGGTCGCATGAGGCGCGCGGTGAGCCAGGACACCGGCAGGTCGAACCCGAGCCCTGTCTCCATCATCCACGCCTCGCGGAGGGTAGTCTCGAGGGTGGAGAGAACGGTGTCGGGGGTTTCGGGCAGCAGCCAGATGTCGGCCTCGACGTCGACAACGCGGAAGACGGCGCTGCGGACGACGATTGTATCGTTGACCATGCGGACGGCCGGATCATTTAGCGCCGCCTCGACTGTCGCGATCAGGGCCGCATCCGCGACACCGTTGCTATCGGCCGCGTAGACGGCGACATTGACCGTCGGATCGCGGCCGATGCGGTAGACGCGAGCATCGGCCACGCGTAGCGAAGCGCTCAGGGCAATTCCGCGATAGCGTGGCTCCGTACCGCCGGTCGATCGCCCCTGAATGGCGAGGACGACACGAAGGCGCAGGCGGTCGTCCAATTCGCCGGGCAGGCGCAGCACGTCATAGAAGGCGGCGAGATGATCAAGGTCGGAGCCCTCGGCAAAGGCGAGCAGATTGGCGCGGGCTGCTTCATTGACCCGGGCGCGCACCAACGTCTCGCGGTAGGCTCCCGTTTGCAGCGTTTTCGTCGTGACCGCGCTCTCCAGCTGCAGGACCGGGCGAACAGGCGGGTGGCGATCGCCGAGATCCTGCTTGTATTCACCGAGAATTGCCTCGTAATCGATCTCCTCGATCACCTTGGGCTTCGGCAGGGCGGTCAGGTCGAAGCTCATCGCTCACCTCATGTGACGACGACGGGGGAACGGCCCTGTTGGGAAATGGTCACGTGCCGCGGCCCTTCGGACGTGAAGTCGCCGAGAAGGGCGCGGGGGCGGAATTGTCCCTCGAGGCGGACGGCAAAGCCGCCGTCACGGCCAACGCGAAGCGGCGTCACCTTCGTCACGCGATAGCGAGGCTCCCACTGCTCGATCGCCGTGACGATGGCGGAGAAGAAGCGCACGATCGTGCGGTCGGTCATGTTCTCGCCGAGCAGGCGGGGCACGAGCGAGCCATACCACTCCCGCATGATCCGTTCGCCGAAGGCCGTGGTGAAGAAATCGCCCATGCATTGGACGACGTGCGGCCAGCCGACGATATCGGCCCCGGTGTCGCGGTCGATATCGAGGCTCGGGTCAATTGCTTGTGCCGCCATCGATTCAGGCCCTGCGCCGCCTCGGTCGCGCGGGCGTCGATTCACGTCGTGTTGGCGGGACGATGGCCGGGCGCTCGAGCACCGAGATTTCCTCATCGGAAACGGCGAGCACGATGCGCGGGTGGGAGCCTATGGCGCCGAAGGTCAGCAACAGCCGATCCCTGTCGGCCGAGATGGCGGCGAGGAGCGCGCGCGGCTCCGTGAGGCGCGCCCGCAGCGCGCCCTCGAGCGTGGGCATGGTGACCTCCGTCAGGGGATGCGGAAGAAGGGCCGGCCAGTCGTGGGGTGGCCGCAGGAGGCGAGGTGCCCCGCCCGGCACGTCGCAATGCCGCCGAGGCGGAACGTCGACGTGCCCTGCACCATTGTCGGCATTGGGGAATGCGGCGGCTCGCCGTGGGGCGCGATGCGGTCACCTACCACCACGGCGGGCGAGCCGTTGACCTTGAACCACGGCACCTGCAAGCCGAGTTGGACGCCGCCGGCGACGTCGATACCGACGAGAGCAATTCCGGGCATCGCGGCGCCTCAGGTGTCGAACTGGTATTCGGGCGCCCGCATCTTGAGGCCGGCGCCGGTCAACTCGAGAGTCGAGCCTTCGCATTCGATGAGGATGCGGGGCACCTTCACGATGAGCTCGCCCTGTCGGAGCTCGAACCGGGCGTCACCGAACGTGACGACATTCTCGTCGCTCTTGTCGCTCGGCGACGGGTTGGTCTGCGACCAGGTCATCGGCAGTGCGACGCCCTGCCGGGGGTCGCCGGTCGGTGCCACGATGGTCATCTGCTGTCCGACGCTCGGCGGGGCGTGAACCTTCAGCGCCCCCGCGGTTTGCGCATAAGGCACCGCCGGCGACAGGACCGGCTCTGCATCACTGCCGCCCACGCGCAGGCGGACGGTTCCCGAACGGGCATCGACCTCGTGGACCGTGCCGTGCCGAAGCATACCCGCAAGACGCCGCTCAATCTGGGCGAGGCGGGTGGCCAATGCGACGATCTCATCATGCATCGGGCAGTTGCTCCGCGATCGCTGCGGCGTCTATCTCGCCGATACCCTCTACCTGGACACGGGAGAGCGGCGCCGGCTCCTCGCTCGGCACGGCTGGCGACATGAAGCCGAGGGCGCGCGCCTCCCCGTCCGCCAAGCCTTGCATGGCCTGCGTCACACGCCAGGAGGGGAGTTGCTCACCGGCAATGGCGGCACGCAACCATGACGCAGAGCCGGACATGACGGGATCCGCTTCGAGCGCAGCCAGAAGATCGCCCCAGACACCGACAAGCGGCTCGCCC
>Ga0065721_10052863_pt1 | contig 11001 bp, 15 predicted proteins | sample Mesricmetagenome_FD_59108 | JGI IMG/M metagenome (GOLD analysis project Ga0065721, IMG submission 59108) | Mesophilic microbial community from rice straw/compost enrichment Sample: eDNA_1 v2 (version 2) | ecosystem: Engineered > Solid waste > Grass > Composting > Bioreactor | place: USA: Davis...
AGGCATCTGGTTATCGAGGAAAACCAGATCAAAGTGTTGTTCCTCTGGCACTGGGCCCAGATTTGGCTCAACCACCTGCTCCCCGTGACCTGCACTACCGGACCCAGAATGATGCGTTAATTGCTCCCTCTCTTCTTGATGTGTCGTTTGCACACCCTTCAGAGTCTTCACTCCAAGGATCAAGTCCATCGCCGCCCCTCCATTCTCCGCTGTTGTCACCTTGCACCCAAACCTTGACAACGTCCTTGACATCACGGACCGCGTGACATAATCGTCGTCCACCACCAACACCCTCATACCAGGTTCCACTTTCAAAGCACTGTTCGATGAAGCCCGGCTCCCATGCATAAAGGCATTGTCGAGAGCCGTCATTGGTGAGACGCTGACAGAGCTCTGATAGGTTGAGATCGTCAGCTGTGCCGGATCCTCATTGTCGATGGATGATTGGGAGAATGTGCGAGGGTCAGGAATGGGCCCGTGGGTAGGGTGGTCCCGCTGTCCAACGAGTGTTCCAGGCGTTTGCCCAGACAATCCCTCTTCCTGAGTGAACCTCTCAGTAGAGGAGTCGGCTCGGATGTGAATTGGTGGCGGCGAGTTTTGGAGTTCGGCACCATGCTCGGAAGGTCGGTTTTGTGGTCTAAGGTCTGCCGGCAAGTCTTCATACTGATTGCTTTGCCGTTTCTTCCTGACTGCTAGATCGACTCGCCCACCTGACACAATAATGAGCCTCTGCCTGTATCATGCAACGGAATATGAAACTCACCTTGGTCCATTAGACTATATAGCGCCTGGTGGTCCCTCATGGCCTCAGATTTGATCTTCGACACCTCGAGCCTGTCCCCATTCTCCAAATCAGTGCGGTCGTTGAGAGAGGTTTGAAACAAGCCAAGGTGTTGGGTGGAGTCCGTCATTTCAAGCTTCACGTTCCGTGAGATATCTGAGGGCGGGGTCGAAGTGTCAAGAATGTCCAAAGATTGGAGCGCCGGTCTGCCAACCCCCAAGGGCAGTTCGACCCAGAAAGTGGAGCCTTCGCCCGGCTTTGAACGTACACCGAGACGTCCCCCGCTGAGCTTGACAATCTGTCGAACCAACGCCAGACCGAGACCAGTTCCCTTCCCTCCTTGTTGGATACCTTGTTCTGTCTGATTGAAAGCGCCTAATGGCGTGTTAACCTGAAATCACATCGTTCAGGAAACAACAAACGCACTGAAAAGTTTGTTATGCATCATATCTTGCTTCCTGATGCCGCAACCGGTATCCGAGATTTCAATCCTGACCACGATGAATTCAACCGTCTTCTTCGCTGCGCCGTGCTTGACATTGTGCTGCGTCAGGTGGTTTGCCGACAACGGCGAGTACTTTTCCGATCCTTCTCGCCCATCCGCCCCAGCTTGGCCTGAGTTGCTAGACTCAAGCCCAGGCGGAGAGGCAGGTTCAGTACTAAAAACGATGTCCAGTGGATCTTCATTTAGGCCAAGCCGAGGTAAGACGAGTTTCGTAGTGATAGAGAGTGTGCCGCCTGCTGGTGTGAATTTGCACGCGTTGCTTGCGAGGTTGGTCACAATCTGCCGAAGGCGGGCTTCGTCACCTGTGACCATACCGTCAAAGTCTGGTTTTTCAAGGATGTGTTTCCGACAGGCTTCCTGTGTTTGTCCTATCGCTTCATAAGCCAGTCGACGTGCCAGCTACGTTTGAAGTTTTAGTGGCCGCTGATCACGACGATGTAAGAGCAGCGCGAACCTTGTCAATGTTCCGGTCTAAGGAAGTCTCAAACTTGAGGCCCCTGGCATCCGTAGCTAGTTGCAGGGGAATGAAGAGTGACTTCATAACTTGATGGAACGCGTATGGCTGGAAGAGCATTGTGCGTTCAGCGTCGCCCGCCTGTCCACTTCGAAGTGCAACCTGCCTTGGAAGCCGACTCGAATTTCCCGCTGTCCAATCGGTTACTACAGTCGGGGGCATCAGTATACCAGGGGTTAGCAACGGCAATTTCGGCTCACAAATCGAGGACATCATTCAGCACTATCAGGAAGGAGCACAAGGATGAGGAGTCAATGACCAGCCTCAAGCGCTTTGGACAAACAGTGACGTTACTCACCCTTCGACATCATGCTCAGGCTGCCTGAGAGGGCATTGAACTCAATTTCTTGTGCTTTGGCGACCGCATTGGACGCCGCCATGTTCTGGACAGCGAGGACTACCGAAACCCGTCAGATATGATGTATACGACAGAACAGGCCTCTACTCACGAGCGGTATTGAGCGGAACTCTGACCTGTGTAAGGGAGTCAGGACGAGGGGGCTGAGTCGCACATTCGACACTTATCATGGAATACATAGCTACATTGAAAAGGATGCCATGAGGACGATGAGAAAGGAATTTACCAAGCGTCACTCACGATGTCAATCGTCTCTTCGAATCCGATGCTTTGCGTTCGTTGATTTGAGCCTGTTGAGTGGCCTGAGGGTAGAAATGAGGGTGAGCTGAGTGCTGTCAACGATCCAGGAACACGGACGAGCCTTGTATTGCCTTTTGAGTTGATCCCTCAATGTGTATAGCCTCCGTTCGGACTGAAGGCTGTCGTCAGCTGACTGTTCATGAGGACGCTGCGGGTACTCACGGTTTCCCGTATGTAGTGAACGTAGATCAAGACTGAATGGACGAGAAGCCATGAGCGAGAAGACAGGAGAAATAGTGAAGCATCGACTTGCATAAATGGAAGATGAAAAAGTTGATCATATCTGGGCAGGTGTGGAATGAGCGGGGAATGCGAGTAGTACGGGAAAGACTCACTTCGAACCCAGACTTTCCGCAGAGGCACGATAGCTATAGATGAGCTGCGAGCATGTGAGTATGTTTATAGGGCATAGCAGGGGTATGACGGACAAGAGGAAGAAGCATAAAGCTCCAACTGCTGCCGGAAAGCGATTCAACTTGAGCCCAAACATCCCAACGACTTGTAAGCCCTGCGACCGTCGTCAGCTGTGAACCAGCCCTCTAACTCGGAGACTGACTGTCGTGTAATAGAATGTCGACATAAAATCCCGTTCCTGACAATTCCGCCGTTTCCCCTCGTAGTATCCACAGACCCGGCTGGAAAGGGGTCAGCAGGGCCCTCCTCGGATAGTCTGAGGACGTAAGCTCTTACATATATATCACATTGTAGAAGGACCTGAAGGACAAGCTCAGCGGCTGATTCTCCCTTGTTGGATGAACACGCACCATGACCAGACAGCACAGAGTAAACAAACTTGGTAGACATGAGAACGATCCCGCGGCCAGTTCAGCATCACCATGAAGCTGGGGCGAGAGGAGTCAATGTCGTCATTGACGGCGGGACCGGAGGCATACTCACAAGATGGGAATAGTGAAAGCCGGAGCAACCTGGCAGAGCCACTTAACAAGGCTCGTCTGAACTGAGACATATGTGCACCCACCGCGAAGAGAAAGATCTTGTCACCGAGCGAATATGTCCGTCCGGGAAGCTTGGTGAATGCACACCCCAAGATCCAAGAGACCAATAGCCAGACGGAGGTTACGAGTGCCAGTCTCTTCTTGATATACCAGTCTTCCTGTTGGTGTGTTAGAGGACTACGGGAGATAGCAGATCAAGGCATACCTGTTGGTAGTGCCGTTCCTTCCTCTCGTCTTGAAAGCGACAGCTGAAGATTTCCATCATGATATGCCAAAATCGAGAACGCGTTAGCAAGCTGTCCTCCACAGTCCTATGACTCTCAGACTCCATCCCTCCACGATGACTCCCTGTCTTCGACTTGGTTGGCCCTTCGTCTGAATTCGAAAGCGTTGAATGAAACTCGTCGGACCAGTCCCGGTCAACAACCACTTCGTCAACGTCGCCATCATCAATGGGGCCCAGGATCGTTTGCCGCTTGGGTGAGTCATCGACGGTGCTTTCGTCGAGGATTGAGGTTGAAGATGGTGCAGAGCCGGAATCGAGTTTGCTGAGGAGGTCATCCCACCACAGGCGGATGCGGCTGAAGCGCGCAGCTCTCCTTGTTCGCTTGCGATGACTTGATGCAATTGAATAGCGGTCTGCATGGGTGGCAGGGGCTGGCAGGGACTCGTCTACGGCGGTGGAGGTAGTGGGTGACTTGCTGGGACTGTGAACGTCCTTGTCATTCTTGGTTTCGGAAGCTACGTCGTTGACCCAGCGGTGCAACGACTTGCGACTGTTGGACGAGCGAAGCCAAGAGGACATGGGGAGGCACCCTTGAGAGGGTTGGGGTATAGAAGAGGGGATATTAACCTCCCGCCGGCGTCACCGTCAGGGATGAAGATGGAAGAACGGAACACAAACGCTGTGATGCCAAATCCTCCCCACTTGACCAAGCGACCGCGACCGCAAACGGCAACACCCCGTTTGATCGGTCCCTGGCCACCCTTGGTCCTGCCCTCACTCCACTGGGCCATCGAATGTTGCTTGTGCCACCCAAATCGTATCGAAGCGTGCTTCCAACTCGTTTCCGGTCCTTTCTGTATCTCATTTCCTAGACACGGACTGAGTGGCAACCAGAGCTGGCCAGGAGGCGCAGATTGCCTTTCCACACTCAGACTCGTCCGCCAGCTGTATATCCGCGGTTGACTATCCACGGCTACGATAATTGTCGAAACTAATATATTCAGAGTCCAGGAATTGCGCCAAGTTGTTCCAAAGTCGGTCTGTGTCGCCAAACCATGTCCATCACTGCGCCGTCGATGCTAGAGCGGAGTGTGAATTCCTCTCTTCATCACTTTCTACAACCATCTCCCTTGGAATCCGGCGCTCGTCGCTGTTAATCCCTTGTGTACACTCGCAGAATATTCCTCTCGCTTCTCGACTGCACGTCTCCTCTCCTTCCTCTCTTTTCTCCCTTTCCGCCGCTTTTTTCCCATTTCGAGCATCACCAATTCGAGTTGCTTGGCCTCATCATGTCCGACGACGTCCCCGTATATCTCAAAAACGGCGACCGCGTTCGTGTAAACGGTAAAGGACCCTCTAAATCGCATCTCATTGCCTCGTCGCATTACTCACTGTATTTTTTAGACCACGTTTATTGCTCACCCAGCTGGGACGCGCGGGATGGCACTCCCTACTCCGTGGGACGAATTATGCAATTCCTCCCTCCTGCAGATGCCCCCAAAGGAGAAGAAGGCAAAAACTACGTCTACACCCGTGTCCGCCTTGCCTGGTATTATCGTCCCAGCGATGTGAGCGACCGCCCCGTAGCAGACTCCCGCCTCCTACTAGCAGCCATTTATTCGGAAGTATGCGACATCAATCAGCTTCGTGCCCGGTGCCACGTGGTTCATCGTGACAAGATATCCGATTTATCTGGCTGGAAGAAACGCCCAGACAGGTTCTACTTCAATCGTCTTTTCGACCCATATATCAAGAAAGAATTTGAAGTTATCCCGAGTCGCGATGTGCGAAATTGTGAGCCCTTTCTTCCCCCGCATTCCCCCACCCATTGCCTTTTTGGGAGCATTAATTCACCCCCGCCATTGTTTAGTGCCTGACCATATTCGCGAGGTTCTGATATCGCGCTACGAATATGTGGTCGCGGAGAAGGAGGTGATTCCCGATTTGACAGACCAAGTCCGTCTCTGCGTTAACTGTTCTGAATGGTGCCCAAGGTAAGAAGCTCACTGCTGCCCCTTGGCTCGGCGCTAAACTGCGTTCAGCCCTGAAACGGTGCAGTGTGATCGCTGTAAACGGTTCTTCCATATGCATTGCGTTCAGCCTCCTCTTCTCGCAAAACCAACTCGAGGGTATGGCTGGACATGCGCCCCTTGCTCAAAAAAGCATGAGGAGGCGGTCGATAGCCATGAGCTGCGAATATCCACTGTATCGGCACCAAAGGTCCTGAAGTCAAACGCCCCTCCGGCTCGGGGTCGTGGTCGACCACGGAAAGACAAGCAGCTCGCAGAGAAAGAGGAAAACTTCCCTGTGAAGCACTTCAAGATGTGGCCCTTCCGTTACTTCGGGTAAGGCCTTGGTATCCATCCTGCTGTCATATTCCCCTCAACGCTGTTTTAGCATGCACACTGTCGCAGAGGACACGCTTGGTATGGATTGCCAGTCACTTCGCCGTTCCATCCTAACCTTTTGGATAGATGAAGAGGACTTGATTTTCCCTAGAACAGCCACTCGTCAAGGCCCAAAGTACCAAGCCATCGTCCCTACAGGACCTGATCCATATAATTACCCCCCAGGTACGAGTTCAAATGGCTGTAACACACCACAGCATTCACAGTTTTGTTTTCAGATATCGAAGAGCGGGGCGGTGACTCTACTGTTGAGGTGCTAGGAGTAATCAACTCTCTCACAGAATCAGAAGGTTCGTGTCACGTCTTGCTGTTCTTCAACGCAGTGCTCACCCGATTTACTTCAGTTGCGGAAGGTAACGAGCTTCTCGAAATTCTGGATCACTCGTGCCTGATCTTACGACCACCACAGTGGAGGCGTGCAAGAACAGCTTGACGAATGACCCCAAGCTTCGCAGCAGCGTCGACTGGCTTACGGAAGTCATACATCGCTTCTCTGACGCCGCTCTGTCGACAAAGCCATTCACGTCCGTTAGCATGAAGAACCCCATGCGACTGCGAAAGGTGCCGTCTCTCTTCCACTATCACCCTAACTGCTGATCTGACCCATCCCTTCCTAGTGGGCAAAGCAGGAGACACACTACACCGATCGACCATGGTCTCATGACGAGATTGTTGCATTCGAAGATGCCATCGCCCTTCATGGGGCTGAACTCCGATCGGCCAAGGACGAAGTCCCCAATCGATCAATGCCTGAGATTGTACGGTTCTACGGTCACTGGAAAGCGTGCGTGTTGTATGCAGCCTTGCCCGGTGCCCACCTCTGACCCATACGCATATTCTCAGGTCAAAGCTGAAGGAAGAGAATGCCAAGCTTAGGCGCTCAGGCCCCCCTCCGAAACCAGTCAATCGCCAATACCAAAGTGAGGCCGAGCGTAGCAGTGGCCTGCATGTGGGCCTCAGCGATGACGAGGGTTCTATCGTTGCTCAGCCGTCGAAGTCTCCCAGCTGTGGTGCTTGCCGAACACGAGAATCCAGCACATGGTGGAAGGCACCGAAAGGTCTTCCAACTCACATTCTCTGCGATAACTGCGGTACGAATTGGAGGAAGTACGCCGATCTGAACGTACGGCCATTCCGTGAAGAGTCCGTGCCAGTTTCGAAGTCGAAAGCTATCGAGAAGAGGGAGGGGACACCTCTTGCAGGGCCCAGCACAAAACGCGTTCGGGTAAGGTTTTTTCCTTCTTTTGAAAGATGGGTTAGTTGAGCTGAATGAAGCTGATATTCCAGACATCTGCGTCAGCACAGTCGACACCGCCGCCATCTTCGACTCCTGCGGTCGCCCCGCAGGTCAAGTGCCTTGCGTGCAACAAGACCGGGCCACTCGGCAAGGTTGTCAAGTGCAAGAAGTGCGGTTTCAGGGCTCATGCAGGGTCTGTCGGTGCCATCGTCGATCCAGCGTCTGTTGACAAGTGGAATTGCGAACTTTGCGAGAATGAAGAGACCCTGGAAGCCTCTATAGTACGTCATATACAGTCTATCTTGTTCCTTCATCTGACAGTCCTCGTGACAGAACCACGACTGTCTTTTGTGTCCAAGAGCAGGTCCAGAAGAACGGCGGATGAAGCAATGGCCACCTGCGGATACTATGCTTCGCGCATGCAAACCCACGGAGGGGCAGGGATGGACACACGTCCTCTGTGCAGTTTTTTCCCCAGAGCTCCAATTCACGGATGCCTCGCGGTTACGCCTGGTCGAAGGTTTGAGCACTATCTCGCGGCATCGCTGGGTCACAGTAAGTTCTCTGTGCCTCCCCCTGAACCCTTTCTAACTCCTTCGCAAAGAAATGCTGCTTGTGTGGAGAGGTTGAGGGCGCAGTGATCAAATGTACCGACTGCCCGAAAGAGTTCCATGTCTCGTGTGCATGGAAGCAAGGCCACCGGTTCGGCTTCGAGATCCAGCCTGTAAAGAGCAGTCGACGAGACACAACCATCACCACGACTTTCAAGGGCGAGTCAGGCTGCATGAACGCGATCATCTCCTGTAAAGAACATGATCGTTCAAAGAGGGTTCTCTACGACATCTGCGACACGAACGAAGGCGCTGAGGTACAGTGACTGACTTTACACAAGACGTGGTTTGCTAAATCTGTGGCTTGCAGACTGCGCTCCAGGTATATTGCCAGGCATACAAGCAAGCAGCTGTGGCCCAGGCGCACGGCCTGCTCCGCAAGGCTCGCAGGCTCGATAGCATCCTTAACATTCGTGGTGAAGGGAGTCACAGCTCATTGCCAACGGCCGCGAATGGGAGCACGAATGGGCACATTAACGGCACCGCAGGAGTCCATCGCCAGGCTTCAATACCGGATACGAAGGACGCAATCTCGATTGACCCGGAGTGTTCCAAGTGCCACTCCCAGTTCTCGCCCGCGTTCTATAAGGTGTCTGATTTTATGCTCGTGGCAAATGGGCGCACGACGTGGCTTTGCCATCGGTGCCATTTTGAGGCCCAAGAAGGTGCTGGGCAGGGGATGTTGGTGTCATGAGCGGACTTCCTTTTGGACACTTTGTGCTAGTTGTAGGTTATCGCATTTCACATTTCTTAGTCACTTCCTCCGTTGGGCATGTAGTTCGCTTTGGTATACAGTATATCGTACACGACATCCGAGCACGATGACCACCCCTGAGAACACACATGTGGGTTGCGGAGGAGTTCTTTGCCTTTTACACCAGGCATCGAATCCTCGTCAACAGACTCGCAACTTCGAGCGAAGGTGCTGATTCCAAAGACGCGAGCTGCCGCTACGCAACCGCTACGTATCATACAATCAAAATGAAAGAGTGACATTGAACAAGGCAGGATGCAGTGGTACCGGATCGGAAGGTTGGAAGTGTAGCGTAAGGTCCTGTCAAAGGCTACCAGGAAACAGTGGGTCGTCACAACACGAGAATCGAAAGGATCCAGATGATTCTGGATGTATGGTGGTGGAGGAAAAGACAAGCCACAGAGGAATTAACACGAATAAGGTAAGCGGTTAGATACGGGAAGAAGGATCCAGATTGTCTGGGATGCAGCGAGGCAACTTCATGAGGAATTGGCGCGGACCCGTTTGTAGAAGAGGACGTATGCCTTTTGGTTCTATGAGAGTGTGAGAGATGATTAGCGGTTGCTTGAGAAGGGCACATACCACAACCTGCTTGGGGTCGCAAGGCTTCACGCTGCTATCGTCGCAGGACATCCATCCTCGTCCAGAGGCAATAAAGGCAGTGTCTTTGAGAGAGTTGTCAGCCCAGATTGCGCTCAGAAACCCACAAGACTCACAATGCCCGCTACTCAAGTTCCCATAATGGTTGGTCACGCCATACAGATCATACCGATACGGTGGTAGCTGTGTTCGAGGGTCTTCAAGCGACATCGGCAACCCCCCGTTGAGCTCACTCTTATCCGCGCCAGGTGGCAGCGGAGGAGGCATGTAGTTCGTCAAGTCGAGTGCCTTCATCGGGTATTCGACGAAGGTATCGACCTTGTCAGAGAAGCGACCGTTGGCTTCGAAGCGTTTGAGGTGAATAAGCAAAATGGGTGGGAGGCGGGCGAGAGAGAGGGTCTTGGAGGCTCTCCGTTTGGTCTTGCATTGCGGGCAATCCCTGCATAGGCAGCAGTGAACACAAGGGAGAAGAGGGAGCTCAAATAAAGGCGCACCATGCATCATCCTTCTCTAGGATCTCCTCATTGAAGAGTCCATCCAAACACTTTTCGATAGAAACCTTTGAACTCCGGCTGTGCGGGATAGGAATTTGCAGGATCGAGAAAACGTTGTAGGTGGTCGAAGTCTATCCCATCCCGTCAGATTACAACTTAGGTATTGCTCTTTCCTTTCTTTGCTCACCTTCTTGCACGTAAGGCACTGCAAACGACTCCGGAATTGCCCCTGGAAGAAGTCCACAATCAAACTATCGTTCTTCGCTTTCCAAGCCCTCCACTCGCGATCACTGGCAATTGCTGGTGGTAACCGGTTCAACTCTTCTTCTTCCTCCGCGGTCATGTTCTTGGGCTCGCTGATCATCACACGGTTGAGATCCTCGTGAATACCATCTAGGAGGAAGCTCAAGAACTCTTGAGAGTCGTGCTGATCCGAACCGATGTACTGTGAACTGAGTTGGCATATCGATCTCTGCGAAACGATCAGGGGACATTGACCAGTGGAAGATGAGCAACGCACCCTGAAATCAAGCGGAGTGAGGTAAGGCAAGTCACCACCCCACATCTCGTGCAAGAGCTTGGCAAATGCCTGGACTAGCTTGCCCTGTGAACCCATCTTGTTCGTAAAGTTAATCGCAGTCTTCCACCGGCCATCTACAATTGCGGAATTAGGTTCCAGAAAATGGAAGGAAAAAAGAAACAAACCTGTGAAGAACCGCGCAAATGGCACCGTCGCGCTCAGACACTGGATCGGCGCATTCATATAACAGGTATTCCCCATATTCTTCAAACCCGACGTTCCTATTTGAACATCTCCCCAATACGTAACTGGATAGTCCGAGTTAATCCTGGGGGGCTTCAACTGCCCACCAATCACCCCTCCTGCGCTCACCGTCCCAACCACGGGCTGCGGCGGCTGATACTGGGGCGGTCTGCTGTCCCTGCGCTCCGAAGCAGGGCTCGCAGCAACAGGTGGTGGGCGCAGGACGGGTGCAGAAGCGAGTTCAGGGTAATCAATGGGACCACGAGAGGAGGGGTGCTGCAGGGATGACACAGCCTCCGCGGATTGGTCTACGAAATCAGGGCGGCGCCGAGAGAGGTGAGAGGTATTGTTGATGGATGCTTGTGGCGGGGAGGGCATATCGTACTGGAGAGGGGGTGGAGCGTACGACAGCGGGGGCTGGGAAGGATTGCTGGAGCCGGAGACCGTTGGGGATATACGGCGGGGGAATGAGGGGTATGTGATGGGCCCTGAGG
>Ga0065721_10052860_pt1 | contig 10999 bp, 12 predicted proteins | sample Mesricmetagenome_FD_59108 | JGI IMG/M metagenome (GOLD analysis project Ga0065721, IMG submission 59108) | Mesophilic microbial community from rice straw/compost enrichment Sample: eDNA_1 v2 (version 2) | ecosystem: Engineered > Solid waste > Grass > Composting > Bioreactor | place: USA: Davis...
CGCGCTTGATGATGTGACGCCCGCGCCTGCTATGCCGCAGACCGTCGCCACCGACCGCGCTAGACCCGCGCCGATCCCGTCCCGTCAGGGGACGGCACTTGTCGGGGCGCACCTTCCGGCCAAGTACCAGAAGGCTATGAAATTGCTGTCAGCGGAGACGGGCCAATCACAACGCGAATTGCTCGAAGAAGCATTGAAAATGCTGTTCGTCGCAAAAGGCGCAAAGCTCTAGGTGTAGGCAACTCTACACCTAGACCAATCTGGATTTGGTGACAGGGCGCGACTCTGGCACCATTGCACGAAGGCCCCAAGTCTGGGGCAATTTAAGGAGGGCCACGGCCCAGAAATAGAAAACCCGCCGTGAGGGGCGGGCTTCATATCCGGAAAGCCGGTGAATTCTTCTGTGGTGGTTGAATTCTCCCAAAATTCCGGCCCGATTGCAAGAGGTCTTTTCTTGCCACGGCGGAGCTTTGCCTAGACGGCATCGCGCCGGATGATTGCCCGCGTCCCTTTCGGCCAAACCGAAAGGAAACGCCATGTTTGTTCACGCCGCCGACGCCTACCACCAAGGACAGGACGGGGAGCCGGTCAGCCCACGCGCCGCCCGCAGGACGCACCAGCCGGTGCGCCGCCGCTCCCATCTGGCCGGAAAGCATGACCGGCAATTCTGGAAGCCGATCAGCCGCGCCGAGGCCCGCCAGATCGTTCTTGCCGCCCGCAAATTCGATATGGCGAACCGCAGGGCAGGGGAGCGCAACGGCCCGCTAGGGCATGTTGCCATCGAGATTTTAGAGCTGTTCGCCAATCTGGTCAGCTTCAAAACCGGCCAGCTCGACCCGTCGTTAGAGTACCTTTGCCGGAAACTGGCCCGCTCAAAGGACGCCGTACACCGCGCCTTGAAGGCATTGCGGGCGCATGGCTTTCTTGACTGGTTGCGCCGCTATGTCCCGACCGAGAACGGCGGGCGCGGCCCACAGGTGAAGCAGACGAGTAACGCCTATCGCCTGCTTTTGCCTAGGAAGGCTCTACAGTGGCTTGGGGCGTGGGGCCGGTCTATCCCCTTGCCGGATGATTTCGCCCATGCCACGGACGCCCGCAGGGCCGAAATGGCGGCATATGAAGCCACCTTGTCCGAGCTGGAATATGTGGCCCACATTGTCGAGGACGAGGGATTGCGGGCCGTGTTGGAGCGCATGGCAAAGGCCCGCGCCGAGCGGAAAGAACGTGAGTCCGCCGAACAGGCTGAATCCCTGCCTAGGTTTTAAGATATATGCGGAAACCGCCTTACGGCGGTTCGGTCTGTTTGTTTTGTCCCATCATCAAGCCTAGCACCCAGCTACAGGCCCGAAAGGGCTTTGCCCTGCTACACTTCGTTTCGCCCCCTTCGGGGTTCTAGGGCCTGCATCTGGTCGCTATGCCGAAGGCATGGGACGGGGAAGGTTTGACGGCCACGCTTGCGCGTGGGTTTCAAGTCCCGCTCGGCGCGGGCCATGAAACAGGGAAGGGCAAAATTCAGGCCAGAAAGGGGATTCATCGGCCAGCCGATCCGCCCTATTGTCTGCGAGGGGCGCAGAGCGGATTTTTCAGATGTTTAGTGACGACGACCGCGCGGCGTTGCGGCTGGTTTTCCTTGAGCATATGGCGAATACCGCCGTGGCAAAGGCCGAAGTGTTGCGGATGCTGGAAACGACACCGCCGCACGAGCTGGACCGGATTTATTCGACCTTGCATCAGGTGCGCAAAGTGCGCCGGAAGCTCATAGCCATGTACCGGAAAATGAGCCGCCCCGACTATCGAGGCCCCGACGATCTTGAACCAGCATAGCCGTATAGTCCTATAGCCCTAAATTGAGCTGGGGCGCAGGCGCAAAGCGTCCTGCAACCCTGCCACGTGGCGAACGCGGGGGGCAGAGCGTCAAGGGCGCAACCAGACCCACGCGCAGGGCCGGAACGGGCCGAGCATGGGGAGGATTGCGGGCGAAGCCTTTACCCTTTACGCGGCGTTGGGGGCAGCGCCCCCAGCTCTTTCCATATCGTCTTAAGTATTGTTTCAGGCAGGTGTGATATAAAATCACGCATGACTTTGTTTGTAGAAGTTGCAGGCGGGATAGAACCAATCATTTATAGATCAAAGCGCGGTCTATCTTTGGTTGCGCCTCAATACAGGTTAGCGCGATATAAATTTGCCTGCAAAGCCCATGCGTTGCAAGCGATCAAAAGGCACCCCGACCGCTATGAATACGGGGCTTTTATCGTTCGGGCTCTGCGGGAAACCCCCACAATACAGCAATGGCATTTTGTGGAGCGGAAGCGGTTGCGCCGATGGATACGGGCGTTGATCGAATCCGCCGCCGCAATGGCCGCACCAATTGAAGAAGAAGGAGAGTTAAACCATGACGGAGAAAGCACAAGTCTATAATATTTTGATTGCCGACGAGTACGAAACCAGCAATGGCGAAGTTAAAACGAGCTGGACGCGGGCAGGCGTGGCATTTGCAAATCCCAAGGGCTTCAATTGCGAAGTCAAGGAAGGATTGGCCCTGACAGGCCGCTTTGTGATCCTGCCGAGGACAGCACGGACGACGCCGGAGCCGCAAGACGATGACATTCCGCTATAGGAAATTCAGGGGTTTCGCCGCCTTGGAGCGGCCAGACGGGGCCTTGATATGGGGAACCTTCCGGCCATCCGAGGCGGACGCCCGCGCCGTTTATGAGCGATGGAATCCGCCGATAGAGGGCGCACCGCGCGGCCAGATCGTGCCGGTAGAAATCAAAATCTTTGACAAAAAGGCCCCTCATGATCTATGAAGGGCCTTATGACGACTAGCGAATATTTCAATAGGTGCGCTTTGCACCCGTTTTATTGGTATCAAGACTTTTGCGCGAATTACAACGCGGGGGTTTATACCAGTTACGCCGTTTCTTGCGATTTTTGTTGAGAATATTTCAGAACAAAATCCGCATCCACTTCGGGAAGATCGATAGAATTTTTCCACTTGTCCGCTTTGCGGATCATATATTCGCGGCCTTTTAACAATCTCAGAATCTTATCGACCTTTTCGCCGTGAAACTTCCAGATTTCAATATGGCGCTCTAGGTCACCGATCAATTCACGGTCAGCGAGCACGAGCCGCCATTTCTGGCGCGTGATTGTCTTTTGCGCCTCCGCGATCATGGCCGCGAGGTTGTCGCGGTGCCATTCGACTTGCGGACGCCACCAGATTGAGAAGCGGGGCGGCTTCAATTCGGATTCGTGATCCCATTCCATGCGCCAGCCGCCGCGACCGTCTTGCAGATCGTATTGCGTGGGCGTGCCGGTTTCGTAATTGCCTTCCGTGTAAAGAACGGAGCGGCCATAAACCGACCAGAAGGGCGCGGCGTTCGCCAGCTTTGCGACGAGAGGCGGCATTTGATCCGGCATTTCGCGGGGCTGGTCGGGAAGGTCAAACCATCTGGTGCCGGAATCTGACACCCACGCGACCGGCAGGCCCCGCGCCCAGTTATAGCGCGCATCACTTACCGGCGCATCACTTACCGGCGCGGCGGTTGCCTCGGCGCGGGCCGTTGTAGAGCGCGAGGCAGGGGGGATAAAGGTTCGGAAGTATGGCGCGAGCTGGAGGTTCAGCACATCGCCAGCTTTGGCGAAAACGATCATGGACGAGGCGACTTGTGCGCCATCCGGCTTGCCGGTCAGCTTTTCGATTTCGGAGGGCGTCAGGCGAGGCTGGTTGACCTGCCGCATATGGTGGTCATAGACGGCCTGCCGCGCCCGTTGGCGGGCGTTGTGTTCCTCTTGGGCCTTGGCGTTGGCCGTGGCCCATTCCCGCATTTTGGCCTCTTCTCTGGCGCGGTGCGCGGCTTCCGCCGCTGTGTTTTCGTCCTGCCATTCGCGCATGGCATTGGTTTCATCGGCCCTGACAAATCCGCTCGCCTCGGGGGAACTTCCCCAGCTTGTCGTCTGCGGTTGCGATTTTGGGCGGAACGGGACGGGGAAAGGTTGCGGCAGAGGAACGAACGGTTCCGGCTCTGGCGGGCTTTCCGTGATTTCGTCGGGTGTCAGCGGGCCAATGCGCCGCGAGACGTATTCAAGGGCCATCTGGTCGCCCGCATTGCCGAAGAAAATAGAGGCGTCGGCATTGGTCAGGAAGGTTGTCGCGCCTTCCGATCCATAGAGCTTGTAGAGCTGGCCGAGATTTTGCAGGAACGGCACCAGATGGACGCCGTAAGAGGGCAGGAGGCCGATTGCGGTTTCCACATCGTCGAGCTTGCCGAGGGCAAAAAACTCATCGAGCAGGAACAGGCAGGGCGAACCCTTTTGACCGCCCGCCGCCATGGCGGCAATCGCGCATTGCACGAAAAGCCGGAGATAGGCCGACGAGGTTTTGAGGTGTTCGGGCGGGATCACGAGGAACACCGACGCCTTGCCGGTTTTGAGGTCGGACAGGGAGAAGGTGGAGCGGTCGAGGGTTTCAGCTATGGGTTCATCATCGAGCCAGCTAGTATGCCGTTGCGCCTGTGAAATCGCGTCCTTTTCGACGCTCTTTTCCGATGTGATACCCCGCATGATCTGGTTGGCCGCAGAGCGGACAATGCCGCCGAAGGCGATGCAATCCAGCATCCTTTGAGCGGTGATATACAGCCCTTGCGGTTCCCCGTTCGCGTCAAGGATGGGTTCCCCGTTCGCGTCGGTGAGCTGGTCGGGCTGGTTGAGCAAGGCCCGCACGGTGCGGAAGGTGCGATGTTCCGGCGCATAGGCGGCGATCACATAGCCGCAGATTCCGGCGAGGATTTCCCGCGCGGTGTTCGTCCATTCCCCATGCTTTTCGTCATAGGCCGCAATCAGCCCGTTGCCGATTGCCTGCACCTGTGAGCGGGCCGACCGGCTGGTCGGATCGACGGCGGCAAGGGGGTTGAACGCCGCCCGCAATTCGGGGGGGATATTGGCCGCGTGGTACGGATCGAGCGCATAGACGGCTTGGCCCATGGCCTGCCTGTCCCGATAGGTCTTTTCGACGTTTTCGCCCTTGGGATCGATGCCCAACACCGTGCCATGCCACCGGCGGGCATTGGGGATCAGGACGGCGGCACCCTTGCCGGATCGGGCACCGCCGATCATGACGGCGTGGCGTTCCAGCATGACGCCGGTTTCGTTCCCGTCATCATCAAGGCCGAGGAAGAAGCATCCTTTGCGGTAGCGATAGCGGGCGGGATCAGTGAAGCGGAAGGGCATGACGACACCTGTAAGAAAGAGCTTGGAAGCCGCCTTAACGGGGTCTTAACATAACTCAGATTATAGTTTACATAGCTCGGAGTAGCAAGCTATGTTTTTGGTACCCAAAAACGCTTGTCAGGGGGTGACTTCCCACCCCCCGAACCCCCGATGAACGTGGCGGAATCCGACCATGGCGCGACCCAAAAAGGCACCGGAGGAACTGCGCACCGAACGCCTGTCAGGCATCCGGTTGACGAGTGCCGAGCGCCATTATGTGGAGCTGTTGGCCGAACGCGCGGGCCTCGACGTTGCCGAGTTTTGCCGCCGCGCGATCTTGGGGCAGCGCATCCTTGCCCGCCGTTCGGACGTCAACGAGCGCACCCTTGCCGAGCTGAACCGCATTGGCGTGAACCTCAACCAGATCGCCCATGCCGGTAATTCGGGCCGTGGCCTTCCGGCCATCACCGCCGCCGTGCTGGACGAGCTACGCGCGGCCATTGCCAAGGTGCTTGCCAATGGTTCCTAGCGTCGCCAAATCCGGCCACAGCTTTAAGGGCGCATTGGCCTACTACCTGCACGACAAGAGCGGCGCAGGTGACGCGCGGGCGCAGACCGCCGAGCGCGTGGCGTGGACGGAGGTTCGGAATCTCGTCACCGACGACCCCGAAGCCGCCAAGCGCATCATGATTGCGACGGCACAGCAGGCCGACGAGCTGAAGGCCCGCGCGGGCATCAAGGCGACAGGGCGCAAGAGCAACGCCCATGTGTACGCCTATAGCCTTGCATGGCACCCCGACGAGGCGGGCCAGCTCGACCGCGCGGAAATGTTGCGGGCCGTCGATCAGTCATTGAAGGTTTTGGGGGCGCAGGAGCATCAAGCCCTGATCGTGTGCCATACCGATCAGAAGCACCCCCATGTGCATGTCGTGGTGAACCGCGTTCATCCCGTCACCGGCAAGATGCTGTCCACCAGCAACGACCGCTTTAAGCTGTCCGATTGGGCCAATGAATACGAGCGCGAGCGCGGCAAGATATTGACCCCGAAGCGCGAGGAAAAGCGCGAGCTACGGGAGCAATTCGCGGAGAAATCCGCGCGGCAGGAATACGCCCAGGAGAAGCGGGCCGAGGCGACAGCCAGGCCGAAGGCGGACAAGTCGAAAGCCGCCATGCTGAAAGAGTTTCAGGAGGCGCAGAAGGTTGAGCATAGCCAACAATGGCGCGACCTGTCCGAGAAGAACAAAGCCGCCCGCACGGCCATTTATGACACCTACGCCGAGCGCATCCGCACCGCCGCCGAACGGCACAAGGCAGAGTGCAAACCCATTTGGGCCAGCTATTTCAAGCAGGCCCGCGCCGAGGAACGCGCGTTTGCGGCCAACGAAAAGAGCCTGACCGGCATTGTCGCCAATGCGATCAAGGCGACGGCGCACCAGAAGGCGACGGGCGAAATCGGCCCGCGCGGAACATTGTCGGCCACGTTCGGCAATGTCCTGTCATCGCAGGCCCGCGCCGCCGCATTCAGTCAGCGGCAGGAGCTGAACCGCCAGCAAATGGCCGCGAAGCTCAAGACCGTGCTGGATCAGGAAATTGCGGGCTTGAAGGATCGCCGCGCAAAGGCCCTTTCCGCACAGCGGACGGCGTTTAACACGGCCCGCGCGGAGCTGATCGAAAAACAAAACCTCGAGCGCGGGAAAATCCGCGAGGCATGGCGCCAGATTTACAGCGATCGAGGCAAGGACGCGGACGCCCGATCGAGGACATACCGCGAGCGCATCGAGCGCAAAAACCAGTGGCAGGCGAACCGCACGGCCACGAAGGAACACCGCGCGGAGCAACAGCCCCGCCCGATCTACCGCCGCGATATTTCCATGACGGCCGAGCAGGCCCGCAAGGGGATCGAGCGCAAGGAGGCGTTGCGGCCGCAACCGTCGAATTTGCCCCCACCACAGGAGAAGCCAGTGAGGGACGCATTCAACAAACACTTGCCGATTGCCAACCAACCGGCACCGAAACCGGCACCGGCACAGCCCGCTTTTGTGTCGCGGCCAGCACCGGCACCAGCACCGGCAGGAGAAGCACCGAGGCCCGCGCCGAAGGTCTTGCAGAACGTGCCAGCAAAGCCGACGCCCGCGCCCATGCAGGCAAAACCCCTGCCCTCTGTCCGAAAGGATTGGCAGGGCGCGAAACCCGCACCGGCCAAACCGGCACCCGATCCGCGGCGCGATCTAGGGGCCGCGGCGAAGGCACCGCCGACGCCGGCACCGTCCAAGACAACGCCGGCACCATCAACGCCGGCACCGGAGGCGCGGAAAGATTGGAGCGCGGCCACACAGGCCCCGCGCAAATTCAAAACATTGCCGCCGCGTGACCCGACCAAGGGCCGCGACCGCGACAGATAAGGAGATTTCCCAATGCCAAGCATTACCGTTGAAATATCCGACGAGCTGGCCGCGTGGATCAGGGATAGCGCGGCCTATGACGGCGAGGGCGCGACCGTTGAGCAGAAGGCCAGCCAGTACCTAGCCGCCGCCATGGAGGACGCCCGCGCCCATGCCCGCATCGCGCAGCAGATTGCGAGCATGGAGGCCGAAGGCAAGGACGCCGGAACGGGGAATCTTCCCGCCGCCGAAAAGGGCATGGCGGTGATGATTTCCGTTCCGTGGCATTGGGTGGATTCCTTGCCGTTGCTTCCCCTCTTTCCGGAGGACGAGGACACCATAGAAGCCCGCATTCTGAACTGCGTTCAATTCGAGCTGGACCACCAGCACGAACGCTTGCGCCAGCAGGCCAAGGACGCAGGAGCCACCCACTAGGCAGGCGCGGATTTCGCTTCGCAGATCCACGCGGGTTTTTTGCGCTAGATCTTCTTCCGAGGATCTAGCTTTTTTGTGCGCGTCACCACACGGCTAAAACGGATAATACCCATTATGAAATTGCAGGTCTTTTAGCTTCCGGTGTCAGCGAAGACGCCAGCAGGATGCAGACCCCCACCGAAATCCAAACGTCCGCAAGATTGAACACGAACGGGTGCCAATCCCCAAAATGCATGGCTAGAAAATCAGTGACAGAGCCGCGCATGCCTCGGTCAATCAGGTTTGCCAGAGCGCCCGCGACGACGCAGGAGAGGCCCGCCCGTTGCCATCCATGCGAACGACAGGCCCATACAGCCATGGCAAGCGTCAGCAGCCCTGTAGCAGCCAGCAAAGCGGCCTGACCTAGATCGCCCTCGAAAGCGAGCAGGCTGAACGACACACCTTCGTTGAAGGTGAGGCGCAGCGATATGAAGGGCAGGAAGTCAATGGCAGGGCCGTAAGGTTCAAGGGCAGCCCGCGCCCATGCCTTTGTCGCCAGATCGAGCGCCACACCTATGGCGACGACCAACAAAGCAGCCCAAGCCTTCAAGAACGCCCTGCCTGTGCGAGGTCTTGCCGCGCGTCACGGATGATCGACCATGCCGATTGCAGGAACAGGCCCGCAACAGCAAAGGCAACCAGCAAATCCGGCCATGGATTGTTCAGCCACCAGACAAGCGCGGCGGCGGCTACAACGGCCAGATTGCCGATTGCGTCATTGCGCGAGAACAGCCACACCGCCCGCATATTGGCATCGCCTTTCCGGTGGGGTATCAGCACCACGGCGGCCAGCACATTGACGACGAAGGCGACGAGAGCAAAACCCGCCATCAAAGTGGTTTGCGGTTCATGCTCGACAAAGACGCGATAGAATGTCGAGCCGATCACACCAAGGCCGAGCAGAGCCAGAAACACGCCTTGCAGCAGGGCTGCTTTGGCGCGGGCAGTAAGACCCCAGCCGACAGCAATCAGGCCGAGGAATGAAATCAGGCCATCCCCAATAAAATCGAGGGAGTCGGCCTGTAGGGCTTGCGATCCTGACAGGATCGAGCCGCCAATCTCGATAATGCCATAGCCGACATTAAGCAGCACGACGATCCAGAGCGCCCGCTTATAGGCGGGGGTGACGTGTGACAGGTCAGGAATTTTGTCGTCATCATCGCCCGCGCCTTCGGCCTTGGGTTGGCCTACGCGGTCGAGTTGATAGCCAAGGTCCGTTATGGCGGATTCCACCACTGGCAGACGCCGCGCCGGATCATCGACCTCTAGCGTCATGATCTGGGAGGCAATCGACACCTTCACATCATTGACGCCATCGACCTTGCGGGCCGCGCCCTCGATCTTCGCGGCACAGGATGAGCAGTCCATGCCTGTGACATGATAGCGGATTGTGTCGGTTGCGGCGGCGGCCATGGTCGATCCTCGAAATTCTAGCTCTGCCATGCTACAACCTGTAGTCACTACAGGAGCAAGACGAAAGATGCAGATTGGCGACTTATCCCGACAGGCAGGCGTGAACATCGAAACGATCCGCTATTACGAGCGCATCGGGGTGTTGCCGAAGCCTGCCCGCCAATCGAATGGGCGGCGCACCTATAGCCCCGCCGACGCCGAGCGCCTTGGCTTTATCCGCCATGCCCGCGATCTGGGTTTCGATCTGCCAAGTGTTCGGGTGTTGCTAGCCTTGCAGGAGCAGCCGGAGGCATCGTGCGAGGATGCGAGCCGCATTGCACAGGGGCAGCTTGAGGAAGTCGAAAGCCGTATCGCCCGCTTGCTATCTTTGCGCGACGAACTCGCCCGCATGGTCGGTGAATGCCGTCAGGGGCGGGTTTCAGAGTGTCGCGTAATCGAGGCGCTTTCCATAAGCTGAATCGGATAAGACGGATTATGGAACCATTTTTGAAGTCATCGCCAAATATCCGGAAAGTCAAAACCGCCTGACTCTTGCGGTCGCGGTTTTTTTATTTCCTACCGGCAGTAATCGACCGGCGCAATGGTGCGGTGCAGCACATGTCATTACTTGACCGCTTGCCGCGACTCCGGCACCATTTCCGGCATAGAGGTGTCGGTTAATCTACAGCTCTACACCAGCCCGCGAAAGTCCCTGTTAACCATATAGAAACCTACAGCTCTACACATATACAGCATGAAGATTCTGGCGATCACATCACAAAAAGGCGGGGTAGGGAAAACCACCCTTGCAACGGCTTTGGCCGTTGCCGCCGAGCAGGACGGCAAAAACGTTGCCCTGTTCGACCTCGACCCGCAGGCGTCCGCCTGTTTTTGGTCGGATCGACGCCAGAAGGAGCTAGGCGAGGCCGGAGTCACGCCCACAGTGCGAGACATCCAGATTGCCCGCCTGCCGTCCTATCTGGACGCCATGAGGGACGCGGGGGCCGATCTGGTCATTTTGGATTGCCCGCCCGTCCACCGTGATATTGCGCACGACGCCGCGAGCGTGGCCGATCTGATCCTAGTGCCGACCAAACCGGAAGTGTTCGACATTCGCGCCATGCAACAAACCGTGCAGGCCGCGCAACAGATCGGCAAGCCGGTTGCCGTGGTGCTGACATTCTGCCCGCCCACAGGTGGCGAGGTGGAGCAGGCGCAGGCTATTGTTGCGAAGCAGGGGGCCGAGCTTGGCCCTGTCCTGCATCACCGCAAAGCCTATGGCCGCGCCCAAATTCAGGGGCTTGCCCCGCAGGAGTTTGAACCGTCAGGCAAAGCCGCCGACGAGATTAGAGAACTCTACAGCTTTACACATCAACACCTTTTTGGAGGGCTGAAACATGGCAAAAAGAGCCAATCTCGCAAACGCGCTTGATGATGTGACGCCCGCGCCTGCTATGCCGCAGACCGTCGCCACCGACCGCGCTAGACCCGCGCCGATCCCGTCCCGTCAGGGGACGGCACTTGTCGGGGCGCACCTTCCGGCC
>Ga0065721_10007696_pt1 | contig 10998 bp, 10 predicted proteins | sample Mesricmetagenome_FD_59108 | JGI IMG/M metagenome (GOLD analysis project Ga0065721, IMG submission 59108) | Mesophilic microbial community from rice straw/compost enrichment Sample: eDNA_1 v2 (version 2) | ecosystem: Engineered > Solid waste > Grass > Composting > Bioreactor | place: USA: Davis...
CCTTCAAAGAGCGGTTGACTACTCGCTGCTGTATAAGGTTGCTGCCAGCGCAATAATCCTTTTTGGTATTGCGTGGTTCCTTTTCCGTACAACTACAGATGATCAGGCTATTGCACCGGTCGAACTTGTCGCTGAAAAAGCCACAGTGTCCGACACGCTGCCCGGCGGAAGCGATGTTACTCTTAACAAAGTATCCCGTGTTGAGTATGCTTACGACAACAAGAAACAGTCGCACAAAGTGAAACTCTCTGGAGAAGCGTATTTCAATATCCGGAAGAAACCCAGTGAGGACTTTATCATCGATGCCGGCGATGTATTCATTCGCGACATCGGTACCTCGTTTAACGTACGCGCCTATCCTGATTCCGATGAAGTTGAAGTCCTTGTTGAAGAGGGTGAGGTGCAGTTCTTCACTGCCGACAGTGAGGGGATTACCCTGAAGGCCGGAGGCAAAGGTGTGTATAATAAGAAGTCCAAAGCCTTCGCTATCGAACAACCCGAACCGAACATAACGTCATACAAGACGCGGAACTTCGTATTCAATGGAGCTGATCTTGGTGCTATGGCAACTGCATTGAATAATGTATATGATACACAGGTGGTGGTTGCAGAAAATATCCGCAGTTGTTCAATAACCGTTTCATTCCACGATGAGTCTATCGACGAAATTATGGCGGTAGTTGCCGAAACCCTTGGCTTAACATTGCGTACGGAAGGTGACAAGATATTGCTTGAAGGACAGGGTTGTGAATAGACTAACTTTTATAGTGATCGCGCTCCTGGTATGGAGTGCAGCTACGAATGCCATTGCGCAGCAACGCAAAACGCCTTTCCTTGAGCGGACCGTCTCAATTACATTTTCCGGCGAATCAGTTGATGCATCGCTCAGAAAATTATCCCGCCAGGCAGGGTTCACATTTTCGTATGGATCGTCGGTGATCAACGAATCGGAAACTGTGACGGCGCAGTTTACCAACAGCACTGTGCGTGAGATTCTCGATCACATTTTTCGCGGACGTATCGAGTACCGCGAGCGCGGAAAATACGTCATCCTGATCAAGGCAAGAGAACAGACATCATCACGCGATCCGCACGTGCTCAGCGGTTACGTCATCGATGAAGCAACGGGAGAACGACTGAAGAATGTCAGTGTGTATGATCCAGCAACATTGTCGTCGGCGGTAACCGATGAATATGGTTTTTTTAAAATCGAAATCAAAAAACCTACGAGCGATGAAATCAAGCTTGCTGTAAACAAGGCACAATATACTGATACCGTTGTTGTGGTTCCGGATGCAAACGCCCAATTGTTGAAAATTCCGATCCGTTTTGATAAGGATAAAATCAGAACCCTTGCCGACAGCGTGGGAAATAAATTCATGCGTATGTGGAACTCTTTGATGCACGCAACGGACGAGGCTGTAAACATGGAGAATATTTCCGATACACTGTATCGCACTTCGCAGGTTTCGATTGTTCCGTTTGTCGGTACCAACGGGGCGCTCAGTGGTAACGTCATCAACGACTTCTCATTTAACCTATTCGCTGGTTACAGCCTGGGAAACCGAAGGCTTGAAATTGCAGGTCTTGCCAACGCGGTCAGAGGCGATGTGGAAGGCTTTCAGTTAGCGGGTCTCGCCAACGGAGTATTGGGACAAGTGAGCGGTGCGCAGTTCGCAGGGCTGGCCAATCTCACGGGGCGCACCGTCAGCGGGTTTCAGTCCGCTGGTCTTGCCAACGTAACCTTTGCAGATTCTCGGGGCGGCGGACTTGCCGGGCTTGCCAACGTTGCGACCGGAAGCCAACGGGGCCTGTATGCGGCGGGCCTGGCAAACATTGCTGTTGACAGTTCGGGACCTGCGCAAGTGGCAGGTTTTTTCAATTTGGCACACGGTGGATTCTCCGGCGCTCAGATTTCGGGAGGAATAAACCTCATAACGAAAGGCGGGCGAGGCACACAGATCGCAGGAATCTTGAACCTCTCGGAAAGCAGCTATCAGGGTGTTCAGCTATCCGGGCTTTTCAATGTCGCGAAGGACATTCGGGGAGCTCAGATAGGTTTTATGAACTTCAGCAAAAATATGCAGGGTGTTCCATTTGGGTTTCTGAGCTTCGTGGCAAATGGCTATCATAAACTTGAGATCTCTGCAGATGAAATTTTCTACAACAACATCGCCTTTCGTACCGGCGTACGCCAGTTTTACAATATCCTCACCGTTGGAGCAAAACCCCATTCATACGAAGATGACCAAACACTCTGGACTTTCGGTTATGGTATTGGTACGGCACCCAGGATTTCGAAAAAACTGTCGTTGAATTTTGACGTGACATCAAATCAAATCGTGCACGGAAAGATCGAAAAGACGAATCTGATCAATAAGCTGTATACCGGAGTTGATATTCACATCACGCCCAACTTCTCCATAACCGCGGGTGCTACGCTGAATGCGCACATTACAGACACTGACTACACCGGCTATCCCGAAACTTTCACAGATTATACGCCCCACATCTTCGAGGAAAGAACCTTTGGCGGTCACTATAACATGAAGATGTGGTGGGGTGGAAAAGTAGGTATTCGCTTCTTCTGATCAGGCCAGCTGAACCGCAGGTCTTTTTCCAAGTTCCTTCAATAGTTTTGCATGCCCCCAAAGAGCCCCCGTGAATGACGGGATTGAATGGTAGGGGAGATTGAATTCTCTTGCTGTTTCACTGACGATCTTCGACAGAGCACGGTAATGTACGTGACACACGTTCGGGAATAGATGATGTTCAATCTGGTAGTTGAGTCCTCCGACAAACCACGACAACGCACGATTGTTATTGGCGAAGTTTGTGGTGGTATAAAGCTGATGGNTAGCCCATGANTTTTCCATGGTACCCTGATCGTCCGGTAATGGAAATGAGGTGCCCTCAATCACGTGCGCCGGCTGGAAAATAACCGCCAGGATAAAGCCTGCAACGTAGTGCATCAACAGAAAACCCACGACCCATTGCCCGAAGGTCAGATCGGTTAACAGCATCGGCAATCCGAGGATGTAACCGAAATACAATACTTTGGTTGCAATCAGGATTGCCAGTTCTCGGCCCAGGTTAGTCTTCTGTCCTTTGATAAGTCCTTCCCGGTGATACTTTGAAATGCGCACAAAGTCTTTGGCAAAGACCCATACCAGGGTCATCAGTCCGTAAAGAAACCATGCGTATATAAACTGAAACTGGTGCATAGGTTTCCAGTCGCCGTGTGGTGTCATACGAAGAACGCCGCGTGGACTTATATCTTCATCGACATCGTGAATGTTCGTATAGGTGTGGTGAAGCACATTGTGCTGGATCCGCCAGTTGAGTGCATTTCCGCCCACCATGTTAAGCGAATAGCCAATCAGTTGGTTGATCCATGATTTGTTGGAGTAAGCACCGTGGTTCGCGTCGTGCATAACCGAAAGACCTATTCCTGCTACGCCGACGCCCATTGTTACACTGATGAGCAGAAGGGCCAGGGTGCCGCTCACGGTATTTGTCAGCAGGATGATAAAAGGAACCCAGTAAAGGCAATACATGAAGATGGTCTTCACCACCATGTGTGTATTCGCGTTGCGCGAAATATTCTTTGTTTTGAAATATTGATTTACGCGCTGGTTGAGCGTCGAGGAGAAATCAGTTCCCGTTCGTGAGAACCGAATGGTCGTTGACTGTTTTGTATCCATAAAAAAGCACTAATCATCAAAACAGCAAGACTGTTCGGATCACGAGATAATTAAAGATAAGNAAGTTAGCAGTTAGAACGCGTGTTAGGATCGGGTTATTTCAGGGGGAGGTAAGTTTTATGGCAATTCAGCTATAACAGTACGCCCGCCTTTGGTGATATCGCCTATGTTGACGAGAACCTTTGCGTCGAGAGGGAGGAACACATCGACGCGGGATCCGAACTTGATGAAACCGAACTCCTGGCCTTGTTCGAGTTCCTGGCCTTCTTTTACATAACACTTGATGCGTCGTGCAAGGGCACCTGCGATTTGGCGGAACAGGATTTCGGGACCGTCTTTCATCTTCACAGCAACCGTTGTGCGCTCATTTTCCGTGCTTGACTTTGGATGCCAGGCAACCAGATATTTTCCAGGGTGGTATTTGTAGAAGCTGATTTTGCCACCTACGGGCATACGGTTCACGTGGACATTGACAGGCGACATGAAAATGGATACCTGCTTTCTTTTTTCTTTGAAGTATTCGGTTTCAACCGTTTCTTCAATGACGACAACCTTGCCATCCGCCGGTGCCAGAACCTGCTTTTCATGCTTGGTGATATCGAAGATCGGGTTTCTGAAGAACTGCAGGATCAGCAGATAGAAGAGCACGCTCACGAGGATCACGCTGTTCTGGATCACGCGGCTTTCCGGGTAGACATACAGTATCCCCCAGTTCAATAGAAACAGGGCGATAAGCAGAATAAAAAGTAACGTACGGCCCTCGCGGTGAATGGTCATCTAGCAAAATTTAATAAAGAGCAAAGGTAATAATAGATCGCTTACCTCTGCACGGCAATTGAGTGAATATCGACGGATTATATTACAGGGGTGCCCTGAACAGATCCAAAAATCAGTAGCCTCCGCGGAACTTATATGTTTTGGCAACCTTGTCGATGGCAACCATGTATGCAGCGATACGCATAGGGACTTTGTATTCAAGCGCAGTCTTGTAGACGGTATTGAAAGCGTCTTTCATAATGCGGTCCGACCTGCGGTTGACGCGATCTGCAGTCCACTTGTAACCCAGACGGTTCTGTACCCATTCAAAGTATGAAACGGTTACACCCCCGGCATTTGCAAGAATGTCGGGCACAACCGTAATCCCTTTCTCATGGATGATGTTGTCAGCGCGTGAAGATGTTGGGCCGTTGGCACCTTCAACAATAAGTTTTGCCTTTATGTTACCGGCGTTGTTGCTCGTGATGACGTCTTCCGTTGCTGCGGGAACGAGGATATCGACGGGTAGCGTCAACAGATCTTCGTTGGATATCTTTTCTGCGCCAGCGAATCCTTCGAGCGTTCCTTTGTTCTGGTCGCGGTATTTTACTGCGGCATCAATATCAATACCGTTGGCATTGAAGTATGCTCCGGAAAGGTCGCTGATCGCCTGTACAATCAGACCGCGTTCGTGGAGGAGGCGCGCTGCCCACGAGCCAACGTTTCCAAATCCCTGAACAGCACAGGTTGCTTTGTACGGGTTGATCTTCAGTTTCTCCATCGCGGTGAGCGCCGATACCATTACACCGCGCCCCGTAGCTTCTGTTCTTCCGAGCGATCCTCCCATTACCAGCGGTTTACCGGTTACGACAGCGTGGGTCGTCATGCCCTGGATCCGTGAGTATTGGTCCATGAGCCACGCCATTTCGCGTGGGCCCGTACCCATGTCAGGGGCGGGGATATCCTGGTCAGGGCCGAAAACATCAGCCATTGCCTGTGTGTAGGCACGCATCAGACGTTCGATCTCGCCGGAAGACATTTCGCGCGGATTACAGTTCACGCCACCCTTCGCACCGCCGTAAGGGATGTCCACTACGGCGCACTTCCATGTCATCCACGCTGCAAGCGCCTTTACTTCGTCAAGGTTTACATGCGGATCAAAACGAATCCCGCCTTTCGACGGACCAAGTATCGTGGAGTGTATTACGCGATAGCCTTCAAATACTTTGATCGCTCCGTCATCCATGGTTACGGGGAGCGAGACGATTACCTGCCGTGCAGGGTTCTTCAAGACGTTATAGATTTCTTCCTCAAGACCAAGAATCTGGGAGGCCTTGTGGAATCTCGACATCATGGCTTCAAAGGGGTTCTCTTTGTCTTTGAGCGGGGCCGGTTCAATGTATGCCATACAGCAAAAAATTTCAGGTGTTGAGTTATTCCTTTCGGGCTAAATAAGGCCGTTCGAAAACGGTTGCAAGATAAGTAAATTCAATTCGCAGCTGTCGATTTTACAAAAAAAACAAACCATCTGTACCTTCGGATGCAATTTAGATAATCGGCGCTGACGACCACCTGCGGCGAAGGTCGTCAACCGAAAATTTTCCGGCTCCGGCAACGAAAAAGAAGGCGGATCCGAAAAGCATCATCAGCGCATCGAACGACTCCTCGAAAGATAAGCCTATGTGTGCAATGAACAGTGCCGCCAGGAAGTTAATAATCATCACCGCAGCTGCTACCCGGATGTAGGCCCCCGTCATGATCATAATGCCTCCGATAAACTGCGCATATACCGAAACGACAGCTGCAAGAAGCGGGTATACCACCCCATGTTCTGCGAGAAAGTTTCTGAATTCAATCATCCTTTCCCACGAAAACACGTTGTCTTCCGTTCCGTCGATAAGACGCCAGCCAATCACCAGCCTCAAAAATATGTAGGCGTATTCTTTACGCGCATCCAGGTAATTTTCAACGCGATTGAACATTTTCATGGTCTTTAATACCCAACTACCAATTCAAGGTAAGCCACGATGAACGGGATCGAAATGATCAGCCCGTCAAATCGGTCGAGAAAACCTCCGTGGCCCGGTAACGATGACCCCGAATCTTTGATCTCGATACTCCTTTTCAGGAGCGATTCGATCAGGTCGCCGAACGTTCCGCCAACAATAATAATCACCCCAATGGTGAACCATTGCACCAGACTGAGGGAATGGAAGAAGTACGCAATCCCCCATGCGAAAATCAAAGCTAGTACGGCACCTCCAAAAAAACCTTCCCATGACTTCTTGGGCGAAATCCGTTCAAACAGTTTGCGTTTGCCAAAGAATGTTCCTGCGAAGTAGGCCCCGGTGTCACTTGCCCAGAGGATGAACAGGCAACCGAAGATGATTTCATAGTTGTAGCGCCCCTCGTGAAATGCTGCAGCATTAAGGAGCGCAAAGGGCATCGAAACATAAAACAGCCCCAGGAATGTATAGGCAATATTCGTAAATGGCTTCCGCTCCGTTTTCTTATACAATTTGATCATGTATACAAACGAGACCAACGGGAAAAGCAGGAAGTAAAAATGGTAGGGCAATATTCTTGCTTCAATGAGGAAGCTCAGCGTAAAGATCGATACACCGCAAAACGTGCCGAAGGCTTTCAGCGGTATCATGCCATCGAGGCCTACAAGTTTGTAAAATTCGAGGAGGGTGAAGATGCATATGATGAAGAAAACCAGAAAGTAGGTCCACTCACTATAGCAAACACCGGCAATAACGCCGGCAGAACCGAGGAGTCCGGTGATGATCCTTTGGGTAAGGTTGTTATACTTGGAGAGCTTTTTCGTCACAGCTGAAAGGTCGTAGTTACAAGTTTAAGCCGGAATATCGGCTTTCGGCTGTGTATTATAAAAACTTCGGTAGCTATAAATCAGCAAAGCTGTAAATCCTGCTGAAAAAAGAACCTGTGAGGCCGAAAGCTCCACACTATCAAGGTCGACTGGGATGGTTCCGTTTTGCACGAAGAACATCGACACGAGCGTAAACCCGTTGTTCACAAAATGCGCCAGCACAGGCATCCAGAGGTTTCCTGACCAGATGTACAGGTATCCGAACAGTGCTCCCAGAAGCATTCTTGGGAAGAATCCATAAAACTGAAAGTGGACGGCGCTGAAGATAAAGGCCGCAACCCAGACAGCTACGTGTGGATTTCGGGTCGCGCGGTAAAATTCGTTCTGGATGATTCCCCGGAATACCAGCTCTTCCCCGATTGCCGGCAGCACAGCCACGACGATGAACGCGAAAATCATTTGTCCGGCAGACTCGTAGTTGATGAGATACTTCGTCATCTCCGTCAGCTTTTCTTCCATGGGCCGGGCCCATTCGTCCATGCCAAATGGCAGGGTTAAGTCTGCGTTCCATTTAATAACGATGGAATTTACGCCCATGAAGACGACCACCAGTACCGGGACGATCACTGCCGGACGAAAGTGGGGCGTATGGAAAAGATCAGCGATGGTGCGCTTCTGCTTTCGGAGCAGCCACCAGGGCAGCAGGATCATGCCGACGAGCACGCCGACAGACTGCATAATAAAAAGCGGGAGACGCATGGCGGGATTGCTGGTTGGATCAGCCAGCGCTGCCATCAGCTCGGTTTCTGTTCCGGGAAAGAAGGGTAGGGCGATAAATGCGCCAATAGCGGGCCCTATGATCTGAAAACCCACGAAAAAGAACGCCAACGTGATCAAAATGGAAATTAATGGATGCCGCCATCTGTTATTAAGCCCAGTCTCCTCCATAACTTCCAATATTTATCGATCCAAAATAGTGGTTAAATTTGCGGCTAATATAAGGAATAGGCGTTCGCGAAATCAGGTTGCGGGCTTCTGTAGTGTGAAATGGCAAAAATTGATACGATAGAACTGGGCGAATTCCCGCTTCTGCTTGCACCCATGGAGGATGTAAGTGACCCTCCGTTCCGTGCAGTGTGCAAGGAAGGTGGGGCCGACCTCATGTATACTGAGTTTATTTCCTCCGAAGGGCTCATCCGCGATGCTGCAAAAAGCCTTCAGAAGCTGGATATTTTTGAATATGAACGTCCTATCGGTATTCAGCTGTTTGGCGGCGAAATTGAAAATATGGTGGAATCCGCGCGGATTGCCAGCCGCGTGAATCCCGATCTGATCGATATCAACTACGGCTGCCCCGTAAAAGCCGTGGCGTGCAAGGGTGCCGGCGCCGCCCTGCTACAGGATATTCCGAAGATGGTGAAGATGACGGAAGCGATCGTCAAATGCACGCATTTGCCCGTGACGGTGAAAACGCGCCTGGGCTGGGATGATTCAACGAAGAATATCGTCGAGGTGGCCGAAAGGTTGCAGGACATTGGTATCAAGGCGCTTACAGTTCACGGGCGCACCCGCGTGCAAATGTATAAGGGAAGCGCCGACTGGACGCTCATCGCCAAAATCAAAGAAAACCCGCGGATGCACATTCCGATCTTCGGCAATGGCGATATCGACTCACCCCAAAAAGCTGTAGAGTATCGAAACCGCTACGGCGTCGATGGCATCATGATCGGCCGCGCTTCCATAGGGAACCCGTGGATCTTTTCCGAAATAAAGCACTTCATGAGTCACGGAGAAGTGCTTCCCGGCCCGACTATTGCCGAACGCGTTCGCGTGACGCGCAAGCACCTCGACTTCAGTATCAAGTGGAAAGGTCCCAAGCTTGGCATCTTCGAAATGCGCCGCCACTACGCGAACTATTTCAAAGGCCTGCCCGACTTTAAACCCTTCCGTACCCGGCTGGTCGAAGCACCTGAATACGATGAAGTTGTAGCTATCCTAGAAGATGTGAGCGCGAATTACCAGGAGGTGATCTCTGATTTCTGATTGAGGGGAGGAAACCGGCAACAAATCAACTACACTACCGGAATATCAAGTTTTCGCATCGCCTCCAGAAGTTGCTTTTCAGACGTGGAGAAGTANTCAAACTTGATTTTGGAGCCATTCTTCANCTGGATGTATGAGAACCCGAAAGGTGACTGCTGTGCATCGATCNCGNCGATATCTGATAAGGCTACAGCCTTCTTGCGGAAAAGTCCTGGAAAATACGTCAACATTTCCCTCTCGATTACAAATGCGTAAGGATTGACGACCATGTTGGCAATTATGACAAGCCATGGAATCAGCGAGACGATCCCGATAATAGAGATTACTTCATCGGGTGTCCGGATAAACTGATATCCTATGAGCACCGGCCATATAAACGGAACGAGAAATGAACAAACTGACCTCCTGACCTTCATGGTAAGCTAATTTCTGCTCTCTAATTTCTGATTTCTTATCCAGTGAACCAAGTCTACGGCTGTTTGTTGCCGGTTGCCGACAGTTTGATCGTTGACCCCTGAGAACCAATCAACATGACACAAAGGGACTAGTGGGCGATGGGCAAACTGGGGTGACCTTTCCCGGCAATCTGCTAACCAGTCAACCCAGCCACAGGCAACTGGCCACCGGCAATCGGAGCGTTCGTGCTCTTATAGCGGCAGTGTGAGCTGGAGTTTGCGCGTGAGGAGGTCGAGTGCCGACCACAAACAGGCCAGCCAACTTGCCACCCTGTCAACTACTTCAGCCTCTCCAGCACTCCTTTTCTTTTCACAATATTCTTATAGTCCCACTGAACTTCGCGTGCCTTGTCCAGCCAGCGCTGAAGGTCATCAAGGTTGACCTGGTCGACAGAAGAGTATCGGTATTCGGCAGCTTTGAATTTTCCTATTTTTGAAAGAGCCGGCTCATCGAAGCTTTGGCCACTCCAGAAGAGCAGACGAACACTGTCTTTGATCCTGGTGTATCCTACTACGGGATTTCCGTCGAGAAACCAAACGGGGTGTGAATGCCATATTTTGGATTCAGCGCCGTCGAGTTCTTTGTCGAATGTTTTAGCCAGAAGGTCGCAGATCTTTTTGTCAGTTGCAGGTTGTTCATCGTTGTACGCTTTGATTTCCGGGTTCATATTTGGAGAATGTATCGTTTTAATTGAGGTGAAATAAAAATTTAGATAGAGATTATGAAAGAGCCGGAAAAATCTGATCAGGCTCTATGATGTTAATCGAGGTAGATCCATTCACGCGGGCACACCTTCGTACGCGCGTTCAAGTTCCGCGAGGTCGAACTTCTTCATCTTCAGAAACGCCTGTGTAACACGGGCCACCTTTTCCTTGTCGTTGTGCGACATCATTTCTTCCATTCGCTCGGGTACGATTTGCCAGGAAAATCCAAACTTATCCTTCAGCCATCCGCACTGTTCGGCCTCCGGCACTGCTGAGAGACGTTCCCAATAGTAATCAATCTCCTGCTGGTCTTTACAGAACACCTGAAAAGAAAGCGCCTCGGTAAAACGCCATTCATGTTGTCTGGCGCTGTCCATCGCATAAAACTCTTGTCCTGCGAGGAACACAGACCCATGCATCACGGTGCCTTCCTTGTCGGGTTCCATGCCAGCGGGATACCGGTTGATGTCACCCATTTTGCTGTCCGGAAAAACAGATGCAT
>Ga0065721_10007131_pt1 | contig 10996 bp, 11 predicted proteins | sample Mesricmetagenome_FD_59108 | JGI IMG/M metagenome (GOLD analysis project Ga0065721, IMG submission 59108) | Mesophilic microbial community from rice straw/compost enrichment Sample: eDNA_1 v2 (version 2) | ecosystem: Engineered > Solid waste > Grass > Composting > Bioreactor | place: USA: Davis...
CCTGCAGGACACTGAACTGGCCATTCGCGAAATGGAAAGATGTGTAAAAGAACTAAAAATGCCCGGACTGGAAATTGGCAGCAATGTGAATGGATTAAATCTTTCCGATAAACAATTCTTCCCCTTTTATAAAGCCGCTGAAGAACTGGGCTGTGCTTTGTTTGTGCATCCATGGGAAATGATGGGTGAAATACAAATGGAGAAATACTGGCTTCCCTGGCTTGTGGGCATGCCGGCAGAAACAAGTCGTGCAATTTGTTCAATGATCTTTGGAGGAGTGTTTGAACATTTCCCCGGTTTACGTGTGGCATTTGCCCACGGCGGCGGTTCCTTCCCTTTTACATTAGGACGCATCAGTCATGGCTTCCAGGTAAGACCCGATCTTGTTGCCATCGATAATCCAAAAGACCCAAAGACATATCTCAACCGGTTCTGGGTTGACAGCCTCGTGCACGACCTGAATGCCCTGAAATTCCTGGTTGATACCATGGGAGAAGACAAAATTTGCCTGGGCAGTGATTATCCTTTCCCATTAGGAGAACATCATCCCGGCAAATTAATTGATGAACTAAAATCGCACACTACCCTGGAAGAAAAACTGAAATACAAAAACGCAGAAGCCTGGCTGGGAATAAATAGTTAGCCATGATTAATTAAACAGATCCGGGTAATCGGAAATAATTCCATCCACACCCATTGCTTTCAATTCATCAATTCTGGCTTTATCGTTAACCGTCCAGGGAATGATCTTAATGTTTTGCTCATGGCATTTTTTTACCAAATCGGGACTTACCATTTTATGTTCCGGGCTGTAAATTGTTGGTGAAAATCCCAGTGATCTTAATTGATCTTTTATACCCCGTTCATCAAAATCCTCGATTAACATAGCAGTTTTGATCATGGGATATTTTTGATGCAGGTAACGAAGCGTGCGAAAATCAAACGACTGAATGATGACCCGTTCCTGGAGATCTTTTTCCCGGATTACTTCCATCAATATATCCACAAATTCATTTGGCGCGGGATGATAAACATTATCTGTAACGGGATCCGTCTTCGTCTCAATGTTGAAATACGGCATTTCCATATTCCTGCTTTCCACATATCGTTTTACACTGTCAAAAACTTCAGAAAGCTGCGGCTTATAGGCTGGCATTTTTTGTTGCTTTGGAAAACGGGGATGCGGCTTTTGTCCCACATCAAATTTTTTCACTTCCTCGTAATCCATTTTGTAAATGTTCAAAGACTTTTCCTCTGAAGCTTCAACCGGCTGCCCATCCGGCCTGGTAGTGATCTCGTGATTGAAAAATGGCTCATGCGATAAGATTGCCTTCTTATCCTGTGTAATCACAACATCCATTTCCAGAGTAGTTACCCCCAGTTCAAGCGCATGCATCATGGCGGGTATGGTGTTTTCAGGCATCAGTCCCCTGCATCCGCGATGGCCTTGTTTATCAAAAGCAATTTCGATGGTGCGGCTGTTTTGCATTTTATTCGCCATATGGCAGGCACCCAGGAAACAAAGTATTAACAGGGTGTAATTGACAATTTGCTTTTTCATGGTCCAGCTGAATAGGGTTAAGACAAAACCATATCATTTATTGAACAATTCGGATGCTCGCTTCTTCATTTCTCCTGCAATGCTCCTGGCCTGGTCATTTCCATCTTCAAGTTTTGAAATGATATTATGAAAACTTTTTTCATCGCGGTTCTGACTCAGCTTAAACACATTATCCATTTCCTCCACTTCGATTTCAAAAGCCACAATCGCTGTCTTCATCCTGTTGACATAATCATCCGAAAGATCCTCGAAGTTCGCGCCCGAAGCCGGATTATTTTCAAAATGATTGGTAGTACGCTTCAATACCTCAATCAACTGTTCATCACCAAGAAATCGAACTCTGCCACGCGCATGCACGCTTATATAATTCCAGGTGGAGCCCTGCCGCTTGTCTTCATACCAGCTGGCACTGACATAAGTCTGGGCACCGGTAAACACAACCAGCGCATTAGAGTTCTGTGAAAATGCCTTGTGGTGATCGGTGTTGCGCATCATATGCCCCGACAAAAAAAGACGATTAGCTTCGTCTTTCTCATTCGCAGGCTTTTCGTCAATAAAAACAGGCAATTGGGTAGCTACAGGGCGGTTCATGGCATCACACCCGGTCACAAATGCAAATGGATATTCACGCATGAAATCGATGACCCGCCTGATGTCCTTTTCTTTAAAATAAGGCAGACTATACATCCGGATTTTCTTTATTATACTTCGAAGGTAATCCCGCTCGGCGATATAAAAATTCAGGAAACTACTTCCGCGATTTTTTCAGTGGACATGCTGGCGTTTTTCATAGAAATACCACGGACAACCAATGCACAAAAATCAGAGAATGCTTTTTGGGTTATCTCATCGCCGTTCACCATCACGGGCACTCCCCTGTCTCCGCCTTCGCGAATTCCCTGGACTAACGGAATCTGGCCGAGGAAAGGCAGATCATATTCTTCTGCCAGTCTTTTGCCTCCTTCTTTACCAAAAATATAATATCGGTTGTCTGGAAGTTCCGCTGGAACAAAATAACTCATGTTCTCAACAAGCCCGAGGATCGGAACATTCAATTGCGCCTGGCCAAACATGGCAACCCCTTTCTTGGCATCAGCCAGTGCCACATCCTGTGGTGTGGTTACAATCACGGCACCTGTTACAGGCACTGTTTGTAATAAAGTTAAATGGATATCACCTGTACCGGGAGGCATGTCTACTACGAGATAATCCAGTTCATCCCAGTACACATCGGATACAAACTGTTTGATTGCGCTGCTTGCCATTGGGCCGCGCCAGACCACGGCATTTTTCTCATCGACCAGTAAACCGATACTCATCAGTTTGATACCGTACTTTTCAAGAGGTACGATCATACCACGGCCTTCAATTTCCATCATCATTGGCCTTTCGCCGCGTACACCAAACATGATGGGCACACTGGGGCCATAAATATCTGCATCAAGCAAACCTACTTTTGCACCGCCTTTTGCTAATCCCAGCGCCAGGTTCGCAGCAACCGTGCTTTTTCCTACACCGCCCTTTCCACTCACAACGGCGATTACATTTTTTACCTTAGGGAGCATATTGCCGTTGTCAGAACGCCGGCTTGTTGTGTTAGCATCAAAACTCACTTTCACTACCGCATCGGGGTTCAATTTCTTAATCGCCTGGATACAATCATTTTTGATCTTATCCTTCAGAGGACAGGCCGGAGTGGTGAGAACCACTGTAAAAGAGATATAATATTTTTCAATTACGAGATCCCGGATCATTCCAAGCGTCACCAGGTCCTTGCCCAAATCNGGNTCCTGCACGGTTGAAAGCGCTTCAAGTACTTTTTCTTTNGTCATGATTTTANTTTGTATCCACTGTTGCAAACTCTCCNGATCGATTCCCGATCTATTTGATGTCAATTACAAGACTCAATTAATTAGCTTCTCAGAATCAATATTTAGAGTCGAAACTAAATCCTTGTTAAAAAACCTTACAATCCACAAAGTTAAACATTAGAGAGGCTATTTTGTTGAGGATTTATAAGGCCAGTAACTTATTTTTGAGCCTGTGAAGAAATTTTTACAATATTTATTTCCAGCTGCTTTTCTGTTACCCGCCGCTGCCAATGCGCAGTTTGAAACAGCCCGGGATTCAGTGGTACAACTTTATGGTGTTATCATGACTGCTGACAGCCTGGTGGGAATCCCCGCCGTAAGTGTCACTATCCAGGGACAAAATCGCGGTACCATTACAAATGATCAGGGCGTTTTTTCCATTGTGGTACTAAAAGGCGATAAAGTAGAATTCTCTCACGTAAGTTATAAGCCCAAGACCATTGAAGTTCCGAGGGATATAGAAGGCAACCAGTATAGTGTCATCCAGCTCATGGTGCAGGATACTGTGTATTTGCCTGCCACAATAATTAAGGCCAGACCAACGCCCGAGCAATTCGCCCGTGATTTTGTAAATACCAAAATAGAGGACGACGATATAGAGATCGCGCGACAGAATACAAATGCCGCCAAACGGCGTGTCCTGATGCGAACCGTACCCGGCGATGGCGGTGAAGCCACAAGGATGCAATTCAACCGTATTGCTAATCGTGCCGTTTACCAGGGACAAACTCCCCCAATGAATATCTTCAATCCTGCTGCCTGGGCCGATTTTATCCAGGCCTGGAAAAGAGGTGATTTCAAAAACAAATAGCCCTGCGTTTTTTCACAGTATCAAGCCTGTTCGAAGACGGTATAACGGGCCGTTTCTTCGTACAACATTGATAAAGATGAATGCTGATTATTTAAGCATCTTTACATTTGTTACGCGGGTAAGGCTCTTCATTTGTATGGCACTACCTGCTTATTAACCATTCTAAAATTTGTTTGATATGATTTCTCCGGGAAGCTCTGTTTCAGTCATTGGCGCCGGTACCATGGGTAATGGCATTGCACATGTGTTTGCCCAGGCCGGATTCAAAGTGACCATCGTGGATATTTCACTGGCGCAACTGGATAAAGCTCTTCTGAATATTGGCAAAAATTTCGACAGGCAGATTGCCAAAGGAATTTTAACCGAAGATGACAAGAAAAAAGCACTGGCAAATATCCAGGTTGAATCGAGACTGAATGAAGGTGTGAAAGATGCTGCATTAGTGATAGAAGCAGCGACCGAAAATACAGAACTGAAACTGCAAATATTTGAGGAGATCGACCGGCAATCACCCGCCAATGCGATACTGGCAACAAACACATCATCTATTTCCATAACTAAAATCGCAGCAATCACAGGCCGGCCCGGCAAAATCATCGGAATGCATTTCATGAACCCGGTTCCTGTGATGAAATTAGTAGAGGTCATCAACGGGTTCGCGACTGAATCGCAGGTAACCGATACCATAGTGGAATTGAGCAGGCAACTTGGCAAGATTCCCTGTGTGGTTAATGACTATCCGGGTTTTGTTGCAAACAGGATCCTGATGCCGATGATCAATGAAGCCATCTATACTTTGTATGAAGGCGTGGCGGGTGTGGAAGAAATTGACACGGTGATGAAACTGGGAATGGCTCATCCCATGGGGCCCTTGCAACTGGCCGATTTTATCGGGCTCGATGTCTGCCATTCTATCCTGCAGGTCTTACATGAAGGCTTTGGCAATCCAAAATATGCTCCATGTCCACTGCTGGTAAATATGGTCACGGCCCGCAAACTGGGCGTAAAATCCGGGGAAGGATTTTATAAATATGAAGCCGGCTCCAAAGAACTGGTGGTGAGTCCCAGGTTCAAACAGGCAACCGGCAAGTAACAACGGACGTTTGGAGCGAAATATAAATACCGCATCTCGCGGAATTCATGCTGTCACGCAGGTCATATTACCTGGTTGTTGTAGTGTTGCTGTCCATCTTCACCTGGATAGCCTGTACCAAAGAGTATAGTTATGAGGGAGGATTAAATCCCGGAAATGACAATGACACCATCCAAACGCCTCCAACAACCCCTCCTGCATCAGAATTAAGCATGTGCCAGTCATGCATAGGTCAGGACAAATTTGAAGAAAACCGCTGGAGTTTTACTGCAGGTAATGCTTTTGCCTGCGGCATCATGGATACAGCTCTTGTCAACAGCGAGCGTACCGCTTTTACGTTTTTCGGCCCATCCTCCTGTTCTGATGATACCAGTATGGTAGTGACTGCGTACTTAGATTCGGATACGCTCAATCATAACATCTCGGGAATGATGATCGACAAAATAATTTTCCGCTATACAAAAATTGGTCTTCCGGACTTTCTGCTCACCACAAAACAAGGTACGCCATTCACCCTTACCATCAGCCAATATGATCATACAAGTAAAATGACAATCGGAACCTACCAGGGTCATGCCTATTTGCCCGATGGGTCCACTATGATGGTTAGTGGGAAGTTTATGGTTAAATTGCACTAACGTGTCTTCACCGGTATGTGGCCTTCCCCGGGCATGAATTTTTCAATCAATTAAATTTCCTTCAAATGAAAATAAACCTGTTCATTCTTAACATGGCTGCAATTCTCCTGTGCACACCAGCCCTTTCGCAGGAAGTTGCTTACAAGCCGGTCCGGATGGCAGTGGCAGGTATCACACATGGGCATGCAGGATTTATACTTGGCAGAAAACCAAAACCCGATGTTGAACTGGTGGGGATATTTGAAACAAACCAGGAATTGTCAAAACGGTACGCAAAATCATTTAACATTAAAAGCGATTTATTTTATACCGATTTAAAAAAAATGCTGGATGAAGTAAAGCCTGAAGCCGTTCTTGCATTTGGATCGATCTATGAACACATGATGGTCGTGGAAGCCTGTGCTCCGCGCGGCATTCATGTGATGGTTGAAAAACCTTTGGCAACAAATCTTGCACATGCACTGCGAATGGAAGAACTGGCAAAAAAATACGGAATACACCTGCTCACCAATTTTGAAACATCCTGGTATCCCACTACTGAAAAAATCTATCAACTGGCAAAAGACAGCCAGGCTCTGGGTGCGATCCGGAAAATTGTCGTGCATGATGGTCATAAAGGCCCAAAAGAAATTGGGGTAAACAAAGAATTCCTCGACTGGCTCACTGACCCCATACTAAACGGAGGTGGTGCCCTGATTGATTTCGGATGTTACGGGGCCAACCTCGCAACCTATCTTATGCAGGATGAGGAGCCAACTGCAGTTTCGGCAGTTACACAACAGATCAAACCGCATATTTATCCTAAAGTAGACGATGAAGCTACTATCATAGTGACTTACCCGAAGGCACAGTGTATAATCCAGGCTTCATGGAACTGGCCATTTAGTCGCAAAGACATGGAAGTATACGGTGAGACAGGATACGCCATATCGATAGACAATAATAGCATGAGGATTCGCACCAATGAAAAACAACCTGAATCGCAGATAACATTATCAGCGGAAAACCTTGGAGTGTATACAGACCCTATCTCTTATTTTGCAGATGTTGTCAGAAAAAAAATAACCGTTCCGAAAAATGGACTCTATTCCCTGGAAAACAATGTGAAAGTGGTTCGCATACTTGAAGCGGCGCGGGAGTCAGCAAAAACCGGAAAGACGATTTACCTAAACAACAATTAAAATTTTAGTTGAATACCTTAAACAGCAGCCGGGATCATGCCTGTTCAATTTCTACCGATCTCAAATCTTTAATCCTGTAAAGAACTTCATCCAGCCTGTTTTGCGGTATGCCGATCCGCATGGAACAAAACAGCGTCATGTCCTGCCTGAGCACCTGGCAATCGAGTTGCTTGCAAATCGTCATCACATCATTCATCACGGTATAATCAAAGCTGAGTTGGTAGGGAATCAGTACCGGCTTTTGAACAAGCGGAGTCACCTGCAGAACAAGTGCAGCTGTAGTCTTATAAGCATTGATAAGGCCTGGCACGCCTAACAATGTTCCTCCGAAATACCTGACAACAATCACAAGCACATCGGTCAGTTGTTTACTATCGATCTGTCCCAGTATAGGCCGGCCGGCTGTACCGGATGGCTCTCCATCATCACTGGAACGGTAAACCGCACCATCCAAACCTAGCCGGTAAGCGAAGCAATGGTGAGTGGCTTTGGGATGTTCCTTTTTGATATGAGCGAGTTTTTCTTTAAAATCATTAACGTCGCTAATCGGGTAGGCGTAGCCAATAAACTTGCTTCCCCGGTCCTTGAATTCAGCAACGGCATCCTGTGCAATTGTATTGTAATAACCGGGATTACTCATCTCAAGTCCTCTCCTGTATTTTGAAAAAATTCTATGGTATCGGTCAGCATTTGCTGTTCGGCATTTTTTTTTGCGTCTGACAATTCCGGTGCCGGAATACAACCCGGCGATGATCTGCCATACAACTCGCGATTGGTTATGATCCTGGCCTCATCCCAGCATTGTTCGTCAATAAAAGATTGCAACAACCTGGCTCCCCCTTCTACGAGAACACTTTGAATTTTCATTTGGTACAAGGCATTGCAAATTTGGTGAACCAGGCTGGTATCATGGGTTACCTGGTAATAGGATGGATTGCCGGAATCATCATGACGCAGTGTATTAAAGACAATTGTTTTTACATTGCCATCAAATAAATGCAGCCCGGGCGATAACCTCAGGTTCATATCTACTACAAGTCGTACGGGTGATGAGCCGGGCCAAAGACGGGTCGTCAGTGCAGGGTTGTCAAGTTCTGCAGTACGGGTGCCAACGAGTATCGCCGCTTCCTCGCTTCTCCAGCGATGAACCAAACGGTTGCTGTATTCATTGCTGATCAATAGCCTTTGTCCCTCTTGCGCACCGATATAACCATCGGCAGTCTGTGCCCATTTTAAAATGATGTATGGTCTGTGATTTAGATGAAACCGAAAAAAGCGTTTGTTTAATTCCCGGGCTTCGGTTTCCAGTATTCCCACTTTTACATCAACACCCGCTGCTAAGAGTTTTTCAATCCCTTTTCCATTCACATCGGGAAAAGGATCCCGCACAGCAACAACACAACGTGGTATCCGTTCATGGATAATCAAATCTGCGCACGGCGGCGTCTTACCAAAATGAGCACAGGGTTCGAGTGAAACATAGATGGTTGACCCGGGTATGAGATCCCTGTCATTTTCACTTACATTATTAACGCAATTGACTTCGGCGTGGGCTTCACCAAATCTTTTATGAAAGCCCTCTCCGATGATCCTGTCATTGTGAACGAGTACAGCTCCAACCATTGGGTTAGGCGCAACCTGTCCCGCTCCCAGCGAAGCGAGCTCAAGACAACGGCGCATGTATTTTTCATCAACAGACAACCTTCCCCGCTTTTGGCCGCAAATATAGTTGTTCTGCCCCGCTCTCTGCGGTTGATAATGCCTGCTTAATTGTATGTTTGCCGGTATGACTGTCAGGGAAGCCAATCAACATATCATCAAAAACCTTTCTGACATTTACCCCGGGGGTGAAGCGGCCGCAATCAGCGACCTGGTAATTGAACATCTGACGGGACTGCCCAAATCACGGCGAACCGGCGATGAAATCTTTTTGAACGAAGATCTGGTATTAAAGATCGAAATCATTCTGCAAAGGCTGTTGCAGCACGAACCGGTACAATATGTATTGAACGAGTCCTGGTTTTGCGGATTAAAATTATATGTTGATAAAAATGTATTAATACCACGCCCCGAAACGGAGGAACTGGTGGAATGGATTGTGTCAGAATTCAAACAAAACAAGGATGAAATATCGATCCTGGATGTAGGAACCGGCAGTGGGTGTATTCCACTCGCCTTAAAAAACAAGTTGCCTCATGCTGGAATATGGTCCTGCGACATCAGCCAGGGCGCATTGAATATTGCCCGTAAAAATGCAAATACCTACAAGCTGGATGTCAATTTTATTCAACTCAATTTCCTGGACCGGAACGAAAGGAATCCCCTTCCCACTTTCAATATCATTGTAAGCAATCCGCCCTACATACCAGAAAAAGACAGGCAGGTAATGGAGCCCAATGTGGTAAACTTTGAACCATCAAAAGCGCTGTTCGTTCCCAACGACAATGCTCTTCTGTTTTACGAAGCGCTGGCTGATTTTGGTATTAATCACCTGGAACAGGATGGCTGCATCTATGCCGAAATCCACGAAAGTCTTGGCTCATTAACAGTTCAACTATTCGGGATGTATGGATACGCAACTGAATTAAGAAAAGATATGCAGGGAAAAGACAGAATGATCAAAGCCTGTAAAAATTTCAAGTAGACCTCTCCGCTCCAGGTTGAAAGTTCAGCTCTGCCGTTTCTGTCGCTGAATCGAAGACTGAAGCCCCTGTCATTCTTAATCCGATAGATCGGATGAAAATTCAGTATCGAACATTCAGCAAACTACGCAGCGCCACCAAAATCATCTCACGTTGGCAACCACTTTGGCACCCGCCTTCTTCGCCGCCTGCATCAACCGAAATACCTCTCCATAATATGAAATCGTGTCCGCATTGATAACAACAGACGGTGTATCCACATGTAGCCGGATACGATCCACTTCACGTTTGATGAAGCTGTCGAGATAAACAGGAGGAATTTCTTTCTGCCCGATATAGAATTTCTGGTCTTTGTCTATTGAGACAACGATATTCTGTTTGGCCTTCGTATCTTTTGTACCTCTTGGGTTGTTAACCTTTACCACATTCGGATTGGCCATGGTAGAAATGATCAGGAAGAACATCAGCAAAATGAAGATGATGTCATTCAGCGAGTCTGTAAAAACCTCCGATTCCTGCTGTAAGCCTTTTCTTAAATTCATACGCTCTGGATTTTATCGGGTGGGTTCCTGTAAGACGTCGAGAAAATCAGCTGCGGACGCTTCCATTTTATTGGCTGTTCTGCCGATTTGCGCATGCAAATAGTTGTAACAAAGGAATGCGATCAAACCGATCACAAGACCGGTAATGGAAGTGATGAGCTTTGTATAAATACCTTGTGAAATTACTGCAAGATTGATGTCTCCACCGGCCTGGTTGATCTGGGAAAATAATTGCATCAGTCCCATCAGCGTACCAACGAAACCAAAAATGGGTGCGGCACGGGAGATCACAGTCAACGCAAGCATATTTTTCTCCAGCTTATACATTTCAAGTTGCCCCACATTATCCATACTGCTTTCAATAGCATTGATCGGTTTTCCGATCCTCTGCACACCCTTATCAATGATACGTGCAACCGGGTTGTTGGTGTTCTTTGCAAAACTCCTGGCAGCAGTGATATTGCCGCTTACAATATGATCACGGATAATGTTCATGAAATTGGCATCGATCTTTGATGCCTGGCGAATCGCAATATAACGCTCTGCAAATACATAAACTGTTATGAGAAGCATGATACCAAGCGGTATCATAATCCATCCCCCCATATAAATAAGATCGAAAAAACTGATGGTTTTTCCTGCGGTGCCGGACGGATC
>Ga0065721_10052864_pt1 | contig 10995 bp, 11 predicted proteins | sample Mesricmetagenome_FD_59108 | JGI IMG/M metagenome (GOLD analysis project Ga0065721, IMG submission 59108) | Mesophilic microbial community from rice straw/compost enrichment Sample: eDNA_1 v2 (version 2) | ecosystem: Engineered > Solid waste > Grass > Composting > Bioreactor | place: USA: Davis...
GAAAGCAATCCGCCGCCGCAGCCGATGTCGAGCAGCCGCAGGCCTTCGAGCGGCCGGTGGGATTTCGGATCGCGGCCGAAATGCTCCGTCACCTTGTCACGGATATAGGCGATGCGCACCGGGTTGAACTTGTGGAGCGGACGGAACTTGCCCGTCGGGTCCCACCATTCCGCCGCCATGGCGGAAAAGCGGTCGACTTCCGACTGGTCGATGGTGGTCTTTGCGGCTTCGGACATTTCCGTACTCCTGAAGGCCCCGGCCGCTCCGGTCGCTCGGCGCAACCGCCTGCAAAAGCGGCTCGCCGCCTGGCGGCTGGATACGACATGCGGGGAGGCTGGGGTAATATGCTTTCTCTTGCAAGTTTAGTCGCTTGCTCACCGGGCGGCAATCGCCGATCGCGTCAGCGCGACAGTTCCTTTGCCGCAGCCTGCAACCCGCCGAGGGTGAGCGGAAACATGTGACCGCCGAACAGCTCACGGATCATGCCGATCGAGGGCGTGTAGCCCCAGTGCGCTTCCGGCACCGGGTTCAGCCACACCCAGCGGCGGAAATGGCCGGTGATGCGGTTGAGCCAGACCATGCCCGGCTCCTTGTTCCAGTGTTCGACCGAGCCGCCCGGCATGGTGATCTCGTAGGGGCTCATGGAGGCATCGCCGGCAAAGATCACCTTGTAGTCCGGCCCATAGGTGCGGATGATGTCCGTGGTCGGGATGATCGACGAGCGGCGGCGCAGATTGTCCTTCCACACGCCTTCATAGAGGCAGTTGTGGAAGTAGAAATATTCGAGCTGGCGGAATTCGGCGCGCGCGGCGGAGAACAGTTCCTCGACCACCTTGAGATGGTCGTCCATCGAGCCGCCGATGTCGAAGAACATGAGCAGCTTGACGCGGTTCCTGCGTTCGGGCCGCGTCTGCACGTCGAGCCAGCCGTGTTCGGCGGTCGAGCGGATCGTGCCGTCGAGGTCGAGCTCCTCCTCGGCGCCCTCGCGCACCCAGCGCCGCAGCCGCTTCAGCGCCACCTTGATGTTGCGGGTGCCGAGCTCGACGGAATCGTCGAGATTGCGGAAGCTGCGCTCCTCCCACACCTTTACCGCGCGGCGGTGGCGCGACACACCCTGGCCGATGCGCACGCCTTCCGGGTTGTAGCCGCCGGCGCCGAAGGGCGAGGTGCCGTTGGTGCCGATCCACTTGTTGCCGCCCTGGTGGCGTTCCTTCTGCTCCTCGAGCCGCTTCCTCAGCGTTTCCATCAGCTTGTCGAAGCCGCCCAGGCTCTCGACCAGCCGCTTTTCCTCCTCGGTGAGATGCCGGTCGGCAAGCCGCCTTAGCCATTCCTCGGGGATTCCGACCTGGCTGACTTCGCCGCCGGTGCCGGACACAGCCTCGACGCCGCGGAAGCAATGGGCAAAGACGCGGTCGAAGCGGTCGATGAAGCGCTCGTCCTTCACCAGCGCCGAGCGGGCGAGGTAGTAGAAGCCCTCGACGTCATAGTCGACGAGATGTTCCTCCATCCCCTCGAGCAGGGTGAGAAACTCCCGCAGGGTCACCGGGACCTTCGCCGCCCTCAGTTCGAGAAAGAAGGTAAGGAACATCCGTGCCGTCTCACGCCGGCTGCAGCTGCAGTTCGTCTGCCTTCAGCCCGACCTTGTCGAGGTCGTATTCCGTCGTCTGGTAGACCTGATTGATCCAGTTGCCGAACAGCAGATGCGCGTGGCTGCGCCAGCGGTTCAGCGGAATCTGGGTCGGGTCGTCGTTGGGGAAGTAGTTCTCCGGGATCCGGATCGGGATGCCGGCCGCCTTGTCGCGGAAATATTCGTCCGCCAGCGACGTGGAATCATACTCGACGTGGTTGAACATGTAGAGCCGGTTGCACTTCTTCTCGGCGACCAGGCACAGACCGGTGCGGTCGGAGGTCATCAGCACCTCGAGGCCGGAGGCCGGATCGATGTCCTTGCGCAGCACTTCCGTCCAGCGTGACACCGGCACGGCGAAGTCGTCGGAGAAGCCGAGCAGATAGGGCGAGGACGGGTTGAGATTGCGGTGGCGATAGACGCCGAAAGCCTTTTCCGGCAGCGGATGCTTCGGCACCTTGTGGAAGTGATAGATCGCCGCCATCGCCCCCCAGCAGATGGAGAGCGTCGAATGGACGTTGGTTTCCGTCCAGTCGAAGATGCGCGTCAGCTCGTCCCAGTAGGTCACGTCCTCATATTCGAGCATCTCGACGGGCGCGCCGGTGATGATGAAGCCGTCGAACTTGCGGTCCTTGATCTCGTCCCAGGTCTTGTAGAACGACAGCAGGTGCTCTTCCGGCGTGTTCTTCGACTTGTGGCCGCCAATGCGCACGAGCGTCAGCTCGACCTGCAGCGGCGTGGCACCGACCAGGCGTGCGATCTGGATCTCGGTCTTGATCTTGTTGGGCATCAGGTTGAGCAGCCCGATCTGGAGCGGCCGGATGTCCTGACGGATCGCAACGGAATCGGTCATGACCGAGACGCCTTCCTGGATCAGGGTCTGGAAGGCGGGCAGCTGGTCTGGAATCTTGATTGGCATCGGGGATACTCCAACAAACTGCCGGCAATGCAACAAATCGCCGTGGTCCCCGCAGGTGGCCAATTTTAGCGAGTTGTTTAACGTGGCTGCAAGCCGGCCGGCAAATCACCACGGTCCTAGTTCATATACCGGGTGAGGTTGATTTTCAATGTTTCGGGGAAATGCAGGCTTCTTGCGGGCGCAGGGCAGGGAGGAAAAGCCCCACGCCCTATCGCATCTCGCGCCGTGCCATGAAGGCGAGCCGCTCGAACAGATGGACGTCCTGCTCATTCTTGAGCAGCGCGCCATGCAGCTTGGGAAGGGCGTTCTTGTCGCTTGCGGCAAGGGTTTCGGGATCGACGTCGTCGGCGACGAGGAGGCGGATCCAGTCGAGCGCCTCGGAGGTCGAGGGCTTCTTGCGCAGGCCGGGCGTCTCGCGGATCTTGAAGAAGCGGGCCAGCGCCTCGGAGAGGAGCCGCTTCTTGATTCCGGGATAGTGGACCTCGACGATGCGGGCCAGCGTCTCGGCGTCGGGGAAGCGGATGTAGTGGAAGAAGCAGCGGCGCAGGAAAGCGTCCGGCAGTTCCTTCTCGTTGTTGGAGGTGATGATGACGACCGGCCGGTGTCTGGCGCGGATTGTCTCGCCGGTCTCGTAGACGTGGAACTCCATCCGGTCGAGTTCCTGCAGCAGGTCGTTGGGAAACTCGATGTCGGCCTTGTCGATCTCGTCGATCAGCAGCACCACCTTCTCGTCGGCCTCGAAGGCTTGCCAGAGCTTGCCCTTGCGGATGTAGTTGGAAATGTCGTGCACGCGCGGATCGCCGAGCTGGCTGTCGCGCAGCCGCGAGACCGCGTCATATTCGTAGAGGCCCTGCTGCGCCTTGGTGGTCGACTTGATGTTCCATTCGATGAACCTGAGCCCCAGGCCGGCTGCGACCTGGCGCGCCAGCTCCGTCTTGCCGGTTCCCGGTTCGCCCTTGACGAGAAGCGGCCGCTCGAGCCGGATTGCGGCATTGACGGCGACCATCAGGTCCTTGTCGGCGATATAGGCGTCGGTACCAGTGAACTGCATGCTGCTTGAACCAGTTGCTGCGGAATCAATTAGGGGGAGGATGTCTTGCGGCAACAAAAAAGGCGGCACGCAATGTCCGCCTTCGATCGGCCGCGGCTGAAAGGCCCGGCCTGCTGTCACATGTCGATGATGGTGCCCTTGCCGTCGTTCCAGATCCGCATGCGGCGCTCTTCCTGCTGGCGGGTGCGCGCATAGATCGGGCGGGGTTGCGCACGCGACGTCAGTGCGGCCGAGAGCCACTGGCCGAAGAGAAGCACCGTCGCGGCGCCTGCAATCGCAATCCCCAGCGAAGCGGTGAAAAGCGCTGCCACGGCAACGAAAGTCAGACCGCCAAGTGTGAACAGAAATGAACGCAAGCTTCTCATGGCAACCACCACTCCTTTGCCGGTAATGTGGGGCAGTTTCCCAAGGATTGCAAGGGAATCATCACCCCGCCCGGAACACATATTCTTGAAACAAGGCAAAATTCGCGCCATAAGCGCCACATGACCGGCCAGCCCTCTCCAAACTCCGTTCGGCTTCGGCGTTCGGTGCTTTGCCTGCCCGCTTCCAACGAGAGGGCGATCGCCAAGCTCAACACGCTCGAGATGGACAGCGTCATCCTCGATCTCGAGGACGCCGTGGCCGAGGAGGCCAAGGACCAGGCGCGCGCCAATATCCGCAGCTACTTCGCCAAACCCCGGCCGGCGGGCCGCGAGACGATCGTGCGGGTGAATGGCCGCGACACGGCCCATTACGAGGAAGACCTCAGGCTGGTGCTCGACTGCGCGCCCGACGCGGTGCTCGTACCCAAGGTCGAGACGCACGAGGACATTCTCGAGCTGTCGCTCTTCCTCAACGAGAACGATGCGCCGGCCGAGCTGCGCATCTGGGCGATGATGGAAACGCCGCTTGCGATCCTCAATGCCGGCCCGATCGCCAAGATCGGCGGCACGCCCGGCGGACGGCTCGACTGCCTGGTGGTCGGCCTCAACGATTTGAGGAAGGATACCGGCGTCAAGCCCGATCCTGCGCGCACCTATCTGGTCCCCTGGCTAATGCAGGTGGTGCTGGCCGCGCGCGCCTTCGGGCTGACAGCGATTGATTCCGTTTCCAACGACTTCCGCGACCTCGGCCCGTTCGAGGCCGAATGCGCGCAGGGCCGCGCCATGGGCTTCGACGGCAAGATGCTGATCCACCCGGCGCAGATCGAGCCCGCCAACCGCCATTTCCAGCCGTCGGAAGAGGAGGTGGCCGAGGCGCGCAGGATCGTCGCCGCCTTCGAATCTCCCGAAGGGCAGGGTGCCAACGCGCTTGCGGTCGATGGCCGCATGGTCGAGAGGCTCCACTATCACCAGGCGCTGGCGCTGATCGCCGCGCATGACAAGATCAACGGAAAGAAGACGCCATGAAGCTCTATCGCTACCTGACCGGTCCCGACGATTCCTCCTTCTGCCACCGGGTGAGTGAGGCCCTCAACAAGGGCTGGGAGCTGCATGGTTCGCCGACGCTGGCGTTCAACGCCGCAACCGGCGGCATGGTCGCCGGCCAGGCGCTGGTCAAGGAAGTGCCGGGCAAGGAATACTCGCCGGACCTCAAGCTCTCCGAACAGTAAGCGTCAGAGGACGCGCACGACGGTGCCGCGTCCGAGATGCGGGATGAGCCGCTGCATGTCGCGGCGGCGGATGGCCACGCAGCCTTCCGTCGGCGTGAAGCCGGGGCGGGCGAGGTGAAAGAAGATCGCCGAGCCGCGATGGCGTTTGCGTGCACTGATGTTCCAGTCCATGACGAGGCAGATGTCGTAGAGGTGGTCCTCGCGTTTCAGCTTCTCGTGGCTTCTGGCGAAGGGCGCTCGGACCGGCCGATTGTAGCTGGCGTCGGTGGGCGCATCGCACCAGAGCATGGACGGGCGGATGGGCTTCAGCGGCAGTCCGGATCGCAGACCGCCCTTCACCCGATCGCTGCGGAAGTAGCCGTAGAGCAGCGGCATACGTGTGATCGGGGTTGCGCCGTCACCCTCGCGTTTTCTCGAGGTGCGGCCGCTGCGGCCAAGTGCTGCCGGGAAGCTGAGATGTCCCGCCTGGACGATCGCCCGCCGCGGGTTGCCCGGTGCGGGGCGGACTGTGATCAGCTTGAATTTCCGCGGCTTCATCTTGCTTTGCGATCCGCCTTGCGTTCGAGGGATTTTCTGTTGCATGGCATGCAGCGGCGACCGGACTTGCTCTTGAGGGCGATTCTGGCTTACCAATCATTACTCTAACGCGCCAAACTGCAGCGAAACATGCCAATGTTGCCGCAGTCTTTCAAAACGGGCGCGCGTGGTTTGTTCCTGGCGCCGACCACGGCCGCCGGGAATCGACGCATGTGCGCGGCGCATCATCGGGAACACGATCATGACGGCCAGGACTATACTTCTCGTCGATGACGATCAGGATCTGCGCGAGACGCTCGTCGAACAGCTGGGACTGTACGAGGAGTTCACCGTCATCGACGAACCGAATGCAGCAAAGGGCGTGCAGACTGCGCGTGCCGGCCAGGTCGACCTGCTGATCATGGATGTCGGGCTGCCGGACATGGACGGGCGCGAGGCGGTGAAGCTGCTGCGCAAGGGCGGCTTCAAGAGCCCGATCATCATGCTCACCGGCCACGACACCGACGCCGACACGATCCTGGGGCTCGAGGCGGGCGCCAACGACTATGTCACCAAGCCCTTCCGCTTTGCCGTTCTCCTGGCGCGCATCCGCGCGCAGCTGCGGCAGTACGAGCAGAGCGAGGATGCCACCTTCAATGTCGGACCTTACGTCTTCAAGCCGGCGCAGAAGCTGCTCACCGACGCCGACGGCCGCAAGATCCGGTTGACCGAGAAGGAAGCGGCGATCATCCGCTATCTCTTCCGCGCCGGCCAGAAGGCGGTCACCCGCGACGAGCTTCTCGAAGAGGTCTGGGGCTACAACTCCGGCGTGACCACCCACACGCTCGAAACCCACGTCTACCGGCTCCGGCAGAAGATCGAGAAGGATCCGTCCAACGCCGAGATTCTCGTCACCGAGAACGGCGGCTACAAGATCATTCCCTGACGGATCCTCATGGCACTCAAGGACGACATCCTCCTCTTCAGCCGGCTCTCGATCTTCCAGGGGCTCTCGGAAGAACATCTCAGGCTGCTCGCCTTCGGGGCGGAGCGCCGGCGGCTGGAAAAGGGGCACGTGCTCTTCCGCCAGGGCGCGGCGGCCGACTCCGCCTTCGTGGTGACAAGGGGGCACCTCAAGCTCACCATGCACGCGCCGCGCGGCGGCGAGAAGCTCGTCGACGAGGCCGGGCCCGGCGCCATCCTCACCGAGATCGCCATGATCGCCGATGCCGAGCGGCATTTCACGGCGACCGCGACCGAGGAGAGCGAGGTGATCCGCATCAGCCGGGTGCTGTTCCATCGCATGCTCGAGGAATATCCGGAGGTCGCCGTCACGGTCGAGCGGCGGCTGAGGGAGAGCTTTACCCGGATGATGCAGCAGGTGGCCGACAAGGCCGCCAAGCTTGTCTGAGTCCCCCACTCTTTATTCTGCGCTGCACAATGGATGTCGCATTCAGAAAAATGCGACAGGGGAAGCAGCTTATGATCCGAAAGCAGGTGTTCATTTGCCGCAGGTGACGGCGCGGGACGGTGTTTGCCTTGTCACGTTCGTGCCGGCGCGATAAGCCCGGCTTTTTTCAATCCTCCAGCCTCAAGGCAATGTCGATGAAGAGCTATGTCCTGACCGTCACCTGTCCGTCCACCCGCGGTATCGTCGCGGCAATCTCCGGCTTCCTGGCGGACAAGGGTTGCTACATCATCGACTCCTCGCAGTTCGACGACATGGAGACCGGCCTGTTCTTCATGCGTGTCACCTTCACCAGCCAGGAAGGCGCCACCTTCGAGGAAATCATCGAGGGCTTCGAGCCGGTCAAGACGAAGTTCGAGATGACCTGCGAGTTCCACGACAGCGATCACCGCATGAAGGTGCTCCTGATGGTTTCGCGCTTCGGCCACTGCCTCAACGACCTTCTCTACCGCTGGAAGATCGGTGCGCTGCCGATCGACATCGTCGGCGTGGTCTCCAACCACTTCGACTACCAGAAGCTGGTGGTCAATCACGATATCCCGTTCCACCACATCTCGGTGACCAAGCAGAACAAGCCGCAGGCGGAAGCCCGGCTGATGGAAATCGTCGAGACCTCCGGTGCCGAGCTGATCGTGCTCGCACGCTACATGCAGGTCCTGTCCGACGAGATCTGCCGGAAGATGAGCGGCCGGATCATCAACATCCACCACTCCTTCCTGCCGTCGTTCAAGGGTGCCAACCCCTACAAACAGGCCTTCGAGCGCGGCGTGAAGCTCATCGGCGCCACCGCCCACTATGTCACCGCCGATCTCGATGAAGGCCCGATCATCGAGCAGGACGTCGCCCGCATCACCCATGCCCAGTCGGCCGCCGATTATGTCTCCATCGGCCGCGACGTCGAGAGCCAGGTGCTGGCACGTGCCATCCACGCCCATATCCATCACCGGGTGTTCCTGAACGGCAACCGCACCATCGTCTTCCCGGCCAGCCCGGGTTCCTACGCTTCCGAGCGCATGGGCTGAACCGACTGAAGCCACTTTGCTTTCCCGTACGGCGCGGCAGACGATGCCGCTCCGCAAACGTCTTTCAGGGGCAGGCCTGCCGCCGGCCGGCGCAAGGTCTCAGACTGACAGATCGCAAAAAAATCGGTCTCGGGCTCCCGAGTGCTAAAAGTTGGCATTGACGCCTTCCGATTAAAATCTGAGTATATATCGGATTTGCGAAGTGGGGGCATCTTTGCGTATCAGAAGTATATTGCACTACATCGTTGCAGTTGGGGAGGTCCCGGATACGAAGACCTTGACCCATGAAACGAACCGACTCATTGAATCTATAGGTTTCAAATACTTTGGCATTTTCAGTCGTCCGAAACCTATCGAGGACACGTCGGAGCTTATCATTTCGGCCAATTGGCCGCGTGAATGGGTCGAGCGGTACGTCGCCAAGAAGTATATCGTGTGGGATCCGCTGGTCCGCTATCTGTTGAGGACTTACTGCAGTTTCTCCTGGACGACGGCAATCGATGCCTATCGCGCCAGCTCGCAGTTCCGGCGCATGAAATCGATGCTGGCCGACATGCGCAGTCACGGCCTGGAAGCTGGCTATGTCTTTCCGGTCTTCAGCCGCACGGGGCTCGTGGGGGCGACCTCGATCGGCGGCACGGAGGAAGTCGAGCTGAGCCCGTCGGAGATCGCGCTGCTCGAGACCGCGTTCCGCAACGCCTTCTTCAAGTATCTCGAATTCACCGACGTCTCGCACGGCATCAGCCTGGCGCCGGGGGCGGACATCTCGATCACGCTGAGGGAAATGCAGGCGCTCAACAATCTTGCGGAAGGGCGCACCTCGCCGGAGATCGCCTCGATCCTCGACGTTTCCGCCAACACCGTGGACTGGTACGTCAACAGCCTGCAGACCAAGCTCAAGGCACGCAACCGCAACCATGCGGTCGCCATCGCCTTCCGCCAGGGACTGATTTCCTAGTCTCCGACGATTCGAAATTGCGCTTGCGATTGCAACGCGCTAGGGTCCTTTTCGCGCTTGCGAAAGGCTCTTCCGTTCCGCACAAAGATGAGCCCGCAACACGCCTTCGACATATGACGGCGCGATTGCGAACGCACGGGAGGAAAAGGAGCGTTTTCTTGCATCAGCGTACTGTACCCATCGTCAGGAGACCGGCCTTGCCGATCAAGAAGATCCTTGTTGCCAATCGATCCGAAATCGCCATCCGCATTTTCCGCGCCGCCAACGAGCTGGGGCTGAAAACCGTCGCCATCTGGGCGGAGGAGGACAAGCTTGCGCTGCACCGCTTCAAGGCGGATGAATCCTACCAGGTGGGGCGTGGCCCGCATCTCAAACGCGATCTCGGTCCGATCGAGGCCTATCTTTCGATCGACGAAGTGATCCGCGTTGCCAAGCTCTCTGGGGCGGATGCCATCCATCCGGGCTACGGGCTTCTTTCCGAGAGCCCGGAATTCGCCGAGGCCTGTGCGGCCAACGGCATCACCTTCATCGGCCCGAAGCCGGAGACGATGCGCCAGCTCGGCAACAAGGTTGCCGCGCGCAATCTCGCCATCTCGATCGGCGTACCGGTGGTTCCGGCCACCGATCCTTTGCCGGACGACATGGAGGCGGTTGCGAAGATGGCCGAGGAGATCGGCTATCCGGTGATGCTGAAGGCCTCCTGGGGCGGCGGCGGCCGCGGCATGCGCGCCATCCGCGATCCCAAGGACCTTGCCCGCGAGGTGATGGAAGCCAAGCGCGAGGCCAAGGCCGCCTTCGGCAAGGACGAGGTCTATCTGGAAAAACTCGTCGAGCGCGCCCGCCATGTCGAGGTGCAGATCCTCGGCGACACGCACGGCAATGTCGTGCATCTCTACGAGCGCGACTGCTCGATCCAGCGCCGCAACCAGAAGGTCGTCGAGCGGGCGCCCGCGCCCTATCTCAACGACGCGCAGCGCGAGGAACTCGCCTCCTACGGCATGAAGATCGCGCGGGCCACCAACTATATCGGCGCCGGCACCGTCGAATTCCTGATGGACGCCGATACCGGCAAGTTCTATTTCATCGAGGTCAATCCGCGCATCCAGGTCGAGCACACCGTCACCGAGCAGGTGACTGGTATCGACATCGTGAAAGCGCAGATCCACATCCTCGACGGCCATGCCATCGGCACGCCGGAATCGGGCGTGCCGAAGCAGGATGACATCCAGCTCAACGGCCATGCGCTCCAGTGCCGCATCACAACCGAAGATCCGGAGCAGAACTTCATTCCCGATTACGGCCGCATTACTGCCTATCGCGGCGCGACCGGCTTCGGCATCCGGCTTGATGGTGGCACCGCCTATTCGGGTGCCGTGATCACCCGCTTCTATGATCCGCTGCTCGAGAAGGTCACGGCCTGGGCACCGACGGCGGGCGAGGCGATCCACCGCATGCACCGCGCGCTGCGCGAATTCCGCATCCGCGGCGTTGCCACCAACCTCACCTTCCTCGAAGCGATCATTTCGCATCCGAAGTTCCAGAGTAACGATTATACGACCCGTTTCATCGATTCGACGCCGGAACTCTTCCGCCAGGTGAAGCGCCAGGACCGCGCGACGAAGCTTTTGACCTATCTCGCCGACGTGACCGTCAACGGTCATCCGGAGACCAAGGGGCGCGCCAGGCCCCCGGCGGATGCCGCCCGGCCGGTTGTGCCCTATTGCGATCTGCCGACCCAGGAGAAAGGCACCAGGCAGCTGCTCGACGAGCTCGGTCCGAAGAAGTTCGCCGACTGGATGCTCGAACAGAAGCGGGTGCTGATCACCGACACGACCATGCG
>Ga0065721_10052865_pt1 | contig 10993 bp, 9 predicted proteins | sample Mesricmetagenome_FD_59108 | JGI IMG/M metagenome (GOLD analysis project Ga0065721, IMG submission 59108) | Mesophilic microbial community from rice straw/compost enrichment Sample: eDNA_1 v2 (version 2) | ecosystem: Engineered > Solid waste > Grass > Composting > Bioreactor | place: USA: Davis...
ACCGTCTTCAGCTCTCGATAGATGTCGGAGCCTACGAAAGGCACGTTCCAATTCCGGACGTTCGCCGTGTCGAAGAAATCCCCGATCGGTGTCGACAGGAGCACGGAATGTACCATCGGCTCGTTCAGCTTGATCTGGGCGAACAACGGCTGCATCGCGGTTAGATCCGTAAAATATTTGGACTTGTCCATCTGCTTCACGTCATTGGTCATCTGATGGTAAGCGTCGCTCAAGATCAACGTCATGACCGATACCGTAATATGTCTCATCCGTTCGTCCAGCACTTGTCTGGAACGGTCGATCGTCTCTTGCCCCGCTTGCTTCGCGTTCGACTGGACGATGTCCGACGCGACCCAATACGCCCCGCCTCCGGTCAAGGAGATGGCGATCACGATCAGAACGACGAACGTCACTTGGACTCTCGCCTGGAAGCTAAGCTTGTAATACGACTTGAACAAGCCTTTCACGTATGCCCGCACGTTCGGACCCTCCCGACTCGAACAAAAGTCCCCTTCGTTGTCGAAAGTTCGACATCGCGGAGGACTTTCCCTCCCGCGTACAAAAAAAGCATCATTCGGATAAAAACCAATGAACTGTAAAAACCTACTCTACATGAAGAAATGGAGGAGGGCTTGCGTTGATCAGACTTCGGTGTAGAGTCGCAATGATAAGCGCATTGGCAATCTCGCTCGCCTGCGCAACCGGCGCGCCTTCCGCGGCCGTCGCCGCACCCGATCCGGAGACGTTCAAACAGCGCGCGCAGCTGTACGAGCGCATCCGTCTGCTTACCGGTCTGGACTGGGCCGAGATCGCGGCGATCGATCAGTACGAGCGAACGTTGTCGCGCGCTCATCCGAAGACGCGGCCGGTCCGGGAGGATGCCGTTACCGGCGTATACATCCCGCCGCAGGAATGGAGCGGCCAGTTGAATCCCGACGATCAAGATACGGAGCCGGCGTCGATCCAGTTCTTCCACGGCATCGGCCGCGACGGCTCCGGCGATCGCAAAGCCGACCGCAGCCAGGACGAGGACTTGCTCTATTCGGTAGCCGCGGAGGTGTTACGGTACGGCAGCGTGAAGGAAGACTTCGCGATCGGGCTATGGGAATATTATCAGAGCTCCCGGGCGGTGCAGCGTATTCTTCAATTCGCTAAGCTATACCGCACTTTCGGCAGGCTTGACCTATCCGGCAATGCGTTCCCGCTTCCGCTCGGAAGCGTCTACTCGTTCCGAAGCACATGGGGGAACAGCCGCAGCTGGGGCGGTTACCGGATTCACGAAGGAACGGACATCTTCGCCAGCCATGGCGTTCCCGTCCGAAGCACCGTGTTCGGCGTCGTCGAGATCAAAGGGTGGAACAAGTACGGCGGATGGCGGATCGGCATTCGCGACATCAACAACCTGTATCATTATTACGCGCACCTATCAGGCTTCGAGAAGACGCTAAAGACCGGAGACGTCGTGAAGCCCGGGCAAGTGATCGGTTACGTCGGCAGCTCGGGCTACGGCAAGCCCGGCACGTCGGGCAAGTTCCCGCCTCATCTGCACTACGGGGTATACCGGGATCGCGGCTTGGTTGAATGGGCATTCGACCCGTACCCGTTGCTGAAACGGTGGGAGAAAGAAGAACGCAAAACGCTTAAGGCTCATCGTTAAGAGATTAACGAGAGCCTTAAGCGTTTTTGCTAATGCGATGCGGAGGGAGCAGCGGACTCTGATGCCGGACTCGGCAACGAGATGACCGGCGCTTGCGGCGCCGTATTGCCGACCGGGTTGCCATGGTTGTCGTAATAGTACGTGGGCACGTCGCCGACGACCATCACGTAGGACAGCGGAATTTCGGTCTCCAGCGGCTGCGGCTCCTGATCGAACGGGATGACGACCGCGATGTCGGTGCGGATCCGCACGTATACTTCGACCAATAAGTTGTTGATGCCCGTTTCCGTCGATCGCGTAAGGACATCCACTTTCACTGCCGTCGCCGGATGGAACTTCACCGAGACGCTCGGGCCGATCGACGAGATGAAGGGACTGTTAAGCGCGTGTCCGATCGGAATGTGCTCGGGGATATCCTCCTTCTCCTTCAGCACTCGGTTCACGACCTGGATCGTCTCCGACGTTAGGCGCATCTGTTCTTTATAATCGAGCACGAGTCCGGTCACTTTGCCCGACTCGTTCATTTTCCACTCGAGCAGCTTGTTCGAATCGACTGACTGCGCGACCTCCGACGTAATCGCCGTATTGATCGCGTCCGTGGCCATTTGCGCGATGCGTACTTTCGCGAGAAACATAAGCGGACCGCGCAGCTCCCGATCGAGGAACAGCATCCCCTGCAGCAGAATGAACGCGATCAACAGGCTGCCGATCATCCATTTATGCTTGCGCTTCAGCCGGCTCGGCCGCTTCGACTTCCACTTCGACGCAGGGGTGCTGACCGTCGGTCGGGATGAAGAGAACAACTTGCGCGTCCCCCATCTGCGCGGCGCCGGCCGCGGCTTGAAGCCGCTGCCCCCCAGCAAGCTGCGCCCTCTTCCCCATCTGCGCGGAAGAGGCTTCGGCAAGGAAATCCCCCATCGTCTAGCCAACGCGATCCCTCCTCGTCCGTGTCGTTCAAGCTTATGCTTGGGCATGACAAAAAAGCACCGCAAGCCGCCGGTATGGCGGTTCGCAGTGCCCTGTTATCTAGCCCGCAGCTGCTTCGGCGAGCAGCCTCTGATCTGCTTGAACAGCTTGGAGAAAGCGTTAATGCTCCCGCAACCGATCCGATCCGCGATTTCCGTAATGCTCAGCGACGTGCCGAGCAGCAGCCTCTCCGCTTCCTGAATCCGATAATGGTTCACGTACTGCACGAACGTCAGCCCGGTCAGCTTCTTGAACGTTTTGCAGAAGTGGAAGGTGCTCAGATGTACGATGCCCGCGGCTTTATCCAACGAGATCGGTTCGGCATAATGCTCCTCGACGTGCCGCAGCAGCGCCTTGAATCTCTTCGCCTTCAAGTTAGTGTCGCTCAGACGGTTATCCGAAGCGTACGGCTCGGTGTACCAGCGATACAGCCAGGTGAACAGCAGCCGGACGGCCGCTTGAACCGCTTGCTGATAGCCGGGAAGCTTGGCATGGAACTCTTGGATGATCGTATCGACCGCTTGGCGGATTTGCCTGTCATGCTCGCTGCTCGGATCCGGCACGTTCACGAACGCTTTGTCGCCTTCCGTATACGAGGTCGTCAAGCCCATCGCCTCGAGATTGTCCTCTTGCAGCCCGATCAGCGAAGGATGGAACACGATCGCATAGAAGATGAACGGCGTCGACGGATCGCCTATGCCGTGCAGCTCCCCGCTGTTCACGACGTAAAGCTCGCCGGCGCGCGCTTGGAATTTACGATTGCCGATCGTCAGGGTAGCCTCTCCCTGCTCGATCAAGATGACCTCGAAATGCTCATGCCAATGCAGCGGCAGATGATGGTGCTCCTCGAAGCGGGTATGGAAGACGTTGATCGGAAAATCCCACGCCGAGAGCCGCGTATTTTCCTGCCGTAGGAATCTCATGCACGAATCACCTCAAACCGCAATATCGGACAAATAGACGACAAAATCTATTAACACAGCTCCAAAACAGCGCAATATGATAGTAGCGTAACACAGGTTCACCAATTGCACTATCCTATTTTTTACAACCCGATAAGGAGAAGTGTCCATGCTCTCTAAAATGCTGCACGGAGCCGATTACAATCCCGATCAATGGCTCGCCTATCCGGAAATTCTCGAAGAAGATATTCGTCTCATGAAGCTGGCCAAGTGCAACGTCATGTCCGTAGGCATATTCTCATGGAGCTCCCTCGAGCCGGAGGAAGGACGCTTCGACTTCTCATGGATGGATGCGCTGCTGGACCGGATGGCGGCTAACGGGATCCATGCGCTCCTCGCTACGCCGAGCGGAGCGCGTCCGGCCTGGATGTCGGCCCGTTATCCGGAGGTGCTGCGAGTCGGCGCGAACCGGGTGCGGAACCTGCACGGAGTCCGTCACAATCACTGCTTCAGCTCGCCGGTGTACCGGGAGAAGGTTGCGATCATAAATGGCAAGCTCGCCGAGCGGTACGGGAACCATCCGGCCGTGATCGGCTGGCATATCTCCAACGAATACGGCGGCGAATGCCATTGCGACTATTGCCAGGAAGCGTTCCGCGAATGGCTGCGGCGCAAATACGGCACGCTGGACAAGCTCAACGCCGCTTGGTGGACGACGTTCTGGAGCCATACGTATACGGACTGGTCGCAGATCGAGTCTCCGGCGCCGCATGGCGAGATGTACGTGCACGCGATGAATCTCGACTGGAGAAGGTTCGTAACCGACCAGACCGTAGACTTCTGCGCGCATGAGATTAACCCGCTTCGCGCCGTGAATCCTTCGATTCCGGTCACGACGAACTTCATGTTCTATTACGAGGGGCTGAACTATTGGAAGTTCGCCGATCTGCTGGACGTCGTATCCTGGGACAGCTACCCGACCTGGCACAAGCAAGAGGATAACGTCGTGCAAGCGGCCCGCGTCGCGATGATGCACGACATCGTTCGTTCCATCAAAGGCAAGCCGTGGCTGCTCATGGAAAGTACGCCGAGTTCGACGAACTGGCAGGGCGTCAGCAAGAACAAGCGTCCGGGCATGCACGCGCTCTCCTCGCTTCAAGCCGTCGCCCACGGCTCCGATTCGGTGCAATACTTCCAATGGCGCAAAAGCCGGGGCTCGAGCGAGAAGCTGCACGGAGCGGTCGTCGACCACGTCGGCCACGAGCATACGCGCGTCTTCTCGGACGTGAGGCAGCTCGGAGAGAAGCTGGATCAGCTCGACGCGATCGTCGGGACGAACGTCAAGGCGGAAGCCGCGATCATCTTCGACTGGGAAAATCGCTGGGCGGTGAACGATTCCCAAGGTCCGCGGAACCTCGGGGTCAAATACGAGAAAACCGTGCAGAGTATGTACCGGCCGTTCTGGGAGCGAGGCGTTGCGGTCGACGTCATCGACATGGAGCAGGACTTCTCGAAGTACAAGCTGCTGGTCGCCCCGATGCTGTACATGGTGCGTCCGGGCGTCGGCGAGCGGATCGAGCAATTCGTGCGGGACGGCGGCACGTTCGTCGCGACGTACTGGTCCGGTATCGTCGACGAGAACGACCTGTGCTTCCTCGGAGGCTTCCCGGGTCCGCTGCGGAAGACGCTCGGCATCTGGTCGGAGGAGATCGACGGCCTGCACGACCATGACACCAACAGTGTTGTGATGGAAAACGGCAACCCTCTCGGCCTCACCGGTACGTTCGAAGCGCGGGAGCTGTGCGATCTCATCCATCTCGAAGGCGCCGAGCCGCTTGCGACGTACGCTTCCGACTTCTATGCGGGCCGTCCGGCGCTTACGGTAAATGAGCTCGGTGATGGGAAGGCGTATTACATCGCTTCGCGTAACGAGCAGGCGTTCCTCGACGGCTTCATAGGTGCGATCATTGAGCAGAGCGGCGTCGCAAAGGCTTTGGACGTCGCATTGCCGTACGGCGTAACCGCTCAGGCTCGAACGGACGGCGAGACGGACTACGTGTTCGTCCAGAACTTCTCCTCGGAGGAGCAGACGGTTGCGCTTGACGGCGCGGCGTATAGGGATTTGATTAGCGGTGAACAAGTTGGTGGGGAGTTGCGGTTAGCGGGGTACGGGGTAGCCATTCTGGCCCGAGCAAGTCGATAAATCAAGAAACGCCGGATCCCATTGGATTCGGCGTTTGATAAGTGGCCATATTATGTGGTTGATACACGCTGCCGCTGAGCCTCGAACAACAGCACGGTAGCCGCCATCGCGACGTTAAGCGATTCGGCGCGGCCGGACATCGGGATGATCACATTGTCGTCGACGAGCTCCGATACCCGCGCCGACATACCGCTTCCTTCGTTGCCGAAGACGAGCCACACTCCGCGGCCGCGGAAGTCGTAGTCGTAGCAGGAACGCGACGATTGCAGGCTCGTTCCCGCGATCGATGCGCCATGGCTCCGGGCTTCCGGCAGCACCTCGGACAGATCCGCCTCCAGAACGGGCACGTGGAATAACGCCCCCATCGTCGCGCGGATCGTCTTCGGATTGTACAGGTCGGCCGTCCCTTTGCCAAGGACGACGGCCGTTGCCCCGCAAGCGGCGGCGCTGCGCACGATCGTGCCGACGTTGCCCGGGTCTTGAACGCCGTCGAGCACGGCGACTAACGCGCGGCTGTCCGCGAATAGGGCGTCCCGCTTCGGCGGCCGCTTAAGCGCGACGGCGAAGATCGGCTGCGGCGTCTCGGTGCCGCTGCACTTGGTAATGACCTCCGGAGACACGGGTACCCACGCAGGAGCAGGAGCTCCTTCCGCATCGCCGTCTTCCATGTACGGCGCGAACTGCTCGGCGACTTCCGAACCTTCGTCGAACGCGACGACCTCAAGCGGCCAACCCGCGTCCAGCGCCTCCTTCACGAGATGAACGCCTTCGAGCAGAAACTTGCCTTCCCGCTCCCGATATTTGCGATCTAGCAGCTTGGCCCATTCTTTCACCCTAGGGTTGGCTGCCGAGCTAATGTAGCCTTCAAGTTTCCGCATACGCCTGCTCCAGCTTCGTTAATTGTTCGTTTTTGCCAACGATGACAAGAACGTCGTCCGTCGTTAACGGCTCGTTCGGGTGCGGCGTAATGTTCAGCTCTCCGCCTCGCTTCACCGCCAGCACGTTACAGTTATATTTTTGACGAATATCGAGCTCCCTCAGGCTTTTGCCCAGCATCGCCGACGGCACCTGCATGTCTACGATGCTATAGTCCGGCGCAAGCTCGATATGCTCGAGAATGTTCGGGGAGATCAGGTGGTGGGCGACGCGAAGTCCCATATCGCGCTCGGGGAATACGACTTTATCCGCGCCGATCTTGTTCAGCACTTTGCCGTGAAGGTCGTTCTGCGCCTTGACGATAATGTACGGCACGCCCAAATCCTTCAAGATCAGCGTCGTCAGAATGCTGGATTGAATATCTTGGCCAATCGCCACGACGACGACGTCGAAATTACGTATGCCGAGGGCACGCATCGCTTCCTCGTCGGTGGAATCGGCACTGACCGCGTGCGTGACGACGTTCGCAACGTTCTGCACCCGCTCCGCGTTATCGTCTACGGCGAGAACCTCATAGCCCATCTCGGATAAATACCTTGCAACGCTAGAGCCGAACCGGCCTAGACCGATGACGGCGTATTGCTTCTTTGCCATTTTCCCCATACCGAACCCTCCTCCTACATGCCCCATTGTACAACATGCGGAAAAGTAAGCCAAACCTCATTCCGGCAATGCCCGGCGCGGGATGCTTATCGTTGCTGCGACGCCGCCGCCTTCCCTGGCCGCGTACGTTAAGCCGTAAGCTTCGCCGTAATGAAGCCGAATGCGCCGCTGCACGTTCCGAACGCCATAGCCATTGTCCGCCGCCTCGTCATTGGCGATCGCGTTCAGCACCTCAATGTCGGTCTCGATGAACCCGTTGTCCTCTACCGCTAACCGAATGCCGTCCTCCTCGGTCGATTGTATCCGGATTGTGATTTCCCCTTCTCCGTCCATGCTGCTGACGCCGTGGAAAATCGCGTTCTCAACGAGCGGCTGCAGCACGACCTTCGGGATTCCGAAGGGTAGCGCGGCTTCGTCGATATCCCAATCGACTTTGAACGTGTTCGGATACCTTTTCATTTGCAGACGCGTATACGCCTGCACGTGCTCAAGCTCCTCGGCGATCGTTATGGTCGTCCGTCCTTTGCTCAGTCCGATTCGAAGCAGCCTCGACAAGTCTTTCACCATTCCGCCGACGTCGGTATTACCGCTGTCGATGGCGTACCAATAGATCGAATCAAGCGTGTTATACAGCAAATGCGGCGTAATCTGCGAGTGGAGCGTCGACAGCTCCATTTCCTTCTGCCTGATCTTCATGACGTAATTTTCTTCCACCGACTGGTCCAGCCGAGCGATCATATTCTGGAACGAACCGTACAGCGCCCCGAACTCATCCCTGCCGTTAGGAGCTCTGCCGATATCGACCTTCGTGCCCGGCTCGTAGATTTTGGTGACCGCGATCAGTCTGGACAGCGGCCTTATCGTTGCCCGAAGCAGATAGAGAGCATAAGACAAGACGAATACCAAATAAGCAGCGGACATCGCCATGATCGTCCATTGGAACGCGGTCAGATTGCCCGTTATCGCTTCGACAGGGATCCGATAGATCAAGCTCGTTCCGAATTTCGGTCGATACGAGTAAGCATACAACCATGCTCCTCTTTCGTCGTCCGCGAATTCGAAGCCTTCCCGGTTACGCTTCCATGCCACGGGTGCCGATATGCCCGGCTCGTCTTCCATGCCTAGCTGCATCATCGTCTCGTTGTTCTCGTTCAGCCAATACATAACGGTCTTCTCCGGCAACTGCACCGATACGAGGTCCGCGTTCAGCAGCACCTCCAGCTTCGACACGACAAGCAGGCCAACCGAATGGTCGTATTGCAACGGAGACAGGATGCTGCGCATGAATGCGACGGTCGGAAGCCCGTTGCCGTCTTCGATCAGCCTGACGATGCCTCTGCCTCCTTCCCTCGATGTTTCTTCCGCCCACGAAGGAAGCGCCGAATAGGCTTCATCCGCATAGACGAAGCCTCTCTTCTTAAATTTCGTATCGATGATCGGGGATACTTTGCCCGTATTTTTCAAATACAGCGTGTATTCGGTACCGTCGGAGGAGAGACGTTCGAGCATCGCGTCGGCTTCGCTCATCTCGCCCAGCGTATCTACTCCTGACCAAAATCCGGATTGCCTCGACCCGCTGAAAAACTGGTTATCCAGGAACGATCTCGTCGTTTCGTTCAAGGTCGTCAGCGTCTTCTCGATCATCAGATGGTTCTGGCGGACGAGCTGCTGCATCGTTTTCCCGACTTCGTTCCTCATCGCGCCTTCCGCTTTGAACGCGGACAGCCAGCCGACGACGAGGAACGGTCCTATAATGAGCAGACAGAACGACAGGATCGCCTTATGCTTAAGCTTCATCCGATTCCCCCTGCTGTTCCCTCCGGTAATCGGCCGGACTTAAGCCGACGCTCCTCTTGAATATCCGGCTAAAGTGCTCCGGAGATTCATAGCCCACCTTATAGGTAATTTCGTAGCGCTTCATGTCCGTCGTGCCGAGCAGCCGTTTCGCCTCGTCGATCCGAAGCGACGTCACGTATTCCCACACGTTCTTCCTCATGATCCTCTTAAAAAGATAGCTGACGTACGCCGGGCTAAAATGAACCGCAGACGCGATGTCCTGGACTTTCAAGCTGCGTTCCCGATAATGCAGATGGATAAAATCCGTTACCTGAGCGATGATCGAGTTGTCCCGCTCCGCTAATAAAGCTTCCGGTGCATCGCTTTCGAAAGCTTTCGCTTCCTCCCGGTCCTGCATGTCGCCGTAATAGAATACACGGTTGCCGGGATAGGGCTTGCGCCAATCCACCGCGGTCTGCGCCATTTCCAACAGCTTCGGCAGCCGAGCCGTATCCGCGGCAAGCTCGCTCATTCCGACTACGGCGTCGACGTTCAAATACTGCTTCAGATTCACGCATAGGAGCTGGCCGATCAGGTTAAGCTGCGATTTCAAGTTCACCTCTTGATCCGTGAAGTCCTCCTCCTGAAGCCGTATGGCGGATATCAATCGGTTGCCGAAGCCGTAGAAAGCAATTCCTTGCCATTCGCTTAAGCTCTCTTCGACGATATTGACGGTCGCGTACTTCAGAAGCTTACGATCCCGCAGCGTAATTTCCTTGTCGCTGAATCCGACGCGGTTCATATCGTACACGACGGTGATGACGCCGAACTGCTCGCCCTTCTTATGGCCAATCGTCTTCTCCAACGCGGCGTTATCTTCCTCATTTAAGTTCTCTTCCGTAATGAGCTCGACGAGCGCTTTCTTCCGTTCTCCGAAGGCGGGCTCCGCCATAGGCGATCCCGCCGCCAGTCCGTTAAGCAGCTTGCGTCCTGCGGATTGTTTCTCGAATAGGACCTGCTTAACGACCCGAATCAGCTCGTCCAGATCCACCGGCTTGATCAAGTAGTCCCGAGCGCCTAGTCTCAAAGATTTCTTAGCGAATTCGAACTTCTCGTGCGCCGAAATCACGATAATCGGAATATGCGGCAGCTCGAGATAGATCGCCTCCATCAGCTCGATCCCGTTCATCATGCTCATCTGAATGTCGGTGAGGACGAGATCGTACGCGTCCATCCGCAAATAATCGAGCGCCTCGAAGCCGTTAAGCGCCGTCTCGACATGCTCGATGCTCAGGTCTGAAGCTAGCAAATAATTTTTAATTCCCGTGCTCACTCTCGGCTCGTCGTCGACGACTAGAATTTTACTCATCTCGATCCTCTCCCGGCCGAAAATTTCGTAGGTACAGCCTGATCATACCGATGCGGCGAAAATAATTGCAATGACGGATACTTGAATATTGATGATCTTTCCCTAGAAATGAATAAAGCGGCTTGGCGCCGAAGATAGCACAAGGTTGAGCAGCTCGACATGAGCCGCCCAACCTCGTGATGGATTACAGTCGTTCCAGAAAACTCGCGGCCATGCCCGCGATTCGGACGTGTCCCGCCTCGTTCGGATGAAGCCCGTCCGAGGTGAACAGCGGCAGCGTTAACGCGTTGATCCCGCTTTCCTTATAGAGATCTAGCACAGGCAACGCGTAGCGTTTCCCCAGGACGCGAACCGCTTCCGCGTAGTAGTCGAGTCGACATCCGCAATCGTTGCGGGTCTCCACGTCATAGCCGTCCTTGTCACGGTGCAGCGGCGTCCACAGATTCAACCGGCACGCCGGATGAGCCTTAAGGATGCCTTCGATCAAGGTCGTGTATGCTCCGTAGAACGTATGAATACCGATGTCTCCCGGCGATCCAAGCGGCTTGCTCAGCCGAAAGTCGTTGACGCCGGCGAACACG
>Ga0065721_10005931_pt1 | contig 10991 bp, 9 predicted proteins | sample Mesricmetagenome_FD_59108 | JGI IMG/M metagenome (GOLD analysis project Ga0065721, IMG submission 59108) | Mesophilic microbial community from rice straw/compost enrichment Sample: eDNA_1 v2 (version 2) | ecosystem: Engineered > Solid waste > Grass > Composting > Bioreactor | place: USA: Davis...
ACCGAACAGCAGGCAGCCGCACTGGAAGAAGCTGCAGCGGCACTGGAAGAGATCACCAACACGGTCGGCGACTCAAGCCGCCGCGCCGAAGATGCCGGGCGCCTTGTCACGGAAACGAGGCAGCATGCCGAACAATCCGGGCTCGTGGTGCGCGAGGCAATCGCTGCCATGGACCAGATCGCCCATTCCTCCCGCGAGATCACCAACATCATCGGCGTGATCGACGACATCGCTTTCCAGACGAACCTCCTGGCACTGAACGCCGGGGTCGAAGCCGCCCGGGCAGGCGAAGCAGGCAAGGGTTTTGCCGTGGTTGCGCAGGAGGTCCGCGAACTTGCGCAGCGGTCGGCAACGGCTGCGAAGGAGATCAAGACGCTGATCAACACCTCCTCGCACCAGGTTTCGACAGGTGTCGCGCTTGTCGGCAAGACCGGCACCTCGCTGCAGGAGATCGCCGTGCAGGTCGCCGGCATCGACGGTAATGTCGCGGCGATCGTCGAAGCCTCGCGTGAGCAGGCGGCAAGCCTGCGGGAGATCAGCCAGGCGGTCAATCACATGGACCAGGCGACCCAGCAGAACGCCGCCATGGTGGAAGAAACCACCGCAGCCAGCCATTCGCTCGCAACGGAGGCCGAGAGCCTGCGCAACCTGCTCTCCCAGTTCGACACCGGTCCCGCCGAGGCGAAACTACCCGTGCAGCACGCGCCGCCTCGTGCCCGTGAGGCAAATACCGGCGGCTTACGCGCCGTGCATGCGCAACTCCAGGCCAAGGTCGCTGGCTGGGAAAACTTCTGACGCACCTCGCACATTACAGAAGGCCCGCAGCACGGTTGGTGCTGCGGGCCTTTTCTGTTCAGGTTGACCTTCTTATCCGAAGATCACGAAGCTGCTGCGCAGCGTCACCCAGACACCCCACAGAAGCGGGATACCAACCACGGCCCAGGCGAGTGCCGCCTTGGCGTCAAAACCACCCTTGCCGATCCCGAAGGAGCCGGACGGCCCGGCGTTGGCGGCAGCGGTCTTTGCCTGCAACGAGGCAACTTCCTCATCCGACATGAACCACTTGTCGGAAAGCGGGCGCACCAGCATGTTTGCCACGAGACCCAGTGCCAGCATGCCGGCAAGGATATACATCGTGCCGGTATAAAGCGCCGGCCCCGGTGCCACGCCGGCAGCGATCTGCGCTTCGCGGATATAGTTGATGACCACCGGTCCAACGATACCAGCCGTCGCCCAGGCCGTCAGCAGGCGGCCGTGGATAGCGCCGACGAACTGCGTGCCGAAAATATCCGCAAGATAAGCCGGGATGGTCGAGAACCCGCCGCCATACATGGACAGGATCACGCCGAAGGCCAGAACGAAGAGCGCCTTGCTGCCCATGTCTGCCAGCGTCGGAGCAGCAGCGTAGAGCACGATGCCGAGCAGCAGGAAGGTGTAGTAGGTGTTCTTGCGGCCGATCTTGTCGGACAGCGAGGCCCAGAAGAACCGCCCGCCGATGTTGAACAGCGACAGGAGGCCGGTAAAGCCGGCTGCGATCGCGGCAATCTGCGTCTTCTGCCCTGCATCAAGCTGCGAGAAGGAAAGCTCCGGGAGCCCGATCAGGGAGCCCGCAAAGATTTCCTGCAGCATTGGCGATGCCACGCCGAGAACGCCGATACCAGCGGACACGTTGAGGCAAAGCACCAGCCAGATCATCCAGAACTGTTGCGTCTTGTGCGCATCGCGCAGGTGGACGTGGCGGGTGGTGATCATCGTCGACTTGGACACCGGCGGTGTCCAGCCTTCCGGGCGCCAGCCAGCCGGCGGGATGCGGTAGCCGAAGGCGCCGCCCATCATGAAGCAGAAATAGATGATCGCCATCGTGATGAAGGTCTGCCAGACGCCGATCGAGACATCCGTCTTGAAGTAGTTCATCAGCAGGTTGGCCAGTGGTGCGCCGATCATCGCGCCGCCGCCGAAGCCCATGATAGCCATGCCGGTCGCCATGCCGCGCCGGTCCGGGAACCACTTGATGAGCGTCGACACCGGCGAGATGTACCCGAGGCCAAGCCCGACGCCGCCGATCACGCCGGCACCAAGCCACATCAGCCAAAGCTGGTGGGTCATGACGCCAACGGCCGCGACCAGAATGCCGCCGCACCAGCAGCAGGCCGAAACGAAGCCCGCCTTGCGCGGCCCGACGCGTTCAAGCCAGCCGCCCCAGATGGCCGCGGAGCAACCGAGCAGCACGAAGAAGAGCGTATAGATCCAACCAAGGTCGGCAACGCGCCAGTTGCAGGTCGTCGTGAAAAGCGCCGACAGGAGGTTGAGGCTTGCGCAGGAAGGATCGGCAGCACCGGGAATGGCGCGTGTCAGCGGCAACCAGAACACGCTGAAGCCATAGGCCATGCCGATGCAGAGGTGGATGGCAAGCGCCGCCGGCGGAACAAGCCAGCGGTTGAAGCCAGGTTTGGCGATGATTCGTTCTCTATCCAGAAGCCCGACGTCGCCGACGAGCGCTCCATTTGCTGCAACTGCCATCTACTATCCTCCCTCTGGATGATGACTGCGTCTCGCGCTCTCGCCCTCCCGGCGGGAGCAAATTCTCTCAAGCGGTGCTTTCGGGGATGTTCGGTTCAGACAGCGATTCCCCCGCCGCCGGCCCCTTTCCGCCCGGGGCACCCTGTGCGGCATCCGCGCCGACGCCTACGCCCGATCCGACTTTCGCCTCTGGCCGCCGGATCATGGTGGACGCCTCGATCACCAGCGGCAGAAGCCCCTCTCCACCGCGCTCGAGATGTTCAAACAGGTGCCGGCGCATGCGCGGCTCCCAGAACTTGTTGATATGCGTGGCTACCCCTTCCGCCCGGATGTCTTCCGGCTGCGACAGGAAGAAAGTGGCGATCTGGTTGGCCATGCGGACGATCTTGTCCATCACCAGCTGGTGCGGGTCTTTTTCATGGGACATGGCTTCAAGCGACATGGGCAACCACTCCGGTGTCGATACGATCATCACGGGTAAAAACTTCGAAATCATCGCCGCGGCAGAGCGCGACGAGGGTCATGCCCGCCTCCTCGGCGGTACGGATGGCAAGCGCGGTCGGCGCAGAGATGGCGATCAGCACGGCGCTTCCGAGGATTGCCGTCTTCTGCACCATCTCAACCGAAATGCGGCTGGTGACGACAACCACCCCGTCCGAGCCTTGCCTGCCTTGGCGCACCACGGCCCCGGCAAGTTTATCGAGCGCATTGTGCCGGCCGACATCCTCGCGGACCGCGATCATACCCCTGCCCGGCACGAAGAACCCGGCGCCGTGCACGGCATGTGTTTCCGCATGCAGCGGCTGCGCCCCGTTCAGTGCCTTCACCGCGTCGGTAATGTGCCTCGCAGACAAGGCCTGCTGGATGCCCGAGACATCCGGCACGGCGCGCATTGCCTGGTCGATCGACTCGATGCCGCAAAGCCCGCAACCAACAGGTCCGGCCATATGCCGCCGTCGGGCGCGAAGCGCATCTTCCTTGTCCTCGGCAAGCGTCACCTGCACGTCGAGGCCCCGCCCCTCGTCGACCACGGTGATCTCCTCGATCTCCGCCATCGACGAGATGATGCCTTCCGTGAGGCTGAAGCCAACCGCGAAATCCTGGAGATCCGCCGGCGTGCCCATCATCACCGCCTGGGTGGAGCCGCCATAGGAAAAGGCGATCGGCACCTCCTCCGGCACCACCCGTGAGCCGGCGCGAACCACGCCGTTGCGGCGGGCAATCTCCCGGGCCGTGGCCGTGGTTGCGCGATCCGACACTATTCCGCTGCCTCCAGCTTGCCCGCGATACGGCGGGACTGGCGCGACAGCTCGCTATAATCCTGCTGCCACTCCGTCGGTCCGTTGGACGGTGACACCTGCACCGCCGTCACCTTGTATTCCGGACAGTTGGTCGCCCAGTCGGAGAAGTCGGTGGTGATGACGTTTGCCTGCGTGTCCGGGTGGTGGAAGGTGGTGTAGACTACGCCCGGCGCCACGCGATCGGTAATGAGCGCGCGCAGCGTCGTATCGCCCGACCGGCTGGCAAGCTTGATCCAGTCGCCGTCCTTGATGCCGCGCTGTTCGGCATCATGCGGATGGATTTCCAGCCGGTCCTCCGAATGCCAGGCGACGTTTTCGGTACGCCGGGTTTGAGCGCCGACATTGTACTGGCTGAGGATGCGGCCGGTGGTGAGCAGCAGCGGGAAGCGCGGCCCGGTGCGTTCGTCGGTGGCCACATATTCGGTGCGGATGAACTTGCCCTTGCCGCGGACAAACCCGTCCACGTGCATGATCGGCGAGCCTTCCGGGTACTTCTCGTTGCAGGGCCACTGAACCGAGCCCATCTTTTCGAGGTAGTCGTAGGAGACGGACGCGAAGCTCGGCGTGGTCGCCGCAATCTCGTCCATGATCTGCGACGGATGCGTGTAGTTCCAGTTCAGCCCCATCGCCTGGGCCAGCTTCTGCGTCACTTCCCAGTCGGCATAACCGTTCTTCGGGCTCATCACCTTGCGTACGCGGTTGATGCGACGCTCGGCATTGGTGAACGTGCCGTCCTTTTCGAGGAAGGTCGAACCCGGCAGGAAGACATGCGCGTAGTTCGCCGTCTCGTTGAGGAAGAGGTCGTGCACGACGACACATTCCATGGCGGCCAGGCCGGCGGACACGTGCTTGGTGTCCGGGTCGGACTGCAGGATGTCCTCGCCCTGGATATAGATGCCCTTGAACGTGCCTTCGACGGCGGCATCCAGCATGTTGGGAATGCGCAGGCCCGGCTCGTTGTTGAGCGTCACGCCCCAGATCTTCTCGAAGACATCGCGCGTCGCGTCGTCCGAGATATGCCGGTAGCCCGGCAGCTCGTGCGGGAACGAGCCCATGTCGCAGGAGCCCTGCACGTTGTTCTGGCCGCGCAGCGGGTTCACGCCAACACCCGGACGACCGATATTGCCGGTCGCCATGGCCAGGTTGGCGATCGCCATGACGGTGGTCGAACCCTGGCTGTGTTCGGTGACGCCGAGACCGTAATAGATCGCGCCATTGCCACCCGTCGCATAAAGCCGCGCCGCGCCGCGCACGAGGTCCGCCGGAACGCCGGTGAAGGCTTCGGTCGCTTCCGGGCTATGCTGCTCTTCCGCAACAAAAGCCGCCCAATCCTCGAATTCGGACCAGTCGCACCGCTCGCGGATGAACTGTTCGGCAAACAGGCCTTCGGTAACGATGACATGCGCCAGCGCGGTCAGCACTGCGACGTTGGTGCCGGGCTGCAGCGGCAGGTGATAGGACGCCTCGACATGCGGCGTCTTGACGAGGTCGATGCGGCGGGGATCGATGACGATCAGCTTTGCGCCCTGGCGCAGCCGCTTCTTCAGTCGCGAACCGAAGACCGGATGCCCATCGGTCGGGTTGGCGCCGATGACGATCACCACATCCGTATGCTCGACTGAATCGAAGTTCTGCGTGCCGGCCGAGGTGCCAAAGGCCTGGCCGAGACCATAACCGGTCGGCGAGTGGCAGACGCGGGCGCAGGTATCGACGTTGTTGTTGCCGAAGCCGGCGCGGATCAGCTTCTGCACGAGGAAGGTTTCCTCGTTGGTGCAGCGCGAGGAGGTGATACCGCCGATCGAATCGCGGCCATACTGGTACTGGATGCGGCGGAATTCCGACGCCACATGCGCGAACGCCTCTTCCCAGGTCACTTCCCGCCATGGATCGGAGATCTTCTCGCGGATCATCGGGTTGAGGATGCGGTCCTTATGGGTCGCATAACCGTAAGCAAAGTCGGCCCTTGACGCACGAATGGCCGCGGTTCGCCTGGCCGTCCTTGTACGGTCACCATGCGCACCAGCTCTTCGCCCCGCATCTCCGCCTTGAAGGAGCAGCCGACGCCACAATAGGCGCAGGTCGTCACCGCCGAATGCTCCGGCTGGCCGATGGCAATGACCGACTTCTCGGTCAGCGTCGCCGTCGGGCAGGCCTGCACGCAGGCGCCGCAGGATACGCATTCGGAATCGAGGAAATGCTCATGCATGCCGGCCGATACGCGGCTTTCGAAGCCACGGCCTTCGATGGTCAACGCGAATGTGCCCTGCACCTCCTCGCAGGCGCGGACGCAGCGCGAGCAGACGATGCATTTGGACGGGTCATAGGTGAAGTATGGGTTCGACTCGTCCTTCGGCATCCACTTGGCATTGATCTCGCCATTGTTGCGGGCGCGCACATGATTGTCGCCCTCATAACCGTAGCGAACGTCACGGAGGCCAACTGCGCCGGCCATGTCCTGCAACTCGCAGTCACCATTGGCAGCGCAGGTGAGACAGTCGAGCGGGTGGTCGGAGATATAGAGCTCCATCACGCCCTTGCGGATGTCTTTCAGCCGGCCCGTCTGCGTATGCACGACCATGCCCGGCATGACCGGCGTGGTGCAGGATGCGGGCGTTCCGGCCCGGCCCTCGATCTCCACGAGGCAGAGGCGGCAGGAACCAAATGCATCCACCATGTCGGTGGCGCAGAGTTTCGGCACCTGGATGCCGGCCTCCATCGAGGCACGCATGACCGACGTGCCTTCCGGCACGGTGATCTCGCGGCCGTCAATGGTAAGCGTGACCTGTGCTTCGGATCGCGAAGCGGGCGTGCCGTAGTCGATTTCGTGAACGAGGGACATGATGTTACTCCGCCGCTTCGATAAGGGGTGTCGGAGCGAAATCCTCCGGGAAATGGTTCATCGCGCTCATCACCGGATAAGGCGTGAAGCCGCCGAGCGCGCAGAGCGAGCCGAACTTCATCGTGTTGCAGAGGTCGGCCAGCAGCGCCTTGTTCTTCTCGGGCTCGATGCCCTGGGCGATCTTGTCGGCCGTCTCGACGCCGCGGGTCGAGCCGATGCGGCAGGGGGTGCACTTGCCGCAGCTTTCGATGGCACAGAATTCCATCGCAAACCGCGCCTGCTTCAGCATGTCGGCCGAGTCATCGAACACCGTGATGCCGGCGTGGCCAATCAGGCCATCCTTGGCCGCGAAAGCCTCGTAGTCGAACGGCGTGTCGAACAGGGCGGGCGGGAAATAGGCGCCAAGCGGTCCGCCCACCTGCACCGCCTTCACCGGTCGCCCGGTCGCAGTACCGCCACCGACCCGGTCGACGATCTCGCCAAGCGTCAGGCCGAATGCCGTCTCGAACAGGCCGCCATGCTTCACATTGCCGGCGATCTGGATCGGGATCGTGCCGCGCGAACGGCCCATGCCGAAGTTTTTGTAGTAGTCCGCACCCTGGTCCATGATGACCGGCACGGAAGCAAGCGAGATGACGTTGTTGACCACCGTCGGCCGGCCGAGGAAGCCCTGCAGCGCCGGAAGCGGCGGCTTGGCGCGCACGATGCCGCGCTTGCCTTCCAGCGAGTTGAGAAGCGACGTTTCCTCACCGCAGACATAGGCGCCGGCGCCGGAGCGGATCTCGATATCGAAGGCATGCGCCGAACCCATGATCGACGGGCCCAGGATGCCCGCCTTGCGGGCGATCTCGACGGCTTGCGTCATCGTGGCGATGGCATGCGGATATTCCGAGCGCAGGTAGACGTAACCCTTGGTGGCGCCCGTCGCGATACCGGCAATCGCCATGCCTTCGATCAGCACGAAGGGGTCGCCTTCCATGATCATCCGGTCGGCGAAGGTGGCGCTATCGCCCTCGTCGGCATTGCAGACGATGTATTTCTGCGGACCCGCCGCATCCATCACCGTCTTCCATTTGATGCCGGTCGGGAAGCCCGCACCGCCACGACCACGAAGGCCGCTTTCGGTGACCTGCGCGACGATCTCGGCGCGCGACATCGAAATGGCTTTCTCTAGCCCGACGAAGCCGCGGTACAGACGATAATCGTCGAGCGACAGCGGATCGATGATGCCGCAGCGGGCGAAGGTGAGGCGCGTCTGCTGACGAAGGAATTCGATCTCCTCCGTCAGCCCCAGACAGAGCGGATGGTTCCCGCCATCGATCAGCCCGGCGTCGAAGAGCCCGGCCACATCGGCCGCCTTGACCGGACCGTAGGCGACGCGCCCACGTTCCGTTTCCACCTCCACCAGCGGCTCCAGCCAGAACATGCCGCGCGAGCCGTTGCGCACGGTCACCGCATCAAGGCCACGCGCTTCGATTTCACCGGCAACAGCCTTGGCGACCTTCTCGGCGCCCAGCGCCAGCGCGGCGGCATCACGGGGAATGAAGATACGGACGGTCATCGACGTACCTCCGCCATCATTTCGGAAAGACAGTGTTCGTCAACACGGCCATAAACCTCGTCGTCCAGCATCGCGGCTGGCGCGCAGGCACAGAGCCCGAGGCAGAAGACCGGCTCCAGCGTCACCGCGCCGTCGAGCGTCGTCTGGTGGAAATCGATGCCGAGAAGCTGCTTGACGCGATCCGCGAGCTGATCGCTGCCCATCGACTGGCAAGCCTCGGCGCGACAGAGCTTCAGGACATGCCGGCCAGCAGGCTCATGCCGGAAATCGTGGTAGAAGGTGACGACGCCATGCACTTCCGCGCGCGAGAGGTTGAGCTCGCTCGCAATGACCGGCTTCACCTCTTCGGGCACATAACCGAACTCGTCCTGGATAGCGTGGAGGATCGGCAGCATCGGCCCCTCCAGATGCTTGAGCTCCCGAATGATCTCGAGCGACCGCTCGGTGAACGCACCGGCGGAAATACGCATGTTCATGTCGTCCAACCTCCCGCCGACCGCCGATCTCAGGGAGAGATCTGGGGCCGGTTATTCCCGAAGCCTGAAGGGTCGCTTCGGCTACTTGTGAGGGAATGGTGTCGTGGAGGGCTGCAACCGTCAATAAAGCAGATTGGTTACGCGATAGAAAAAAGCTATCAAAGCATGGCGGCTGGAGTAAGACTACGCGCCTCGTGCAGCAACGCGGAGACCAATGGCGTGAACGGCTCCCGGTGTGTCGCGACCAGACCGACGATGTGGCTTGCCTCCGGCTCGACGATCGGGATCGTCTTGATATGCTTGGCGAAACCATATGATCTTGCGACATTGCGCGGCATGATGCTGGCCCAGCGGCCGGTGCCGATATGTGACAGCAGCACCACCATCGAGTTGGATTCGAGCATCGGCTTTACGACCACACCGGCTTCGCTGAGGTGCTGGTTGATGATCCGGCGGTTCTGCATGTCGGGTGTTAATAGGCAAAGCCTAACATCGGCCATTTCCTTCCAGGTAACGCTCTCGCGGTCGGCGAGAGGCGCTCCTTCGGCGGTAACGAGATTGTAGCGTTCGGCATAAAGCGGCACGCTCGTCACCCGGCCCAAAGGCTCGTTGTCGAGATAGGTGATGCCGGCATCGATCTCGAAATTGTCGAGTTGCGACAGCACCTGAAGCGAGTTGCGCGACACGACGGAGAAGGTCACGTCGGGGTGTTTTGCCTGGAACGGCTCCGTCAGCCGTGGGATCATCGCAAGCGCAGTCGGAATGGAGGCGAGACGGATATGCCCGGCGAGACCCTTGCGGGCAGCGCGCATCTCCTCGCGCATCGTGCGGGCGTCGCCAACGATGCGCTTGGCCCATTCCAGCACCCGCTGGCCCTCCGGCGTCAGCCCCTGGTAGCGGGAGCCGCGTACCACGAGTTGTACCCCAAGCTGGTCCTCGAGCTGCCGGATCGCGGCCGACAGCGACGGCTGCGAGATCCCGCATTCCTCGGCGGCACGCCCGAAATGCGCTTCGCGCGCCAGGGCGATGAAAAATTCGAGCTTGTCGATCATGAGCCGCGCCTCCCCTCTCCACGGCTAACCTGCCGGGGAGCGGACGGCAACCCCGTTGCGCGACAAGCGGAAACGACAAAGGGCGGCTCGAAGGCCGCCCTTGTTCAGTTTCGGCTGCCTGAACGATCAGGCCGGAATGATCGCGCCGTTGAGGTGCGTCAGCTCCGCCAGGAACTGCTCGAGCTTGGTCTTGTGCTCGTCGTCGCGTGCATTGGTCAGCTCGGCCTGGGTGGCCTCGATCCGCTTCTGCAGCGTGTCGCGCGTTAGCTCGGTGGCCGGCACGGCCGATTCAGCAAGCAGCGTGCAACTGGTCGGCAGGATGTCTGCAAACCCGCCGAACACGACGTATTTGTTCACCTGGCCGGAAGCGAGCTTCACGGAAACCACGCCTGGCTTGATGGTGGTCATGGTCGGCGCATGGTTGGCAAGCACCGTCATCTCGCCAAGCGTGGCGGGAATGACCACTTCGGATACCTTTTCCGAAACAAGCAGCCGCTCGGGCGAAACCAGTTCGAAGTTGAAAGCGTCGGCCATGAAGGTCCACTTCCTCGATTGACCCACGTTCCTATGAAGGCTCACGCGGGCTTAGCTGTTGTATGCGGACTGGCGCGCCGGACGGATCCCGCGCGCCGTTTTGCTCTGGATTAAGCGGCTTCAGCCAGCTTCTTTGCCTTTTCCATGGCTTCTTCGATCGAACCGACCATGTAGAAGGCAGCTTCCGGAAGGTGGTCGTATTCGCCGTTGACGAGGCCCTTGAAGCCCTTGATCGTGTCTTCGAGAGCAACCAGCTTGCCCGGCGAACCGGTGAAGACTTCGGCCACGAAGAACGGCTGCGACAGGAAGCGCTCGATCTTGCGGGCGCGGGCAACGGTCATCTTGTCCTCTTCGGACAGTTCGTCCATGCCAAGGATCGCGATGATGTCCTGCAGCGACTTGTAGCGCTGCAGCGTCGTCTGGACCTTACGAGCCACTTCGTAGTGCTCTTCGCCGACGATGATCGGGTCGAGCATGCGCGAGGTGGAGTCGAGCGGGTCAACGGCTGGGTAGATGCCCTTTTCAGCGATCGAACGCGACAGAACCGTCGTTGCATCCAGGTGGGCGAACGAGGTTGCCGGTGCTGGGTCAGTCAAGTCGTCGGCCGGAACGTAGATGGCCTGAACCGAGGTGATCGAGCCCTTCGTCGTCGTGGTGATGCGTTCCTGCATCTGGCCCATGTCGGTGGCGAGGGTCGGCTGGTAGCCA
>Ga0065721_10052867_pt1 | contig 10990 bp, 5 predicted proteins | sample Mesricmetagenome_FD_59108 | JGI IMG/M metagenome (GOLD analysis project Ga0065721, IMG submission 59108) | Mesophilic microbial community from rice straw/compost enrichment Sample: eDNA_1 v2 (version 2) | ecosystem: Engineered > Solid waste > Grass > Composting > Bioreactor | place: USA: Davis...
GAGCGCACGTTTGAATACCCGTATCCGACAGCGTATTCCGTTCACGCGGCAAACCAGGGAATGGAATACCCGATGATTTGTTTCAACTTCGGCCGGCCGTCAAAGGATGGAAAATACTCCCAGCAAACGCGCGCCGGAATGATCGGTGTGATTATTCACGAGGTGGGTCACAACTTCTTCCCTATGATTGTCAACTCGGATGAGCGCCAATGGTCATGGATGGACGAAGGATTGAATACCTTCCTCGACAAGGAAACGATGCGTCTGCGTTACCCGGAACTCGCGGGAACGCGTGGTACTCCCGCGGGAATTGTGCCTTTCATGAAGGGCGACAAGAGTCAAATGCGCCCTATCATGGCGATGTCTGACAACATCCGAGCGGAAGAATTTGGGCCGAATGCATACACCAAGCCGTCAGCGGCTCTTACGATTTTGCGTGAAACAGTGATGGGCCCGGAGTTATTTGATGCTGCTTTTAAAGAATACGCACAGCGGTGGGCGTTTAAACATCCGAAGCCGGCGGATTTCTTCCGCACTATGGAAGACGCTTCCGGCGTGGACCTCGACTGGTTCTGGCGGGGATGGTTCTATACAACCGACAATGTCGACGTGGAAGTCGCCGACGTGAAATGGTTCCGACTGAAAAAGGAAGTGGCAGATCCGGAGAGCAAGAATGTGCAAGTCGCTCGCGGTGACCTTTCAACAGGCCAGACGGGCGGCGCCAATGTGGATTTCAGCAGCGGTCCACAGGAATTCACACTGACGAACACTCCGTCACAACTTTACGGCGAGTTTCGAAGCAGGATAGATGACAACGCCGTAAGGCAAAAACTCGATGGAAAGAACATCTATCAGATCACATTTAAAAACAAGGGTGGCCTCATAACGCCATTGGTGATTGAGTGGACTTACAAAGACGGATCTAAGGAGATTGAGAAGATTCCAGCCGAAGTGTGGAGACTGAATGAACAGCAAGTGACAAAGGTATTTATCAAGACGAAAGAAGTGACAAACATCGTCCTCGACCCGAACTTTGAACTTGCGGATGTTGATGTCACCAACAACACGTTCCCGAAGAAAGCGGAATCAAGATTCGATCAATTCAGAAACCAGCGCTGACAGCCGATCGTCGACCGATTGACCGTTTCGCTAACCGTGGACTTGATAACTGTTTACCATTCGTGGACCGTGGTCCGTGGACCAGGCAGCGCCAGCGCCTACGCCCAGACAATAATGTTATCGCCTGTGATCCACTGTTTGAACTTCGACTGAAAACGTTTTTCAATTTCGTGACGACGGATTTTCAGCGAAGGAGTGAGGAGGCCGTTGTCAACTGTCCAGGGTTCGGGCAGGATCACGGCGCCATCAAGCTGTTCGTGTTTCTCCAGGGTGCTGTTAACTTGCTCAATGAGTTGCTGCAATTCCGCAGCAAGTTCATTTCGCTCTTTCGCTTTCCCGGCTTCGGATAACGTAATCAGAGCGATGGGTTGAGGGAGGCCGGTACCTACGACACAAACCTGGTCGATATCGGGCGATCCAAGTTTGAGTTCAATACGGGCGGGCGAAATGTACTTTGCCTTTTCGGTCTTGAATTGATCTTTAACTCTGCCCGTAATTGTAAGAAATCCCTGGGGATCGATATGCCCCTGATCACCTGTCCGTAGAAAACCTTCTTCAGCAAATGCGAGTTTGGTTGCCTCAGGGTCTTTGTAATAACCCTTCATAAGAGCTGGGTGCCTCACGAGAATTTCGCCGTCTGCTTCGATTTTTACATCGACTCCTGGCCACGGTTGCCCTACACTACCGTTGCGGATAAGTCGGAAGTTCGCGTGCGAGTACGCAGTGTTCTCCGTCATCCCATACATCTCGCGGATTTCAATGCCGATTTTGTTGAACCATTCGAGCAAACTCACGGGAATGGGTGCAGCACCGCAGACAATGTTGGCAGCCCGCGATAGTCCAAGACTTTTGATTAGCGCCCGCCTGATCAGGATGTTCAAACCCGGCACGGATAACAGTTGATCGAGTCTTCGGTCGGAGATTCGTTGAAGAATTCCTTCCCTGAATTTTGAGTAAATCCTCGGTACCCCGCCGAAGATGGTAGGTTGTTCATGACGGAGATCCTGCAGGAACGTTTGTACGGACTGGGCAAAAGAGATCGAGCTTCCTGTTGACAGCGCAACCATTTCCATCAATGCTCTTTCCGCAATATGACTGAGCGGTAAATACGAGAAAAACTTCTGCGGAGTCTTCAGCCTGAAGTACTGCTTCACCTGCGAGCCGACGTAACCAAAAGCGCCGAACGAAATCATCGCACCCTTAGGTGCTCCGGTTGTCCCTGATGAGTACATAATGCTCGCAACGTCGTCGGGTTTTGGCGTGACCTTTTCCGTCAACGGCTGATGCCGCGAAAGAAGATCATCCCAGCGATCTCCTTCGTCGGGACCGTAGATGGGAAAACTGATTCTTCTCATCTTCGGGTCAATACCTTCTTTCAGATTGTCGAAGTTGTCGAGTTTTCCGATGAAGATTGCTTTACACTCGCAGTGTTGAAGGAGATCCTTGAGTGCACTTGATGGGAGTGTCGGATAGATGGGGACGCTGACGTGTCCTGCCATCATGATAGCGAGATCGGCCATTATCCAATGGGCACAGTTCTTGGATAGGATCACGATGTTCGACTTTGGAGGAAGATCGAGCGCGAGAAGTGCGGCTGCGATCCTACGGACTTCATCACCTGCGCGTTGATACGTCCAGGTGCGCCAAGTGTCCGAAGCGGGCTGTCGCAAAAATGTCTGTTCAGGAGTCTGTTTCTCCCATGCGTAGAATGCAGACAGAGGTGTTTCCTGCGGCTGGCTCATTGGGCCAATCTACTAAATTTTATTTGATTGAAGTTTTGAATTCTTTAATTAGAACCACCTACTTTCGCACATGGACAAGCCGTCGAAAAAACTCTTTTTACTCGATGCCTACGCGCTGATTTATCGGGCGCATTTTGCTTTCACAAAGACGCCGCGCATCAACTCAAAAGGTCATAATACGTCGGTTCCATTCGGGTTCACGAACACATTGCTGGAAGTTATTCAAAAGCAAAAGCCTACGCACATAGGGGTTGCGTTCGATACGACTGCGAAAACATTCCGGGACGACATCTACGCTGAATATAAATCGACACGTCAGGAAACACCTGAAGACATTCGCTATGGAATTCCAATCTGCAAAGAGATAATTCGCGGCTTTAACATCCCAATTCTTGAGCTCGACGGTTACGAAGCGGATGATATTATCGGTACGCTCGCAGGTAAAGCATGCAAACAGGGATTCGAAGTTTACATGATGACTCCTGATAAAGACTTCGGACAGCTCGTAGATGAGTGCGTGTTCCTCTACAAACCTGCCTATATGGGCAATGCCGTCGATGTACTCGGAGTGAAAGAAGTTTGCGAGAAGTGGGATATCCAAAATGTATCGCAGGTGACTGACATGCTCGGTCTGCAAGGTGATACATCGGATAACATTCCTGGAGTGCCGGGTGTTGGGCCGAAGACTGCGGCCGCGTTGCTAAAACAATACGGGTCGGTGGAGAATATTGTTGCCCACGCGGAGGAATTGAAAGGAAAGCAGAAAGAACTATTTCTTAAGTATGGTGAGCAGGCTATCCTCTCGAAAAAGCTTGCGACAATCATTACCGATGTACCCGTCGAATTCAACGAAGAAGAGCTTCGTTACAAAGGACCGAACGCCGAGATACTGAAGCCGATATTCGACGAGCTGGAGTTCAAGGGTATTGCTTCCCGAACATTCGCAGATAGCGCGACGGTGATGGCGCCCCCTGTGAAGGAGCGCTCTCAGTTGTCGATGTTCGACAAACCGCAGGAACACGTTGCTGAAAAGCAATCGTTCGAGTCAGACAAAGTAAAGTATTACCTCGCCGACCTACCTGAGTTGAGGAGAGAACTCGTGGAAAAACTTTCTCAACAGAAGGTGATTTCGGTAGAGGCAGTTTCCGATGATGCTCCGAATTTCAACTACAGGCTTCACGGCCTGGCTTTTTCGTTCGCTGCACACGAAGCGCATTTTGTTCCGGTTAAAAACGAAGATGATGCGCAGACTATAACGCAGGAGTTTAAGCCCGTGCTGGAGAATGCCTCTGTCGGCAAAGTTGGCCACAATCTGAAGGCAACGATGTTGCTTTTGAAGAAGTACGGTGTGGAGGTGAATGGACCGCTGTTCGACGTGATGCTCGCGCATTACCTGATCGAACCCGAAGCTTCGCACAGCCTGCAGGTTCTCTGTTCACAATACCTCGACTACGATCTACTTTCCGATCCTGACTCAAAGCAGAAGAACCAGGTTTGCGAACGTGTTGATACGGTTCTACAAATGAAGGAAGCGGTGGAGAAAGATCTCGAGTCAAGAACGCACACTCGACTAATGCGGGAGATCGAGATGCCCCTCGCGAAGGTGTTGGCATCCATGGAGTTTGAAGGCGTGAAAGTCGATGTGAGCGCTCTCTCGAAGATGTCGGAAGAGTTGAAGACTGAGATTGAACGTGTGCAGCGCGAGATCTACGAATTGTGCGGTGTGGAATTCAACATTGGATCTCCAAAACAGTTAGGCGAGGTTCTTTTCGAGAAGTTGAAACTTCTGGAAAAGCCGAAGAAGACTAAGACGGGTCAATACGCTACAGGTGAAGACGTACTGCTCGGTCTCGCGACGGATCATGAGATCGCCCGAAAAATTCTCGACTATCGCGAGTACGATAAACTGAGGTCGACGTATGTGGATGCGTTGCCGAAGATGATTAGTCAGTATGACGGACGTATTCACACCGACTATCGGCAAGCCTGGGCGGTGACGGGCCGACTAAGTTCGAATAACCCTAACCTGCAGAATATTCCAATCAGAACGGAGAAAGGTAGGGCAATCCGCAAGGCATTTGTCGCTCGAAATGCGGATTATCTTTTTATGTCGGCAGATTATTCTCAAATCGAACTTAGGATTGCGGCATCGTTCGCGAAAGATCAGACAATGATCGAAGCGTTCAGGAATAAACGCGACATCCACACGACTACTGCGGCCAAAGTTTTTAAGGTATCACCGGAGGAGGTCACGCCTGACATGAGGAGAAAGGCTAAAGAGGTCAACTTCGGGATATTGTATGGAAGTACGGCGTTTGGGCTTGCTCAGAACCTGCGGATCCCACGGTCTGAAGCAACTGAGATAATAAAAGCGTATTTTCAGGAGTTCTCCGCTATTAAGCGGTATATGGACAATGCGATCAATACCGCGCGTGAGAAAGAATATGTGGAAACCCTCATGGGTAGACGCAGATACCTCCGTGATATTAACTCGCGTAATATCAGCACGCGGGGATTTGCGGAAAGGAACGCGATCAATGCTCCGATACAGGGAACCGCAGCCGATATCATCAAGATAGCCATGGTCAATATCCATGACTGGCTTTTGAAGGAAAAGCTGAAGACAAGGATGATCATGCAGGTCCATGACGAACTTGTATTCGACGTACACAAGCATGAGGTAGAACTCGTAAAAGATAATGTCACACGATTGATGTGTTCAGCCGTGCAACTTGAAGTACCTATGGAAGTTGAAGTTGGTGTCGGCGATAATTGGCTCGATGCGCACTAGCTCCGGGTACACGTTTCGTGGGAGTGCATGTGTGACGAGATACACATTTTGTTTCGAACTGTAATATCATGATCACGCAGGAAGTTATCACAGAAGCCCACAATAGAATCAAACCATTCATTCACGCGACGCCAGTACTCACGTCGTCAAGCCTCGACGAGATCGCAGGTTGCTCGCTGTTCTTCAAATGTGAGAACTTCCAGAAAGTAGGAGCTTTCAAATCACGCGGGGCGCTGAATGCAGTTTTGTCTTTGACTCGCGAGCAAAGGGCTCGCGGAGTAGCGACCCATTCGAGTGGCAATCACGCGCAAGCACTGTCAAGGGCAGCGAAGATCATGGGCACAAAAGCCTATATCGTTATGCCGAGAACTTCTCCGCAAATAAAGAAGGACGGAGTGATCGGTTATGGCGGCCAAATCTATGAGTGCGAACCAAACCTTCGTGCGCGCGAAGAGATGTTGATGAAAGTCGTCGAAGATAAGGGTGCTTATGTCATTCATCCGTTCAACAACTTCGACGTCATCGCTGGCCAGGCAACGGTTGCCAAGGAGTTTTTTGAAGAGATCAACTACCTGAACTTCATCGTAGCTCCTGTAGGAGGCGGAGGCCTTATCAGCGGGACAGGACTCGCGGCAAAATATTATTCGCCCCAGACACTCGTAATAGGGGGTGAACCCGAAGGTGCGGACGATGCGTTTCGCTCGTTGCAAAGCGGAATGGTTGAACCCTCACAAGCGGATTCAGTCGCCGATGGGTTGCTGACAATGCTTGGCGACAAGACCTTTCCTATCATTCAGGAGACAGTCAAACGGATAATTACAGTCTCCGACGTCGAAATCATCGTCGCCATGCGAATGCTGTGGGAGCGGTTGAAGATAATCGCTGAACCTTCGGCGGCAGTTGCGTTTGCAGCAGTACTCAAATCCCGGGAGACTTTCAGGAACATGAATGTCGGAATCATTATCTCCGGGGGGAATGTCGACCTCGTCAGGGCGTCGAAATTGTTCGCGAGCGTTTAGCCTTCCGTATAACGCCGCCAGTCTACCCCAAGCACACCATACGTAGATTCCCTGCAATTCCACGACCGGTTAGCCGTTCGTATCCAAAGGATATGGGGGATTCATCCTTATCAGGAATTTTCCTAACTTAAACGATCATTCGTCGTTATCATGGGATTACTTGGCAGATACTGGTATTTAGTTGCTTTTGCTTTTTTGTGCGTTGCCGCAGCACTCTTTTTCCTGGGGGAACCGGCTGGTGCAACGGTAGAAAAGATTCCCGAGGTTGTCGACTATAACTTCCACATCCGACCGATTCTTTCCGACCGGTGCTTTAAGTGTCACGGGCCTGATGCTAATCAACGGAAGGCAAACCTTCGACTTGATACAGAAGAGGGTCTGTATCAGGCTTTGAAGGATAATCCAAATGCTCATGTGATCGTAAGTGGTAAGCCCGAGCACTCGGAGTTGTACCGCCGCCTCGTGACTAGTGATACCTCGGAGATGATGCCACCGCCATCTTCCCTCTTGAAAGTATCCGACTATGAGGTCGAACTTATCGAGAAGTGGATTGAGCAAGGCGCGAAATATCAGCGACACTGGGCGTTCATTACTCCAAAGCCCCAGACTCCACCAGACATTGACGACGATTGGATTTCGAACGACATCGACAAGTTCATCCTGGCAAAGATGGAAGATGTCGGTCTTAAACCTAATGAACGCGCAGACAAGGAACGACTGTTGAAACGCGTGAGTTTTGACATCGTAGGTCTCCCTCCAACCATTGAGATGCAGGAACGTTTTCTCAATGACGATTCGCCCGACGCCTATGAGAAGATCGTTGATGAGTTGCTCGCGAGCAAACACTATGGTGAGAAGATGGCGATCCACTGGCTCGATGTCGCGAGATACGCCGACTCACACGGATACCAGGACGATGGACTGCGTACAATGTGGCCGTGGCGCGATTGGGTAATTCATGCGTTCAATCAGAATTACAGTTACGACAAATTCCTGACGTGGCAACTCGCAGGCGATCTTCTCCCGAATCCGACGAAGGAAATGTTGCTGGCGACGGGCTTTAATCGAAATCATAAAATCACACAAGAAGGAGGCGTAATCGACGAAGAGTACAGAGTAGAATATGTCACCGACCGCACGAATACATTTGGAAAAGCTTTCCTCGCGTTGACGCTCGAATGTGCCAAATGTCACGATCATAAATACGACCCGATCTCACAGGAAGACTACTTCAAGACGTTTGCGTTCTTCAACCAGGTACCCGAGAAAGGAATGCTTGGAGACATCCAACTCGCTTCTCTCGCAGACCCACCACGCTTGACCATCACCGATGACGACGTGAAGAGTATCCTTACTTTCATCAACAAGAAGGAGAAAGACCCCGTGCAGGTGATGGTGATGAAAGATAGTTCAATAGTTCGACCGACGTATGTACTTATTCGTGGTGCGTACGATGTTCATGGCAAAGAAGTGGACTTCCAGGTTCCGGAAGCGATATACCCGTTTGATACGACGAAGTTTGCAAAGAACCGACTCGGACTTGCCATGTGGTTGACCGACAAGGAGCACCCGCTGACGTCGCGTGTTTTTGTCAATCGTCTCTGGCAGGAGTTCTTCGGGAAGGGAATAGTGAAGACTTCGGGAGACTTCGGTATGCAAGGAGATTTACCCACCCATCCCGAGTTGCTTGATTGGCTGGCTATCGACTTTATGGAAAACGGTTGGGACATCAAACGTCTCGTCAAGCAGATTGTAATGTCGTCTACCTATCAACAATCAGCTGAAGTGTCGAAGAAGAAACTCGCGATTGATCCGGAGAACAAATATTTGTCGCGCGCACCGCGCACGAGGTTGCCTTCGGAGCTTGTCAAGGATCACGTACTTGCGAGCAGCGGACTTCTTGTCAAAGAGATCGGCGGACCAAGTGTGAAACCGTATCAGCCTGATGGGATCTGGGAACTCTCAACATCAGGACGAGGAGTTCTTGCGAACTACGTTCAGGATCACGGTGATAAACTTTACCGACGCGGCTTGTATAACTTTATCAAACGAACAGTGCCACCTCCTGTGATGTTGATGTTTGATGCCAGCAACCGCGATCAATGCGAGGTTCGCAGGATTTCTACGAATACTCCGCTTCAGGCCTTGATCATGTTGAACGATCCTATGGTATTGGAAGCATCGCGCGTGCTTGCTGAGAGACTTATGCTTCAGGATCTCTCGGTTGAAGACAAAATCGCCAAAGCAGCACGTTTGATTTTGTGTCGCAAGGCGACCTCGAAGGAAATGGACATCCTCACGAAGTTTTACGAAGGTGAGAAGGAATTCTATAAGGGCGACCCGGAGAAGGCGAAGCAACGACTGGAAGCGGGAGAATACAAACACGAGAAGACGAACGACGTGGCTGCTACCGCGGCATTGATGCAAGTAGTCAGTACGTTGTACAATATGGATGAAGCGATAACGAAGTAATAACAACCAGACATGAACGAGTTTTTTGAAAGCAGGCTTAACGTTAACCGACGTCACTTTCTCGGTAAGATGAGCCTCGGCCTCGGAAGCATAGCCTTGGGATCTTTATTGGTTCCGGGCCTCTTTAAGGGAGTTGGTGACGAGGAAGGCATGCCCGTCACGGGAATGCCACATTTTGCACCAAAGGCGAAACGAGTTATTTACTTGTTCCAGAACGGTGCACCATCTCAGTTGGAGAGTTTCGACTACAAACCCCTCTTGAATAAGATGCATGGTGAGGAGCTCCCGGCGTCTGTCCGTATGGGGCAACGCTTGACAGGCATGACCTCCAACCAGAAGAATTTTCCTTTGGTGGGTTCACATTTCAAGTTTGCGCAATATGGTCAGTCAGGCGCATGGGTGAGTGAGATCTTCCCGAACATGGCGAAGATTGTCGATGAACTCTGTTTCGTCAAGACTCTGCACACGGAAGCGATCAACCACGACCCTGCGTTGACATTTATGCAAACCGGCGCGCAGCAAGGCAATCGTCCGAGCATGGGCGCGTGGCTGAGTTACGGGCTCGGAAGTGAAAACAAAAACCTCCCCGCTTTCTGCGTCTTGCTTTCGAGGGGAAAAGGAAACGGACAGGGAGTGTATTCTAAGTTGTGGACGAATGGATTTCTCGATAGCGTTCACCAGGGAGTGCAATTCAGCAGTGGTGAGGAACCTGTGTTGTATCTGAAGGATCCGACCGGAGCCGACCGCACGAGAACCAGGAAAATGCTGGATCAACTCGCCGAGTTGAACAGCTTGAGTTACCAGGAGTTTGGCGATCCTGAGATACATGCGAGAATTCAGCAATACGAGATGGCGTATCGGATGCAGACCGCCGTACCCGAACTCACTGATGTGTCGAAGGAGCCGGACGATATCGTCAAGATGTATGGACCGGAGTGTCTCGTACCTGGAACCTATGCGGCAAACTGCTTGCTTGCGCGGAAGTTGTCGGAGGCCGGAGTGCGCTTTGTGCAACTTTACCATCAGGGATGGGATCAGCATGGTAATCTAACCGGGGAGATGCCGATGCAGGCAAGGGATGTCGACCGCGCATCGGCTGCGCTGGTAATGGATCTCAAGCAGCGCGGTTTGCTAGACGAGACTCTTGTCATCTGGGGTGGTGAATTCGGACGAACGAACTACTGCCAGGGAAATCTAAGTGTTACGAATTACGGAAGAGACCACCATCCGAAATGTTATACAATCTGGATGGCAGGCGGTGGTATCAAGCCAGGTATAACGTATGGCGAAACCGATGAGTTCGGCTATAATATTGTTAAGGATCCGGTGCATGTGAACGACTTTCACGCAACTGTACTGCACCTGCTTGGTCTTGACCACGAAAAATTGACATTCAAACATCTCGGAAGACGGTACAGGCTTACCGATGTTGGAGGAAAAGTGGTTACCCCTATTCTTGCCTGAGCATGGAACGTCTGAAGAAAATCGCTGGTGACGCAGTCTTCGTCATTCAGATCCTCATCATATTCGTTTTAGTCTTTGAAGACAGAATCGTTGTTCCCGCAATTCTTCAATCGTTCGGGCGGATGCACCCTTTGTTGTTGCACCTACCTATCGGGCTGTTGCTTGTTACGGTAGTGCTTGTCTTCACATCGAAACATTTCGAAGAGAAGGCGGCATCATTGCTCACGGACCTGCTACTTCATTTCACGGCGCTGACAGCTTCCCTTACAACCTTGATGGGTCTATTCCTTTCGTTGGAAGGCAGTTTTGGCGCAGAACAGATCCAACTTCACAAATGGCTCGGAGTCGCCCTGAGTTTTCTCTGCTGGGGATTGCTTGTGCTC
>Ga0065721_10052866_pt1 | contig 10989 bp, 8 predicted proteins | sample Mesricmetagenome_FD_59108 | JGI IMG/M metagenome (GOLD analysis project Ga0065721, IMG submission 59108) | Mesophilic microbial community from rice straw/compost enrichment Sample: eDNA_1 v2 (version 2) | ecosystem: Engineered > Solid waste > Grass > Composting > Bioreactor | place: USA: Davis...
CGCCACCAGCGCGCGGTCGCCGATGTCGCCGTGGACGAAGACGTGGTCCGGGTTGCCTTCCAGCGAGGCCAGGGTGTCCAGGTTGCCGGCGTAGGTCAGCGCGTCCAGGTTGATCACCCGGACCCTGCGGGCCACTGCATCCAGTACGAAATTGCCGCCGATGAAGCCGGCGCCGCCGGTAACGAGCCAGGTTATTTTTTTCATGAATAAGTGAATTGCGCCTTCAAGTGAGAATGCATGACGACCGTGGGAAACTTAGTATCAAGGTTTCATTACGTAAGATCTGATTAGCGCCGCTTCCACCCCCGCCCACGAAGGGGTCAGGTGGCTTTCGTCGAACATAAGCGGCTCGCCCGCACCATCGGTATATCTGCAAAACTCCATAGCACAATTAAATGAATAAACTGGCAAGTAATTAATGCCGAGACCGGCGAGCGAGGATTGCAAGTAGCGATCCATCTGTGCGGCGCGATCAAGCTCGTGCTTGGAAGGATCTGCATTTGTCTGAAGAATTTTAAACAATGCGTGATCGTAGACCTTCGACTGCCCAACCACATACACAATCCCTCCGCTTCGCCGGAATATATCGTTCGCTTTTTCTATTGCAGAAATTAGCCCCTCATCCATCCCTGAAAGAGCCTGCCAATTTGCCGCGATCAAGACAACGTCGAACTTGTGGGCTGGAACTACATCGTTGTAAATATGCGCCATCAGGTCCGTACAGTTCTTTTGGCCGAAAGTCTCGGGGAGCGGGAGGCACCCGGAGGCCGTCGCCTGAGAAACAGAGAATTCACTGAACTCCCTTCTGACCGCCTCAGAAATTTGCGCCGCGTGACTGTCGCCAAGCAGGAGCAGGCGCGGGCGGCCGGAGGTATTAATGCAACGAGGATCATAATCCTTCGCGCTGGAATTAGAGCTTGTAATGAAGCAGGCGAGCTCGTACCTGCCAAACTGCCGGGCATTACGCTCAGTTCCGCTATAACTCGCGTAGCTGTCTAATTGAACTTTCTCGGCCGGCAGCCAGTATTTGGACGGACCGATGCTCGCCGTTATGAAGAGGGCAGCGATAATCGCGCCGCCTAATGCAACCATGTGACGTGGCTGGGGTCGAAAGCGTTGCTCCACAAACTTGTACGACAGCATGCCGATGCCAATTGAGGCACCTAACCCAAGCGCAGCATTCAAGCTGGAAAAAGGAATCTGCTTTGCATGGAGAATGTGGGCCACTGGCCAATGCGCCAGGTAGATGGAATAAGACGCCGCTCCAATCGTCTGAAACGGACGGAATCGCAGCGATGTATGTTCATTGCCAACATTCGCGTGCAACAGCACGGCTGTCGCACAAGTGGGAATGAGCGTAGCGAGGCCCGGCCAGTTCGTAGAGTCCTTCGCGAGAAAAAAAAACGAGGCGATAGATGCTAAGGCGACTACTTCGGACGTCCTAGGGGCCCGATTCCTCCACGGTAAAGCAGAAGCTAACGCTCCCAACAAGAGTTCCCAGGCACGTGTTGGAAGGAGGTAAAACGCGGGATTCTGAAACTTAGGAGAGAGAATGAGACAGGCCCCGAACGATATGCCGCCTAGGGCTAGGTAAATACCCCAAGGTGGAAAAAAGCGACGAGCACGGTGTGTCATGAACACAATCGCGGGAAAAACGATGTAAAACTGCCACTCAAGAGAGAGTGACCAGGTGTGTAACAACGCAAAAGAATCTGCTGACGCCCCGAAGTATCCGCTCGTGGACCTCCAAAAGAAGATGTTGCTGGAGAACGTCAATGCTGAAGCGGCCTCCTGCGCGAACGACATCAGCGCGTTGGGTGCGAGCGTTGGCAGAAGCACGAGAAATGTGGCCAGCACGAATACAAGAAGTGCCGGATAAATTCTGTTCAATCTCCTAACATAAAAATTCAGGGCGCTCTTGAGGTCGGGATCTACCTTGTTGTAGATCTCGTTCATAAGAAAACCGGAGATGACAAAGAAAACGTCAACCCCGGCATACCCGCCATATCCGAACTGGTACTTGAAATGGTATATAGCAACCATCATGACCGCGATGGCGCGAAGCCCGTTTATGTCAAGCCTGAATTTCATTCCTTCCCTAACCCTACCCGTTCGAGACCGGCCGCTGCACATCGCCGCCCCAATTCTAGAACCCGCTATACGGATGTCATTGGTGCGAGACTAAGAGGGACTCATACATCGACAAAATGCGATCCCATGTGAATTCATCAGCAAATCGCTGAGAGCTTGATTGTCTCATCTTGGCGAGGCCTTCCTCGTCCAGATGATCAAGAAGCACATCTAGAGAGGCGGAGTCTGAGAAATAGAGAGCGCCCTCTCCAGCAACCCACCTATTGAACCTATTATCGTGGGCGATGATGGCGTTTCCGGCCCCCAACGCCTCAACCAGCGATGGGTTGGTACCACCGACTTGGTGACCGTGAATATAGGCAAGGCAGTGGCGGCGGAGACTATGAAGAGTGGTCTTGTCATATATCGCGCCGACGAACATCACCTCTTCGCTAGCGGCATCCATGACCGACTTCTGATACGGGTGGGACTCACTGTAGTTGCCCAACACCACCAGGCGGATGTTGCGTTTCCTTTTGGAAAAGCCTTGGACCACTTCAAGAACGGAATTCTCGGGCTCAGCACGAGCGATAAGTGTCACAAACTTCCCGGGGGTCAGGCCCAACTTCCTGAGCGGCTCAACCGATGCATCCGAGATCCGTTCCGCCCCGTACGCGATGGTGGTGATCTTCTCTGCACGCACACGGGTGGACAGGTGTTCTTTGATTTCAGGATGATCCGCAACCAAGTGATTCCCAAGCCAGCAGCCGAGTCGCTCGTTTACCCAAAACCAAGCCTTAGCAACAGGTCCCCACTTTGCGCGCGCCCATTCGATCCCATCCATATTGATGATGTTTGGAATACTCTTGATGCGAAGAAGCGCGGAGAAAAGAGCGGTGTTGTAGCCTAGTGTCAGGCACGGATTCCCGAGCCGGGCAGCATGCACTGTTGCCTTCAGGTCGAAGACAACTGTACCCAGAGGCCCCGCCTGGCTGACGGGGATATGCACACGGGAGACGCCGCGCCAGTCGTCCAGCCATATGGGGCCCTTGCCCCCTTCCTGGCAATAGACGGTTACTCGCCAACCCTTGGATACAAGATACAGCGAAAGGTACTCAGCGAAAGTCTCAAAGCCGCCGTGTGCGGCAGGTACGCCGCGAATTCCGAGGATACTTAAACTTTTCATCAGGCGAATTTATTCATACTTGGTCCTTGGTATGCCCATCCGGTTGGTGAAGCTGCCGCTCCGAAGGTGAGCCTGGACTATTGATATTACGGGCGAGTATCACGAGGATCCCGGCAGACGGCTAAGGCCCCCCACGGATCGGGGAAGTTTGGTATGCGCGCCGACCATCATGCATGCGCCTATGAATGAGGTGAGAAAGGCAAGATCAGTAATGGTCGGGGAGAACATAAAGAACACAAGAAAAATCCCGAAAAGAGTGGCCGAACGCATTGACTTTCCGCCCAACTCGATTGTAAGCGAGAGAAAGTACCAAAGGGCGAGGGCAAGTCCCCAAAGCCCATAGTCGAAGTACAGGCTGTAGAACAGGCTAAATCCGGCGTTGTAGTACCACTCTTTCGTTATGGGATTGTAGTAAGTCAGGGCGCCCATTCCGAAGAAGGAGGGGGGCGAGTTTAAGATTTCACCGAGAGGTGCGAACCGATCTGCCCTATCGCCTCCGAGTCGATAATCGTAGATCTCGTACAGGAATAACCTGAAAGATGCCAATTCTTCCAATATTCTCTGATAGAAAAGCGCGAGTAGCAGGGCCAGAAGCATCGCGGTGAGGACTATCTTGACCTTGAGGTTCCTACCTTTGAAGAATCGTGACTCTAGAAATGCCCACGCGATCAGCAACGGTGTAATCTGCTGAAATGCCTTTGAGTTCGCGAGCGTTACAGCTGTTAGCGAAAGTATCAGAATGAGGTTTCTAACTAAGGGCCGTTCGCAATACCATACGGCCATGAGGGCTGCGAGTGCGCAGAAGGCCGACAGCGTATTGTCAGATTTTATATAGAACGTGCCAGACGCGACATCCACGGCTGTTATAGGCGTGGCAGATACTGCTATAAGCTGAGTGGTGAAAGTTGTTTGAAAAAGTACAGCAACCAATTGGAGGAAAAGAAAGGCGGCGATCCATCGGAAAACGACCTGGCTCCGAAGTACGTCGCTATCCTTGCCGATTCGTTCAACAAAACGAGCTGATATAAAAGGGCAGGCTAGGTAATAAATGTAAACAACCGTGTTTATGGGGGTTGATCCATTGACAAACGGGCCTAGCGCCACATAAAGGGCGAGCACAAGCAGGGCGGCCTCGCTTCGACTCAGCCCCATCCTAATCGGCGACGCGAGTAAATACGTCACCATGAGCGCAATCACGAGGTAATTGCTCTGCGTTAACGAAAGAAGGCCCATTAACTGCAACCCGCCGCCGATGAGGAAAAGGAGTGCGAGAGCGAGAGCAGGGAGAATTTTGGAGGAATGAATCTTCATCAAAGCCCGCGGAGCTTTTCGAGATTGCCTATCACATCGATAATTTTTCCGATCTTGCAGGTCCAGCGCATATCATTGTTGACAGACCGTGCTATTTCATTGCTTACCGATGTATCGCCTGAGAAACTAAGAAGCCTTTCGCAAGCGATGCCTAGTGCTTGCGTGGTGAGGCCATCGTAGACGCATATGTATGGACTATTCACTTCGTAGGAAACAGAAGCAAGGACTGGCTTACCCCAGTTGAGGTACTGGTAAAGCTTGAGTGGCGACTCATCGTGTAACTTCCGCTTGAGATACGGTATCAAGCCGACTCTGAACTTCCTGGATATTTCCGATGCCTGCTTCTGATTAAACCCACCTAGGACACTTACTCCTCTTATCCTTTTGAGTTGGCTTTCTGTCGCGCGATCATAGACCTCACCAAATATCCCGACGCTGTATCCGAAGCGCGAAAGCTCGGTCAACAGTTGGATATCAAACTTATCTGTGACGAAGCCCATGAAACCAAAGTCATAAGCGTTATTAGCGCGAGCTACGGGCGCGTTCTGAGCCTTATCGATAGGGAGTCCGTTGGGGACCACAATCCCTTGGGCACCACCCCCCGCAGCCGCTAGTGCGCCCGCAGAAACCGCTGAAATAAAGTCGGCGCGTTGTGATACGTAGGCGTACTTCTCCTCCACCAGCTCAATCTCGCGCTCAGAGAAGCGGTTGTGCTTGGTGAAATTATCGATGGCGTCGTACCAGGTTACCTCGCAGCCGATGCTGGCGTAGTCGATCTTCGATAGCGGTGTGAAGTCCAGTAGGACGTTGGTTGCGTCAGGCTTCTTCAGGGCGGAGATCTGGTCATGCCACGGCCGGTAACAATGCTCGAGCCATAGCCGCTTCTTAAACGGCCCCAGCAGTGCACTATCGGTACGATCAACCCAATGGACACCAGGAAATTCATCGTGCGGCTGCGTCCCCAGGCGAACAGATTTGCTTAGTAGTAGACGTTCGTGCAGAGACACGGGACGGTTAAAAACAGAGACGCAAGCTACGTCCGGACAGGCTGCGAGTGCCTGGATCATGTGGAGATCCCGGACCGCATTGCCGTACTTCTCAAGGAAGTAGCGGTCTCTATATGGGATGACGATGAAGTTGAGCTTCTTCACAAGGACGGATAGTGGTAGTGGAGCCGAAGGGAAAGCTGGGCGTCTTTAGCCAGCCACGGGGTGCGCGGGCCTAAGGAGATAAACCTGCTACTGGCGACGGCGTCGAGATCACCTGAGGGAGACATTGTGCTTTGAGTAGTGTGCGAGGAGCTTTCTCGCGATGCCCGTCACTTCGAAGTCGCGCTTGATCAATGACCTGGCACTCCTAGCAATTCTGTCCCATTGGGATGCTGCTCCTATCGCTCTACGTGTGCACTCAACATAGTCGGACAAGCTGTCTTCCTTAAACAGAAATCCGGTTTCGTTGTCGCGAATAATCTCCGGAATACCTGAATGGGTGCTGCCTATGCAGATGACACCTAGCGCCATGGCCTCTTTAGCCACGTTCGGTATACCCTCTGAGTCGCCATCCGAGCCCTGGCGACTAGGAATAAGCATGATGTCTGCGGCCGCCACTGACTCTATGGTCCTACTATGGGAGAGTGCTCCGCTAAATTTGACGTGCCTACCCAGTCCCAGCTGCGCAACGAGTGATTCTAGATCTTTGTTCAGATCCCCTTGTCCGATGATCTCGAATGAATAGTCCTCGACCCCCAGCTGGGAAAGCATATGTAGCGAGAGGTCATAACCCTTCTTCTCGACAAGGCGCCCAACCTGGATGAAATGAATGGGACGCTTAGGCCTCTCCGACGGCAGCTTAAAAGGAAGATGCTCAATGGGAATTCCGGAGTGGATCACCTCAATGCGCTGAGGCGGGAACCCACGGGCCTGCACCATGTCTGCGAGGCTTTGGGAGACGCATGTTATGCTCGAAAGCCCGTGCGGGCCTGAAAGCAAGGCTAACTCCTGCGCCGAAACGGCGCCGCGTCTGCTTATGTCATAGCCCCGAACGTAAGAGACAACCTTGGGAAAATCTGTTCTCTTGGGGAAGTTACTGGATACGACGGCAACAGCCATGGGCAAGAACTGCGCATGGATCACGTCATGCTGGCGTGAGCCGCGCAGGCGTCGGAAGGATGAGGCCTGGAGGGCCTGCCGTATACCGATTCCGCGCAACAGCAGAGAGGCCACAAAAAACGGCGATCTACAAAGATTAATAAGCGCGGAGTGCCACTTCGCGCCAATTCCCGACGGTGCATCAGAAAACTTCGAGGAGACGAGTTCCACTTCTCCTCGAGTGATGAGATGGTGCAACTTCGGCGCGAGCTCCTGAAGTAGAGAAGTGTCGGCGGACTCGGTCGCGTATATGCAGACCGAAGCCCCCTCGGCGTGCAGTGATTCAACCATTCTAATAATGAAAGACTCCGATAGGATCGGAAACCTCTGCACCACGATCGCGACGTTCATGAGTTTATTCCGTGGAGGCGGCTCTTATCTAATAAAGTTACGAACGGCCTCCCTAACCTTGGCTATTCCCTCGTCAATTACCGACCTGTTCGGGTTGAACGCACCCGCATCTGCGATCGTTGCCGTCAACCTGTCCGTGGTCAGATCTGCGCGGGGGATGCAGAACTGCGGAATCCCGAGCTGCCTATACAGTCGTACAGTCTTCTGGTGCGTTGGAACGGATATGGCCCTCCCGCCTTGGGCAATGCAAGTGATCCCAACGTGCAGCTTGCTGGTTATTATCAGCGAGTATTGGGAGACTCGATCCACCATCACGTCGAATCGATCGTAAGGGCGGAACTTAAGCCCATGAAAGTCGAAATTTTGCGCGGCTGCCTCGTACTTGCGTACCGCTTCTTCGGAATAGCTTGGCGGGTTATCAAAAATGATCTCAATCAGGACATCACGGCCATAAGCGGAGGCGACGCCCTCGAAAATAGTTTCCAATTCCTGGGCATCTAGATTGTCGGTGTGCAGCGCAACTCCAGACCTGCTTCGCTGGCTCAACGGCAAGGAAAGCGCGACATCAACGCACATGCCCATTGATGGATGCCTGATCCCGTACTCTTCAGCAAAGGAGAGCGACTCCTGATCGCGCAGCAAAACAACTTCTGCGTCGACGAGGAGGTCTCTTACCTTCCGTCGTAGCAGCCGGTTGGAAATGGGGCCAAAGCCTGCTCCTATAACCGCGCTCTTCGCATTCGAGAAGTCCCCACGCCAAGAGAGATGTCGACGGTAGTTCCGGAAGGACCAAGACATGTTCTCAAGGCCCTTGCCCGTTCTTTCCCCCAAGTACCCGCCACCGCCGTAGATCAGGTGGGTCACCGTGGCACGATCCTTAACGGGTATAACCGGATAGCCGATGCTCCTCTGCTCACGCGCATGGCCTGCAACGGCAAGGTAGACGTTGTCCTGTCCAACAACCGATGCCGCCATGTCGCACATGAGCTTCACTAGAAGCGTGTCGCCGTAGTTGTCAGCGAAATAGGAGCCATGAATTGCGACTTTTGTGTTTCCAAGCATCGACGAAGCACTCTTCATAAAGTTTTGTGGCTGAACTACGGGCTGTGTATTCGGAAGGCAGATAAGACACACTCAATAAGCAGGACCTAGCAGCCTTTAATAATCTGCAGCGCTTTGCGGGCGGTATATATGTAGTGTGCCGCAAGAACGCCAGAATAAACGTACATCGTGTGGGTTACCTGCAAGCCAAAGTGAGAGCAAGCGAAAAGCGTTGCGATCACCAGGACGCCCCGGCTTGCATGGATGACTAGAACCTGCCGTTGATTTCCATATATGTTGAAGGCAGCCATTATTGGAGAGGCAATAAACTGAGCTGGTATGTACAGAGCCAACGCTCTGGCAATATCTCCAGCCAGCGCCCATTTGGCGCCAAAGACGATACTGAAGGCTGTGGGTGCTATCGCAAATAGGCCTGCAGAAGCAACCGCGCCGAACAACAACATCCTGTGTAACATGTCCTTGGTCAGCTGAGACGCAGTCTCGGGATTAGCCCGGCCTATCGACGCGAGCTCTCCATAATACACCTTGCTAACATTCTGACTTATTAGCACCGTGGGTAATGCGACGACCTGAAACGCGAGCCCCAGTTGTCCCGTGACCGCGGCTCCCCAAATGCGCATGCCAAGAAGAATAGGCGCCTGTGCTGCAAGCGCGTATATAAAGTGAGCCGGGAGTTTGTATACTGCAAAATCAGAGAATCGCACGAGGATTGCAGCGATATGCTTTCCCCGAAATCGGCGCCAGGCTCTTTTGAGATTGACAAGTGCGCTTCCCACAAGCCCGAGAATGCCGCCGCTCTGCTGTACAACCTGACCGAGGATAAGAGAAACCGGTCCGGGCGCAACAAAGCCGCCGACCAGCTTCACGCTGGTGCCGGAGATGGCTTGCCAGAATTGGGATTTGGCGAGAGCGGTATAGCGGCGTTCCCTGTTTGCCCACATGGTCAGGATCTCGTATAGGCCAACCCCGAGCGAACCAAGGGAGACGAGCCACCAGTATTCAGTCCAGAAAACGTCTAGGCCACACCACTTGGCACGTGTACAAACGCGAGCTATTCCAAACAACAGAATCGTTGCGATGACGGACGACGCCAGCGCCAGACTTGTCACAGTCAGTAGGAGAGCCTGGGCGCGAATCTGGGACTTTGGAATTGGAAGGGCTGCCACATATCGAAACGTGACCAGTGAGCCGATCACTGCCGTAGTTGCGATAAAAAACGAGAGCCGACCAAAATTTTCAGGGGTATAAAGCCGCGCTAGTACGGGCATCGACAATAGCCCAACCATTTTTGCGGCAACACTACCCATTACCAGCGCAAGAGTACTTGCGATGATTCGGTTGTTGCGAAGCTTCTTGCCAAAAACAGACAGGGCTTACTCCACGGTCGACTAGAATGAGGGGCGTTGGTACTTTGTCCGTCAGCTAACTCCGTAAAAGTCTTTGTACCAACCGACGAACTCCGCTATCCCCTCCTTGAGAGTGGTGCGGGGGCGGAAGCCATAGTCATGAGATGCTGGAGTGATATCAGCAAATGTCGCATGGACATCCCCGGGCTGCATCGGGAGATTCCTTCGGATAGCTGGTCTCCCAAGGCTTGATTCGAGGGCGCGTATTAAATCTTCCAAGGCCTCAGGTCTGCTGTTGCCGAGGTTGTAGACGTGGTGAGGAGCTAGCTCGTCCCTGGTAAAGGGCCGGGTAACGATTGCCTCAATAGCATCAACGATGTCATCTATATAGGTGAAATCGCGGCGCATGTTTCCATTGTTGTAAACATCGATGGCCTCATTGGCGAGTATCGCCTTGGCAAACTTGAAATAGGCCATGTCCGGGCGGCCCCATGGGCCGTAGACGGTGAAAAAGCGTAATCCAGTACATGGGATGTCAAAGAGATGTGCATAGGTCTGACACATCAGTTCGTCCGACTTCTTGGTTGCTGCGTAGAGCGAAATTGGCGAATCCACCCGGTCTTCTACCGAGAATGGCTGTTTGGTATTGGCGCCGTAAACCGAGGAAGACGAAGCGTATATCAGGTGCTTTATGTCGTGTCGGCGACACCCTTCTAGTACGGTCAGGGTGCCGGTGATGTTGCTGTCAACGTAAGCGAACGGGTTTTCGATAGAATAGCGAACGCCAGCCTGTGCTCCCAGATGCAGAACTGCATCGAGCTCCTCGCGGTCGAAGAGCTGAGCCATGCCCTCGCGGTCGGCTAGGTCGAGGCGCTGGAAAGTGAAGTTCGGCTCACGTTGGAGGATGCCCAGTCGCGCATTCTTGAGCCGAGGATCGTAGTAGCCGTTTAGATTGTCTATGCCGACGATCTGATGGCCTGCCCCTAGCAATCGCCTCGCGCTGTGAAAGCCGATAAACCCAGCAGCGCCGGTAACGAGAATTCTCATGTCGTATCGCGCCTCCTCAGTCCGCGCCAAACAGGTCGCGGCTGTAGACTTTCTCGGCAACATCACGTAGGTCATCCGTAACCCGGTTGGTGATGATTACGTCAGCCCGCGCCTTGAATGCGACCAGGTCATTAACGACCTTCGAGTGAAAAAACTCAGGCTCTTGGAGAACGGGCTCATGGACGATGACCTCGATTCCCTTCGCTTTGATCCGCTTCATCACGCCTTGAATGCTGGATGCGCGAAAATTATCGGACCCAGCTTTCATGATCAGGCGATGGATGCCCACGACCTTCGGGTTGCGTCTCAAGACCTCATCGGCAATGAAGTCCTTGCGCGTTGTGTTGGAATCGACGATGGCCTGGATCAGGTGCTGCGGCACGTCCTGGTAGTTGGCCAGCAGCTGCTTGGTGTCCTTGGGCAGGCAGTAGCCGCCGTAGCCGAACGACGGGTTGTTGTAGTGGCTGCC
>Ga0065721_10007322_pt1 | contig 10988 bp, 9 predicted proteins | sample Mesricmetagenome_FD_59108 | JGI IMG/M metagenome (GOLD analysis project Ga0065721, IMG submission 59108) | Mesophilic microbial community from rice straw/compost enrichment Sample: eDNA_1 v2 (version 2) | ecosystem: Engineered > Solid waste > Grass > Composting > Bioreactor | place: USA: Davis...
AGGCTTATTCTGGGCGTTTTTGGATATTATCTGGATCTTTGTGTTTACTATCGTGTACTTAATGGGAGCGATCTAGTATGTCACATCAGCATGAAAAAATGATGGGTCAGGCAAGCGGTCAGAAAACACTTTCAGGTTATATAACCGGGTTGGCGCTATCAATTATACTGACGCTGTTGGCGTTTGGCATTGTCGAAAAACGATTATTGAGTGATGCCAATCTTTACATCGCGCTGACAGTGTTAGCCGTGGCACAATTATTTGTACAATCGATTTGCTTTCTCCGCTTAAATTGTAGCACAGAAGGCAGATGGAATTTATTCCCGTTTATATTTACCGTTCTGATTATTGCGATTATAGTCGGCGGATCTTTATGGATTATGTATAATTTAAATATCAACATGAGCTAATGTGCGTTAGGGTTCGATATTGTTCAAGTTAAAAGCAGCCAAAACAAGCTGATTTATTTTGGTTTCCTGATTTTTTGGCTGCTTGATAGGATCATGATGTAACGATTTAGCCAATTCAATGAGTTCCCTTGCGCACCTGGTTGACGGATCCGGAATAGGAAACTGCTCAACATACTGTGTGATGAACCTACGTCTATTTGAATAAAGTTTATTATGAAATTTAATGTCATAAAACTTTTCAATAAAAGTTGAATTAGCAACGGCTGCTGCAAGCCATAATATATCCTCTGAAAATGTGTCATTATCACGAGTCATCCAATAGCAATCGCCATTAACAACCGTTTTTTCCGTGTCTATCCAAAATAAGGGCTTTTCCGAAATATCTTTAAAGATCAATTTAGTTCGCTGCCAGGCGTCGGGATCCTGAGGGACCCAGATTTCGTACCATTTACGACGGCTGTTGTGTATGTATGTTCTGCTGGAAAGCGTTTTATAATGGGTTTGCAAGTATATTTTAGTAAGCGGAAATTGCTCCAGGTCGATTACCTTCCGTACTCCATTGTCAGTATAGTGTGTATAAAGGATGGATTTAAGCGGTAATGGCGTTCTTCTGAACCGGCCAGCGACATGGTGAGTGGTGAGCGGCAACAATAGCTCAGGTTCATAGCCGATCGCTTTTTTCCAATCACTGTTAATAAACACAGAATCCGCCGTTGTTTTAACTCCCACCCGAATCTTGCCTATATCCTTGAAGGTGGCCCATGTATGTTTATTCACCTTAGCAAGCCATTTTTCACTTTCCGGTTCATGAAGACGCCAAACTTCGCTCGAGTCTTTATCGAAAGTTAATGTTCCGTGACGTACAAGATAGGTTTTCTGGTTTTTGCATTTAACCACGCCTGAATGGTTCAATGCGTCAACAGGATGGGCGACAACATCCTTCTGTTCGTTTTCCGGATGGTTACCTTTGTATTCATAAATCGAAGTGAAAAAACCCGCTGTTTCGGCTGTGCTTATCCTGGGCGTTAATAGCATCACTGCAGGTAATACTGCGGCACCAAAGAGTTTTGTATCGCCCAAGTCCCATAATTGTTTTATGGCATATTGCTCCATCAGGGTTTTCCTGAGGGCATTACAGCTTTTAATGGTCATGAAGCGATTGGAAATAATAACGCCTGCGATAGCATCCGGTTTTAGTAGGGGTTGAATGGCTGCCAGGAATGCATGATAAATATCGATTTGCCCTTTTAAGCCAAACTTGGCTCCTAGCTGTTTTATTTTTTCCTGCCCGAGTGTCTGTGTCCTAACATAAGGAGGATTGGCGATCAATATATCAAAAAGGGGGAGGTTCATTGTTTTGTGAAAGCAGGTATCAAGAAAATCAGTATTAAAAAGCCGCAAATGAACGCCAGGAAAGGTGTTGGCGATCCGGGCGCAAGCCAGGTCTAATGCCTGGCCATTGATATCGAATCCATATACTTCTATCTGGCCGGCATAGTTTTTCAATATGCCCAGCAGGCTCAGGATCAATTCTCCATCGCCGATAGCGGGATCAATGATTTTAAGCTGTTTGCTGCCCGCCAAGTTAATATGTTTAAGCGTGTTTTTAGCGACAAAATCTGCTAATAGTCTGGGCGTAAAATAAGCTCCCGTACGCTTTTGACTATGACGTTTATCTAGCATATGTCATCCAATACTTGAAATTATCCATGATGACATGGCAGATCACTTTTCTTAATGGTTGGAAGTCAATGCAAATTTTTTTTTCGTCGTGCATTTTTCTATTCCTAGCGCCGTGGCGTGATCTTGTTATAACTGGCTTCCAGCCTGCCAATGCCCTGATTCAAGTGGTTAATACAGTTCTGAATTAATTTTTTGAAGTCAATGGGTTTGGCAGAATGAAATAGATTCTGAATAGTATGTGGAAGTGATCTTTCTTCATTAAATTTTTTCGAATAGTGCATATTCAACATTACATCAGCTAGCGATTCAATGTAGTCATTATCGGGATTTTCGGCGGCCGTTTCCTCAATAAAAATAAATTTATTTAAATTATTTCTCAGGTTTTGCAAATCATGGTCATTAACAGGACCGCTTAATTCCACCGCCACCTTGGGTCCATAGGGTCCCAGGTAACTGCTTGCTTCTTGCAAATCCTCACCCTTAAACAATGAGTAACTTACTATGTTTTCATCTGCAAGGAACTTTAGTATTTCATTTAGCATGACAGTTAATGTGCTAAGAAGGATAAAAAAACGTTTTTTTTCCTGGTCGCTATTAAGAGAATGGTTTATTTTCAATAAGAAGTGTATGTGCTCAAGTGCAGTCTTTGCTTCCTTATCGCTATTTAGATCGAGTCGACGTTGACGAATATAGTTGAAATAAAATTCGTTACATTTAGCTTTTATTACAGGTTCGGTTGCTTGCTTGAACCTGGTAGCCGTTAATCGCATTTGTTTCAGCCCCTCAAGGTCTAAAAAGCCAAATAGATAGCAAAGTACATCATAAGGTATGTTGGCAAACGCGTTCTTATTTGAATGAGGAGAGGGCGCACTTCTTTGGCTCCAAAAATAGAAAAGGCGGTTGAGCATATATTTTATTACCTTTAAAAATTACCTGCTTGGGTATAATCTGTTGAAAGAAAATAAACTAATTTTAATAAGTGCAAATGCGTACTTTAACACATCGTCATAGGGATATTAAATACGCTTAACGGAGAGGCGAATAAATACGGATGGCGCTGATGTGGGCGCCATGATCCAGTTTATATAACGGATTTTTTTTCGACTTGCTTATCGCTTTTAGAGCAGGCAAATTCCATTTTAGTTTTACGCTCATCAGGTGAAAAAAAGGTGAGATTTTTTATCTTCGAACCTGTCCCGTAGCAGGTAATATGAAAATCACTGGGATTACGTCCAAAGGAGACAACATGCTTGATTAAATTAACCGTTGCATGATTGCCAAAGGTCTCCTTATAAAGATCTGCTGCAGTTTTCTTTACATCGGGGCAGTACTCTTTTAATAGCTGTTCAGCGTATTCCCTGTTTATTTTCCCCCACAGTGAAAGTATTTCATCAGCTTGCTTGAAACTAAATTTGCTTTGGAATAGTGGATTATGCTTGGTCTGATTATTGAAGAACAAGCTGCCCACTAAAAAGAGAGATATTACTCGGCTCTCCTTAAAATAGTTTGCTTCGGCCTTTAAAACAGAAGGCAATAAAAGCTTAAGAGGCAGGAGTATGGCATCCAGGTTGGCGACCACAAAGTAAGCATTCCAGGTGTTGTATAAATCGCGCCATACTTTATGCATGACAAGCTCGTCGACTTTCTTTAGTTGAGTATTAACAATTAANTCTGGCATCAACGGGTAGGAATGATCTTCATTCAGTTGTATGCCTTCAGGTAATATTGCAGGTACAAGTTTAAGCCTGTTTATATATTGCTGAGCAGATACATCCTGCAAGTGTTCCATGATAGTGATAAGACCAAAGCCCGCGATCGCATTGTCAATTCCACCTTTCTTGCTAGCTTCATGCGTGGCATCCTCCCATGCAGCTTCTAATATATTAAGACATAATCCCCGCGCGGATGTGTCGGAAGGTTTGCCTATGACGCCGGGTGAAATGCTGGCATTAATACCTCTGAGCTGAAATTCACTAATGAACGTCTCAACATCTTCCTTAGTTTCTTCTTTATCAGCCGTGGATTTGTGAAACGCAACATTCGTCATTGCAGGATCAACCGAGATCATCTTTAATCTTTCAAAAAGCGTTGCCTGCTTTGGGGCGCCAAACAAAAAGTTAGCAACCGGATTACCGGGTTGGAACGAACCCCAAATGAAATTAACCAGTTGATTGTTGGGCTGAAAGGAAGCCCGCTGATTTGACATGAATTGATAAATCTCTTTAGCCAAAGTAGTGCTGTTGGCCATTGTAATGTTAAATGCTTCTAGCAAAAACAATAAATTAATTTGTAATTGGAATGTTCCAGCGGCAGCTTCAAGTTCTTCATCACTGATTAATTGCAAAATATGAATGTTACCCAGTAATTTACATAACGGCTTATTTTCTAGAATGGAGGATTTTAATTTTTTTAAAAATTCAGTTGCGTCCATTGGTTCCGTTTTTATTTTTTGAATAAAAACAGCAAAATCTTTATCAGAAAAATTAATGCTTTCTAACTTGAATTCGATTAAAATTTGCGAGATTAATTTGGGATCAGTTCGTTGAGAAATAACTTTTTCGACCCTGCTTAAGAATGCCTCAGCTGCTTGTAAGTTATATGAGCTATCTAAGTGAGTTCTCTTCAGCATCTCTCTATTTCCTCAGTGATTTTTTAATACGGTGAATATGATGCTTTTGAAGCCATTCATATTTTTTTCAGGTATCATCAAGTCGGCAATTAATGCTTGCTAATGTATCCTATTGACAATAAATTTTGTTTAAGTAAACCTTAAATGACGAATTAGGATGCTAATCACCTGATTTTTAGCGTTTTTATTTTAGTTACTTCGGCAATTTTTAGTCCGGCTTAAAATAATCCTGGTTAAACACCATATAAAGAAGAACGCAAAAATTGATAGTGATCAGGGGGACGATCATTACTTCGATTAAGTAATGACCTCTAAAGGCCGCATTATAAGACATTACTACGGATATCACCCCAAACAAAATGACGCCATACGCTAATGTTAAACCAAATTTTTTCTTGTAAATAAGCCCAATGCTTGCAATTAGAGTGAATGTAAAATAAAAATATCCCAATATGGGAGTCAGGATAAACCAGGCATTTGAAATAATATCCGGCTGGCTTTTTACCCATAATACATACAGCCAGTTCATGAATACTTGTAAGATAAATACAAGCAGCACAGTGACTGGACGTACTTGGATGTTTTTAGTCATATGATGAGCTCTTATTCTATTGATTTATTTTAACATGTGAGACCGACTGAATTTGTTTTATTAAAAATCAATGAATTAGACTAACTGTGTCACCGTCTATCTTCGAGGCACTGGCGGCACAGTTAGTAAGATACATAAAAGTAGGCATCATTTTTTTATAATTCGCTTAGCTAATTTTGCATTATTGTCAGAGTAATCCTCCTTATTTTGAGTTTGTGCGCTGAATAAGTTGGATTGACTTGTTGAGCGCTGGCGCAGCTTTGCATGTGCTCTATGCAGTCCATATGGTGGCGGTGGAAGAAAATTAAATTTGTTTCTGTATAATTCACAAAATTTATAAGCCAGCAGTGCATGAACATCAGCGGTAGGATGCACATCATCCCAAAACATATATCCTTTGGCTGGGGACGTGCCGTTCGGTAATATTTTAAAATCAGCCGATTTTGTGTATGCCAGGTTTTTTTTGGCCTTTTCTAGATAATACTTTTCCGGGTGATGATACATGTTTGTAAATTCCTTGTTGGCATCGAAAATATCAATTGAGCAATAAGGATACTGTTCTTTAAGATTTTTGCATGCTAATTCAAGTTGATTATTGAAATAATAAGAGCATGCTCTGGCATTTTCACGTTCCGGATCTTCCTTATTTTGATAGCGAGGCGTTAATGAAAGATCAGGTAAGTTAAATAAAACAAAATGTCGATAACCATTTTTGATTAATTCAGTTAAATTTTTAATTCTGGCTTTAATAGCTCGATCTACTTCTGGTTTGGAAGGTTTTTCATTAACGGTAATGAGATCATTCGCGCCTGACCATTCGATGATTAATGTGTGTGCTTTCTGTTTTTTGGACAAATGATGTGACTGATCATAAGCAAACAGTTCTTTGCGTTTTTTTTCTAAGGTAGACAGTATTAAGCGGCTAAAAAATCGGCTGATGCTTTTGCTGGGCCACCAGCTGTAATCATACGCGGTTAGACCGCCCTCGCTATAGGTTCTAACGAAATTTTGCCCGTTATAGTCTGCTGACTTATCGTTTTTTAAATTATAAAAATTATTAACAGCGGGATAGATACTAGCATCATGTGTGATGATAGCGTCTGCTAAATCAGCGGCATCCATCGACTTTTCTCTGCTAATTTTTTTGAGGCTAAATTCATTAGCAAGTGCCGCGATTAAATGATCGCTCCAGGGCAGACCATTAGTGAAGCTGTCACCTGGCGATAGACCGCGTAGACCGCTTAACAAACTCATGGGGATACAGCCGAATAGATATCTGTTATTGAGGGTTCCACGATCAGTAAGGCTGTCACCTATCATCGCGATATAGAAAATTGGCGTTGGTTCCATGGTGGCTTCTCCTTTTGCTAATTTCTCCCAGATTCACCTACATTATGGGTAAGGGCTCCTTAAGGAAAAGTTAAATGGTTGAGCCAAAAATTGGCATTAAGTAGATTTATAAAGAATATTCAAGGGGTTAATTAAGTTAATTTTATAAGTGGATTGGCGATGGAGGTGCTATAATAAACAATGTAGGTATTGATTTAGGAGTGTGCAAGATGAAAAAATTAAAGGCTCGGGCGCTCAAACAACAATCAACTTTAATCAAATTAAGCGGATACCTGCTCGTAGCATCGCTCATCCTGATGATGTTATAGCGCTTACTGCTTATAAAAAAACTCAGCTTATTAGCTGAGTTTTTTATTTGTAGAGCTAGTAGGCAGTTTTAAAATAACTTGTATCTTTTTCCTCTCATGCTTTCTCTTTTGATGCCTCTATTGACCTTAATCTGATATTGATTAATGATAAAATGGTCTTTAAAACTGGACTTTGGCGATTTTTGACAAAGGATGCTGATTCTAAAGAAGTGGATGTCATCCTGAGAGCGTTTTTTGCTCGAAGGATCTCTAAATGTACAATAGCAGATCCTTCGCTGCGCTCAGGATGACAGAGGTGGTTCAGAATGACAAACTGGGTTCGAACGATAAACTGAGTTCGAATGATAAACTGAGTTCGAATGACATCTTCATGAATACCTGTCAGACATAGCCAAAATCCAGTAAAAGGAATTGGGCAAAAAAAATGATGGAACTTTCGAAATTGATTCTAATTGTCATATTAAGCCTGCTTCTTGCTGGCTGTGGTGAGCTTTTTTACTGCAAAAATCCTAGCAATGTCTCACTGTTAGAATGGCTGCCTTGTTCTAATTGTGAATACAGGGGAACCGTTCAACCTAATTTGTGCCCGGATGGCACTTACTCGCATAAGTTGCAATGCGCCGCCGCGCAGCAAGGTGCAAATGTCGTATTGCTAAGAAGAATAGGAAAAGATGCCATGAACCCTAGTTTTCCTATTTATCGTTGTCCCCGAAGTCATGTGCCTGTAGCGATAAAAAATGATAAAACCGATGTGAGTAATAACTGTTGCGCAGTGGTTAATTAGCTCTATGCCAACAGTTTATACGATAGGCCATTCCAATCAATTACTTTCAGCTTTTCTTGAAAAGCTTGAAGCGCATGGGATTACCCATGTGGTTGACGTGCGTACTATTCCCAAATCGCGCCATGTTCCATGGAGTAATCAAAAGCCATTAATATCTGTATTACAAAAGAAAAAAATTGCTTATACCCATATGCCGGAGCTGGGAGGTTTGCGCCACCCGCACTCAAACTCAATTAACGAGGGCTGGAGAAATGCCAGTTTTCGTGGATTTGCTGACTATATGCAGACGTCGGCGTTTTATCAGGCGCTTAAAAAACTTAATCAAATAATTAAAAAAGGCAAGACAGTCATTATGTGCGCCGAGGCTCTTCCATGGCGTTGCCACCGTTCTTTAATTGCAGATGCTGAAGTGATTAGGAATATCAAGGTCTTGCATATTATGGGTGCGACGTCAGTAAAAGAACACGATTTGACAGATTTTGCCCGTGTAGATAGGTCAAAAAGGCCATTCAAAGTCTATTATCCCTCCCCCTAGGCAGTCGAAATAACCGTTATTTTTTGTAAACTCTTAATAAATCAACTAGATAATCGCTAAAATGAATCATCATCATTAAGTTTATTTCTCCTATACTAAATAAAAAAGGAGGTAAAAAAATGCCAAAAAACAAAGAAGAATTAATCAAACGCAATGCGGCCAGTCAATTTGCTAATGACACCCAGCTTTGGCAGGAAATGCTAAATGATCCAAACCAGGCTGCCCAAGCGGCAGTCATGGAGCGGGTTTTTATGTTGATGCAATCCGGTGGAATGCAAATTAGCGCTGATGGCAAAACCTTTTCTAACCCGGATCCTCGCATCCCCGTGGAGTCCTACTTAAGTCACGGCAACCGTGTTCTGATAGAAATTCCTCCTCTAGGAAAAACACAACAAAACCCACATAAACTCTGGAACTGGTTAACTACCGGTAATCCAGAAGAGCGAGATTTAGTAAATCATAATATGTCTACGGCAAAATCATCCGATGCCATGCGTACGGAAAAACCAGGTGCCATTTTTTTTAACCGTTCAGGTTCTACGCATGATTTTGAAGTTATTGACGGGCATGTGAAAGAAACCAAGCTTAAATGGTACAACCCGCTGAATTGGGGTAAATTTATTCGTAACAAATTTTCAGGCACCAGTCCTAATTGGGGCATGAATATTGCCTTAGGTGTTAAAACCGAAAAGGATCCTGAAACGGGTAAGATCACTGGATTGGATGGCACTGCTGGGCATATGCTGTTTTTCTATCAACCTCCAACAGAAAAAAAACCTGGCGTGATTATGATTGGTGGCGAATCCTGCGAATATGGCAAAACAAGTGTGCATGGACATGATCACAATTTTAAAGGGCATGCCAGTGATATATCAAATGCCGGCGGCTTAAAATGGGCGGACAAAGCCTTTCAAAGGCAATTGGAACAAGTGGATATAAAGACGCCTCAAAAATTAGGGGGCATTCGCATTGTGGCGGATTCAAATGTGGAAACAGTGATGGAACGCTACCAGTACCTTGGTCCAGTTGTCAAACTGGGCTGGCCCGCAGAGGCTAAACAGATGAGGCAGGAGGTATCAAAGCAAGCTCAAACACTTAGTTCCACAGCTAACAATTTAAGTAAATTTGCCGAGCTAAAACACGGTGTGAACGCTGGTCTGAAGCAAATCAAAACCATGGTAAAAAAAGCTACCACCATCAGGGAAAGGGCGATGGGGAAAAGATTGGCTGAATTAAAAGATAAAGAAGATGACCTCCTAAGAACCAAAAATGCATTGGCAGATCGATTAGCAGAGGGGAAGCTGCCGCAATCCCATGAAATGGAAGCATTCAGGCAAAAACTTAATGCGTTTTCAAAAGAAATTAAAGCATTCAAGAAACAATATGAATCACTTTTGATTAAATCCAATAGCTATGCAAAGTACAATGCAATGGATACAACGGTACTGGTTGTTCAAAATTTTATAGCTGATTGCCATAAAAAAATGTCTGCACCGAACAATGAGCCTAGCGCAGAGCTTCCATCCAAAAAAGCGGCAGTTTAAGTAAATACGCTTTATCGAGCTTGTATTTCACCTACTTTTACATCAAACGGCAATCGATACAGTCCGCGTTCAAGTCCGTAATTGAGGCGATTGATAATGGAAGTCGGGTAATCCAGTGATAAGTAATCATCTTTTGAACGGTAATAAGCGCCCACAAAGGCAAACCCTTCAACGTTCCTGTACATTTTGCTTACGGCTTCGTCTATGGATTTTCCTGCACCTGTTATGATAGCGAGATTCCAGTCTGAACCAACTGTAACCAGTTTTCCACGCTGGTTTTTGCGTACGTCCCACAGCCATAAATCTTTCTCAATTTCAGGACGGTAATCAATAGTCATATTGGCTGCTACCTGCTCGGTTTCTTCATCACGATTGAGGTTAAATATTCGAACAGATGTTGCTACTGTGCCCAGTGAAAATGGTGATTCCTTGCGTACGATTTTTTCAAAAAACTGAGTCACCGAACCCAATAAAGCCAATTCAGTAAAAAAGGAATTATAACCCGGCCTGTTTGGGCAAAATTCGCCAAAATACATTTTACCATCGCGTTTGTTAATCAAAATCGATGCATCCCAGATAAATAAACCTTTATGTTGTTTGGCCATTTCATCAATGATCGGCGGAAAACATATTTTGTTGATGCGGTCTTCCATCAGGGTAGGAAATACCAAATCCTCAGCGCACCCGGTTTGGATAGAGATATTGCCGCTGCCAAAGGATTTATTTTCCAAGTCAATCGTGGTTGCCAGTGGAACGCCGTCATAATACATTTTTTCGGGTGTAAGCTCGATGATAGAGGGAATAAACAATTCGAGGATAAAGCCTAATCTCTCGTATTCGTACGGAAAATTACTCAACATTTCAATAACCTGAGTCTTGGCACGCATGGCATCGTTCATCGTGGGAACAAATGTCCTGGCGTGATCGTGCTTTCCTTTTAATACCCATACTTCATGGGTATCTCTCAGAAAATTGATGGCATCAGAAACTTTAGAAAATTCTCTGACTTCGGGTGTGTAGAGTTTCTGGTAATGAGTCTTGACAAATTCCTTTGCACGATCGCGGTCAATCTCAAACAAATAATCTTCTTTAGTAGGAAAAATGCCATGAAATCCTAAGTCACGCACTTTATCAGCCCAGCGAAACAAATTAT
>Ga0065721_10005925_pt1 | contig 10986 bp, 9 predicted proteins | sample Mesricmetagenome_FD_59108 | JGI IMG/M metagenome (GOLD analysis project Ga0065721, IMG submission 59108) | Mesophilic microbial community from rice straw/compost enrichment Sample: eDNA_1 v2 (version 2) | ecosystem: Engineered > Solid waste > Grass > Composting > Bioreactor | place: USA: Davis...
TAGGTTCGATGCGGGGCGCGGGCGCGCCGGCGGCGAGGCCGGCATTGGCGGCGGCCGGGGCGACGGCATCGCGCCGGGGCGAGAAGATCGGGGATTTGAGCGGGGTCGGCTCGCTGCCCCGCAGGGGAACGGGTGCGACGGTGAAGGGCTGGGGGGCCGGCTCGGCCTTCTGCACCTTGGCGCCGGTGGTCGCCGCCGCCTGGGCGATGATGTCCTCGATGGACATCGACTCGGTCGACTTGGGTGCCGGCGCTTCCGGCTCGGCGGGCTGCGCGGGAGGTTGGGCCGCGGCCGCGGGCGGCGCCGGGACCGGCGCGGGCTCGTCCCCGACGGGCTCGGCCTTGGCTTCCGGCTTCGGCTTTTCGGCTGCCGCAGGCGGTTCGGCCGGGACGACGGGCGCGACAGGCGCCGATTGCCGGGGTGCCGGCACTGGCGCGGGGGCCGTCTGCGCCGGGGCGGGAGCAGGGGTCGCGGGAGCGGGAGCCGGCGGGCGCGGCGTCAGGGCGGTGTCGCGGCCCAGCGAGATGACGGCTTCGCTGGCCTCCTGTTCCACCTGGCGGATGCAGTCTTCGAGCTGCAGGCGGTGCTGCGTGATGTCGCGGGCGGGCAAGGGGGGCTGGATGGCCCGCAATTGCCCAACCAGAGCCGAACGTGCCTTTTCATAGACTGCGCGGCGCGCAGCCCCATTGTTTTCCGGCAGCGCCGAGATGGCCCGGCGCAACAGCTCCTTGTAATCCGCCATTGGCTACTTGGTACTCACAATTGCAGCGACGTGTTGTAACAAAAATTATCAGTCTTGGAACGGGTCAACCACCAGGATGGTATCCGCGCGTTCCGGGCTGGTCGACAGCAGGGCCACCGGCGCGCCGATCAGCTCCTCGATATAGCGGACATATTTGACGGCCTGAGCGGGCAGCTCGGCCCAGCTCCTGGCGCCGGCAGTGGTTTCCGACCAGCCTTCGAGCGTCTCGTAGATGGGCTTAACGCGCGCTTGTGCCCCCATTGAGGCAGGCAAATAATCAATGCGTGATCCGTCGAGCTCGTAGCCGACGCAGACCTTGATCTCCTTGAGCCCGTCGAGGACATCGAGCTTGGTCAGCGCGATGCCGGTGATGCCGGAGGTGCGGACCGTCTGGCGCACCAAAACGGCGTCGAACCAGCCGCAGCGGCGCGGCCGGCCGGTATTGACGCCCACCTCGCGGCCCACCGTGGCGAGATGCCTGCCGATCTCGTCGTCGAGCTCGCAAGGGAATGGGCCCTCCCCGACGCGGGTCGTATAGGCCTTGGTGATGCCCAGCACATAGCCGATGGCCGTGGGCCCGAGGCCCGAGCCGGCGGCGGCCTGGCCGGCGACGGTGTTGGAGGAGGTGACGAAGGGATAGGTGCCGTGGTCGTTGTCGAGCAGCGCGCCCTGGGCCCCCTCGAACAGGATGCGCGCGCCTTGCTTGCGCTTGTCCTCCAGCACGCGCCAGACCTGGTCCATGAAGGGCAGAATCCGGTCGGCGATGGAGGTCAGTTCCGCATAGATGGCGTCGGCGGAGATTTCATCGAGCCCGATGCCCCGGCGCAGCGCGTTGTGGTGGGACAGCAGCCGTTCGATCTTGGGCATGAGCGTGTCGGGCTCGGACAGATCGACGAGGCGTATGGCGCGGCGGCCGACCTTGTCCTCGTAGGCCGGGCCGATGCCGCGCCTCGTGGTGCCGATCTTGAGGCCGGAATTGGTGTCCTCGCGGATGCCGTCGAGCTCGCGATGCAGCGACAGGATCAGCGGGGCGTTGTCGGCGATGCGCAGCACCTCGGGGGTGATGGTGACGCCCTGGCCGCGCAGCTTCTCCAGCTCGGCGACGAAGTGGTGCGGATCGACCACCACGCCGTTGCCGATGACCGACAGCTTGCCCTGCACCAGGCCCGAGGGCAGCAGGGCCAGCTTGTAGCTCACCCCGTCGATGACCAGCGTATGGCCGGCATTGTGGCCGCCATGGAAGCGCACCACCACGTCGGCGCGCTCGCTCAGCCAGTCCACGATCTTGCCCTTGCCCTCGTCGCCCCATTGCGAGCCGACGACAACCACATTCGCCATAGTCCAGTCTTCCCCAAGAAAACGCAGCAAACCAAAACGCGGCAAACCGGGCCCGGCCACCCGGGCCGCACCCGTCTCGATAGTTGGACGTCCGTCCCCCTGGCCAGCTTTGTCGCGGTTTGATCGCGGCCGAATAACTGATAAGTCCGTCTGTCCTTACATCACCCAGGCGACGATGACAAAGCCGCACGAGACGCAAAATCGCGGCATTTCCGCCCGCATGCTCGATCAACCCTATCTGCTCCTGGTGCTGGCCCCGCTGTTCTGGGGCGGCAATGTGGTGGCGGCCAAGCTGGTGGTGGGCGAGATCGATCCGTTCCTGCTGCTCGCCGGCCGCTGCGTGCTGGCGACGCTGGTCATCCTGCCCTTCGCGCTCGGGCCCCTGAGGGCCGACCGGGCCGTGGTGCGCCGCCACTGGCCGGTGGTGATGGCCTTCGGCGCGGTCGGCTATGCGCTGTTCAACGTGTTCCTCTATGTGGGGCTGACCACCACCACCGCGGTCAACTCGGCCATCGAGCAGGCCTCGCTGCCCATGCTGATCCTCGGCGCCAACTTCATCGTGTTCCGGGTACGCGCCCGGCCGATCCAGATCGTGGGGGTGCTGCTGGCGATCTTCGGGGTGATCCTGACCGCCACCCATGGCGATCCGGCCCGCCTGCTGACGCTGGACGTCAATATCGGCGACGGCTTCGTCATCCTCGCCTGCCTCGCCTATACCGGCTACACGCTGGCGCTGCGCTTCCGCCCCAAGATGCACATCATGAGCTTCATGGCCGTGTCCTTCGCCGGCGCGGCGATCACGGGCGTCGTCATGCTGGCACTGTTCGGCGGCGGGCTGGGGAAGTTCGCGAGCCTGGCGGAGGCTTCGCCCACGGTCTGGGCGGTCATCGCCTATGTCGCGGTGTTTCCCTCCATGTTCAGCCAGGTCGCCTATGCGCGCGGGGTGGAGCTGGTGGGCGCCAACCGGGCCGCGCCCAGCCACAACCTCATTCCGGTCTTCGGCACGCTGGGCTCGGTGCTGATCCTGGGCGAGCGCCTCGAGGCCTATCATTTCCTCGCCGCCGCCATCATCGTCGGCGGCATCGTCCTGGCGGAATGGGCGGCGCGGCGGCGCTAGGCGGGGCCGGCCACACGCTCAGCCGCGCTGCTCCCCGTCATCCTCGAAGATCGCCTCGATCGGCACCCCGAACAGCCGGGCGATGCGGAAGGCCAGCGGAAGCGAGGGATCGTAGCGCCCGGTCTCGATGGCGTTGATCGATTGGCGCGACACGTCCAGCTTTTCCGCCATGGCCGCCTGGGACCAGCCGCGCTCGCCGCGCAATTGCCTGATCCGGTTCTTCAAGACACGGCGCCATCGCGGGGGCTGAAGCACAGGACGGCGGCGCTGTAGGCGATCCAGTAGAGCGGATTGAGCCAGAAGATCGCCAGCGGCGGCGCGTCGGCATAGAATTCCAGCCAGCCCCAGCCGGTGGCGAGGGTGATCACCACGATCAGGCCGGTGAACGCCGCCTTGACCTGGATGGAGCGCAGGAATTCGTCGATCTCGTTCATGTAGCGCCAATGGGCCCAGAACATGCCGAGCATGATCCCGACCGGCACGACGGACACCGCGTAGAGCGCCGGCGGGGGCAGCAAGGCGGCGTTGTCGGCCGCCTTGAAGGCGACGCTCGCCCCGATGAAGGCGATTGCCGCCGGGATCAGGAAGCCCAGATAGCGCCGGGTTGCTTTCTCGTTGGTCATGCCGACCTCCATTTTGTAAAGCGTCCTTTACATATACCCATTCCTCGCGATGTCAAGGTCGCTTGACAGTTCGGGTCGGAAAAAAGGGCCGGCGCGGGACGCCGGCCCGGTAAATCTGCCGCGGCGACGGCTTCAGAGGTCGAAGTGGAGCGCCTTGGCCTGCTTGACGCCTTCGAGCGCCGCGATTTCGGCGAGCTGGGGTTCGGTCAGCGTGCCGTCGATGGAGACGAGCGCGATGGCGTCGCCCCCCACTTCCTGGCGACCCAGGTTGAAGTTGGCGATGTTGATGCCGAGCTTGCCCAGGAGCGTGCCCAGCCGGCCGATATGGCCGGGCTTGTCCTCGTTGGTCACGTAGAGCATGGAGGGGGTGAGCTCGGCTTCCATGTTGATGCCCTTGACCTGGATGATGCGCGGCTTGCCGTTGGCGAACAGCGTGCCGGCCACGCCCCGCTCCTGGCGCTCGGTGGTCACGGTCAGCCGGATATAGCCCTCATAGGCGCCCTGCTGGTCGCGGGTGGTGGTTTCCACGGTGATGCCGCGATCCTTGGCGATCTGGGGCGCCGAGACCATGTTGACGTCGCCCAGCGAGGGCTTGAGCACGCCGTTGATGGCCGCGGCTACCATGGGGCGGGTGTTGAGCTGGCCGACCGTGCCCTCGAATTCGAGCTTGATGCCCTTGATGGCCGTTTCGGTGAGCTGGCCGGCGAAGGAGCCCAGCGTCTCGGCCAGCTTGACCCAGGGGGTGAGGATCGGGGCTTCCTCGGCCGAGATNGAGGGGAAGTTNAGCGCGTTGGTGATCTCGCCGGTCATCAGATAGGCCGAGATCTGCTCGGCCACCTGCAGAGCCACGTTCTCCTGGGCNTCGGTGGTCGAGGCGCCCAGATGCGGGGTGCAGATGACGTTGGGCAGCTCGAACAGCGGATTGCTCTCGGCCGGCTCGACCAGGAACACGTCCAGCGCGGCGCCGGCCACGTGACCCGACTTGAGGGCGTTGTAGAGCGCCTCCTCGTCGATCAGCCCGCCGCGGGCGCAGTTGATGATGCGCACGCCTTTCCTGGTCCTGGCCAGGGTTTCGGCGTTGAGGATGTTGCGGGTGGCGTCGATGAGGGGGGTGTGGAGAGTGATGAAGTCGGCACGGGCGAGGAGATCGTCCAGCTCTACTTTCTCGATGCCGAGTGTCTGGGCACGTTCCGGGGTCAGGAACGGGTCATAGGCAATAACCTTCATGCGCAGGCCAATAGCGCGGTCGGCGACGATGGAGCCGATATTTCCGGCGCCGATAAGACCGAGCGTTTTATTGGTGACTTCTACGCCCATGAAGCGGTTCTTCTCCCACTTGCCGGCGCGGGTCGAGGCATCTGCTTCGGGAAGCTGGCGGGCGAGGGCGAACATCATGGCGATGGCGTGCTCGGCCGTAGTGATCGAATTGCCGAAGGGCGTGTTCATCACGATGATGCCCTTCTTGGTGGCAGCAGGAATATCGACGTTGTCGACGCCAATACCGGCGCGGCCGATGACCTTCAGATTGGTCGCGGCGGCGATGATCTTCTCGGTGACCTTTGTCGCCGAGCGGATGGCGAGGCCGTCATACTGGCCGATGACTTCGAGCAGCTTCTCCTTGTCCTTGCCGAGATCGGGAAGATAGTCGACGTCGACGCCGTTATCCTTGAAGATCTGGACGGCGGTGGGGCTCAGTTTGTCGGAAACGAGTACCTTGGGCATGGTGTTTTGCCTTGCTTTGTCACCAAATCAGTGACCGGAAAAGGGAATCGGCTAGCAGACTGCTATCGTTTGGCGGCGCCAGGACGCGAAGGTCAGGCGGCGGCCGCGAGGGCGGCCTTCTCCTGGGCGAAGGCCCAGTCGAGCCACGGGGTCAGCTTCTCCAGGTCGGCGGCCTCGACGGTCGAGCCGGTCCAGATCCTGAGGCCCGGGGGGGCGTCGCGATAGGCGCCGATGTCGTAGGCCACGCCCTCCCTGTCGAGCCGGGAGACGATGGCCTTGGCGAAGGCGGCCCGGGCCTCGGCGTCGAGCGCGGCGACCTCGGGGTCGGTGATGACCAGGCAGACCGAGGTGTTGGAGCGCTGCTCGGGCTTTTTCGCCAGGAAGTCGATCCAGCCCGTCCTTGCGACCCAGTCGGCCAGCACCTTGTAGTTGGCGTCGGCGCGGGCCCGCATGGCCGCGAGGCCGCCGATCTCGAGGCCCCAGCGCATGGCGTCCACCGCATCCTCGATGCAGAGCATGGAGACGGTGTTGATGGTCTCGGCCTTGAAGATGCCCTCGATCAGCTTGCCGCCCTTGGTGAGGCGGAAAATCTTGGGCAGGGGACGATCGGGCTTGTAGGTCTCGAGCCGCTCGACGGCGCGGGGGCCGAGGATGAGCACGCCATGGGCGGCCTCCCCGCCCAGCGCCTTCTGCCAGGAGAAGGTGACCACGTCGAGCCTCGTGAAATCGAGCTCCTGGGCGAAGGCGGCCGAGGTGGCGTCGCAGATGGTCAGGCCCTGGCGGTCGGCCGGAATCCAGTCGGCGTTCGGCACGCGCACGCCGGAGGTGGTGCCGTTCCAGGTGAAGACCACGTCGCGGCTGAAATCGACCTGGGAAAGATCGGGCAGCTCCCCATAGGGGGCATCGAGGACGCGGACATCGGGGAGCTTGAGCTGCTTCTGCACGTCGGTGACCCAGCCGGCCCCGAAGGATTCCCAGGCCAGCATGTCGACGCCGCGCGCCCCGAGCGCGCTCCACAGGACCATCTCCACCGCGCCGGTGTCGGAGGCGGGGACGATGCCGATGCGGTAGTCGGGGGGGACTTCGAGCAGCTCGCGCGTCAGGTCGATGGCCTGCTGGATGCGCGCCTTGGCCGGCTTGGCCCGGTGCGAGCGGCCGGTCAGCGCGCCGGCCAGCGCCTCCAGCGTCCAACCCGGACGCTTGGAGCAGGGACCCGACGAAAAATTGGGATTAGCCGGTTTGACCACCGGTGCGGTTCGGGGCGTTTCAGCCATTCTAAGCGGCCCTCCCAGGCCTATGCGTCTCGCGTTAGGGCGAGATGTCCTGAGGCGGGACATACGCCTGCCGGCCCGTGGCCGTCAATGGGGATTCATCGAGGCGCGGCGGCGGGTCGCGGCGGGCGGGCGGAACCCGGATTTCCCGGCGCACGTTAGGGGCGCTATGGAAGCAAGCGTCACGTATCCGGGCAGCGACATGCCCGGCGCCCTCTGGTCGCTGGACCGCGGGCGATCGCCCATCATCGGCACCGCCATCCACAACGGCCACCAGGTCTGGCCGCATCTCGCGGCGACCATGGCGCTCGGGGACGAGGGCAGGCGGCGCGAGGAGGACCCCTTCACCGCCGAGACCATCCGGGACGTGCCCAACCGGCTGGTGGTGCACCGCTCGCGCTTCGAGGTGGACCTCAACCGGGCGCCGGAGGAGGCGGTCTACATGCGGCCGGAGCAATCCTGGGGCCTGACGGTGTGGCGCGAGGTGCCGGCCGGCGGGATGCTGGCGGCGCTGCTGCGCGAGCATGCGGACTATTATGCCCTGCTGCGCCACGTGCTCTCGGAGATGGCGGCCGAGCACGGCCGTTTCGTGCTGCTCGACATGCACAGCTACAACCATCGCCGGGCGGGACCGGAGGCGCCGCCCACGCCGCAGGAGGCGGCGCCGGACGTCAATATCGGCACCTTCTCCATGGACCGCGACCGCTGGGCCCATGTGCTCGACCCGTTCATCGACTGCCTGCGGGAACAGCGCGTGCGCGGCCGGCCGCTCGACGTGCGCGAGAACGTCGCCTTCGAGGGGCGCGGCGAGCAGACCCGTTTCGTGCACCGGCATTTCCCGCAGACCGGCTGCGCCATCGCCGTGGAGCTCAAGAAGATCTTCATGGACGAATGGACCGGCGCCCCGGACCCCGCCGCCGTCGCCGAGCTGCGCGCGGCGGTGCGGGCCAGCCTGCCGGTGCTGGAAGCCGCGCTCGGGGCCCTGCCATGAGCGGCGGGGACAGGACGGGGCCGGACATCGCCGCGGTCGAGGCGAGCCTCGGGCAGGACGCGCCGGTCCGCCTCGATCTCGGCGGACGCGGCCGGCTCTACATCGACCGGCCCATGCCGTTCCTGGCGGTCCATGTCGGGCGGCGGGCGGAGCCGGCGGCGCGCGAGGCGGTGATGGCCAACGCGGCCTATCTGTTGGCCCGCAACCTCGCGGACGCCGCCGCCGTGGCGGGCGCGGTGGGCGGGGCCATGCGGGAGCGGTTCGGCGCCTTCCTCGTCCTCGACATCGGGGAGCTGAGCGAGGACGGGCCGGCCGAGGACGCCCCCCATCTCGCGCCGTTCGCGGTCAGCGTGTCGGCCACCCCGGACAAGGCGGCGCAAGCGGCCCTGTCGGCCTTTGTCGGCGCGGTGGAAAAGGTGGATGCCCGCTACCGCGCCCCGCGCGTGGCGCGGCATGGACTGGCCGAGGACCCGCATGCGGGCCTGGCGCGCCGGCTGCCGAAATTCCCGGCCCTGACCATCCGCTTCGCGCCCATCTACAGGGTGCCGGGGTCGAAGTCCGTCTATCCGGAGCTGCGCGAGCGCCTGGTGGAGAACATCTTCGATGCGGCGCTGCAGGCGGCGGCCGTCTTCGCCCGGGCGGAGACCGAGCTGTCGCCCACCACCCACCGGGCGCTGGGCCGGCGCGTCTTCATCGACGCGGTGGCGCGCGCCGACCGCGCCATGGACGAGATCGCCGGCCGCTTCGATTTCCTGCTCGCCGTCACCCCGATCAATGCCGAGGCGGCCTGGGCCGAGTTCAAGCAATCCGGCTGCCAGCGGGCGCCCACTTTCCTCTACCGGCCGCTGGCCATCGACGTGGCGGCCAGCAAGAAGGCGCTGTTCGCCATCGGCCTCGACCATTTCGAGGACCCGGTGCTGACCGGCCTCTACCGCGAGAAGCAGCAGGAGCTGGACCTGCAATTGTCCATGCTGTCGGCCCGCGGGGAGCGGCGCTTCGTCGAGCTCGGGCGGGCGCTCTACCGCTCGGTCGAGCCGCGCCTCGAACGGGCGGCGCGGGACATCCTGGAGGCGACCGCCGCCAGCCGCCACCGCAACGAGGCCGAGAACGTCGACTACCGTTTCGTGGAGCGGCGCGCCCGGGCGATGATCGCGCGCTATGCCGGCCAGTCCGAGGCGTTCACCGCCAGCATCGAGGTGCGCGAGGACCTGCCGGCCGGCCTCATGGTCTCCAATGGCCGGCTGCTGATCTCGCGCAGCACGGCCATGGCGCGGGACCGGGTGGAGGCGCTGCTGAGCCACGAGGTCGGCGTGCACCTGCTCACCTACTACAACGGCTCGGGCCACGGGCTGCGGCTGTTCCGCTCGGGCCTCGCCGGCTACGAGGGCGCGCAGGAGGGGCTGGCGGTGCTCGCCGAATACCTGGCCGGCGGCATGACGGTGCCGCGCCTGCGCCTGATCGCCGGCCGCGTGCTGGCATGCGCCGGCATGCTGGACGGGGCCGGCTTCGTCGAGACCTTCGCCATGCTGACCCGGGAGCACGGCTTTTCGGACAGCACCGCCTTCAACATCGCCCTGCGCGTGCATCGCGGCGGGGGGCTGGCCAAGGACGCCATCTACCTGCGCGGGCTCCTGGAACTGCTCGGCCACCTCGAAAGCGGGGGAGAGCTCGAGCCGTTCTGGCTGGGCAAGATCGCGGCGAGCCATATCGGCATCATGCAGGAGCTGAGCACGCGCGGCCTGCTCAAGGCGCCGCGGCTGACGCCGCAATTCCTGTCCATCAAGGGCGCCCGGGAGCGCCTCGACCGGCTCCGCACCGGCCTTTCCCCCATCGATCTCGTCGCCGCTTAGGAGGCTGGCATGCGCATCGCCTTTTTCGTCAATTCCATCGAGGACGAAACCCCCCATTTCACCACCACGGCGCTCGCCCTGGCGGCGCTCAATCGCGGCCACGACATCTGCTACCTGACCCCGGCGGATTTCGTGCTGCGCCCCGACGACAGCCTCGCGGTCTCCGCGAGGCTGCTGCCCTCGGCCAGCTACAAGAAGCCGGAAACGCTGCACAAGGACCTGCAAGGCGACAAGTCGCGCATGGAAAAGCTCGACATCGCCGAGATCGACGTGCTGTTCCTGCGCAACGATCCCTCGCAGGACGCGACCGAGCGGCCGTGGGCGGCCCATGTCGGCGCCATCTTCGGGCGCCTCGCCGCCCGGCGCGGCACGCTGGTGGTGAACGACCCCGACGGGCTCGCCCAGGCGCAGAACAAGCTCTATTTCCAGGACTTCCCGGCCTCCGTGCGCCCGGCCACGCTGATCTCGAAGGACATCGGGGAAATCCGCGCCTTCATCGACGGGCAGAAGCAGGGCGCCATCGTCAAGCCGCTGCAGGGCTCGGGCGGCCGGAACGTGTTCAAGATCGCCTCGCCCAAGGACCAGAACCTCAACCAGATCTTCGAGGCGGTGAGCGGGGAGGGCTATCTCATCGCCCAGGCCTTCATGCCCGAGGCGAGCGAGGGCGACGTGCGCTTCTTCCTGATGAACGGCCGGCCGCTGATGCGCGACGGCCAGTATGCCGCCTTCCGCCGGGTGCCGGCCAAGGGCGAAATCCGCTCCAACGTGCATGTGGGCGGCGGGCCGGCGAAGACCGAGGTGACCCCCACCATGCTGGCCATCGCCGAGACGGTGCGGGCCAAGCTGGTGCATGACGGCATGTTCCTGGTCGGCCTCGACATCGTGGGCGACAAGATCCTGGAGATCAACGTCTTCACCCCCGGCGGGCTCAACAACCTGGCCGAGCTCTACGGCACCAATTTCTCCGACAGCGTCATCGCCGCGCTGGAGGAGAAGATCGCCATCCGCGACGCCTATGGACGGCGGATCGGCAATCGCGAGCTGGCGACGCTTTAGGGCCAATCGACATTCAAGCAAAATACAGCGCGTAACGCCCTTCACCTCTGCCTTGGAGGAGAGGGGGCGAAGGGCCGAGCGCCCCGGCAGGCCAAGACAGCGGATGAATGTCGATGCAACCTGGGGCGTGTGGAAGGAATCGGGGCTGTTTGCTCGCCTGGCGGTTGAGGGGAGGGGGTGTTCAGGTTGGACGCCCGGGCGAGGATTTCGGCGCCGTCGAAGGTCCGGCACCCTCACCCCCGACCCAGCCATTCGCGCATAGCGCTCATGGCCTTC
>Ga0065721_10052868_pt1 | contig 10983 bp, 8 predicted proteins | sample Mesricmetagenome_FD_59108 | JGI IMG/M metagenome (GOLD analysis project Ga0065721, IMG submission 59108) | Mesophilic microbial community from rice straw/compost enrichment Sample: eDNA_1 v2 (version 2) | ecosystem: Engineered > Solid waste > Grass > Composting > Bioreactor | place: USA: Davis...
GCCGTCACTTCCGAGAACGGCCGATCGAAATGGATGACGTAAGCAGCTTCGACGCCGAGCTCGGCGAACAACTCGAGCTTATCCTCTACCGGAGTAAGAACGGTCGTATATTGAGACCCTTGACCAAGCACGACCCTCGGATGCGGATCGAAGGTCATAACCGCAGGCACTAGGCCCTGCTGCTTCGCCAAGGATACGGCCTGGCGGATGACCTCTTGGTGACCGAGATGGACGCCATCGAAAAATCCAACCGCAAGAGATATCCCTTGCGATTGAATCGCGCCGACTGGCCATTCGTTAGATCCGGTTACATGACTAACATATAAATCATAACGTTCCACCACATGTCCTCCTGCTTCATCGGACTAGGTGCTACCGAACCCCTTATTGATCGTTAGGGTGGAACACCTTCACCGGACGGACCTTATGCAAGTTATCCTCTACCGAGAACAGTCCAAGGAAAACGCCGTCTTGCCTATACAGCTTCCATAGGCCTCCCCGATCCGGCGGCGGCTGCAGGCGCGCGGCTTCAATCGACTTCCCTTGCAGCACGTAAGTCGATTCCGGCTCGGACGCTTCCGTCCTCGGCAATTCGACCAACGTATCGGCGGGTATAAGCTTCTCACCGATCGCACCTTGCTCTTGCAGCTGCGCTAGCTGTTCGAGAGTTACGCATTGAGGCTGCCGCAGCCCTGCGCTCTCCGTACGAACGAGCTCCGCCATGACCGCAGGCACACCTAGCTTCCGGCCGATATCTACACATAGCGTCCGAATATATGTGCCTTTGGAACAAGTTACCGAGAAAGAGACGGTAGGCTGAGGACTGCCCGCGGATACCTCGAGCACGTTGAGCTCATATATCGTGACCCGCCTGGACGGCCGTTCAACCACGATGCCTTCGCGCGCTAACTCATAAAGGCGTTTGCCGTTCATCTTGACCGCGGATACCATCGGAGGAACCTGATCGATCTCTCCGATGAACGATCGAGCGGCATCGACGATCGCTTCTTCCGTAAGGAAAGAAACGTCTCTCTCCTCGAGCACGTTACCGCTCATGTCCTCCGTATCGGTGGCAACGCCGAACTTCAAGGTCGCTTCGTACGTCTTCGGAAGCTCCTGCAAATATTCGACGAACCGGGTAGCTCGTCCGATGCAAAGCGGGAGCACTCCGGTCACGGCGGGATCGAGCGTACCGGTATGACCGATCCGGCGTTCCCTTAGAATTCGTCTGGCCTTGGCTACGACATCGTGCGAGGTGAAGCCAGCCGGCTTCCAGACGGCAAGTACTCCGTCCAATCCGGATTGACCGCTCTTACTCATGCGCGTTCAACGCCTTCTGCACAACATCCACGACTTTCGAGATCGCTTCGGGAAGCGGATCGGTTAACCTGCAGCCTGCTGCCCGCACATGTCCGCCGCCGCCGAAATGCTGCGCCACGGCAGCCACGTTCACGATCCCGGCGGAACGCAGGCTGACTTTCACGGAGGTCTGTCCGTTCTCCTTGAACAGCATGCCGACTTCAACTCCTTCGATGTTGCGAGGGTAGTTGACGAGTCCTTCCAAGTCTTCGTTGGTCGCGCCGGTTTCTTCTAAATCCTCCGAGGTGACCCAAAGCCAGCCGATTTTCTTATCCTCGCTAAAGGACAGACGCGATAATCCTCGCTGGATCATTTGCATCTGCCCAAAGGTCATCCGCTCGAGGAGAAGCTCGGCAAGCTCCGGCCCGTTCACGCCCGCATGCAGCAGACGTGAAGTGATCGCCATGACGGCGGGGCTTGTGTTCGAGTACCTGAAGCCTCCAGTATCCGTAATGATACCGGTATAGATCGCGGTGGCAACGTCCTGATCGATCGGCAACGCCATAGTATCGATCAGCTCGATGATGATTTCCGCTGTCGCGGCCGCATCGAACTTAAGCACGTTGACGACCCCGTAGCTGTCATTGGTCGGATGATGATCGATGTTCAGAATGTCGGCGCCTTCGGCTACCCATTGCGACCCGCGTTGGCCGACGCGCGAATAGTCGGCGCAGTCGACGCAGATCACGTTGCGGTATTGGCGCTCTGGAGGCTCATCGCCAGGGATCGTGACGATATCGTCACTGGCCCACAAATAGCGGAGCTTGGAAGGCACCGGACCTTCATTCAGCATGGTGTACGTTTTGCCAAGCTTCGTCAGCAGCCATCCCATGGCTACCGTCGAGCTGATAGCGTCCCCGTCGGGCTGCACGTGAGACACGACCAGGAAATCGTCTCTTTCACGAATAAAAGCGGCGGCTTCCTGCAATACGTCAGCCCACATGCTTCGTTCCCCCTCGTTACGTCTCCAACGACTCTTCGTTAATCTTGTTCAGTAACGCTTCGATCTTGCTGCCATATGCAATGGAGCTGTCGAACTTGAACTCCATCACGGGCGTATGACGCAGCTTCACGCGACGGCCGAGCTCCGAACGGAGAAATCCGTTCGCGCGGCCGATCGCCTTCAGCGTTTCTTCCTTCTGCTCGTCGCTGCCCAGAATGCTTAAATACACTCTGGCCAGAGACAGGTCATTCGTAACGTCGACTCCGGTTACCGTAATGAATCCGATCCGAGGATCCTTCAGCTCGGTCTGAATGATCGTGCTGATCTCCTTCTTGATCTGTTCTCCTACCCGTCCTACCCGGAATTTAGCCATGCTCTTTCACCTCGTTCAATCGGTGTGGCTTAGCGTTCAACGGCTTCCATGATGAACGCTTCGATGACGTCGAGTTCCTTATAATCAGTAAACTTCTCCAACGTAATGCCGCATTCGTAGCCTTCGGATACTTCCTTGGCATCGTCCTTGAACCGTTTGAGCGTATCGAGCTTGCCTTCGTACACGACTTTGTTGTCGCGCAGCAAGCGTACTTGGACGTTACGCTGCATTTTGCCGTCCGTAACCATACAGCCGGCGATCGTGCCTTTGTTGATTTTGAAAATGTTGCGCACTTCCGCGTGTCCGATGACTTTCTCTTGGAACACAGGATCTAGCATGCCCTTCATCGCTTGCTCGATCTCTTCGATCACTTTGTAGATGATCGAGTGCAGGCGTACGTCTACTTTCTCTTGCTCGGCCGTCGATTGCGCGCCCGATTCCGGACGAACGTTAAAGCCGATGACGATCGCGGACGATGCGCTTGCAAGACGGATATCGGATTCGGTAATCGCGCCTACGCCGCTGTGGATCGTCCGGACGCGTACGCCTTCGATTTCGATTTTCTCGAGCGAGCCTTTGAGCGCCTCCAAGGAGCCTTGCACGTCTGCTTTGAGGATGACGTTGAGCTCTTTGATTTCGCCTTCTTTGATTTTGCTGAACAGATCCTCGAGCGTAACCGCTTGGTTCGCCTTCATCGTCTCTTGGCGTGTCTTGATCGAGCGTTTGTCCGCGATTTCGCGCGCCTTGCGCTCGTCTTCGAACACCATGAACGGATCGCCGGCTTGCGGTACTTCGGTCAGACCGGTAATTTCGACCGGTGTCGAAGGACCCGCTTCCTTGATGCGGCGGCCGCGGTCGTTCGTCATCGCGCGAATCCGGCCGAAGCAGTCGCCCGCTACGAAGGCGTCGCCGACCTTAAGCGTACCGTTCTGCACGAGAATACGAGCGACAGGGCCTTTGCCTTTGTCGAGCTCGGCTTCCATGACGGTACCGCGCGCGCGTTTGTCCGGGTTCGCTTTGTAGTCGTTCACTTCCGCTACGAGAAGAATCATCTCGAGCAGACCGTCCAAGTTGATGCGTTGCTTAGCGGACACTTCGACGAAGATCGTATCGCCGCCCCACGCTTCTTGAACGAGACCGTATTCGGTCAGCTCTTGCTTTACTTTATCCGGATTCGCATCCGGCTTATCGATTTTGTTGACCGCGACGATAATCGGCACGTTAGCCGCTTTCGCATGGTTGATCGCTTCTACCGTCTGAGGCATGACGCCGTCATCGGCAGCAACGACGAGAATCGTAATATCCGTTACTTGAGCGCCGCGGGAACGCATCGTCGTGAACGCTTCGTGACCCGGCGTATCGAGGAACGAAATTTTCTTGCCGTTGATTTCGACTTGGTAAGCGCCGATGTGCTGCGTAATACCGCCCGCTTCGCCGCTTGCGACCTTCGTCTCGCGGATCGCGTCCAGAAGCGTCGTCTTACCGTGGTCGACGTGACCCATGATCGTAACGACCGGAGGACGCGCAACGAGATCTGCTTCGTCGTCGTTCTCTTCGACCGTCTCGAATTGCATATCTTCAACGACGATCTTCACTTCCGTCTCAACGCCATATTCGCCGGCGATGAGAAGCACAGTGTCGAGGTCGACTTCTTGGTTGATCGTCGCCATGAGACCCATCATGAACAGCTTCTTGATGACTTCCGCGACGTCTTTATGAAGCAGCTTCGCGACTTCCCCGACCGTCATGCTTCCGCGAACGATAACCTTCTTCGGCGTATTGTCGATTTTCTCGCGCGGCGGTTGGTTGTTCTTGCCTCTGGCATTTTTGCCGCCTTTGCCTTTCGGGCTGCGGAAGTTCGGACGCTCATCGAACCGGGCACCGAGCTCTTTGCGCTTGCCTGCCGCGTTCGGATTGTTGCGGTTGTAATCTTCACGGCCTTTGCCGTCCCGGCTCGGTGTACGGTTGTCGGTACGCGTACCTGTTCCGCGTTGGCCGGCTGCCGCTACCGGAGCGCCGCCACGAGCGCCGAATGCAGAACTTCCCGCTGGTGCAGAAGGTCCGCGGTTGCCGCCGAAGCCGCCTTGCCCTTGCGGACGCTGACCGTATCCGCCTTGACCGCCTTGGCCTTGCGGACGCTGACCGTATCCGCCTTGACCGCCTTGGCCTTGCGGACGCTGGCCATAGCCGCCTTGACCGCCTTGGCCTTGCGGACGCTGGCCGTCGCGGTTGTATCCGCCCTGGCCTTGCGGACGCTGACCGTCGCGGTTGTATCCGCCCTGGCCTTGCGGACGCTGGCCGTCGCGATTGTATCCGCCCTGGCCTTGCGGACGCTGGCCGTCGCGATTGTATCCGCCTTGGCCTTGCGGACGCTGGCCGTCGCGGTTATATCCGCCTTGGCCTTGCGGACGCTGGCCGTCGCGATTGTATCCGCCTTGGCCCTGCGGACGGCCGCCGTCGCGTTGCGCGCCTTCTTGTCCTTGCGCGGGGGCAGCGGAAGCTGCCGGTGCTGACGCAGCTTGTTGCGGCGCTGCAGGCGTGGACGCTACAGAGCTTGCAGGCGCTGCAGGACGAGCCGCCGGCTCTTCTCTGCGAGGCTGGCTTTGAGCCGGCGCGTTAGCAGCAGGAGCGCCGCCGGACGAACGGCGATTGTCCCCGCCGCCTTGCTGCGCAGGCTTAGCGGCCGTATTCGCCATCTTAGCCGCTGCGTTCGCTTTAACGTCGCGGAAGAACTTCTCGACAGCTTGCGTCATGCCGTCTTCCATCACGCTCATGTGATTGTTGACCGGCATGTTCTGTCTTTTCAGAATCGTAATGATCTCTTTACTGCTCATATTGAGCTGCTTGGCGTACTCGTACACCCTCAGCTTATCCTTGTTGTCTTCTTGTTTACTCAATATTCTCCACCTCCGAATGATGAACGAAGCCGACTTGAAGCATGTCGGCGAACCCCCGATCCGTAACCGCAAAAATCACGCGTTCCGGCTTTCCAACAGCGGCGCCCAGCTCGAACCTGGTATATCCGATGAGCATCGGAACGCCATAACTTGTGCACTTATCCGCGAATTTCTTGCGCGTGTTGTCCGAAGCGTCGCTTGCGAGCAACACCAGCTTCGCCTCGCCCGAGCGAATCGCCTTCAGGACGATCTCCTCGCCGCTGACCAGCTTGCCCGCTCTCATCGCGAGCCCTAGACGGGACAACGCTTTATTCGATGCCGTCACCTTACTCAAGCTCCTTCGCGGCCTGGAACTCATCCTCCACGCGAAGGAAATCCGCTTCCAGACGGTCGTATATTTCTGCATCCACCGGCGTCGCGAGCGCACGCTCGAACGCCTTGGATTTCTTGGCTAACTTAAAGCACGACGCTTTGCCGCACAAATACGCGCCTCGGCCCGGTTTTTTACCGGTCAAGTCGATCGAGATTTCCCCCGCGGGTGAACGCACGATCCGGATCAATTCCTTCTTCGCCATCATCTGCTGGCAAGCGACGCATTTGCGCTGCGGTATTTTCCTCGGTCTCAAGACGATCCCCTCCAGCGTTCCCTAAGAAACGCACTTCGTAAGCAATCCTTAGTCGATCGATACGCTGTCCTGATGCATCGTCGCGCCAGTCGACTTCGGACGTCCGTATTCCTGCTCGGCTTGCGTCTCGCTCTTAATATCGATCTTCCAGCCGGTCAGCTTCGCCGCAAGGCGCGCGTTCTGGCCTTTGATGCCGATCGCCAGAGACAGCTGGTAATCCGGCACGATGACGCGGGCCATCTTCTCGGCTTCGAATACGATAACTTCGAGCACTTTAGATGGGCTAAGCGCGTTCGCGACGTACTCGTCGACCGCTTCGGACCATCTGACGATGTCGATTTTCTCGCCTTTCAGCTCGGTGACGATCGATTGAACGCGAATGCCCTTCTGGCCTACGCAGGAACCAACCGGATCGACTTCCTCGTTGCGGGAATGAACGGCGATCTTGGAGCGGAAGCCCGCTTCGCGCGCGACAGAACGAATCTCGACCGTACCGTCGAAAATTTCAGGCACTTCGAGCTCGAACAGACGCTTGAGCAGCCCCGGATGAGTACGGGATAAAATGATTTGAGGGCCTTTGCTCGTATTCTCGACCTTCGTAATATAAGCCTTCACGCGGTCGCCTTGCTTGAACTTATCGGTAGGCATAAGCTCGGTCAGCGGGAGAGCCGCTTCGACTTTGCCGAGATCGACGTACAAGTTGCGCAGATCCATCCGCTGAATGATGCCCGTTACGATATCCTGCTCTTTGTCGACGAATGCGTGATAGATCAGTCCGCGTTCCGCTTCGCGAATGCGCTGCGTCACGACTTGCTTCGCCGTTTGCGCGGCGATACGGCCGAAATCGCGAGGCGTAACCTCGATCTCGGCGATATCCTCGATTTGATAATGCGGGTTAATGCTTCTCGCCGCCTCGACCGAAATTTCCAGGCGCGGGTCGAGCACTTCCTCGGATACCGTTTTGCGCGCGTATACTTTAATTTGCCCAGTTGTCCGGTTAATGTCCACGCGAACGTTCTGTGCCGTATTAAAGTTCCGTTTGTAGCTGGAGATCAGTGCCGCTTCGATAGCCTCGATCAGGACGTCCTTGCTAATGCCCTTATCGCGCTCGATTTCGGACAGCGCTTCAATAAACTCCATGCTCATGTCAAGATCATTCCTCCTCAATAAAATTAACTTTTCGTCGGGCTCGAACTAACCCTCATAATACGGCTAAGCCCGTAACGTTGGTTACGGCCTGCCAATTGTCTTCATTAATTGTAGGTTAGAAAACGATGGCCAGCCTTGCGGAAGCCACCTTGCTGTACGGAATCGCATGCTGCTTGCGTCCGATCGCGATCGTTAGCGTCGTACCGTCGAAGCTCTCAAGCTTGCCTTCGAATTCCTTGGAGCCGTCGATCGGCTCGTACGTCGTTACGAACACGTGCTTGCCCACCGCTTTGGCCACGTCGTCCGCTTTCTTGAGCGGACGCTCCGCGCCAGGCGAGCTCACTTCGAGGAAATACGCTTCGGAAATCGGATCCAGCTCATCCAGCTTCGCGCTCATGAACTCGGAAATACGTCCGCAATCGTCGATATCGATGCCGCCGTCCTTGTCCACGTAAATCCGCAGGAACCAGTTGCTGCCTTCCTTTACATATTCCACGTCCACCAATTGGAATCCGTTCTCCGTCAAGTACGGCGTAGCGAATTCCTCTACGATGGATTTGATTTTGGATGCGCTCAAATTTGGTATACCTCCCGATGCTTCAAATGGATATCTGCAGGAGTCACAACGTAAAAAGCCCGATGACAAAACTTAAAGAGTGGGTTTCCCCACTCTTCTGCAGACAGTGATATCCACATGATTACCAAAATTAATATACCATAACCTGCAATCCGCTGGCAACCACATCTTTCCCGTAACAACGCCCCTTACGGGGTTCTCGGTCACTTGGTTTCCGGGGTCCCCCCAAAGTAATAGGAATAAGCTTCGAAGGTTCTCGTCACTTTGTGGGGTAATTTAAAACAGCGACAACTGATTCGACTCCGGCAGTCCGCGGAATACGCCCATGCCGCTTAGAACTTCGACGATCGTCTTACTCGCCTTGGATCGTTGCTGGAAGTCTTCCACGGACAGGAAGTCCCCGTCCTCGCGGGAAGCCGCGATGTTACGCGCCGCGTTCTCCCCGACGCCGGCGATCGCGCCGAACGGCGGGATCAAGCTGTCGCCGTCTACGATGAACTTCGTCGCATCGGAACGGTACAGATCGATCGGCTTGAATTTGAAGCCGCGCGCCGTCATCTCCAGACCCATCTCGAGAATGGAGATCATGTTCTTCTCTTTCGTCGTCGCCTGGAAGCCTTTGGCCTCGATCTCGATGAGCGTCTTCAAGATCGCGTCGTAGCCTTGGCAGAACAGCTCGACATCGAAGTCGCCGGCGCGAACCGAGAAGTACGTCGCATAGAATTCAATCGGATAATACAGCTTGAAGTATGCCGTGCGAACCGCCGAGATAACGTAGGCCGAGGCGTGGGCTTTCGGGAACATGTACTCGATGCGCAGACACGAATCGATGTACCACTGCGGCACCTTGCACCGCTTCATCTCCTCGATCCACTCCGGCGTGAGCCCCTTGCCTTTACGAACGCTCTCCGTAATCTTAAACGCGAGCGACGCGTCCATCCCTGCCTTATAAATAAGGAAAAGCATAATATCGTCGCGGCAACCGATTACGGTCTTGATCGTACACGTGCCGTTCTTGATCAGCTCTTGCGCGTTGCCGAGCCATACCCCGGTTCCGTGCGACAAGCCCGAGATTTGCAGCAGGTCGGCGAACGAGGACGGCTTCGTCTCCTCTAACATCTGGCGAACGAACCGCGTGCCCATCTCCGGAACGCCGAACGTCGCGACCGGCGACCGGATTTGCTGAGGCGTAACCCCGAGCGCGTCCACGGAGTTGAACAGGCTCATGACCTTCGGATCGTTCATCGGGATCGTCGTCGGATCGACGCCGGTCAAGTCCTGCAGCATCCGCATCATCGTCGGATCATCGTGTCCGAGAATATCGAGCTTAAGCAGGTTCTCGTCGAATGCGTGATAATCGAAGTGCGTCGTCTTCCACTCGGAGTTTTTATCGTCGGCCGGGAATTGAACCGGCGTAATGTCTTCGACCTCGATATAGTCAGGAACGACGACGATGCCGCCCGGATGCTGGCCAGTGCTGCGCTTAACGCCCGTACAGCCTGCCGCCAGCCGGTTCAGCTCCGCGCCCCGCCAGCTTTTGCCGTGCTCTTCCTCGTATTTCTTCGCGAAGCCGTATGCCGTCTTCTCCGCGACCGTGCCGATCGTACCCGCCCGGAAAACGTTCTTCTCCCCGAACAATACCTTCGTATAGTTATGGGCGTGCGGCTGGTATTCGCCCGAGAAGTTAAGGTCGATATCGGGAACCTTGTCGCCCTTGAACCCGAGGAACGTCTCGAACGGGATGTCCTGTCCGTCGCCCTTCATCGGCTCGCCGCAGTCCGGACATAGCTTATCCGGCAGATCGAAGCCGGAAGGCACGCTGCCGTCGAGGAACCATTCGCTATGCTTACACGACTTGTTCTTGCACAAGTAGTGAGCAGGTAACGGATTAACCTCCGAGATGCCGAGGAACAGCGCGACGACCGACGAACCTACCGATCCCCGCGAGCCAACGAGATAGCCGTCGGCGTTGGACTTCTTCACAAGCCGCTCGGAAATCAAATAGTTCGCCGAGAAGCCGTATTTAATGATCGGTACGAGCTCCTTCTCGAGCCGTGCGATGATAACCTCGGGCAGTTCCTCGCCGTACATCTCCTTAGCGGTCGCGTAGCAAGTATTGCGGATTTCCTCATCGGCGCCTTCGATAATCGGCGAGAACAGGCCGTTGTCGGTCGGACCGCCCTTCTTCGGGAACATATCGTACGTCTCGAACCGCTCCGCCAGCTCGTTCGTATTGCGAACGACGACCTCGAACGCTTTGTCCTTGCCTAGGAATTCGAACGCCTCGAGCATCTCGTTCGTCGTTCGGAAATGCGCGTCGGGCTTGCGCTGATCCTTCAGCGGGCTGAAGCCGGTAATGCCGAGAATCGTAATGTCGCGGAACAGCTTCTGTCTCGGCTCCAAGTAATGGACGTTTCCCGTCGCGATAACGGGCTTGCCGAGCTTGTCTCCGATGCGGACGATGCGGCGCAGCGCCTCTTCGAGCTCGGCGCGGCTGCCGACGAGCCCCTTGTCCAGCAGGTGCATATAGAAGTCAATCGGCTGAATCTCGAGCACGTCGTAGAACGCCGCCACGTCCTCCGCTTCCTCCTGCGATTTGTTGAGCACCGTCTCGAACAGCTCGCCCTTCTCGCAGCCGGAAATAATAAGCAGCCCTTCTCGAAGCTCGACCAGCTTGCTTCTCGGCATACACGCCACGCGGTTCATATAATCGGTATGAGACATGGAGATGAGCTTATACAAGTTCTTCTTCCCAACCGCGTTCAGCGCGTACACGCCGCAATGGAACGGACGCGACGTCTTCCAGCTGTCGACGTTCACTTCGTTCAGAATATGGAGTCCCGTCACGCCGCGGGCCGCGGCGTCCTTAATCAATCCGTTCAGAATACCGCCAAGCGCGATCGTATCGTCGATGGCGCGGTGATGGCTTTCGAGCGACACTTTATACAAATCCGCGAGCGTGTTCAGACGGTGATTCTTCATGTGAGGATGGATATACCGCGCAAGCTCTAGCGTGTCGAGAGCCGGGTTCGGGATCGGCGGCAAGCCGTGACGCTTGC
>Ga0065721_10006145_pt1 | contig 10982 bp, 9 predicted proteins | sample Mesricmetagenome_FD_59108 | JGI IMG/M metagenome (GOLD analysis project Ga0065721, IMG submission 59108) | Mesophilic microbial community from rice straw/compost enrichment Sample: eDNA_1 v2 (version 2) | ecosystem: Engineered > Solid waste > Grass > Composting > Bioreactor | place: USA: Davis...
TGCGGAAAAACTTCCGGAGATCTCAGGATCAGATCCCTGTAACGGCCAACATCGCCGCTAAAGCTGATTTGACGTGTTACACCATTTTCAGTTATTTTCAGGTGCACGCAGGCACTTCCAATAATATGACCCGCATCGGTAAACAATACTTCCACATCTTCGATGATCTTGTGCCAGGTTCCATAGGGCACATCTGCAAAACTGTCGAAACAATTTTTGGCATCCTGTAAAGTATATAAAGGCTTCAGGAGCGTCTTACCTTCCGCAAGCATTCGTTTGTTGGTATACTTTACATCGCTCTCCTGTATTTCACCGGAATCCTCGAGCAAAATCTTTGCAAGCTCTTTAGTAGCATGTGTGCAAAAAATACGACCGCGATATCCATCCTTCACAAGTTTTGGTATGAGCCCGCTGTGATCTATATGCGCGTGAGATAAAACCATCACATCCACTTCGGAAGGTTCAAATCCAAAATCACGGTTAAGCGAGTCGGTTTCCCGTCCCATTCCCTGGAACATGCCGCAGTCGAGTAAAATTTTTTTACCATTCTTCAGAGTAATCAGGTGTTTGGAACCTGTAACCGTCCTGGCTGCGCCGTGAAATGCAATTTTCATGATATAAATTTTCCTGCTTAAGGATTTGATTGTGTCTTCGATGATCTTGTTTTGAATGACCAGGTCACAAAAAATTCTGCTACTGCATCACCCTGGTTATTTTTCCCAACAGACCGTGCACGTATGGTTTGCGCTTCTCCTGTTTTAACTGCCTGCTCAATGACCTGTTCAATTGCAGCTCCATCTTCGCAGGTGAACAATGTTGTGCCGGTTGCTTTCTTGTAATATTCTGATTCCACTTTCACCACCAACANGGATACNGCAGGCTGTCTCTTATAGAGGTGAGCCATCGCTAAAGCNCCNGTACTCATTTCCGCTGCCATTGACAGGCACGCGAAATAAGTNGAGCGAAATGGATTTTGTGTTAAGCGTTTGAAAGGTACACTTGCCGTGCAATGCTGCCTGTCCATCTCCCGGATCCTGACACCACACAGCCAGGCGACAGGCAGTTTCGATAACAGGAACATCCTGAATTTCCAGGGATGTTTCGCCAGTCTGATAAACTCGTCGGTACCGCTATGCATTATTCCTCTTTGTATTTTTTCGGATCTAATGCAGCCGGAGCCCAGTCTTTAAGGAAGCCGATTACATTTTTGACACTGTATCCTTTATCTTCTTCAAGATAAACGGTATTCTGTGTATGAAGAAGTTTTCCCTCTCCGTCAAGGATCAGGAATACAGGAAAACCAAATCGTTGGGGAAATCCATATTTCTTCAACAGTTTTTCGTTTTTATTTTCCTTACTGTAATTGAGATGGTAAACAACATAATTGGCTTTAATAACTGAATCTATTGAAGCGTTGGTGGTTGCAAGCTGGTGAAATCTCGCGCACCAGATACACCAGTTACCACCAATTTGTACAAATACATGTTTACCTTCTGCTTTGGCACGTTTAACCGCTTCAGCGATTTTAGCTTCTGCGTTTTCACCGGGGTTGTAAAGATTGAAAGTCTTCAGGTCCTGGCTATATGTGACACAGCCAACCATAAACATTAATATTACAGACCAGATCAGTATCTTTTTCATATTTATAAATTATTCCAAAAATGATTTAGTTCCCGCAAGTTAATCAATGAAATTACCCGATTATTGTAAATAGCATTTAAATCTTTCACAGTTTAAAGAAGTTTCGCCACTTTTGATATATGCGAATTAAAGAAAGAATACTGTATTTCGCTTCCATACTCGCCGGTCTAAGCTTCAGTACCGGTCTATACAGCCAGCAGGCAAGTGGCGGCCTTCGTTTTACTACTGGTGATTCTATCCCGGTGCAGATGGAACTTAAAGCAACTGTAACGCAACAAGCAATGGGCAATGCGATCAGTTATGACACGGACGCATCTGCGTGGTATCATTATAATGTTTTGGAAACAGAAGATGGAAAAGCCCGTTTGCAACACAGAGCCAGCCGTATTCGATTCAGCTTTGATGGAATGGGCAGAAAATCATCGTTTGATTCTGACCGCCCGGATGACTTGCTGGGACCATACGGTGAGACTGCAAAGGAAATTTTGAACAGGAAATTTGAACTGACAGTAGACCGCGAGGGAAATGTGTTGAGTACGCAACCTGAAAAGATAGAATCTTTACGCAGTGCCGAGCAACTGGTGATCATGATGGGCATGGTCAGTGATGTATCGGACCTGATTACGCCGCCACAAACCGGCCGGGCAAGCATCTTTAAAGTTTTGCCTGACCATGAATTAAAGATCGGTGATACCTGGACTGATTCAATAAATAATGGTTCAGGTTTAGTAAAAACAACCTATCAGATTACATCCATTACCGATTCTACCATATTGATCGATTTTAAAATTGAAGGAAATAATGTCAGCCGTGCCGAACTGATGGGTCGCGAGACAATCACCACGTTAACCAGCAACGGCAGCGGAAAGATCGTAGTTGATAAAGCCACCGGGATATTTAGAGAAAAAATTCAGACAACAAATTACAGCGGAACGATGGAGGCGATGGGCAACTCCACGCCGGTTACATCCAGCACTACCCTGCGAATAATGATACGATGATCTCATCCAATTTAAGTTTCATACTAATTATTGTGGTGCTTGGTATCTACCTGGTATGGAAGTTAATGGGCAGCAGTAAGCCTGCAAGCCGCAAACCACGCCGCTTTGAAATCGGTCGTCATCGAAAACGCAGAGACCCCGATGAAGAGGATGATGATGATGCATATGAAAACTGATCAGGCTTCAACCTGATTCCTCAAGAGATCTTGAAATTCATCGCGCTTGCGGATAAGTCTTGCCTGCCCGTCTTTGACCATTACTTCAGCCGGTTTATACCTCGAATTGAAATTGGATGACATTTCAAAACCGTATGCACCTGCATTATAAAACACGAGATAATCTCCTTCCCTTACTTCACTAAGCATGCGATCCCATGCAAAGGTGTCGGTTTCGCAAATATTGCCAACGACAGAATATTTTTTCTCGGATCCTGCAGGGTTACTGATATTCTCGATCCTGTGATAGGAATCATAGAACATGGGGCGGATGAGATGATTGAAGCCACTGTTTACACTAACAAATGTGGTAGCAGATGTTTCTTTGATCACATTCACCCGGGTAACAAAATATCCGCATTCACTCACGAGGAATTTACCCGGTTCAAACCATACCTGTAAATTCTTTGCCTGGGGATGCGCATCAAAAGCTTCTTTGACCCGGACGGCGAGTTCATTGATATCCGTTTCTTCATCACCGGCTTTGTAAGGCACTTTAAAACCTCCTCCCAGATCTATGGAGCGGAGCTCTTTGAAGTGTGGTATAATTTCAAAAAGTACCTCGATACCTTTCATAAAAACTTCCACATCCCTGATCTCACTGCCTGTGTGAATATGCAGATCGTTTATATGCAGGTTGTATTTATTTACCACTTCTGTCAATGCGGCTAATTGTTCTACCGGTATGCCGAACTTGCTTTTATCGTGGCCTGTAGAAATTTTCAGGTTACCCCCGGCCATGATATTTGGCCTGAGACGAATCCCAACCGGGTAACTATGTCCATAAGCCTTACCAAACTTTTCCAGGTTTGACAGACTGTCGATGTTAATGCTCACACCAAGTTCTTTTGCTTCCTGTATCTCGTCGAAAGCAATGCCATTGGATGTATAGAGGATATTTTCCGGCTTAAAACCCGCATGCAATGCAAGTTTTACTTCATTAATGGAACTGCAGTCAATACTTGCGCCGATGGAAAGGATATGACGCAGTATACTGATATTGGTAAGCGCTTTACAGGCGTAATAAAAAACCGTGTTGGTACTGCTGAATGCCGAAGTTAGTTTCTGGTACTGCCTGCTGATTTTGTCTGCATCATAAACATATACAGGCGTGCCAAATTCTTTTGCGACAGCAATTAACTGTTGCGGTGATAAATGTTCTGACATAGTTGGCGAAGATAAAAAAAGGGCAGTGCAAATGTTGCACCGCCCATGTATACTTTAATCTCTTTATTAGTCTTCGTTGTTGCTTTCTGACTTGTCAACCAGCTCACCGTCCTCTGTTACTGACAACATCAGGTCCTCGCCGGATTCGTCATTCGTGTCTTCGTTGTTCTGTGGTGTTTCATTATTTTCACCTGCAGTATCATTATCCCCTTCCTGCGTGGCGCTGTCCTCCTGGTTATTGACAATGGTAGGTTGTACCACCTGGTCCGCCAATACTTCTTTAATTTGTGGTAAGTCTTCCGGTGAGTTGATTCCGAAATAATCCATGAAGTTGCGTGAAGTGGAATAAACCAGCGGATGCCCGGGCAGTTTTTCATTTCTGCCACTGATCACTATCAATTCCTTTTCCAAAAGCTTTTGAACGGCGTAGTCGGAACTCACGCCCCTGATGGCTTCGATCTCACCTTTGGTTACGGGTTGTTTATAAGCAATGATGGCCAAAGTTTCCAAAGCAGCTGCAGACAGGCGTTTCAGGAATTTCTCACCATTGAGTTGTGCGATCGTTTTATGATAATCTTTTTTAGTCAGGAACTGCCAGCCACCGCCACTCTGCCGCACTTCAAAGGGATAAAACTCTGAATTGTATTTTTCAGTAATTCCTTCCAGTGCTGCTTCCACCTGGTCAAGGGTGATCTTATCTTCCATGAAACCAAAGGCATTATTCAGCAGCTCAGTAATATCGAGGTTTGTCAACGGTTTGTCGCTGGCAAAAATCAATGCTTCAATGTGTGGTATCAGATTAGTTATTTCCATAAAACCAGGTCCTGTGATGATTTAATACACGCTTTTCCGAACGCTATTTCTTATAATGATCCAAATAAATAATACTGGTACGCCCAATTATGGTACCAATGCGACGAAAATACATTCATGCCACTATAGGTGGAAACGCAGTTATCAACATTTCAACGCCATTGGGGAAAAAACATTGCCGTAAAATGGTATTTCCGCAGTATTCCGCAGTGATTTGTTGATCTTTTAACCGGATTTTACCGGTAAAAACAATAGTCAGGCGGATCTCAACGAAGCAAGAAGATTACATGAATAAAAATAATCGTACAATAGCTTATCCCTGCAGCGCTGCTGCACCACTTACGATCTCCGTTAATTCGGTTGTAATGGCAGCCTGGCGGGCGCGGTTATAGGAAATCTTGAGACTGCGCAACATTTCATTGGCATTCTCGCTGGCTTTGTCCATGGCAGTCATACGTGCGCCATGTTCTGATGCATTTGAATCCAGTACCGCTTTATAAAACTGGGTATTGAGAATTTTAGGCATCAGCTCGGCAACCAGTTCTTCCCGTGACGGATCGAAAATGAAATCGGCAATTTTTTCACCTTCTTTCTTTTTTACCCGGGGAATGGGAAGGAATCTTTCAACAGTGAAAATTTGGGTAGCCGCGTTTTTAAACTGGCTGTATATGATTTCCACTACATCAAACTGTTTATCTGCAAATGCTTTTACGGCTGCCTGTGAAGCTTTCTGAACGTTGTCGAAAGTCAGATGAAGAAACAGGTCTTTATAGGTAGCGTCTGCTTTAAAATTGTTTTTGGCAAAATGTTCGTATCCCTTTTTACCAATATTCCAAATGGTCACATTGCCTTTTCGATGTTGTTCGGCGTATTTCTCAGCGATCGTTGCCTTAGCCAGTTTGATCACGTTAGCATTAAAGGCACCGGCAAGTCCACGGTCGCTTGTAATCACCACCAGCAATACTTTCTCAACCGGGCGTTCTGTAGCGAGCGACATGCCCACTTCACTTTCACTGCTGCTTACAATATTGCTCAGCATTTGTTGAAGCTTTTGAGCATAGGGGCGCATTTGGATGATGGCATCCTGAGCCCGGCGCAATTTGGCTGCGCTCACCATTTTCATAGCCTTGGTAATCTGTTGCGTGCTTTGTACTGACTTGATCCGGTTGCGAACCTCTTTTAATTGTCCTGCCATTTTGGAAAATTTAAGCGCCTTTCACACTCATGAGTGATGGCCTCTTTTTGTGGCCGCAAAGGTAATGGCTGCAATCTGATTTTCCATCAGGATGAATAAATTCCATCGTCCCGTGGATAATCTCTTTTTATTCATCGCCACCCGTCAGAATAAATGCCCTTTTTATGCCATAAGTTATGCTGAGCCGGCCTGCTCCCGGGGCTTCTTTCAGCGGCCATGCCTCTTCCCTGTAAAACTCGAGAAATACCGGGCCGTCATGCAATTGATCTAAATAAGACCCGGGTATCGTGAGAAGTCCGTTGCGAACCGTGTCCACCCGGTCAATTTCCCGGCCCCATTTGCTTGTGTCGGTCATGATGGTGTGGACAAAATCACTCGAGTCAAGGCCGGAAAATTCCAGTTGCAGGTCCCGCCGCGACACGGTCTCCGGAAAGGTGGTTTTCAGCTCCATTGCCCTGAAACTGAATTCCTCATGATACGCATTGCCCTCCGCATTGGTATAAGTAATTTGGTGAGTCCCGTTAAAATCTTCCGTAGGAATGCGTATTTCATAGAATACACCATTCATATGTGAGCTGTCAGCTTCGAGCTTTTCTCCATCAAAAGCCACATGGGACGGCGGTTTCAGGCTTACGGCGTCACCGTCTTCATCCAGTTCCCGGAAGCGAAGGATCACGGTCATGAGACCTGATTCCTCATCGCCCCAAATCCTGTAATCAAAATACAATTCGGCTGAGCCGGAGGGTTTATTTCGTTCCTGATCTTCATCATTACATGATAAAATCAAAAAAAGGACGACTGTGACCGGCAGGTATAGATATTTAAAATTATTCAACACTTTATAAGGGTAAGTTAAATGAAACCCGAAATCATACCAAGAAAATGCTTTGCGAATTAACAACTTATGCCGTTTTCCTGGCCGCCAATTAACCTCAAATCATTCGTTTGCACCTTTATCACCTGCATCAATTCCATTATCTTTGCTCCCCCTGCCAAAATGACCTGGACTCGATAGTTGCACTCTTTTTGACCGGGTAAATTCTATTTTTTGATTTAACTATTTTCCAATAATACTTATCATGATTGGTTTCCTATCAAAGCTGTTTGGCAATAAATCGGAAAAGGATGTAAAAAAACTCCAGCCGGTTGTCCAAAAGATCAACCACTATTTTAACGAATATGCTTCGCTTAGCAATGACGAGCTCAGGAATAAAACCCAGGAATTTCGTAACCGGATAAAAGATCATCTGGCTGCAACCGATGAAGCGATTGCCGAAAAAAACAAGCAGGCAGAAGAACTCCCCTTTGCCGATTTGCTGGGTAAGGATGCAATTTACCAGGAAGTGGATAAGCTGAAAAAAGAGCGGGATAAGAAGATTGAAGAGGTTTTGAATGACATTCTGCCCGAAGCATTCGCCGTCATCAAGGAAACTGCCAGAAGGTTTAAAGAAAATCCTGAGATGGTTGCCACAGCAACGGAGCTGGACCGCGACCTCAGCGTTAAAAAAGATTATATCCGCATCGAAGGCGATAAATCCATCTATAAAAATTCATGGACTGCCGGCGGTACTGAAGTTACCTGGAACATGGTACACTACGATGTACAATTGATTGGTGGTGCAGTTCTACACTCGGGGAAAATTGCGGAAATGGCAACGGGTGAAGGTAAAACACTGGTGTCTACTTTACCCGCTTACCTCAATGCGCTTCCCGGAGAAGGTGTACATATTGTAACGGTGAACGATTACCTGGCCCGTCGTGACCAGGAATGGAATGGTCCCATCTTCGAATGGCTGGGATTAAAAGTGGATTGTATAGATAAACATCAACCCAATACGGAAGAAAGACGCAGGGCATATCTGGCAGATATCACTTACGGGACCAACAATGAGTTTGGTTTCGATTATCTCCGCGACAACATGGTACACACGCCAGGCGAAATGGTGCAACGCAAACATCACTTTGCGATGGTGGATGAGGTAGACTCCGTATTGATTGATGATGCACGTACACCATTGATCATTTCCGGTCCTGTTGCACGTGGCGAGGATCAACAATTTCACGTTCACAAACCCAGGATACAACAACTCGTACAGGAGCAGGAACGCATTGTAAGAAACAGTCTCAATGAAGCGAAACGTCTTTTCGAAAAAGGTGAGGATGATCCAAAGAACGGCGGACTGCATTTGTTCCGCGCTTACCGTGGTTTACCCAAATATGGACCGCTCATTAAATTCCTGAGTGAGCCCGGCAATAAGGTAAAACTCCAAAAAGCAGAGAACTATTATCTGCAGGATCAGATGCGCAATATGCACATCGTGGATTCCGAACTTCTATTCCATATTGATGAAAAAAGCAATTCAGTAGACCTTACCGATAAGGGTTTGAACATGATCACCCGTTCAGGAGAGGATCCTGAATTCTTTATATTACCCGACATTGGTGTGAAGCTGGCTGAGGTCGAAAAAAGCAATATTTCTGCAGAAGAAAAACTGCAACAAAAAGAAGCTTTGCTCAATGATTATTCACAAAAAGCCGATCGCATCCACACGGTTCAGCAATTATTGAAGGCATACACCCTGTTTGAAAAAGATGTTGAATACGTCATCATTGACGGAGCCATCAAAATTGTGGATGAGCAAACGGGTCGTATCATGGAAGGCCGTCGCTATAGCGATGGTTTACACCAGGCACTTGAAGCAAAGGAAAATGTGAAGATTGAAGCAGCCACCCAGACATATGCCACCATTACCCTGCAGAACTACTTCAGGATGTATCACAAGCTGGCGGGTATGACGGGTACAGCGGAAACGGAAGCAGCGGAGTTGTGGAGCATCTACAAACTGGATGTGGTAACCATTCCAACCAACCTGCCAATGATCCGCCAGGATAAGCAGGACCTTGTTTATAAAACCAAGCGTGAAAAATACAGAGCGGCCATTGATGAAATCGAAGCATTGCGAAATGCAGGTCGCCCGGTGCTGGTAGGTACTACTTCTGTGGAAGTAAGTGAATTATTAAGTCGTATGCTTCAGCAGAAAAAGATCCCGCATAATGTGTTGAACGCAAAACAGCATGCGCGCGAGGCACAGATTGTGGCTGAAGCAGGTTTGACGGGTGCTGTAACGATTGCCACCAACATGGCAGGTCGTGGTACGGATATTAAGCTTGGACCCGGTGTAAAAGAAGCGGGCGGTCTGGCGATAATTGGTACCGAACGCCATGAAAGCCGAAGGGTTGACAGGCAGTTGAGAGGTCGCGCCGGACGGCAGGGAGATCCGGGTAGTTCACAGTTCTATGTATCACTGGAAGATGATCTCATGCGTATGTTCGGTAGCGAACGTATCGCGTCCATGATGGATAAACTGGGTTACAAGGAAGGTGATGTTATCCAGCACAGCATGATCAGCAACAGCATTCAGCGTGCGCAGAAGAAAGTTGAAGAAAACAACTTCGGTATCCGTAAGCGCTTGCTGGAATATGATGATGTGATGAACAAACAACGGAACGTGATCTATGGAAAGCGTCAGCATGCGTTGTTTGGCGATCGTCTCGCGTTGGATATTGACAATGCATTTTCAGTAGTCGCCGAAGGACTGGTATCAGGTTTCAGGGAGCAGGAAGACTATGAAGGTTTCAAAATGGCTTGCATCGTAAACTTCGGGTTGGAAACCACCATCGCCGAGGAGGAATTCAGAAAAGGTGATATCAACACTGTTATAGACAAACTGTACAAAGAAGCCACCGATCATTATGCACAGCACAAAGAAAACCTGAAGAAACAGGCAATTCCAGTGTTTAAAAATATCCGCCTTACACAGGGCAGTCATATTGAGAATGTAGTCGTTCCCTTCTCAGATGGCAGGAAAGGCCTGAATGTGCTGGTATCGCTTGATAAAACTATTTCCACCGAGGGTGAGGAGCTGGCAGGAGCCCTGGAAAAAACAATTACCCTGGCTGTGATTGATGAAGCCTGGAAAGAGCATTTGAGAGCAATGGATGATCTGAAACAAAGTGTTCAGACTGCATACCTCGAACAAAAAGATCCCCTGGTTATCTATAAGGTTGAGGCATTTCAGCAGTTCAAAAACATGGATGCTGAAGTAAACAAGAACATAGTTTCCTTCCTGACCCACGCGTCCATCCCGGTGCAGGAACAAAATGCGCCGCTTAAAGAAGGACGTCCGCAGAAAACTGATTACAGCAAGATGCGTGCGAACAAGGAAGAAGTGGACGCTGCCGGGGAAGATTATGGTGTGAGTGAAAGAGATCGTTTTGAACCGGGTGGTCCGGATACAGCTGTTAAACAGGAACCGGTAAAAGTGGGTCCGAAGATCGGACGTAACGACCCCTGTCCCTGCGGAAGCGGCAAAAAGTATAAGAACTGTCATGGTAAGGAGGCTTAACTTCTTCCATCTCATAAAAAAATCCCGGGTGGCAGCCCGGGATTTTTTATTTATCTCCGTTAAAATCGTCTGTCAACCGACTTTATTTGGAGCGTCAACCGGTCGCGGATAAGGCGGGTAGCAATCCCAAGTTTTTTTAAACTTTAGTATTTTTACTATTGCATATTCGTAAACCTGACATTAGTTTTGTGTCAGTTACGAAGTAGAAAGGCGATTGAGGTTGATTTAGATTAAGAGCAAATTCCGGTAACCCGGATCATGATATCAACAATGGACGGTTGGAAAAGAACGGCCCCGAATTTTCGGGGCTGTTCTTATTTTATGATACAAATATTTATACCAGGCCGTTAGAATGGCTTCTTCAGATTATATTTCTGGTTATATCTTTCGTTCAGGAGTTTATGTTTGTCGGTCAGGTCAATTTTCCTTCCCTGGATAAATGCGTCGGTAACCACACTCGATCTCATATCAAGGATATCACCCTCGCTGATCACGATATTGGCATCCTTGCCAACTTCAATACTTCCTGTTTTATCGGCAACAC
>Ga0065721_10007740_pt1 | contig 10981 bp, 9 predicted proteins | sample Mesricmetagenome_FD_59108 | JGI IMG/M metagenome (GOLD analysis project Ga0065721, IMG submission 59108) | Mesophilic microbial community from rice straw/compost enrichment Sample: eDNA_1 v2 (version 2) | ecosystem: Engineered > Solid waste > Grass > Composting > Bioreactor | place: USA: Davis...
GACAAGGAAGATACGCTCGTGAACATTCATGAAGCAATTTTAGAATCCGCAGGACATGCGATCATTTCGCTTTCACCAGAGGGCATCGTTACTACTTTTAACAAAGCTTCCGAAAATCTGCTGGGATACAATAGCATCGACGTGGTGGGCAAGTCATCAGCAGAGGTCTTCTTTCGCCAGGATGATTTTCAGCGTGAACTTGAAAGATGTTCTCCGTCCTTTAAAGGAAATGTAAATCCATTCCAGGCTCTGCTGAAAGTTGTAAGCGAATCCAATCAGCAATTCAGGTTCAATACAATGGTAATCCATCGCAAGGGGTTACCTGTGGCGGTGACGCTCACAATAACCTGTCTTCGCGAACCAGGAGTTATCCATGGCTTCGTAATGACAGCTATTGAACTTCCCGATACAAACGCGTCGTGGCAACAACAACGTGAAATCCAGGACCAGCTTCAGGCTGTCATTACCTCTGTTGACGATATCGTCTTTGAGATGGATGAGCATGGACGGTTTATGCGAATCTGGACGAGATCTGATGACTACCTTTTTCTTCCGCGTGAACGTATTCTCGGAAGTACGATGGCCGAACTATTCGGACGCGAGTTTTCAAAACCATTTGATGAGGGGATCCGGCGCGTTTTGGAAACAGGAGAAACCTTTATCTGGGAATATCAATCGCCGAAGCCCGACGAAAAACGATGGTATAGCGCCAAGTGTTCTATGATTTTTGAAGGCGGCATTGCTACGCGTAACATCAGCGTCTGTATCCAAAACATCACTGATCGGAAGTTGATGGAGTTGTCGCTGCGGCAGAGTGAAGAGAAATTCCGATCGTTGGCGGAGAGTATTCCGGGTGTTGTATTTATGATGAGTAATGATTCCAGTCGATTACTCTATGCGAATAACAAAATTCTGGATGTTACCGGTTATGAAGTAGAGGATTTCTATAATGGAAAGACCGACTTCAATTCGTCGATCCATGAAGATGACCGCCTCTACGTACTGGGTGTCCGCGGCAAGGCTTTGGAAGAGCGCGTGAGTTACCAGATTGAATACCGGTTTCAGCACAAGTCGGGCAAATGGTTATGGATTTCAGAAACAGGCATCTGCGTTGACGCTGATCAGCACCCGATCCTGGAAGGGTTCATCACCGATGTTACGATGCGCAAGGAATCTCAGGAGCAGCTGCGCAGCATGGCCGACGAGAACTCGCGCATCTTTAATAACTCCATCGCCCTTTCGGCTATCGCCGGATTCGACGGCTACTTTAAGAAAGTCAACCCTGCATGGGAGAAGACACTTGGATGGACACGGGATGAACTGCTGAGCAAACCTTATCTATCGTTTCTCCATCCGGAAGACGTTAAAAAAACGGAAGATTCCCTGCGCTTGGTTATGACAGGACACGCTGTCAATATGTTCGAAAGCAGATTTCGTTGCAAGGATGGCGCTTACCGCTGGATCCTTTGGGGATCATCTCCCGACATGGCCAGGAAGGTCATTTATACGTCGGCTATCGATATCACCAGCCGGAAGAAATTTGAAGAAGAGCTATTGATCTCGAAGCGCAATCTTGAAGTTGCCGCCTATGAACTCGAAGAACAAAACCGTCAACTCGACGAGTTTGCCCATATCATTTCACATAACCTTCGCGCACCGGTNGCCAATATCAAGGCNCTGCTGAACTTCGTTACGGAATCCAGTCAGCTCTCGGAATANCAGCTCATCTGCGAAAAGATCCGCAACGTGACNCATAACATCAGCGAAACCATGAATGAACTNATGGAGATGATCAAGATCCGGAAGTCGCACGACATTGAACGTGTAGAAATTCGTTTCAAAGATGTGCTCGACAAAGTAGTGCAATCGCTGGAAGGTGAACTGATTGAATCAGGGGCAACGGTAACGTATAATTTCAACAATGCACCGAAGATTTATTATTCCAAACCATATCTGGAAAGTATTCTTCAGAACCTGATCAGCAATGCGATCAAATACAGGTCGCCTGACCGCATTCCGGAAATTTATGTAAGCACTGATATCATCATCAGCGGAATTGAAATGCGCGTCCAGGATAATGGTCTGGGTATTGACCTTGATCAGCATGGGAGCAAACTCTTCGGACTTCACAAGACTTTCCACGAGAACTCTGAAGCCCGCGGCGTAGGTCTGTTTCTAACCAAAACGCAGATCGAAACTCTTGGCGGGAACATTTGGGCAGAAAGCAAAGTCGATGAAGGTACGACGTTTGTAATTCACTTCTGACGGGAATCCGATCCGTCTCTCATTTACGATTTACATAGACTATTTTACCCAAACCGCCTGACGTCAGAGTGGACGGCTCAACCTTAGTCCGGTATGGCGTGGAAGGAAGAATGCGGGGTAAATAGCACAGATGAAACCGGAAAACAGAAAGATAATGAGCATCATCATGGCGACGGTCGAATCCCATAGCATGCTGAATGGAATTTCTTTATTCAAAAGCTGGTTGAACGCGGGGAGGATTACATACACAAGCCCGAGCCCCAGGAAGAAAGCGATGGTGGTGAGACAAACGGATTCAGCAATAAGGTGAACAATGAGTGTTCTACGCTTCATGCCCGCGACCTTAATAAATTGATCTGCAGTGGACAGTGAAGTTACTTTTTTACGATTATGCCGAAGAATCCAGACGAATCCAAGAAAGAAGATTATTCCAGCCGACAGACTCAGCAGAACGAATGACCTCGCGGACGAACCGTTGGCGTCGCTGATCTGACAAGCCTGATGGATGTTGGTGAGTTTTTGCAGTTGATAAGAGACCGTGACATCGAGCTCACTGGCAATGTCGGAAAGCTTCTCCTCTTCGAGACTTTTCAGATGCACATACATCCGACGTTCATTGTAATTATCGGGAAGTTCAATATACGTATACGTACTGAAGTTCGCCCAGCCGCCATCCATTCCCTTGGTTCCCACCGCCGAAATGAGCGCATCGAAGATAAGGTGTGAATTGGCGGGCACATTCTTCATCACTCCGGTAACTTCGAACAGCTCGCCCTTGTCGCTGGTAATTCGTTGATACATGGCTTTGGCCGCGGTACCAAAGTATTTTCTGGCAAGTTTTTCTGTGAGAACGATAGTATTCGGCCGTGATAATACTGTCTTGGGGTTTCCGGCTATTAGCTCAAAAGAGAACACAGAGAAAATGGCTGGGTCCGTACGATAGAATCCATCTTCGGTAAACTCTTTACCGCCAGCAGAAAAGTTAGCTACTCCGACAGGGAAGAACCTTACCGCATTCCTGACCTCCGGATAACGCCTGAGCAACTCCGGACCAAGTGAAGCCTGTGAAACATTCCAGAGGTACTGGCTTTCCCCGTCATTGACGTTTGATACAATGCGGTATATGTTGTCGGCCTTCTTGTGGTACCTGTCATAACTTGATTCATAGAGAATATTAAGCATCATCACAAGTGCGAAGGTGATGAAACACGTTATAACTGCGATGTTCACCGTACTTGAAGTCCGATCTTTCATCAGGTTCGCAATGGCTATCGACAGCAGTGACTTAAGCATAGGGCCTGGGTTGTCTTCCTAACGACGAGTACCTCCATGCAAAAGTTTTACCTGCAATTCAAAAAAAATCTGAACGCATGAAATCCTATTATAAGCGGCTTCTTTTATGGATTGGAATAAAAGCCCTGATACAGGAGAATGCATGGAAAGAGTTCGGTGTGTTCAAAAGCGAATGATTGAAGTCCGCTTTCGAACACACCACTGCCTTATAGACTCCAATTCCGGCAAAAGGTGGCACGTCCAGGCTATTTTTTTTTCGAGGAATCAGGGATTAGGAATAATCAGGAATCAGAAACCAAAAACCATCATAGGAAGCGCTTTAACTTTTTTCGCACGACCTTGGGATCAATCGGCTTCTCGATGAACTCGTCCACACCAAGTTTCAGCGCAAGTTTAATTACTTCTTCTTCACGGTCTGACGAAATCATCACAATAGGTGTGGCCCTACCCTGCTGACGCCTGACGAGTTCAAGGATATCGTCACCATTCTTATAGGGCATATGAATATCAGTGATGATCAGATCGAAATCATTCGCCTCCTCTAATTGGGCAATAGCTTTTCGGCCATCGGGCACGAGAACGGTTTCAATGCCCTCTCCCTCTACTGCAAGCTGGATCGCCTTCCGCTCCACCTCGTTGTCTTCACAAATCAATACCTTCTTTCTCGGGGTCATAACAAGTCAACATTAAGCATTGCGTCCGGGCAAGTTAAGAAAAACGCCAGGGTCTGAAAACTTAACTATCTATTATATTAACCGCTAGCCGGCCCATCCTTCGCGATCCAGACTACGATACTGAATCGCTTCAGCGAGGTGTTCCGTTCTGATATCCGGAGAGCCTGCGAGATCGGCGACGGTGCGCGAAACCTTTAAAATCCTGTCATAGGCGCGCGCCGACAAGCCNAGTCGCTCCATTGCATTTCTCAGGAGAGATTTACCTGCATCATTGATAGCACAAACCTCCTTCACCATGTTCGACGGCATCATGGCGTTGCAGTAAATGGTTTCATTATCGCGGAATCGTTCGGCCTGTACCTCGCGAGCACGTACGACGCGCTCGCGGATTTCAGCGCTTGATTCGTTCTTACGGTTTGCGGTCATCTCATCAAAACTAACGGGCACCACTTCGACATGAATATCAATCCGGTCAAGCAACGGACCACTGATCTTGCTAAGGTATCGCTGAACGATAGCAGAGCCGCAAACGCATTTCTTTTCGGGATGATTATAGTACCCGCACGGGCAAGGGTTCATGCTCGCCACGAGCATGAAGTTTGCGGGATACTCGATCGAAATTTTTGCACGCGAAATAGTCACCTTCCGCTCCTCCATCGGCTGACGCATCACCTCAAGGACACTGCGCTTGAACTCGGGCAGCTCGTCCAGAAATAACACGCCGTTATTAGCCATCGATATTTCTCCGGGTTGCGGGTTTCCCCCACCACCTACGAGTGCAACATCTGATATCGTATGATGTGGGCTTCGGAACGGACGTGTGGTCATGAGCGTCGCATCCTTGCCGATCTTGCCCGCGACAGAATGAATCTTGGTGGTCTCGAGGGCTTCATTTAATGTGAGAGGCGGGAGTATAGTCGGCAGGCGTTTCGCAAGCATTGTTTTACCTGCACCCGGTGGTCCGATCATAATCACATTGTGACCTCCCGCAGCAGCGATCTCCATCGCGCGTTTGATATTCTCCTGACCTTGCACGTCTTTGAAGTCTGTATCATAGTGATTCATTTTAGTGGCAAACACTTCGCGGACGTTAACCGATACCGGGTCAATGGGTTGTCGACCTTCGAGAAATGCGACAGCTTCCTTGAGGGAATGCACGGGATACACTTCAAGGCCTTCGACAATAGCAGCTTCGCGTGCGTTGTCGGCCGGGAGAATGAAGCCCTTGTAATTTTCACGCCTCGCCTGAATCGCGATGGGCAATACCCCTTTTATCGGGCGCAGTGTGCCGTCGAGGGTAAGCTCCCCCATAATGATGTAGTCTTCCAACGACTCTGTCCAGATTTGTGCGGAGGCGCGGAGTACATTAAGGGCGATGGGCAGGTCATAAGCCGAACCTTCTTTTCGGATATCGGCGGGCGCGAGGTTGACCACGGTTTTTTTCCGTGGCATAAAGAATCCGGCACTTTTTAAGGCTGACTCAACGCGATGCTGACTTTCCTTGATCGCGTTGTCGGGGAGACCACTCATGAAGAATCGGAGTCCCTGATCGACGCTTACTTCGACCATAATAATTCGGGCATCAACGCCGTGTACGGCTCCGCCAAAGGTCTTCGAGACCATAACTCACAACGGTTTAAATTAAATGAAACTACAACGGTGTTTTAAAGGTAAAAGAAAAAAACGAGAACGCAACCGGCAACAGGGTTACCGGATTAGCACTTCGTTTTTCCCTTTTTAAAAGAGCTGCGTTCGCAGTTCTCTTATTTGAGAATAAGTACCAGCAGCAATGCTGCAGGCAGGAGGCCTACGCCTGCGAATGCAAGTCGCTTCTGAGCTGCCGTACCTTTCATCGACCTGTATAGGACGAGGGGAAGGATACTGAACAGAACCGCGAAAAACATAAGGTTGAATACTTCCCTTACGCTTGATTGGAACATGAAACTGTTTTGATGCTCGTCGGCGAAAAACAGTAGAATCGCCAGAAATACACTCGCTGCAACGAGGACGATTTGATGACTTCTTTTCATCGTGTTAGGCTAAAAAATGTCCTTAAATAAATAAACTATAAAATACTCACAACCGATCAGGGCTTACTATTCCTGCACGGGAGGAACAGGTTTCTTGGCAGCTTCCTGCAGGTCAAAAAGTTTAGCTTTTAAGTTCGTCATATCAGCCTCCAGACGGGTCACTTCACGCGAGTGATCTTTTTCACTTCTCAACAACCAGACTACATCCACTACCAGCAGCACCAGGCCAATGAACGATCCATATTTCAACATCCAGATCTTCTTCTGCATCGAGAATAAAAACTCCAGATTGTTGCTTTGGCTGTCTACATACAGGCTAAAAAAGAAGATAAATAGATGGAACAGGGCGAAAAAACCGTAGAATATCAATCTGTTTTTCTTCATGCCTTTGGAGACAAATAATCGTTAAAAGTAATCCAAATTAATTAAAAATGAGCCGACGTGTAATACAAAAGCGTTTTTTAAAATATTTTGCTCGTCGCTTTACGCCCTTTGGATCTCACTAAGCTTGCGGTAAAGACCTCCCTGACCCAGCAGCGTTCCGTGTGAACCACGCTCGACAATTTCGCCTTGCTGAACCACAACGATTTCATCGGCATGCTGGATTGTACTCAGGCGGTGAGCAATAACAATGGATGTACGGTTCTTCATGAGGTTGTTCAGCGCATCCTGTACGAGTTTCTCCGACTCCGAGTCCAGCGCTGAAGTTGCCTCGTCGAGAATCAGGATCGGCGGGTTTTTCAGCACTGCGCGGGCAATACTGATTCGCTGCCGCTGACCACCCGACAACTTTGAGCCGCGCTCGCCAATGACAGTCTGATATCCATTATCGGTTTGCACGATGAAGTCGTGGGCGTTCGCAACCCGGGCGGCGCTGATGACTGCCTGCTCGTCGACGTTCTCCATTCCAAATGCAATGTTGTTAAAGATGGTGTCGTTAAACAGAATCGACTCTTGTGTAACCACGCCCATCTGGTGGCGCAACGATTCCAGCTCATAGTCCGTCAGCGGGATTCCGTCGAGCAGCACCTCACCTTGTGTCGGATCGTAGAACCGCGGGATAAGATCCGCCAGTGTCGACTTGCCTCCACCGGAGGGGCCAACCAGCGCAATGGTCTGGCCTTTGTTCACTACAAGGTTTATGTTCTTCAACACAGGTTCTTTGTCATAGGCAAAGCTGACGTTACGGAACTCAATCTTGCTGTTGAAACTTTTCAGCACAATCGCATTGGGCTTGCTTTTAATCGTCGGCTCCAGGTCGGTGATATCAAAAATACGCTGCGCAGCAATGGTACCTTTCTGCAGCGACGTGATCCCATTCGTGAAGTTTTTCGCGGGTTGAATCATCGACGCGTAAAACGTAAGGAACATCAGAAAGGCAGACGGCTCCAGACTATCACCGCCACTCATGACGAGCCGGCCCCCGAAATAAATTACAAATGCCACGACCAGGATTCCGAGAAACTCCGACAACGGAGAAGCCAGCTCATTCTTCCTGCTGATGGAGAGGTTTACTTTCTTGTGATAGGTAGTCTCATCTTCCATCTTACGTGTAATAAATCCCACTGCATTGAAAGCATTTACGACACGCATGCCACTGAATGTTTCGTCGAGGATGTTTACAATGCGGCCCATAGTCTCCTGACTCAGCCTGGCCTTCTTCTTAAGACGACTGATGATGGATGAAATAATTCCGCCGGCCACAGGCAGGACGATCATAGTGAAAAGTGTCAGCTTCGCGGAAATGGCAAACAAAGCGATGACGTACACAATGAGTGTGATCGGCTCCCGGAAAGCCTTCAGACCATTAATTACAGTACCTTCAACTTCCGACATGTCGTTGGTAAATCGCGACATGAGATCACCCTTTCGCTGATCGTTGAAAAATCCTATCTGCATTTGCGTGACCTTTCGAAAAATCAGCATCCGCATATTCTTGACGACATCGACCTTGATCTTCGAAGCCGTCATACGTTCCATGTATCGAAACGCGTTCGACACCAAAACGAAGAGCACAATAAAAACACATATAAAGGCCAGAGCATCCATCTTTCCATGCTCCTGAACAATCTTCATGAAGTAGTAGTCGAACAATTCCTTCGGATACTCAGGCGTAAGTGTTGGTTCGGGTTTCTCCACTACAGTAACCTCCACGCGGTCGAAAAGGATGTTGAGCATGTGAAACGTAAGCCCGAGGTATCCGGCACTGAAGATTACGCTGATCAGCGCAAAAATCATGAACTTCAAAAAACGCCCTTTGATGTTATGGGCAAACGATAGTATTCGAAAGTAAATCTTCATTGATCAGAATTCATACAGACGCTGAGCTATGTTCCAGCGCAACGCCATTGACAAAACGTTTGTATTGTTTTTATATGCAGCAAGATCGCTTTCGCTGCGGCGAATTACGATGTTACCATCGATAAACACATTGTGTTTCAGATGCCACGATGCTGTAAACGAACCAAACACAATATCGTTGGCTGCGCCCTGGCCTATCTTATTACCATAGTTCTGCTGCAGCGATCGGTTGCTTTTGAGGATATCGCCGCCCCAGTTCTCATTTACAGGGTCGCGTCCGGTTTTTACCAGTATCAGTTTACCCGTAACGTTCAACCGCGGAACCGGTTGATATCTCAAAATCCCCACGGCTTCATGAAAGTTTGCTCCTATGGGATGGCCTATTGGCTGGCGGTAGTTGCTGTAGTTCCCAAAGGTGGATCCATGGGAATATGTATACGGTCTCACAATATTCAGTTCCCCCTGGAGGTCGAGGTTGGGTACTCCAAACGCATCGACCCACTTTCCACCAACCTGAACAGCGAACTTGTTTGCCCACCACCCATTGCCTGAGCGGATTTCATCAACTACGAATTCATCGAGAACAAACTGCCCATAGAGTGACAGCTTCCTGACGGGGATATATCTAAAGTCGGCACCCAGCATGACGTTGTCGCTGCTACCGTTCTGTTGTTCCACCGCGCGATAGAAGATGATGGGGTTCAGGTAATCCAGGCGGAAGTAGTCCGTTCCGTTTGGATCATCTGGGCTGAAGATGACGGTTTCAAAAACGCCCAATGTAAGTTTCTTTCCAATGTTGACGCTCAGGTGGTGAAGCGCATTGTACTTAAGAGGATAACCATTATCCATCGCCGTGAGGCCGCTGACATTCCCGGTAACATCGGCAATCATCTGGTTTACCAGGAAGAGGTAGTTCAGCTTCCAGACCTTGAGGTTTGCCTTAATAAACCAGGTTGGCGGCGCAAAGTCTGAAAACACCAAAGACCGGTAGCCGTGGCCTATGAAGTTGCGATCATGGCCGAACTGCACGTTGATATGTCGTGTGGCTTCAACGGTGAGGTAGCCGCGCGCGTGCAGAAAGTCGACACCGGGGCCACGCTTGTAACCTTTCCAGAATCCTTCATGCGGAACCGCCAGATGACGGCGGAGGAACAACTCGTCGGCATAAGAAGGCATGATCATCTGGTTATCCGCCAGATACGTATAAAAGCCTACCTTTCGATCAATCATCCCCCGGATTTCGACACCCCGTGTATTAATGAAGAGCATGTCGTCGTTTCTGCGGGAATCCTTCCCCGCAGCCAGATGCAGTACCGGGTTGACATGCAGATCAAACCAGTCCTCCTCGACGTGGAACAGATCGGCTTGTTTCCTGTAAAAATGCTTTAAAACGGGCTTTTTGCTGTCGGCGGTGGCTGCGCCTGACCACTCCCAGCTGTCGTTTTGAAGGAATTCGCGGTTAAATTGATCTGCACGCGACGTGAACATCAGGTCGGGCATCGAATCGAGGAAGGCCACGATTTGTGACCGTTTGTAGGGTTTTATGCCGCTGAACAGTGCCGGGCTAATCCGTCCGTATTTAACTTCATAGCGATCCACCCAGTGGTAGTAGTCTTCATTCAGCGGTACCATGGTACTCTGACCTACCGCGACAACCGGTAGCAGCAGGGCAAAGAGGAGGGCGAATTTCGAATTCATATAGGGTCAGAACGTGAAAAATATCCGGACTATATCAAAGCGACGGGGCAAAAAACCAGGGGAGGATTTTATTCTGATACTCAATATTTTACGTTTAAACCAAGCTCAAAAAATGATCAGAATCTAAAAAAGGCAAGCCGCCGTTTTTTACCTTGGACATCGTAATTCAGGGTTCAAAGATAGAGGTTTGATCTCCTGTGCGCAAAAGATTTAAATAAGGTATTGTAAATAAAAGCGATGTCCCTATCTTTGCAGTCCTTTTAGGGAAAATCAGACTTATAGATATGAAAAAAGGCATTCATCCAGAGTATAGAGACGTTGTTTTTTGGGATACATCAAGCGACACCAAGTTTTTGAGTCGTTCGACTTACTCTACTAAAGAAACGATCAAATGGGAAGACGGGAACGAATACCCGGTAATCAAAGTTGAAGTTAGCTCGGCTTCACACCCTTTCTATACAGGTAAGAAAATGTTTCTTGATACCGCAGGACGGGTTGAGAAATTTAAGAATAAGTATCAGAAGAAATCCTAATAACCTTCTTCTGTGGAGAGAAAGAGCCCTGACTTGTCGGGGCTTTTTTCTTTTTAAGATTTTCCAACAAAGTTTCGTCCTGTGTACGCGCACAGCTTGAGGCCACCGTTGACGAACCGCGTCATCTTCTATTTTTGCCAAAATTAACCCTTGCAGGCAGCAAACCTGACCGAACCATGAATGTAAT
>Ga0065721_10052862_pt1 | contig 10978 bp, 7 predicted proteins | sample Mesricmetagenome_FD_59108 | JGI IMG/M metagenome (GOLD analysis project Ga0065721, IMG submission 59108) | Mesophilic microbial community from rice straw/compost enrichment Sample: eDNA_1 v2 (version 2) | ecosystem: Engineered > Solid waste > Grass > Composting > Bioreactor | place: USA: Davis...
GATTCACGGCTTCCTGTTCGCTCGCGCCCGAGAGTAAACCGTAAAAGAATCCCGCCGCGTATCCGTCGCCACCGCCCACGCGATCCACGACGTCCAATTCACACGTCGGCGATTGGTAAGTCTTTCCGCTCACCCACGCGACCGCCGCCCACGAATGGCGATTGGTCGAATGAACTTCGCGCAACGTCGTAGCGACGGCTTTGACGTTCGGGAACTTCTTCACGGCTTTTTCAATCACGGCGTAAAAAGCGGAAGGATCAAGTTTTGATTTCGCTTCCACGTCCTGGCCTTCGATGCCGAGACCTTTTTGCAAATCTTCTTCGTTGCCGACCAACACATCCACGTGTTCGACAATCCGCGCGAGCACATCCACCGCTTTCGCCTGCCCGCCCCAGATGTCCCACAGCTTCTGGCGATAATTCAGGTCGAACGACGTCACTGCGCCAGCCGCTTTCGCCGCTTTCATCGCCTCGATGATCAACTCACCGGTGGTTTCTGAAAGCGCGGCAAAAATTCCTCCCGAGTGAAACCAGCGCACGCCGGCGTCGAAAATTTCTTTCCAGTTGAAGTCACCCGGCTTGAGCTGCGCGGCGGCTTCGTTGCTGCGATTGTAAAATACCACCGGCGCGCGCACGCCTTGACCGCGATCCGAATAAACCGCCGCCATGTTCGGTCCGCGCACACCGTCGTGTTTGAATTTCTTGTAAAAGGGCTTTACCCCCATCGCGCGGACGCGCTCCGCAATCAAATCGCCAATCGGATAATCCACCATCGCCGTCGCGACGCCGGTGTTGAGCCGGAAACAATCGGCGAGATTGGCGGCGACGTTGAATTCACCGCCGCTGACGTGAATGTCGCAATGCGTTGCTTTACGAAACGGGATAATGCCCGGGTCCAGTCGATGCACCAGTGCGCCGAGCGACAAAAAGTCCAGCGCGCCGGTCTGAGGAATGTTCAATGCAGAGGTCATGTTCAATAGGATGAGTCAGTTAAGAAAAACCGGCGAACCAGATCCAGTCCGACGGTTTGGAAAAACGCAATCAGTTCTGCTCAATCTTGGCAGGTTCAAGTTTTGGTACGAGCAGATGAATGACCAGCAAGGCAAACAAATAAGCGCCGCCAGCCATGATAAAAATCGGCACGTAACTCTTTGTCGCCTGCAAAATCGCGCCCACGAGCATGGCGATAAACATACCACCAACCGCACCGGCTGTTCCCCCGATGCCGACGACCGAGCCGACAGCTTTGCGCGGGAACATGTCAGAGGTGAGCGTGAACAAATTCGCCGACCACCCTTGGTGCGCCGAAGCAGCAATGCTGATCAGAATCACCGAAACCCAGAGATTGGAAACTTTCGCCGCCAGAACAATCGGCACCACAGCGAGCGCACAGATTAACATCGCAAACTTACGTGCCTTGTTTGCACTCCAACCTTTCTTGATCCAGTGCGATGATAACCAACCGCCTCCGATGCTGCCGACATCCGCAATGAGATAAATTGCCAGCAGCGGCGGCCCCATCTTTGCCACCGTCACCTCGACTCCGTGAGTCTTATTCAGAAAATCAGGCAACCAGAACAGATACAGCCACCAGATCGGATCGGTGAGAAATTTACCGAGCGCAAAAGCCCACGTCTGCCGATGCGTCAACAGCTTGAGCCACGAAACTCGCGCTGGCGGGTCCATCGGATCACTTCGAATATAAGTCAATTCCGCCGGGCGCAGCCGCGGATGTTCTTCCGGCGTCCGATAGACCACCAACCACCACGCAACCCAGATAAAGCCTACCAGGCCAGTGCCAATAAACGCCCATTGCCAGCCCCAATGCCCCAGAATCCACGGCACGACCAACGGCGCGACCAACGCGCCAACGTTGGTACCCGAATTAAAAATTCCCGTTGCCAACGCGCGCTCTTTCTTCGGAAACCATTCGGCAACGGTTTTGATCGAAGCGGGAAACGCTCCCGCTTCACCGATTCCAAGTGCAAACCGCGCCAAGGCCAGTCCGGCCGCACCGCCTACCAATGTCACCAGCGCGAATCCTGCATCCTTGTCGAGATTCAGGACCGGAATTGAAAAATCTTTCACGTAATGCGCGAGACCATGCCCCATCGCAGCCAGACTCCAGACGCTGACAGAAATGGCAAAACCGTAACGGACCCCCACTTTGTCCATAAACCGACCGGCAAATAAAAATCCGATCGCATACGCCATCTGAAAACAGAAAACAATCGATGAATAAATCCGCTCATCCGACCAACCGAATTCCGCCACCAAAGTTGGTTTCAGAATTCCGATGACCTGTCGATCGACGTAATTGATGATCGCCGCAAACAATAGCAGCGCGCAGATCATCCACCGATAATTTCCAATACGTTGTTTTAGGCCTCCACTTACAGACTCGTCTTGTGACATATAAAAAATCTTAGACCGAACGCGGACTTGTCCCGCAATCGACGCAATGGGTCAACGTTTAATTCATCAGGAAGATCGGCTTGATGTGCCGCTCGAATAAGTTGTGCGTGACATTACGCGCCACGACGCTCTGATTGGCGCGCACGAGATCCAGATAACGCGCCCCCTTCTTGGCGGCGATTTTGAATCCCACATGCAGCAACTGACGCAGATGCGGATTAAACTCCTTGCAACTCTGATCGTGACGCAGCGCGTTGACGTATTGCTCGGACGTCCAGTTCGAAACCGCTGTCGCACTCGGCAATTTCGCACGATCAATATCAATCACCGTCGCGTATGGAGCGCACAATTCGTCAATGTGCTCCAATGCCGCCGCATAAATCTCCTTCGCCAAAATCAATCCCTCGCCTCCGGCTTCCGCCAGCCCGATAACCTCTTCCAGCCAGGTCGTGCCCGCGGTCTTGAGATGCAATCCGGCGTCGTGCTTTTTCACAGCGCGCCGAATCGCGGGATAAATCGAAAACTTATCGCTGCCGGAATGAACACTCAGTTTCAGATTTGCCGGCAGGCCGTATTTCTGAATCGCGAACTTGATAACGCACAGGTCGTCGTTGAATTCCTTTTCGAATTGCGCCACGTCGCCGACGTAATCCACGCCTTTATTGAAGCGACCGGTGAATTTCGGCGCGATGGTCTGGACAGGAATTTCTTCGTCAGCGATCGCCGCCAGAATGATAAGCAGTTCAATCGGCGTTTGTGGCGAATCGGTTTCATCCATCGAAATCTCCGCAATGAACCTGCCTTTCCCTTTGTTGCGTTCGATGTGACGGAAAATCGCGCCCGCTTCCTGCACCGCGAATAAAAACTTGTTCGCTACGCGTTCAACCTCCGTGCGCGTCGTCGTTGCTCCGCCCGCCACACCGGGAATCTCCACGCTCCCGATTAATTCCGGATGTTTATCTACGAACGCCTTTACATCCTCGGCTGAAGCCGGTTTACCAATCGAATCTGCAACATCAATGGTGAAGAAATCCGATGCACTAAGAAAACGATCCACCGTTTCCAGGCGGATGTGGTCCGCATCCACGTGCCATTCGGAATTCCAATTTAAATTTTTTATCGCAGCTTCAGCCGCCGCGCGAACGGAAGACGGTTCGGAACCGATAATCATGTGTTCGCGATTGGACTTGTTCCAAACCGGCACGACTGGTGCGCCTTGTTCTGCGGCCATAAGGCACGCGCGGAGTTGGGCTTCCGCCTGTTGCCCAAATCGATCGCCCATGCCCAACGAATACCTCCCGATGTTCAGATTTTCGCTCATTGAGTTCCCGATGCTAGATTAACGTCCACCCAAAACACCGTTCTTTTCGTCGTCACAATTCTGCACAAAGTTTTGAAAATTCGGCATCAATGGAACTGCGAAAGGAACGTGCAAAATAATCATCTCAATCTGCAAAAAGTCCAGATTCAACCATACCGGCGAGAGATTAGACTGAGATTGACTGCTTCCCTGTTCCTGTCGCAGACGTAGCGAACAAAGTTGGCTTTGCGCATCAACGGCTGATACAAGGAGGGGGACACGAGCAGACTCGAATATGAAATTTATCCACGACGATTTTCTTCTGCAAACCGCCACGGCGCGCCGCCTTTATCATCAATTCGCCGAAGCCGAACCGATTCTTGATTATCACAATCACCTTCCGCCGCGCGACATCGCCGAGAACCGTCAGTTCCGCAATTTGTTCGAAATCTGGCTTGAGGGCGATCACTACAAATGGCGCGCGATGCGTTCCAATGGCGTCGCGGAACGTTTCTGCACCGGCGATGCCGAGCCCTTCGCTAAATTTCAAGCGTGGGCCGCAACGGTGCCGCACACATTGCGCAATCCGCTCTATCACTGGACGCATCTCGAATTGAAACGCTATTTCAACATTGATGAGTTGCTCGATGAATCCACCGCCGCGCGCGTTTGGAATCAGGCGAATGAACTGCTCGCGACACCGGAATTTTCCACCCAGGGCATTCTGAAAAAATTCCGCGTCACCGCGCTCTGCACCACCGACGACCCCACGGACGACCTGCGTTATCACGAAGCATTAGCAACCGGAAGTAGCGCGACAAAAGTCTATCCGGCTTTTCGGCCGGACAAAGCGACGACGGTTCATCAACCCGAAGGTTTCAACGCCTGGGTGGATAAACTCGAAATCGTCAGCAACGTGGAAATTAACACGCTGGAACAGTTTCTCGATGCCCTGCGAGCGCGCCATCAATTCTTCCACGATCACGGCTGTCGCTTGTCTGATCACGGCATGAATCAATGTTCCGCGCAATTCTGCTCGGATAAAGTTGCAGCCGGCGTTTTTGATAAAGCGCGAAAAGGTCAGGCGGCTTCGCCCGAAGAACACGCGCAGTTCACCGCTTACCTCATGGTCTTTTTCGGTCAACTCGACGCCGCGAAGGGTTGGGTCAAACAATTGCATCTCGGCGCGCTGCGCAATAACAACACGCGCCTGCTCAACCAACTCGGCCCGGACACCGGCTTTGATTCCATCGGCGATTTTTCGCAGGCCGAAGCTCTGTCCGCTTATCTGAATCGTCTCGACCAGGAAAACGCGCTTCCGCGAACCATCATTTACAACCTGAACCCGGCGGACAATTACGTCTTCGCCACCATGCTTGGTAATTTTCAGGACGGCACCATCCCGGGCAAAATGCAACTCGGCTCCGGCTGGTGGTTTCTCGATCAGAAAGAAGGTATGGAATGGCAGATTAACGCGCTGTCGAATCTCGGCCTGCTTTCACGCTTCGTCGGCATGGTCACCGACTCGCGTTCGTTCATGAGCTTCTGTCGCCATGAATATTTCCGGCGCGTGCTTTGCAATCTGATTGGGCGCGACGTTGAGAACGGCGAATTACCGAACGACGATGGTCTGCTCGGCACGATGATCAGCAACATCTGCTATTCCAACGCGCGGCAATATTTGAATCTCCCCGACCTCCAAACCGCGAAAAAAACCGATCAGAAAACTGCCACAAAATAAGGGCTGCCTTTAAAGCGATATCGCCCTGCGCACCAGCGCAGGGCGGATACTTAATGCACAAAGCCTAAGCGAAACTGCTTCGGCGACATTCCGGTAGCCTGTTTGAACGCCACGCAAAAGCTGTTCGCGCTTTGATAACCGCACATGCTGGCGACGACTTCCACCTTGTGATCCGTCTCAGTCAGCAAACGTTTGGCGCGCTCGATGCGAATTCGCTGCAATTCCTGCCCCGGCGTCCGCCCCACCGCATCCAAAAACGCCTTGTGCAATCCGCGTCGCGACATCGCCGCCACGCCAACGAGGTCTTTCACACTGATCGGCTCATGCGCATGTTCCCAGATGAACCGCAAACTGTTCGCCACGCCTTTATGATTCACCGCCAGCAAATCGCTGCTCTTACGCGTCACAATGCCGGAAGCCGGAATGCGAATCGGCTCCTTCGGCGGCTTGCGACCGTGCATCAGTCCATCCAGCAATTCCGCTCCCCGATAACCGAGCGTTTCAAGATTAGTGTCCACACTCGATAGCGGCGTTTGAAGCGAATCCGGCGCGAGGAGATAATTCTCTGCACCAACAATTGCCACTTGTTCCGGCACCGCTAACCTGGCTTCGGCACACGAATCCAACACATCAAGCGCCTGTTCGTCGTTCGCCGCAAAAACCGCGAGCGGTTTGGGAAGTTTCTTCAATTGCTCCCTCAGCCATTGCCGCTTGCGATGCCATTGCTCGCGACCCACGCGATATTCCGGAGCGCGATACCATGGCAACCACGTGCATTCATGTCCGGCGCGTTTCAGCGCGTCCACAAATCCTTGCCCGCGCTCCACATACGACCAGTTATCAGCGTCGCTGTAATAGGCAAAATTGGTGAAACCGCGGGAAAGAAAATGTTCTGCGACCAGTCCCGCCGCGTGAAAATGATCTTCCAACACGCGTGGGAATTTCAGATGTGGGCGGCGAAAACTGAAATCCACCGTCGGCTTGTTGGCGTGTTTGACAAACTCCGCCAGATCGTCGCCTTCGCCGAGCCAGGCGAGAATCCCGTGACCGTCCCAGCCCCACGGAATGACCTTCTCGCGCGCCAGGTTGGCCGAGAGATGCCAGCCGTGTTCCTGCGCATATTTTTCAATTCCGCGATGCAGCCGGTAATCATACCAGCCTAAGGCGATAAGAACGCGTTTCTGTTTCGTGGCCATTGCTCTTGCACTGTTTTAGGAACTCCGCGCCATTTACGCGAGTTTAATCAACCGTCTTTTGTAGGGTTTTGACCGCCTTTTTGGAATTGCGTCTCAGGGTGCATATTTTTCACTTGCAATTGCAACCTCTGCAATTGTCGCGCCGCGACAACCAGTGGTAGTTTTACGACAAGCCCAATTGCTAATCATGACGCAAAACAATTCGAATTGTCTTGTACCTATCCTCCGACGTCGTGTTTCGCGATATGTAAGAAGCAGTCGGAACGGATTTACACTGATCGAGTTGCTGGTGGTCATCGCCATCATCGCCATTTTAGCCGCAATGCTTTTGCCTGCTCTCGGCAAAGCCAAGGAGCGGGCATTACGGGTTAATTGTGTCAGCAACCTCAAACAGGTCGGGATTGGCATTATGATTTATGTCGGGGACAGTGACGACCGATTTCCGACGATCCGCTTCCGCGATGCTAATCCTACGCAATATACTTATGAAGCGGCTCGATTAGATAACACTCCTCATTTAATCCACAATCTGGGCCTGTTGTGGCAAACAAAAGTCATCGCAAATCCACAATTGTTCTATTGTCCCAGCGCGAGGAAAACCGGGGCTTCCGCTTCTTGGACTTATGAGCATTTCACTCAAACTGGCGAGTGGCCTTATGGTGGCGCTGGAGACACTACGGTCCGAACCGGTTTCCATTATTTTCCGCAATCCAAGAAGCAGCAAAGTGTCGGAATCGGAGTGACGCTGCCTGAGGTATTACCTCCGGGTAACAATTCTTACCTGCCGCCCATGAAGTCCAGCAATGTGGATGTGGCAAAAAGCATGACAACAGATTTGATTCACAATTTGAGCAGCCCCCAAGCAGCACCGCACCGGGATAATAATGTCGCAGGAATCAATGCAATGTTCGGCGACGGCCATGTCACGTGGCAAGGTGCCCGCCAAAACCCGGAACCTTTTAGCCTCGCCGGATTCCCTGGACCGGGAAATCTGGCTGCGGATAACGGTATCGTTTTCCGCAAAGTTATGAACCTCTGGAAACCCTGATCCAGTTCCCCCTAAACACTCAGCAAACCAACATTACCAACCACTATGAGAAGCACTCCGTATCGAAAGTTACTCGGGATGGTCGGATTAGTCCTGACCGGCGGATTAATGAGCGCGTCAGCCCAACTCGCGCTCCCGATTCACGAACCATTTCCATTGAGCTACACCAACAACGAAAGTGGAGCCTCGATGGAGACGACTTATTTTCCTCAGGGTGGCCCCGACTATCCGTCCGTCCGCCTCGGCACTGGCAACTCGCTTAACAACTGGTCCGTGGGCGGCGGCCAGGGCAATGGCAGCCCCTTGATTCTTGGACCTGCTGGTCTTTCGTATCCAGGCCTGGGCGATCCCGCCGCTCCGGCTTCGGCTGGTGTGTATTTCCGGACCAATAATACGACTGGTGGACGCAGCCGCGGTATGGTTTTTCAAGCGCAGACATCGGGTAGCGTTTACGCTTCATTCCTGTTGAATGTAGAAACGCCGCCCGAACTGGATCGCCGCTTGATCGTTATTTTAACCGACGGCGGTACTCCTCAACCGACCGGCGGCCCCTTGGGCGTGTGGATTGAAACCGACGGTCGCATTTCTGTCAGTAAAAGCGTCAATTCGCCCAACACCCCGGCCGTCCAACCGGCGCCAGTGGCAACATCCGCCGATCCACTGTCCGCTGGCACCCATCTGATTGTAGTCCGCTACAAATTCGATGAGGCTGGCGATGACGAAGTAGCCCTGTGGATTGATCCGGCCCAAAACGAACTGGGAGTCAGTGAAGATAATGTTCCGACTCCGCCGTTGTCGGGAACCACTGGTGCAGACACCGCCAGCATCGCGGCATTCTATGAATTCCATCCCTCAACTGAAATTCCGGCCAGCTTCATCCTGGACGAAATCCGCGTTGGTTTGAGCTGGGCGGATGTCACTCCGGCAGGTGCAGTCTGCAATAATGCCTTTATCTCGACCGAACCAACCGATGATACAGTGGTTGAAGGTCTGGCGGCATCGTTTACCACAGTAGCGGGAGGCACAACCCCAATCTACCAATGGCAGGTGAGCACTGACGGCGGCACGGTTTGGAACAACGTTACCGGTGGAGTTGGCGCCAACGGTCCAACGTATCTTACTCCCCCCACTTCGCTCGCGAACAATGGCGACATGTATCGCTGCATCGCCACGGTAGCATGTGACAATTCGTTCGCCACATCGGCGGTTGTTACGGTTACGGTGACTCCGGCTATTGCGTCAACAAGCGGGGTTTACCTGGATGACAATTTTACGGATGGCACTTACAACGTCCCGCCATTTGCCGTGGATAATTCTATCTGGGTTCAGAGCACCTCCGGAACTCTGGATGCCTCCTCAGGAACTCATTTGCTCGCTACTTCCCCATCCGGTTCAGTCACTTGGTTGTGTTACTTCACTGATTACGTCGAAGGTACTCCGCCAATTCACCTGAGCGTCGGCAAACAGTTGAAGGTCACGGTTGATTTCAAAGGGAACAACATAGTCGCCAGCGCCGGTAATTTCCGGATGGGCTTGTTTGATTTCGCAGACGGCGGCACACGCCCGTTGCTTGACGGCTCGGGCGTTGCCAATAGCGGCGTAAATGTCCGCGGCTATATGACCGCCCTCAACTACGGCACGACATTCTCAGCAAACCCGTTCTCGCTCTATGTTCGAAATAATCTCGTTGCCGATTTAATGGGCACAACGGGTAATTATATCGGCCTCGGTGGTGGCCCGACCGGTTACAGCGGTGACACGGCGTTCCAGGAAGGAGTCGTCTATCGCGCTGAATTCTCCGTGACCCGAACGGCAGTGGACAGCGTTACTTATGCAACCACCGTCACTGGCGGCGGGACAAACTGGACTCACAGCCGCATGGATAATACCTACGCTTATCCTCGGTTTGACACGTTGGCAATCCGCTCCGCAGGCGCTGATCTCGCTGCGGGCAGTTTTGAAATCTCCCGTGTTTTAGTGGAAGTTGTGGATGTCGATGTCGCTCCGACACCGATTCCTCTGAACATCACCAGATCGGGCAATGACATTACCCTGACGTGGTCGGATTCTTCCTTCACCCTTCAGGCAGCACCGAGCATCTCCGGAACATTCACCAATGTGCCCGGCGCAACGAGCCCGCACACAATTCCAGCCACCGAGGCAGGTCAATATTTCCGCCTTATCTGGCCGTAATCAAAAATCCACTTCCACAACAGCCGGGAAGCAATTCCCGGCTGTTTCTGTTTTCCAGCAACCGCTTCAGATTATCCATTGAATCTAGCGACTGAATTCACACTTTAGAGTTGAAACCGTTGAAGGTTCAGCGGAACAATCCCGCCCGTTATGCCCGGCGGGAAACTCATCGTTATTACCGGAGCCACGCGCGGATTAGGCCGCGCGATGGTCAACGAATTTATTAAACTCGGCCATACCGTGCTCGGGTGCGGTCGCTCCGGAAAGGAAATTGATCGCCTGCGCAAAGCGCATGGCGCACCGAATGATTTTTATCCCGTGGACGTCGCTTCGGATACCGCCGTCAAATCCTGGGCCAGTCTCGTGCTGACGACCCATGGCGTGCCGGACCTCATCATCAACAACGCCGGTGTCATCAACGCCAACGCGCGGTTGTGGGAAATCGAAGCGCGCGAATTCGATGAAGTGATGAACACCAATCTGCGCGGCACAGCGAATGTGATTCGCCATTTCGTTCCGCCGATGGTGCAACGCAAAACGGGCGTCATTGTGAATTTCAGTTCTGGCTGGGGACGCTCCACCGACGCCGAAGTCGCACCCTACTGTGCGACCAAATGGGCGATTGAAGGTTTAACTCAGGCTTTCGCACAGGAGTTACCCAACGGCATGGCGGCAGTAGCGTTGAATCCCGGCATCATCAACACCGACATGCTGCGCAGTTGTTTCGGCGGTTCGGCATCCAGTTATCCGTCCCCGGAAAAATGGGCGGCGAACGCGGTCCCGTTTATTCTTGGCATCAAATCAGCCGATAACGGGCGGCCACTCACTATTCCCGGCTACGATAGTTAAGGCCCGTGCCGGACCACAGTAATTCGCGATGAACCGTCCTTCGGTTTGACATCGGTTATCGGGTCACCAAAACTCTCCGCATGAAACGCCCTGTTTTCATCGTTCTGGTTGCATTAGTTCTGGCGGGGAGTTCCGTCGCGAAGGAATACGAATTTCTGCCGTCGGATTTTACGGCGCTGGTCGAGCTTTTGCCGCCGCCGCCCGCACCGGATTCGCCAACTGGACGCGCGGACCTTT
>Ga0065721_10052871_pt1 | contig 10976 bp, 9 predicted proteins | sample Mesricmetagenome_FD_59108 | JGI IMG/M metagenome (GOLD analysis project Ga0065721, IMG submission 59108) | Mesophilic microbial community from rice straw/compost enrichment Sample: eDNA_1 v2 (version 2) | ecosystem: Engineered > Solid waste > Grass > Composting > Bioreactor | place: USA: Davis...
AACACGGGAGACTGGGACGGCCAGCCAGGTGATCTGCAGAAACTCCTCGGCCGCAAGCCGACAACGCCCCACGAGAGGTTACGCGCAAACTACGCCGCGCGCCAACCTCTCGCCGTCAGCTAATCCAGGCTGCAAACCTGTCTAACAGTCGCTAATGGCAGGAGAGGGCATGCACGTGGCCCTCTTCTTCCAAGGCAGGCCCCGTCCTCGTCCAACAAGAGCGGAGCGGGAGCACAGACTACACCTAAGTGCCCGCACTGGTGGCGAAACCAATATTTGACAATTTTGGCAAGTAGCGATCCGAAACGCCAACCCGAATGAGGAGGTTCAACGATGACGTCAACCATTATCGACCAGGTAGCCTTAGCCCTTTTCGCAAGCGATGGGATGAAAATTGCCACCCCTGGTACCACCATCCAGGAATCGTGGGAGCGGACACCTGGAAAGCATACACAGTACCGGGAAAGAGCGCTTGTCTTCCTCAAGGTCTTCGGTGAACAGATGTCAGGACTGGCCGTCGCTGAGATCGCTAAACTTGCGGGAAATGAACGTGAGTGAGGATCCGGCCTACTGCCCTCGTTGACAGATCCCTTTGAAGGGCCCACATCACGACTCCATTACAGTGCTCTAGCGGTCGCAGTTCGACCAAAAGCGAGGATTGCAATGTGCCGTCTCGAGAGCATGCTGAAAATCGTCAGTATCGCGCAATGCGGTCCGGATCGGACTACAAGGGCGGCCAACGCCGGTTCACCCGCTCGAAAACATCACCAGGCAAGTCGGCGGGGCGCGCATCTTCGTGAAGCGTGAAGATCTCAGCATACGAGTGCGCACAAGATCAACCACTGCGCAGGGTTTGCCCTACTGGCTCACAAGATGGGCAAGCGCAAACTGATCGCCGAAACAGGAGCTGGCCATGACGGTGTCGCGCTTGCAAGCGCGGCGGCTTATTTCGGTCTCGAATGCGAAGCTCACATGGGTGCGATTGATATCGAGAAGCAAGCTCGAATGTCGCGCGGATGCGTCTGCTGGGCGCGCGGGTGATCTCGGCAACGGCAGGGCAGTCATCCTTGAAGGAGGCAAGTGACTCCGCCTTCAACGCTTACGTTGAACAGCGGACATGCTCTTTATGCCATCGGCTCTGCTATCGGGCCCTGGGGGCACACTCCCCCATCAGCCCTCCGCCGTTGCCGGGTGAAGGCAGAAAGCTCAGACCTTTATGCCAAACAGCTTTTCCGCATTTCGAAACGCGATCTTCTCCTTCGCGTCACGGGGCAGATCCACAGCGCGGAACCAGTCGGTTCCCTGCTTCATGTCTGCAAATGGGTAATCGATCCCGAACATGACCCGATCGACGCTGATGTACCTCAACAGGAGATGAAGCAGTTCATCCTGGAAGAATGCGCTCGTCGTGTACCAGAAATTGTCACTGAAGTACTGCCCGAGAGGTTTATCGAGTGAACCCTCGGTGGATTCGCTCATATCCCCCACAATCCGCTCATAATAGAAGGGAAGCCCCTCTCCCATATGTCCGATGATCATCTGTAGCTTGGGAAACTTGTCGAAGGTTCCGCTGATGATTAGCCGTAGGCACTGTGTCAGAGCTTCCTGGTGCCATCCATACCCTGACCCGCTGAAAATGTAGTTCTGGAATTCCTGGTCGTAACCTTGCCGCGCTGTGCGATAATAAATATCGAACACTTTTTCAGGCGGGAAACCTGGATGTAGATAGATCGGCACATCAAGTGCCTCGGCACGTGCCAGCAGCGGCTCGTAGTCGGGATGATCGAGAAATTTCTCCCCGATAAACCCATTGGTCATCGCTCCGACGAAACCATCCTCCCGAACGGCGCGCTCCAGTTCGTCCGCTGACGCCTCCGGATCCTTAAGCGGCAAGGTTGCATAGGCCTGGTAGCGCCCCGGCCAGGTTACCATCGGACCGTTGGCAATCATCTTGTTGAGACGTTTGGCAAAGCCGATCCCCTGCTGACCGGCGACATTCTGCACTCCGGGCGTGTGCGCCGAGAGTATCTGAACATTGATCCCTGCCTCATCCATTGCTTTGAGGCGGTCAGGACCGAGTTCGGAAAGGCCAATCCCCTTGAGGTACTCGACGTGTTCATCGTTGATCGCGTTCAATGCGATGAGTTCATCGGTCGTATAAGTTTCTTCCGTGGCTATGAAGGGCAGGTCCTGGTCGCGCGAGGCGATGACCGAAGGCTCGGACGCAACAGTCCAGGAGGCGATTGCGGGCGTGGCCAATCCTACACCGGCACCGAGCGCGGCGGCGTTAGTTAAAAAGCTGCGACGTCCCATCGCCAGACTGGCCTGAGGTGTTTTGAGCCATTTCATGTCGTTTCTACTCCCATCTTTCGTATTGCTGCCTCACTCACCTTGAGCTAGCCCAAGCCGTCGCCTCCACTCGCGGAGACGGTGGCATGCTCTGAATCGCCCTGGATGACAAAAGGTCGGCCCCGTTTGAAGCCGATTTCCAGTCCGTCTGCAGCTCAAGCGCCCAGAGGCCGCTGCCTTGCAGCCCTGATCGTGACCAGGCCTTTCGCAGCTCGCTTCCTCAGATTAGCTAGGTTGCACTTAGACGAATTTTGTCATTGGGTTGTGTTTTCTAATATTAAGAGTTGTTTCTCCGCCCATTTGCAGTCGAGTTCGGCCCCCTGTATCGGTCTGACATGCAAGCCTATTGCAGCACCGAGGATCGGCCGAGCAACATGAGTTCACCACGTCCGCCGGGGGAGCTTTTCGGTCAGCCTGTCTCTGAGTTGAAGCGGGGAGTTCCCGCAGCGGAAAATGCTGGCTATCTCGGACGGAGGATGCTCAAGACCTTACCAGCCGGAGCGATCAGGTGCTTGCAAACCAGACCGCGATCTCCCGGCGGATCCGTCGCGACTTGCATTTCCCATGAGTCCATAGGAGCGTCAGAGATGGCGGGACCAATGTGTCTTATTCGGCTAGTGCTGCCTGGGAGCCTCGTCCTAAGGCCTTGCCGCCAGCCGGACGACATCGCTTAAAGAGGCGTCGCCACCGAGTCAGGGATTTGTGCAACGGTCGTTTTGGCAGGGAATATCGACGGCACGGCAACAATGTCTCCGGCGGGCAGTTCTATCTGCACGACGAGCCCATGCGGCACCTTGTCTGACAGTTCGATTCTGCCGCCATGTGTCCGTACGATGTCATCAACGATCGAAAGCCCGAGGCCAAACCCACCGCGATCGGACAAGGTGCGAGCCTGGTCTACCTTGAAGAAGGGCTCCAGCACGCGGCTTCGCAAACCGCCAGGAATGCCCGGGCCGTCATCGGCAACCCGTATTCGAACACCACCTTTTGTGGAAACAGAGAGCTCGACCCTGATTTCGCGGGCGAATTTCGTTCCATTTTCGACAAGATTGGTGATCGCCCGCGCAATTGAACGGGGCCTGCAATGATAGGCGAAGCGCTCCGGTCCGACATACCTCACGTCAAACCCCACATCGGAAAAGTCGGAACAGACGGTTGTCAAAAGGCTGGGGAGATCAGCGTTGACAGGTTTTTCGGCCGCCATCTCCGTGCTGAGATAGGTAAGCGTATCGTTGATCATGTCGCTGAGAGCGGAGATATCTTCCAAGAGTGCCGCTTTGAGCTCCGGCTGTGTGGAACGATCCGCACGCAAACGCAAACGCGTCAGCGGTGTACGAAGATCGTGGCTGATCGCTCGCAGCATTCGTGTTCGATCCTCAACCATGCTGCGAAGACGACTGCGCATGTCATTGAGAGACCGTGCCAATATGCGGATTTCAGCAGCACCATATTCCTTGAAAGGGCGGTCCGGCCCGTCGTCCGGCTTCAATGTCTCGGCGGCTTTGGCGAAGTCGAGAAGCGGGGCAGAGATGACGCGAGCTGCATAAAGCGAAAGGAGCCCCACCGGCAGGACAAGAACCATTAATTGCAATACGACACTCACCTCCCGGTCACTGATCCAAGCATCGGGAGGCGGTGGTGCAGGGAGAAAGGCCAGCGCCTGGTCGTCATCAACCTGGACGACGAGAACATCACGCAGCTTCCCGGCAGCGGTTGAAGGCTGGACTGCCGAGATGAATCTCGCTGGCAAGTTTTCTCTTATGAGGTGGCGAACATCCGTGACGCCTCCGCTCGGCTCGCCCCCTGAAAGGTCTGCTGCTGCGACCCTTTCGACCTGAAGCTCGGTGCGCGATGTAGCATCAAGAATCGCCGCCTCTTGTTCGACTGAGGTTGACGCGCGTATCTGGTCGACGACCGTCTCTATCTTCAATGCTGTGGCACGGGCATAGGAGACGCTTTCCAGATCGTCACGCAACAGCCAATCGGAGGCCGCAGCCAGGATCAGGAGCCCGCCAATGGGAACGATAGCAAGAGCTGCAATCTGTCGGCGCAGCGATCCGACCCCAAAGCGAGACATCAACAGACCTCAACCTTTGGGGTAAACAGGTAGCCTCCAAGTCGCACCGTCTTGATCACGGTCGGCTCGCGAACATTGGGTTCAATTTTCTGTCTAACGCGGCTGATATGGACGTCGATACTCCGTTCGACCGGACCAGCAAGCCCGGCATGGGTCAGTCGCAGCAGCTGCTCTCGCGTCATAACGCGACCTGGATTCTGGCAAAAGGCGAGAAGAATATCAAACTCGGCCGTGGTCATGGACACGTGGACGCCGTCGGGATTCACGAGTTGTCGCAGGATCGGGTCAATTCGCCATCCGGCAAATCGCATGGCGGTCAGCTCCTGACTGTGGTCCGCCCCATAAGATGCGCGGCGGAGGAGCCCTTTGATGCGCGCCATAAATTCACGCGGATGAAATGGCTTGGTCACATAGTCGTCGGCGCCGAGCTCGATGCCCACGATGCGGCTGATCTCATCCCCGAGCGCCGTAAGCATGACGATAGGTACGGTCGAAGATGCCCGCAGCCGGCGGCAGATGCTAAACCCATCCTCTCCAGGCAACATCGCATCGAGCACGATTAAATCGAAACTCTGCCTCCTGAGTGCTTCATCCATGCTGGCCGCTGAGCCAACGGCGCATGCCTCAAGGCCGTTTTCGTTCAACATTTCAATCGCCATTGCGGCGATCTCCTTGTCGTCCTCGACGAGAAGTACACGAGGCACCGCCTCCGGCGCGACAAGATGGTGAGCGATCATGAGTGACTCTGCAAATAAGGCCCGACGTGCGTGAAAATGAATGCTCATTCTCATCAAAACCGGCAGGAAGTCACGGGGTTGATTTATTTTGATATGTTAAGCCAAAACAGAAGCCCGACCTATGCCGGCGTTGCCGGACCGCATCGATGAAGCCAAAGGCATCAACCAGAAATCGCAACGGAGAAGCAAGACCTTGTCCGATGATTGCACAACTTGCATACGGTCCCCGCTGAATGCTGCGGCATAGATAGGCGACAGGAGTGTTCTTTCACGACGTCGGTGGAAAGCCAGTACTTAGGTCTGATAACCATCCGCACTGGAGGTCACAGACCGCGACAATCTTTCTTAACATCACAACATCGAAGTCAATATCAACAAACCCAAGTTCGTCACGCTGGCGCCGATAGTGCGACCGCGAGAAGTAAGGCCCATCGGCTTTCAAGGTGGATGCCTGAGCGCTTGCTATCGGATCTCAGGAGCGAACATCAATGCCAGTAATCAGATCTATTTTGGCCAGCAGACGGCGCATCGCAATTGCCATGGGGTTTGCGGTCGTCGCTTGCCTACTTGTTCAGGCACGCGCCGCCGATCTCAATGCGCAAGCAGAGCCCGCAATACCCCCGACAGGCGGTTTCGACCAAGGTCGGTTCGGTGGCGTAAGGCAGACACTTGCTGACTGGGACGTCATCGTCGGTGGGGGCGCAATGTATGCTCCGAAATTTGAAGGTTCCGATGAATTCGAAGTCATTCCGGTCCCTATGATCTCTGCAACATTCGGTCAGGTCACCGTCGATCCCGGTGGCGTGTCGGTCGACGTCTTGGAGACCGATGGCCTCACATTTACGCTGACTGGCGGATACGAGCTCGGAGGGGGACGCAAGGAGAGCGATTCCCGGCATTTGAGAGGTCTTGGCGATATCGATCCCGGTGGTTTCGTGGGAGCACAGGTCTCCTATGAGCTCGGGCCAATGGAGTTTTATGTCAAAGCCGAGAAAACCATTGGCGGCAGCCACAGCCTCATTGGCGAGGTGGGAGCAAACGTCTCCCATCAAATTGACCGCTTCATTCTCTCCGCCGGCGCATCAGCGACGTTTGCCGATCACAATCACATGGAGAGCTACTTTGGCGTAACCGCTGCCCAGTCCGCTCGATCCGGTTTACGGCAATACGATGCAGGAGCAGGTCTCAAGCGCTTCGATATCGAAGCTTCAGTGACTTACATGGCGACAGAGAACTGGTTCGTTCGCGGTGAGGCCGGCGTCGGCTTCCTCACAGGAGACGCAGAGGATAGTCCGATCGTTCAAACTGACGTGCAACCATCGGCGACCCTCCTCGTAGGCTACAAGTTCTAGCTCGCAATCTTAAGCGGAAGCACGAAGTCCACCGTCGTTTTCCAGCGCTTGCTGAATCTCGTCAACGCGCATCTGGGTTTCTCCTTGGCGCAGCGTGATCAGCAGTTTGACCACCAACCGACGCCAACTGTCCGATCGTCCTTAGAGGCGAACGGACGGCATAGCGATCGGTTTCGAAAGGCAAGCTTGTTCTCATGCTCCAAATTGTTGAAAGACACGTTGCGCTGCCGCTTGAAGACGCCGGAACGACAAAGGCTTCGCCCCCTCACATCCAGGCTCCAAGAAGGACATGGTTCAAAAGCTTGGCGCTCTGTGGCGTGTCGCTCGGTCTTGGAATGATCGCAGGTGTCTATTTTCAGTCGCTTGCCACTCCAGTCTCTGAAACCGGAGGAGCAGCTATTGACAAAGCGCCGGGTGATCAATCAGGCGCACAATCACGTGCCGACGTAAAGGTTCTCGACGTCGTCGCTCTTGGCCGCCTCGTCCCCAACGGTGGCATTCTTTCAGTCGCCCTTCCCAACGGAGCGGGGGACGCGCGCATCGCTCAACTGTTTGTCGATGAGGGTGAACAGGTCGCGACCGGTCAGGTCATCGCCGAACTGGACAACATGCCGGCGCTGAGGGCGTCCAGGGCTTCGGCTGAGGCCAATGTGAAGGCTCAGCAGGCGTCACTAGAGCAAGTGCGGTCTGCGATGATCGCCAATCTGGCCGAGGCGCGCGCACAACAGGCCGCGGCTAACGCGACGTTGACGCTCGCCAATCAGGAAGCCGAACGTCAGCTGAGACTTGCTGATAGCAAATCAACCACCGAGGTTTTGGTTGAACAAGCCCGCGCCGACGCCGCTAAGGCGCGGGCCGAGCTCGAGCGAACTGAGTCTCTCGTCGATCGGTATTCAGGTGCTGAGACAGGCGATCAACCCGATATCTTGCTTGCGGCACGCAACCTGGATCTGGCTCGCGACAATCTAAACCGTGCCAATGCCGACCTCGCCTCCGGACAAGTCGTGTCTCCGCAGGCTGGGAAGGTGCTCGAAATTCATGCCCGCGTCGGGGAAAGACCAATGGTCGAGGGGGTCATGACCATAGGTGATGTCGAATGGATGACTGCTGAACTGGAGGTTTACCAGACCGAGGTCAACAAGGTTGAGCTGGGACAGACTGCTTTGGTGACAGGTCCGGCACTTCCAAAACCCTTGACCGGGATGGTTACGAGAATTGGGCAAATTGTGGGTCGTCAGTCGGTCATGTCCACCGAACCCGCCGCTAACGTCGATGCACGCGTCGTCAAGGTCATTGTCACCCTCGATGCTCAATCCTCGGCTATTGCAGGCGCCTACACGAACCTCGAAGTGATCGGCCGCATAAGGACGCAAGCACCATGAGCCGATTGTTGCAATACCTGCTTCGGCGCACGCCGGTCGGATGGCTGCAACTGGTTCATAACCGCATGCGGCTGATCGCGGCCGTCGCGGGCATTGCATTTGCCAACCTGCTTGTACTCGTACAGCTTGGCGTGGTGGCCTCGTTAAGCAGCGTCACCCAACTGACTTTTACGCCCTTCGCCACAGACATCGTCATTTCACCGCCGCGGCCCCAATTCCTCAACGGCGAAATGATCTCGCGACGTCTCATGTATAGCGCTATTGCCGATCCTGCCGTGGCGGAGGCGACGCCTCTTTATGTTGACACCATCGAATGGAAGCGAACAGACGGTTCTTCGACGACCCTGGTCGTTTATGGGCTCCCTCCGGAAGCCGACGCATTTGCCGGCGAAGCGATAGGGGCGCAACTGGAACTGCTGGCCGCAGCCAAACACGTGCTCCTCGACAGAGCGATCCCCGATGTCGGCCTGGATTTCGGGACAGACGTAGTCGAGCACCTATCACCCGACCAGCCGCTGCAGTTCGAGATTGGCGGTCACTCTGTTTCAGCAGTCGGCGCGTTCGAACTCGGAAGTGGGTTCGACACCGCTGGCGCAATGATCGTCTCGGACCAAACGTTCCAGCAGCTCTTTCCAGAGCGAACGGCTGGAACGCCCAGCCACATTCTCCTGCGACTGAAGCCAAACCAGGAGCCAGCCGCTGTGGCCGGACGGATAGGCGACAGGCTTATCTCGGAACGGGTTCAGGTGCGTACGAATGCGCAGGCAATCGCAGACGATGTTAGCTACATGAACGACGAAGCCTCCCTCGGCATCATCTTTGGCATGGGCGTGTTCATCGGCATCCTGGTCGGCCTGGTCATTGTTTATCAGGTGCTATCGGCCGATGTCGCTGCTCACATGAAAGAATACGCCACATTCAGGGCGATGGGCTATTCACACCGCTTTCTTCTCGGGATCGTCTTCGAGGAAGCGATGATTATCGCGCTCCTCGGTTTCCTGCCGGGCGTCCTTTTCGGAAGTGCCACCTATCAGGTGATGTCGATGCAGACGGGGCTGCCGATCGCCATGTCAGTCGAACGCGCGCTGGCAATCCTCCTCGGCACGATCGTGGCCTGCACCCTTTCCGGCGCGCTGGCAACCTTCAGGCTGAGACGCGCTGAACCGGCAGAGCTCTTTTCATGACCACAGCTGCCATACCACCTGTAGAGCTTGAGAATGTGAACCACTGGTTCGGCTCTGGTGAGAGCAGAGTCCAGGTTATCTTCAACGCGTCTCTCTCGATCGAACGCGGTTCGCTCACTGTGCTCCGCGGGCCATCGGGTTCTGGCAAGACGACTTTGCTCACACTCATGAGTTCGCTTCGCAAGGTTCAGGACGGCTCGGTCCGGCTTCTGGGACAGGAACTATGCGGCGCAAGCCAGAAGAGCCAGCAAAGGCTGCGCCGGCGGCTGGGTTTCATCTTTCAGGCCCATAACCTGCATGAAAGTCTGACCGCGCGGCAAAACACGTTGATGGGGCTCCAGGTGCACGGCCCCAGCGGTGACGTAGCCAAGCGGGATGCCGCTACCGTTCATATTCTTGAATCGCTCGGTCTTGGTCAGCGCATAGACTATCTTCCAGGGCAACTTTCCGGCGGTCAGAAGCAACGCGTCGCCATCGCGCGTGCTTTGGTCTCCAACCCCGAGATCGTTTTTGCCGACGAACCCACAGCGGCACTGGACAGAGATGCAGGGCTTCTGGTTGTTCAGATGCTGAAAGCGCTAGGTCAGTCTCGCGGGATGTCGACCGTTATGGTCACTCACGACACGCGGATCGTCGCTCTCGCCGACAGAGTAGTCACGATCGAGGACGGGAAACTGCTCCAGGTTTGAGAGATCGCCGGAGAGGCAAGATGCGTGTCTCCCGCGCCGTGGCGTGTCTTTCCATGGACCTGCGGAACGGCTTTATACATGTCGGCGGACAGCGGCTAGGAGTCCGCGGAGACGATAAGCTCCTGCGATGGTGATATAGGCCGCAACATCAGCATCATGCTCGCAAAGTGGATGGCGCCACGTGCGCCAAGCACATTCGCATTGGCTGAACCAGGTGAACGACAACAATCCATCACTGGCGGCCGCCAGATAAACTGTCACCGCAATACTTGATCAGGGACACCGGGCCGCACTGCCGCTCTATTCAATAGAACAACTCTCCAAGCGTGCTGAAGCGGGCCTTGCTTTCGTTGCGCTTACCGCTTCCGTCAACTCGCGAGCGGGGAACAACGAAGCCGTAGGTGGCCTCTGGCTGTGCATTGCGTTCAGACCAGAAGCCATCAATGTTTGACAGCATCATGGACTGCCTTCTGCCGCGGCGGTACCGGATCGGGTGTTTTGCCTGCGAGATCGCGAGAAAATGGTCTGCGCCTCCTTCCGAGACCAGTCCCTGCAAGACCATGAGAATGGCTTCCTTCGGACGCAGACCGGATAGATCGCGGGTCGCCTCGATGATCAGCCGTTTTGCATTACGAGGGCCTTGCATGCTTCCCGCGACAAATGTGTAGCCATCGAGACCATAGCGGACAAACGTAAAACGTCCGCAGCTAAGCAAAGCCTGGTCTCTGCTGCGCACCAGGCTGACAGCGAAGGCGCCTTCATGGCGCCCTCCGCAGCGATCTGCCAGCATGAGAAGGCAATTGTAGGTTTCGCCTCGGCCGGTTATCTTTCCCATATTGAGCACGTCGCCCCGCCAGACGCGTTTCATGCTCTCCCTGGACAGGATCTGCTCAGCGATTACGAAATGCTCGGTCAAGAGCTGCAGCCTCTGGGGAGTTTTCATGCCGTAGACGAGGAACTTCGACAACGGTTTCTGAAGGAGTTCATCGTGCGGGAGGGGATATCCTCGTGCCAGAGCAAAGGTACTCGCAAACTTCCACCACCTCAGCGTCACAGAAGGTCTGGCCACGAAGCGGGCCCAAAACAGGAGGCCACGTTTCCAGCTTGTTCTCGTCACAAGCGTTAGAACTTGCCAGGCGATCGAGTGCCCGTGAACTTGCGTCTCGCCACGAGTTTTCAGCCCGATTTGGCTGTGATGAAGTTTAG
>Ga0065721_10005933_pt1 | contig 10973 bp, 13 predicted proteins | sample Mesricmetagenome_FD_59108 | JGI IMG/M metagenome (GOLD analysis project Ga0065721, IMG submission 59108) | Mesophilic microbial community from rice straw/compost enrichment Sample: eDNA_1 v2 (version 2) | ecosystem: Engineered > Solid waste > Grass > Composting > Bioreactor | place: USA: Davis...
GCGTAATTTGCTAAAAGTTTATCAAATTACGCCGGCATTAAAATACCGGTAATCCGTTCCAATGTGCAAATATCTATCCGTTTACTGCGGAAACTTTGTGCAAATTCACACCGAACCCTGGGGTTCGCCCTCCATGGAAACAGGAAATCCAAACTAAAACCAGATACTCGATTGAATTGTTGCGTTTGCTAATACATCTTATTACTAACAAAAAGCCCTGTCACAAAGGATTGGGCTTTTGATATAGATAAATGTTCCTCTAAAATCACTGTAACTAATCTGCCCGATCAGCAGGCTGCCGATTATGCTGGTAGCCTGCTGTCATGGTGCTATCGTAATCCTTTAGCTTTTACAAAGAGTCTTTGGTCTATGTTATTGCACTTGGACTTGGACTTGGAAATAAGTTAGCTTGTTAAGAACATGCCGATCAAAAGGGGAAAAGCAACAAGTGAGATATGGCTCGTATTAGTTCTTAGGTTTGAACAATAATCCTTGTGACTGCAATGCATCCCGAAGGATAGGCATTGAACGTGGCCCCATGCCGTGTAGTCGTAAAATCTCTCGTTCAGTAAAGCTCGAAAGTTTTTGTAAGGTTGTAATTCCTTCGTGCTCCAAAGCTTGCCTGGCAGGATTTGAAAGTAGCGAAAGAAATCCAGTGTCCGGTTTCAATTCTTGTTCGCAAGTCGGACAGGTAGGACAGTCACTGCTTTTGTAATATCGATGCCCTTTTTCGCAGACCCTTAGAGTCTTTTGTGAATTATTCATTTCGATACCACCTCTCGAACATTTATCTCACTAGCCTAAGCGTTGCATACCTTCCGTCATTTTCATCATTTCCTACTCTTCATTCACAGTTCCCTAATTTAACAATAAATTTAAACAGCGATTATATCAATATTTGTGAAAGTTGAGTTATTGAGTTCTCCTGCCCAATAGCTTAACGAGGCTGCCAAACATATTGAACTGCGCCCCGTCAGTTTCCTTTATTTAACTATCGTATCCCGTTAGTTCAGCAACAACAAGGATATGTTGTTCATTCCTTGGGTGTAAAAAATTATAATTTATTACTCACAGTAATTATTATTCGGCTGCCATAGCATCAGCTTTAGTTACATGTACAGTACCATGTGGATGGTGTGGAGGTGCATATATCGAATAAAGTTTTAGCGGGATATTGCCTGTATTAGTTACATTGTGCCATGTTCCAGCGGGTACCACAATGGCAAAGTCATCAGAGACTTTTCTTACAAAGCTTAAATTATTTTTACTCTTGCCCATTTGAACAATCCCTTGACCTTGTTCAATACGAAGGAATTGGTCAACGTTAGGGTGAATTTCCAACCCGATATCTTCGCCAACGTTAATACTCATCAATGTAACTTGCAAATGATTTCCTGTCCATAAAGCGGTACGATACGTACTGTTTTGCTTCGAAGCCTGATTGATATTAACTACAAACGGTTCAGGTCCATAATCTTTCAACTGAAAAACCAATCGATTATCATGCCATGTATCAGGAGGCATAGTCCTGTAAACATTCTGTCCTCCATAGTTATACATTGGTACATTTACATGATATGGATATGGATATGGATATGGATACATATAAGGAACATTGTACATTTTTTTCATTCCCTTCACGCATTTTTCAAATTATCTTATGAAATATACTTAGGGAATGTACCTAGATTCAGCATTATTATAGAAAGCTATCGGAAGGGTGCTGTTGAAGGGTTCTGCCCGTTAGCTTTGCTCGCGATCAGACTACAACTTTATTTTCACGGTCTAACACTTTATTTTTCAGTCTAACACTTTATTTTCAATGAACACCGCGCACGTCTTTTCATGGCTCTGGCCCTCCGGATCAGCGGATGCCTAGCCGCTGGCAAAAGTCCGGATCGAGCTGCTTCAGTTTTTCCTTGGCCAAGTAGACGGCCTTTCGCGGCTGATTCAGCTGATAACCGTATCGGCCAGCTGCCTTCAGCTCGTCCAGGCGATTCAACTTTTGCATGTAGGTGGCCCATGCCGTTTCCCACTCCTTTATCGCTGCGGCATTTTCTGCTATGGCCGGATCGTGCAGCAGTTCTTCATTGATTTGCGTCATTTCGGTTTTCATGGTCTTGTCCTCCCTGGAATCCCTTGTGAGATTGATTCAGCGGCCATATCAGCTTGCCGCTTGGCTCACGCATACCACCAGAGAGCTTTGGAAAAGCTCGGCCCAATCGCCATCTAGGGGCCCCACGCATTGCGTAGCAATGTGGCGGGGGTAGATGGCTCGGCAGGACAAGGGGCGCGAGCATTACCGGACTGACTGAAGGGAGGGAGGATATGGCGCAGCGGCGCAGCGGACCTCTTGTCGTGACGGCGGGCTGTGGTATCGTGTTGAAAGCGGCAAGGGAGCCAATAATTGGCCGCCGTTCCTGGCGTAGCCGGGAACGTACCATCATCCCATGAAATACGAACGATCGATCTTCCGGATTGGAAAAATCATTCGTGTTTTCTTCATCGAATCGTCCTGCAGCTGGTCGCGATCCCGGCCGGCCGGAGAGATCACAAGGCCAAAAAGCCGAATTATAACACGCGTTATAAAATTCCCCTTCGTTAAAGAAAAAGCCATGATCGAGGATCATAGCTTGATCCTCTTACATGACCTTTTGCCGGTAGCGCATTCTCAATTTCTTTTGCTCCGGATCGAAGCGGATTACGCTGCATTGAACTTTATCCCCGATGGCCAGCTCTACGGGAGTATTCGGCGTAGCGATCATGCCAACGATTCCGGGAACGACTTCGGCGTAAATCTGCTGGCCGACAATATTCACGATATGGACCGGCAATACGTCACCGGCGCTATATTGATTCGTTTTCCAAGGATCGGGAAGCATGGCCGTCCTGGATACGGTTACGCTGCCGGTGGTTTTGTCTAGCTTGACGATCTTGACGGTAAGCAGCTGCCCGATATGAAACTCGGACCGCAGGGAGCGCCGGATTTTGCTTAACGTGGCTTCCTGACGCGGCATTTCCGCGATTAGACCGCCGCCAATATCCAAATAGACCTTGTTATCTCCCAAGCCCTTTATAACGGCTTCCAGCTCTTGTGAAAGGGTAATCCGTTCCAAAACTTCTTTGCTTAATCGTTCAACGGCTTTCTGCCGGTCACACTCCGCATATGGATCTCCGTCCTTCCGGTGGACGGAATGAATCATGACGTAAATCTTCTGGCCAACAAGCTGCTTCAGCTGGTTTTCATGCTGCAATCCAGATCTCTCGAACGGGACGTATCCGGGTATGCCTTCCAGATCGATTTTCCAAGCCGCAGCGCCGCCGTAGAGCTGCACTTGCACGATAGGGGCCTCAATGATCGAATCGGCATTGTAAGCCCGATAGATCCGATCTAGCGGCGTACTGGACGCTTTCACTTCTGCGCCTTCCGGACGAAAGAAGTTACGGTTGATTTCCATGTCGATCCCCTCCTGTTGAAAGGAGCCGGTAGGAAGATCCCGACCGGCTCCTTGAATTAGCTATGTGCTTGAATCGGGTTGCGTCTAAAGTGAATGAACATTGCTGCCCTGGTTGCGAGAAGCCCGATCACGCCGATTACCGCGCAAAGCGCTACAACGGTCTTGCTTCCAGATGAAAGGCCAAGCCCCATGAAGGCAAGCGTGTAATGGAAGCCGAAGGACATAATGACGGCCATGAGAAAGGCCGGTTTCAGAATCGGAGCTTCCTTGATCTTGCCGTAAAGCAAGCCGCCCCACAGCGCCGCCCAGAAAATGTCCCAGAAAGGAAAGAAGCTGGCATGAGTGCTTTCATGGGTAATGATCGATTCGATAATCATTGCGCCGTACAGCAACGCCTTCAGATAAAGCGTGATGGTGAAGTAAGCTATAACACATGTTAAGATTCTCAACCTTGTTTCCCCCTTGCCTTTAACGTGTAAACGAACATTGTTGCGCCGACACCCATCAGGAAACCACAAAACGCAGGTAGTAATGTGTATAGTTGCATGGTTTGTTCCCTCCCTTTACTTACCTTATCTGTCAAGATCAAGGATAGTGGATGAGCTGAAGAAAGTATTTATGGAAAAGAGACCGGTATTTACGCAAAAAGGCTCGCGGCATCAATGAGGCTCGTCCCGCCTCATCTTCTGCCGTTTGCGCCACAAGGAGGGAGACAGTCCTTCGACGGATTTAAACCATAGCGAGAAGGAATGCAACCGATTGAAGCCGAGCCGCTCGGCAATCTCATTCATATCTTTATCGGTGGCGCTTAGGAGCCACTTCGCCTCCTGCATGCGGCAGCGCTGCTGATACTGCTTCGGACTGATGCCGTAAATTTTCTCGAAGGTACGGCGGAAGCCCGCGACGGTCATGCCCGTCAGCTTGGCGACGTCGGACATCTTTACGTTCAGATGCAGGTGCTCCCGCAGGTAGTCCGCCGCCTTCGTAATCGTTATGGCCGCCAGATCCGCTTGGGAATGCTCGTACAAGAAGAGCAGCAGCATCTCGGCCCATACAGCGGTGCTGCGCTGCCGGTCCTTCAATGTGGAGGACTGCACGCGCAGCAGTTCCCGAAACAAGAGCTCGAAGCGGTCGCGGTCCATCCGCGACAGCGCTGATATGGTCGGCCGCTGCAGGGCGGCGCCAAGCTGATTGGCGACGTCTTGCAGCGAGCTCGGCATATGCTGGAGGTGAATGACGCCGAACCGAATATTGGTTACCGCATCGAAGCGGTGGGGAATGCCAGGCGGAATAATGACCACGTGTCCGGTCTCCACCTGTACGCTGCGGTCCTCCCATTCGAAGCGGCCCCGCCCCTCGAGGATAATCTCGATCTCGAGGGTCGTATTCCGATGCATCGGATCGTCATGCCAATGTTCATCGAACGTGCCGATGAAGCTGCGGAGATGGAATGCTGGCTCCATGTTGGACTCCTTTAAGGGTTGAATAAAGAATGTATTGGAATAATTCGATATCGAGCCGCAAGTCCCTGCTATTCTTCCAAGTTCATGATTGCATCACTTGACCGCCGTTGACGTGCAGCGTCTGGCCCGTGACGAAGCGGGAGTCGTCGGACGCGAGATAGACGTAAGTCGGCGCGAGCTCGAAGGGCTGGCCCTGCCGCTGCATCAGATTGTCCGGCAGCGCGACTTGGTCGGCGGAGAAGCTGGACGGGATGAGCGGCGTCCAGACGCGTCCCGGCGCGACGGCGTTGACCCGGATGCCCTTGCCGACGAGATTTCTCGCCAGCGCGCGGGTGAAGCCGACGTTGGCCGCCTTCGTCGCGCTGTAGTCCATGAGCTGATCATGGCCGTAATAGGCGACGACCGATGCGGTGTTAATGATAGAGCTGCCCGCCTTAAGATAGGGCAGTGCGGCTCGGGTGGTGTAGAAGTGAGAGTAGATGTTCACCTTGAAGGTGTCGTCGAATTGTTCGTCCGTAATATCGAGCAGGCTCAGCTGCTGAAACTGGATGCCGACATGATTGCACAGGATGTCCAGCCTCCCGTATGCCCGAACGGTTTCTTCCACGATGGCCGCGCACTGGGCTTTCTCCCGCAAATCCCCGGGGAGCAGTAAGCAGCGGCGCCCGTGCGCTTCGACTCTTGCCTTCGTGCGATGAGCGTCTTCATGCTCATCGAGATAGGCGATGGCAACGTCCGCCCCCTCCTTCGCGAAGGCGATGGCCACTGCGGCGCCGATGCCGCTGTCCCCGCCCGTAATGAGCGCGGCCTTCCCTTCCAGCTTCCCGCTGCCTCGATACTCGGGGTTCTCCACGATCGGACGGGGAACCATATACTTCTCTTCGCCGGGCTGCCGATATTGCCGCTGCTCCGGAACTGTGATCGGAATTTCTTGCACCTGTGTAATTTTCCCGTAGTGGGGATACATCGGATAGGTCATAAGTACCTCCTCGTAGACTCTTTTCCTTCAGCGTATGTCGCATAGGCATCCGCCGTGCCTGGTTCCATGGCCGGGCTGCTGTGAATATATTGGGGGAAATATTGAAGATTCCGCATGGAGGTGCCGAGATGACGTATTATTACAATCCGGAAGTGAAGCTGCTGCTTCTGAAGCGCTCGGAGCAGAAGGTGCAGGTGTGCTATAACGACGATCCGGTTCCGCTGCAGCTGCCGCTGATCGGGCCGCGGCCGCCCTATTACGTCGAGCCGCGGTACGTGCAGGAGTATCCGGTGATCTGAAGACGGGGGAGCCCTCTCCCCCTGCCGTCCTGCGGCACAGCGATTCCACGCATCATATTCGTCCCCCTGGTTACAATAGGAGCGATAAGGAAAATGAGCCAAGGGGGATATAGATGATGAGAAGATGGATTTCAATGCTCAGCGTCATCGCGCTCCTGACAGCCGTCCTGGCGGGATGCGCGGGAGGAACGGCGAACCAGGGAGCCGGCGGGGACACGAATGCCGGAGCCGGCGGCGGCGGGAACGCGGGCGGCGGGAAGGTCACGCTTAAATTGCTGCAGTTCAAGGTTGAGATTACGGATAAAGTGAAGGCCATGGCCGCCGATTACATGAAGGATAACCCGAATGTCGTCATTGACGCCCAGATTACGACCGATTATGAGACGATTTTGAAGACGCGCTTCGCTTCCGGGGAAGAACCGGATATTTTCATGACGAAAGCGTATTTAAAATCTTCCGGCAGCAGCGTGATAAGGTCATCCGGCGTAGGATCAGCCAACCTTTGAAGCCGGACAGCTTGATTTCGCATAGCGCCTTCCAACAAGTTACGGACGAACCGGCCATTACCGGCTTCCCGAACGCCTTCAGCGCTGGCCAGAATGGGGCGAATGACTTCTTCGCTGCGCGGATCTACATTCAAACCGCTGGACATAAGACGGAAAATCTGAAGCATTTCGTCTACAGTGTAGTCCTTGAACTCGAACACTAACGGGAAGCGAGATTTCAGACCGGCGTTAGCCTGGAAGAAATAGGGGTCCCGCCAACATTTTAACGAAAATATACGCTAAGCCTTCGGAAGGGATCGGCTTAGCGTTTTTTCTTACTCTAAGCAAAAGCAATCCTGACGATTTCTGATGACCCAATAGTTAGTGATAAGTACTAACGCCTAAAAATACCGCCGGTACAATTCTCTACGCCGTTCTCCACGAAGCTGAGCATAGATCTGTGTGGTGGATGCTTTTTCGTGCCAAGCATTCCCTGAATAAACTCCAGCGGTGCACCGTTATCTAGTAATTGACAAGCGTAAGTGTGACGAAAACGATGCGGATAGACGTTAACAGCAACATTACTTCGGCTTGCCAACTTCTTTAATGAGTGACGAATCGTAGGTATCGACATACGGCGAGCAGGCTGAGTTTCCGTAACAAATAGGGCTTTACATGAATCATCACGGCTCTCCAAATATCTTTTTATCCATATTTTACATTCAGTCGTAAAATAGATCTCCCTTTGTTTTGCCCCTTTTCCATTCATGTCATCAGCCACTTTAATTGACGGTAGATTCGGAACCGCCAATGACGGTGGCTTTTTGCTTTCCTCACCGCCGTTTCGGAGACAATTATATTTCGCCTTTGTTTGTCGGCGTAAAAAAACTGCTCCGAAGAGCAGTTAGAACAGCGGTCGGACGCGGTACTTGGCATGTCGGTGGAGCCAGAACTTCGAATTTCCAAACTTCACGTACCAGTCCGTATCGAGCTCAAGGTTGGATGGCAAGAAGTGCTTTCCTACTTGAATCATCACGGCATCACCACAACGTAGCGAGCAAAGCAACTCTTCTCCATCGTACACGTTCCAACGCTCGGTATCTCCATGAAATCGTATCTCATTCATATTTGTCATCCCTCACTGTTCCTTAAATTCAGCTAGGATCCTCGTCACATGGACGGTATCAATCATTTTGTCTTTTCGCAGCACTGCATCCAGAAGCGCAGCGGTGCAGACGTTATTTATCTCTCGGCATATCCCCCGAGCATGCGCGTATATGGCGTCCATCGCTTCTGTCGTAAACACCGGCCCTGTACTTCCGGCAACCTCCAATTGGTGGGAGATGTAATCGCGGCACTCCTCGAGCGACAAGCCTTCCAAATGAAAACGCACGTTCATCCGCTGTGTAATCGGCTTGAAGATTCTCAGTTGCAACGTGGCCTGTAGTTCCGGCTGTCCAATGAGCAGCAGGGCAAGCGGCGAAATCGAGTCCATACGAAAATTCGTCAAAAAGCGTATTTCTTGCAGCATGTCTCCTGAAAGCAGGTGCGCTTCATCCACGACAATAACGGCGACCTTCTGCTGGTTCTCGTACAAATCCCATACGAGGTGCTGGAATTGCCGTTTGGCTTCGCTGCGCAGAAACTTGGGCGGCAAGCCGAAGTGGTGGAGGAGTTCACGGTAAAAGTCCCTTGGTTTCAGATTCGCATCCGACAGATAGATAAACCGGTACTTGTTCGGATCCAGTTGGTCTTTCAAGTAGCGAACGGCTGTCGACTTGCCGCAGCCAATTTCACCGGTGACGCAGCCAATCGAGCGAGTCATCACCATATACTGCATCCGTGCTACACATTCTTCGAATCGCTTGGAGCGGTGCAGATGCCGTGTTTCAATCTCCCGGGTGAACGGAACGCGCTCCCACCCGAAGAAACCACGAATCATGAGCGATTCACCTCTTTCATCGCTCGCGAAAGCGCAGCGCCTTGCGCTTCGCGGGTCTGCCGTTTCTGTTCTTCCACCAATAATTCCACATAGTTGAGGCCCGTCTTCGGCGGTTGCATGACGGCCTTCGGTTCATCCTGCTTCGGCCGGTTTTTCGGATCGCGGAGCTTCATTGGCTTCGCGTCTTCATAGCGCTGGCCGTCCTTCCACACCTGGATGACGGACAGGTCGTGCGGATCGAATCGCACCTGAATCTTCGAGCCGGCAAGCTCTGTCTGGACCTCGAATATCGTGCCCAGCAGCGAGATGCATCCCGTTTTGTCCACTTTGCGGGATTCCTCCAGCAAGAATACTTCTATGAGTTCATGCGGCGGCAACATGCGAATCGGGTGGTCGTCTTTTTGGTATCGGTCGACTGGGCGCTGCTTAAAGCTGTTGTGGACTTTCTGGTGGTAAGCAATCTCAAGCCACGCCGAGAAGAATCGATTCAAATCGTTAAGCGTCTGGATCTTCCCTTGTTCAATCAGGTCGTATGCCTCCGGCACAAAGCTCTGGTCGACAAATCGGAAGAACTTTTCTTGCTTCCCGCGTCCCATAGGACGTCCGGGGCGAGTATGCTTAAGCTCTGCCCCCAGTCGCCCGCAAATCCGCTCAAAATGGTGTGAAGAATAGATGGCGCCGTTATCGACATAGATCATTTCCGGCACTCCGTTCTTTAAAATCGCCTTCTTCAGGCAATCCTCCAGCCGGGCCACACGTTCCTCGAAATAGAACTGGCCATGCACAACGAAGCGAGAGTAATCGTCAATGAAAATAACCAGATAGGCCATGACCTTCTTGCCGGGCTTGTCCGGATGCGGAAGGTAAAGGGTATGCTGCACATCGCCTTGCCACATGCTATTTCGGTGCGTGGCTTCAAACCGGCGAAAGTGGCTCCACCCCGTATTCAGTAACGCTTTGCGCGTGACGCCGCGGCGGCGAAGCTGCTTGCTAAGCGTGCTTTCTTTCAGGGTGCCGGGGGCCACGAATGCCGCCAGTTCCAGAATCGCAATAATCTGCCTGACGCTTCGGCCGGGTTGCTCCTGCTTTAAGGCAATCGCTTTGGCAAGCACATCCTCGGGGATTTCCCTGGTCGTGAGTTTGTCTGCTCGGACGGAGGGCAACAGCGCCTCCCATCCGCCTTCGCGATACGCTTTTAAATATCGCTCAAGCGTTCGTAGACTAATTCTCCTTCGCTGTCCCGACGACGTTTCATACTCATGGCTTACAATTTCGCGCATCAACGCCATCTGTTCTCCGGGATCCAATTTGCGGCTAACCAGTGATGCAATTAAGCCATAACGGAAGTTGGCTTCTTGCTGCCTTGCTTGCTCATCCATGCTAAATCTCCTCTCCCTGTGGTCTATGAGAGTATCGCATAGACGCTAGAAGCCAGGGAGGGCGCATATTTTGTGGGATCAGGAGGGCAACTTGCCGTCCAGGCGATTTTTAAAGCAATTTTGGAGGCGATTTTCGTTTGCCTTGCTCCTTGGCGGTGGATGCTGAAGGGATTTATAAGCGTGATGCTACAGGTAACCTCGCATTTAGAAACGTCCAATAGCCCCGTCTGGATGCGCCAGCGGGGATGAATCGGGGTAACAGTTTGTCCAGCCAATCCAATGTATCCATTGGCGTTGGGTTCATCATGGTGGGGTAAAGGTGGAGCATATCCGTGTCGTCCCCCTGGGCTACGAGTTTCCCAGCAACCCATAGTGCTGCATCCGCTGCGCGGCGCAGATGTCTTGCCCACCAGCGTTTCAACGTACGGCGGCTATAACGCACGGCAGGAGTTGTTGTGCTTTCTGTCGTCTGCCGCCAAGAGAATCCCTTGTGCTTGCGCTTTAATGCCGCTTCTCGCACCCAAGTCGCATACCGGGCCCATGGAATCAGGAACTCCGGCAGGAGGGAGATTGTTATTCTACAGGTAGGACAATATCGACGGTAGATCGGGATCTGGATGACCTCATGCTTCGTCACAATTCCTCGCCAATAACGACCGTGTTTATGGAGAAGCCGACCGCAGTTTTCACAGCAGAGCTGGACGTCAGGAGATTGATTTCCGAATGTGCGTAAATAAGCCTTGCAAGAAAGGCCGAAATAAAGTATTTTTGACATGATGAAGTGAATGCTCCCGGGGATCCTCGCCAAAGGTTCGGGAGCATTTTCCTTTTTAATCGACAATAGCCTAATCCACCGTCATTGTACAGAAGGGATTAGGCTATTGTCGGCTGTTTATTCGGTTTGGCTCCGCCACACCGAATGGCGAATTCATGCCTTTTTCCCGCCATAAAGTCAGGCGGCGAACACC
>Ga0065721_10052872_pt1 | contig 10973 bp, 8 predicted proteins | sample Mesricmetagenome_FD_59108 | JGI IMG/M metagenome (GOLD analysis project Ga0065721, IMG submission 59108) | Mesophilic microbial community from rice straw/compost enrichment Sample: eDNA_1 v2 (version 2) | ecosystem: Engineered > Solid waste > Grass > Composting > Bioreactor | place: USA: Davis...
GAACAAAGGGCCTTTCGTGGATGTGGCGGCTCCCGGTGGTGTCATGGCGGAAGACCGCAACAATGACGGTTATCCGGACGGGATTCTCAGCACCCTGGTGTTGGAGTCCGAAGCTGGACTGGAAAGAAGCTATGTCTTCTATCAGGGCACGTCCATGGCGGCTCCCCATGTGGCGGGGGTGGCGGCGTTGATGAAGTCGGTGCACCCGCGAATGACGCCGGAGGAATTTGAAAGCCTACTGGTGTCCGGAGCCATCACCCAGGACAAGGGGGAGCCGGGCCGAGACGATGACTATGGCTATGGCCTGATCAACGCCTACAGTGCTGTGGAAGCCGCGCGGAGCTTGGCCCAGGGTGGCACCACCGCAGCGGTAATCGCCAGCAGCAACGTGCTGGTGTTCGACAGCGATGTCAACGAACAGAGCGTGCAATTGCAAACCTTGGGCAGTGGAACAGTCCGGGTGACCGGAGTCTCTACCTCAGAATCCTGGCTGAAGGTTGCGGCAGCCAATGTCGATTCTCGGGGTATCGGCAGCTACCGCGTCCAGGTGGAGCGAGGCTCTCTGCCGGATGGGGTTTATCGCGGTTTCGTGGAGTTCGCCGTTGACCAGGGCACACCGGTGAAAGTCCAGGTGAATATGCGGGTGGGAGAGTTTGTGGCAGTGGGTAATGCCGGCTACCTGTATGTCCTGTTGCTCGATGCCAAGACCGGGGCCACATTGGATGTGGTCTCGAGCGCATCTGTGGAGGGTCAGTACACCTATAGGTTTGACGATGTTCCCATCGGGGATTACTACATAGCGGCGGGGTCCGATATCAACAACGATGGCATGGTGTGTGAGACGGGCGAAAGCTGCGGGTTCTATCCGTCCATCGGCGATCCGGTGATCCTGCGTGTGGACGAGCACAAACTGGAGCTGAACTTCCCCGCCGGCCTGCACACAGGGCTGGATCTGAATAACAGTGGTAGAAGGCGCGAGGGATTCTCGCGCATGCTCTTCGAGTATTGATTCAGGGGGCCGCCGCCCGGGCGGCCATTCCCGGCAGTGCCGGAACCTGCACCTCCCTGTAGTTACCGGGTCCCAGGCCGATCACCAGGCAGGGGCGGGTGATCTGTCGTGTCTGCATGCTACCCGGCGGTGGCTCTTCCATCCGTATCGGCAACCGCAGAATGCCGTCCTCCACCTCCACACTATCCCCTTGCAACATCAGACCATATCCGCCTGACGGCTTTTGACCGAGGCTGATGAGCAGCAGGTGTTTTCCTTTCGTATCCACAGGGGCGGGATCCGGGGCTCCCCAGGCGTGCGTCAACGGATCGGATCGCATCAGGGTTTGCAGTTGCGCAGTGTCAATGAATCTTATGCCCCCAGTTTCGTCTCCACAGTATGAACTTGCGTGCAGACGCTCTACTGCAACCGGAGGTGCGCTGCTGCAGGCCGTGCAGGCGATCAGGAATATCAGTGGGCTCAGGATTCTCATGGTCGGCTCCGGCATGTATTTCGAGGCGGGATTATGATCCCGTTAAAGGATATTTGTGCAGATGTTGTGGTTTTAATGTCCAAGCCGCTTCCATAGAATGGCCGGCGCCCGGATTTTCGACTTCCAGGCTTAACCGGGTGTTCCACCCCATCATGACATCTGCGCGCCGCTACCTGTATTACAGGCGCTTGAGGAGTTGCCATGTCAGCGCTGTTTTCCCTGTTTCGCCGCTCCATGATGGGCGCGCTCTTGTGTTCGATGCTGTGTTGGAGCTGCGCTGTCACCGCCGCACCCGCCAAACTGCAATACACGGTGGAATTTTTACCGCAGCAAAAAGTTGCCCGGGTGGAGATAGAAATGGATGAAGCCCGCTGGTTGAAGCAGGCGCGTTTTCGTCTGCACAAACATAAATTGGAGAATGTAACAGCCAGCGGGGAGTGGGTGGTGCAGGGAGATGACGCCCTGTGGCGCCCCAAAACCCGGGGCAAGGCCCGGCTCAGTTATACCATTGAATTTACCCGCGAGCGCGGTCAGGGCGCATATGATGCCTATATTACTGGCGAATGGGCGCTGCTGCGGGGCGAGGGTATTGTGCCCCCCATATCCGTGCGCCGAACTAAAAACGCCCAGGTGGAAACCTCCGTCAGGTTCGTACTGCCGGAGGGCTGGAGCAGTGTCAATGCCGGCTGGTCGCAGACAGATGCTCCCTACACCTATAAGTTGACCTCCGATAAAACCCTTTTCGTGCGGCCCCATGGCTGGATCATCGCTGGCAAGTTGGGCACGCGCCGCGAACAACTGTCAAAAACGGAAGTCGCTGTGAGCGCGCCCCGCGGTCAGGGTTACGGACAAATGGAAAAGATGACGTTTCTGGGATTGATTTGGCCGCAGATCGAAAAAGTATTTCCTCAAACACCTCCGGTCATACTCATAGTCGGGGCGGAGGATCCCATGTGGCGCGGCGGACTCTCGGCCCCTACGTCTCTATTTATGCACGCCAGTCGGCCTCTGGTGGGTGAAAACGGCACCAGCACACTGGTTCACGAACTGGTGCACGTGATCAGTGGTATCCATGGAACCGATGGTCATGACTGGATCGCAGAGGGGCTTGCGGAGTTCTATTCGGTGGAGTTGATTTATCGCGCCGGCGGCTTTACTCCGGTGCGCCGGGAAAAAATATTCGGCGATCTGCTGGCCCGGGGCAGGGAGGTGAAGTCCCTGCGTCAGAAAAGTTCCAAAGGCCCCATCACGGACCGGGCGGCGGCTTTTTTTGAAGAACTCGATCGCGAAATGCAAAAGCAGTCCGCTGGTCGCTATGGATTGGATGATCTGGTGCGATTGGTGTTGGAAAAGAAGTACCTGAGCACAGAGGATTTACAGCGGGCTTACAAACAACTCTTGGGCAAGGACTCGGCACTGCTTGCCAGTGAACTGGTGCGATAGTCTCATCAGTGTGTGTTGGCCTGTTTATCTGTCGCGACATATTTCTGCAGCAGTATCGGCAGCGTGGTGAGGTTGGCCACTACCGCCACCGCCATGGCAATACTGGTGAGCACACCGAACATCACGCTGGGAATGAAATCCGAAAATGCCAGCGCGGAAAATCCCACCACAATCAAGGCGGCGGTATAAATCATGGCATAACCCACGGACTCCAATGTGCGGTATACGGCCTCCGCCTTTCCGTCGTCCGCGCGCTCCTCCAGATACCGGTGCACATAATGAATGGTGTCATCCATCGAAATGCCGACGGCTATGCCGGCGATGGTAATGGTCATCAGATCCAGGGCAATGCCGAGCAATCCCATGCCTCCCATGACTGCGAGGGAGGTGATGATATTGGGGATCAGGCAGATGATGGCCACCCATAGGGAGCGGAAAATCAACAGCAAAATCATCGCCATGGTGGCGTACACCACAGCCAGGGTCGAATATTCGGAATTCACCAGCTTGGCGAGCACGTCCTGATACAGCACGAACAAACTGGTCAACTGATAGTTTTCCGGTGGAATACCCAGATCGGCCATATCCTGATGGATGGAGCGCATCAGTTCTTCGCGATTCAATCCCGGCGTGGAGTCCTGGATACGGGTGCTGATGCGCACCTCCTGCGCCGAGGGGGAAAAATAGCCGCCGAATACGCTTTGCTTCAGTTCCTGATCGAGTGAATGATAGAGCGCCGTCAATTCATATTCGGTGGCGGGCTTGCCGAGAACCGCGCGGGCGATGCGGGTGAAATCTATGAGGGAAGTGATATTGCCCACGGCGGGTTTTTCTTCCAATTTGTTTTGAATGGCTTGCACAGACTGCACCGCCTCGGCCGTGAGGATCAGGTCGTCATCCTGCTGGTGCTCGGGAATGCGATACAGCACATCGAGTGGTGTGGAGCCGCCAAATTCCTCGTCTATGAAAGTCAATTCGCGATAGACATCGGTGGAAGTCCGAAAATAATTCAGGAAGCTGTTTTCCGCTGTCAGCCGCAATGTCCCCACTGTGCCAGCCACCACTACCACACCCCAAACCGCCGCTATGATCCCGGGGTGGCGGACCACCCACCGGGTTCCGCCTCGCAAGACGCCGCCCACCGCCTTGCGGCGCTGCACATGCTTCGCCATGGGAAGGCAGACGATCAGCAGGGCGGGAAAGAAAATCAGACTGACTATCAGCGTCATGATGAGTGCGAGGATCATCATCCAGCCAAAACTGATCACCGGCTGCACTCCGCTGAAAATCAGTGCACCGAAGCCCACGGAATTGGTGATGACGGAATAGAGACAGGGTTTGAATTTGCGGCGTATGGTTTCCAGTACCAGATCGCGCTGATTGGAATATTCACCCGTTTCCGCCAGCTCCTGATACTGCACTATGAGATAGATCATGATGGCCAGGGTAAAAATGATCTGCAGTGCCACTATATTGGCCGAAATCACCGTGACCTTGAGGCCAATCCATCCCAATAATCCCAAGGTCAGAATGACACTCAGGGCACATCCCGCCAGCGGCAGGAACACCCAGCGCCACTGACGGAACAGCCAGAACAGAATGCCGATAAAAATGGAGATTATGATGATGCCGAAGATGACCAGATCGCTGCGCACTATATCAATCAGCTGGTGCGCCAGCAGATTGGCGCCGCCGAGGAAAAATTCTCCCTGGTGCTCATGACGCGCGATGATTTCGCGCAATTGTTCGATTTCTTCGTAGCGGCGCTCATCCAATGCGTTGCTGAGTACCTGGCTGCGTGACCTCAACTGCTCCAGATCCTTCTGTTCGGCAGGGGTCAGTTCCCGTTCCAGCAGATTGCCCTGCAAATCCACTATCTCTTTTTCCAATTGGGCCAGCTGCCGTTGTTCGGCAAACACCACCTGCAGGGCAATGGCCGTCTGGGCCTCATTGACCAGTAGCCCTTGGTAGAGTGGGTGGGAGGCCAATATTTTTTTCATCTCCGCCTGGCTGTAGCGTTGATGTCCCCAGGTCAATTCATCCGGGTCTATATCGGCCGACAAGGATCCTATGCCAATGAACAGCGGCATGTTCAGCAGGCTGCGCACCGATTCGACCCGCTCTATCTGCTCAATTTCCTCCGTGAGTTGTTGCAGCAATGCGAAAGTGCTCTCGGAAAATATCTGGCCATCGGTGGGCTTGATCGCCACCAGAATGAATTCCTCCGGCTGGTAGCGCTGTCCGGCCAGGCGGGTGAGCAGGTAGTTGCGATCATTCTTGAGCAGCAGGGTTTCGGCGGATGCATCTATCTCGAAGTTGCGCGTGTGCCAGCCGAGGAAAAGCAGCAGAAATAAAAAAATGCCCAGCGTGATACGCGGATACTGCAGCGGGTTCATGGTGCATCACTGCCTGCGTTTTTTTCCGCCCGCTTGGCTTTTGCGGCATCGGCATCGCGCACCAGTCCCTGCAAATAGAGATTGCGGGTGAATATATAGGGGTCTTCGATCTCACCGAGGGTGTCAGGATAGCGATCGAGCGTTTCCGAGTTATCCTGGAAATAGTCGAACAGTTTCAGCGACACTGCGGTTCTTTCATCATCCAGATAATTCAGCGGGTGGGTAAAATAATCCAGCAGCAGAGAACTACCGGATCGTAAATCTCCTGGGCCGGCAAACGGCAATACCAGATAGGCACCATAACCCACACCATAGAACGCCAGCGTATCGCCGAAAGTGGTTTCCGCGCGGGGCAGCTTAAACCAGGCATCCGCCGGATCGAAGAGCCCGAACAGTCCCACCGTGGTATTGAGGCCGAGCCGCACCAGGCTCTTGCCTGAGTCGGCCGGGCGCGCCTGCAGCAGATTATTGATGAAGAATATGGGCTCCCGCAGATTGAGAAAGAAATTGCTGATGCTGCGGTTGACCGGCTTTGGGGTGATCTTGCGATAACCCTTGGCAAGCGGACTGAGAAAATACCGGTAAACCTTGTCGTTGAATTTGAATATGGGGCGGTTCCATGACTCCAACGGATCCTGATAGGTCTCCAGGGTCAGCACTGTCGGCGCTTCCTTGTCGATATTTTCATAAGGCCCGGGCTCATCCAGGGGAACCACCTGGGGTCGTCGGGCATTGGATGAACAGCCGCTCATAAGCAATAGCGCAACAATCAGGGCGGCACTTCCTGCAGAGAATTTTGGCAGTGGGTTATTCATAGAGGACGACTATCCTGTTTTGTCTTGCCCTCGGCACGAGTTTGCAGGGGGCGTGCCAACCCACCAGAGAGGTGGAATCGGCAGTCGCTGTGGTTGGCACAGCTTTTGTTGATCTTCCTGATCGTTTGATGGGTACAAATGGCGGAACAGGAGATGCGGAAATTCTTTGCGCGCCACAGTAGGGGATTTAGCGGATTGCTGGTGACATTGGCTGTGTTGCTGGCTGTGGGGTGGATCTTGGCACCATTCGCCATCCAATACTATCTCAACCACCGCGTGTTCAAGGACATGGGAAATTACACCGGGCGCGTGGATGATGTGGACCTTAATCTATTGCGCGGCTCCTATGTGTTGCGCGATTTGGTTCTTTGGCGCAAAGGCGGCAACCAACAGGTACCTTTTTTCCGCGTGGAGGCCTTGTCTATCGCGCTCAGCTGGGAGGCTCTATTGCGCGGAGCTATTCTGGCGAGCGTGGAAGTGGACGAGGGAGAGCTGAATTTTCTCGATGCCGAAAATCCGCAGAAGCGCCAGTCCGGCCTGGGCACCAACTGGTTGTCGGTGTTGGACGAATTGCTGCCCACGCAATTGCATCGTCTGGAAATCCACCGCAGCACCGTGACATTTCAGAACCTGGATGTGCGGCCGAAAGTGGATATAAAGGCGGAAAATCTCGAGGCTGTGGTGACCAATCTGACCAATGTCAAGGATGAGTCCGGCCGCCGTGTGGCCACAGCGACTGCGACGGCCAATCTGCTACAGGGCGCTTATTTCAAAGCGGATGCCCGATTCGATCCATTTGATTTCGATGATTTCATTTTTGCGGCGGAGATGCATGACATCAGCTTGCCCCAGATCAATGATTTGACCAACTCCTATCTCAATATCGATTTCGAGGATGGCTCCGGGGAATTTTATATGGAGGTGGAGGCGGTGGACGGACAACTGAGAGGCTATGCCAAGCCGCTGTTCCAGAACGTCAATATCCTGAGCTGGCGGCAGGATGTCGAAGAGCAGAACGACAACCCGCTCCAATTGATATGGGAAGGCTTGCTGGGATTTTTCAAAACCTTGCTCACCAACGCGGATACCAAAACCGTGGCGACGCAAATCGATATCCGCGGCACTTTGGATAAGACGGAGGTCAGTTCCTGGAAAGCGGTGGCGGGTATCATTAAAAATGCATTTGTCGAGGCGCTGCAGGCGCGCTTCGAGGAGTTGACACCTCTGACCCGATCTGACGAGGAGAAGCGGCAAGAGAAGAAAGACAAGTGATGGTGAACAGAGGGCGCGGGCGGATTGATCTGCGGCATTATTAACACAGGTCGATGTAAACATTACAATTCCGGCGCCCGTGTTGGACAGCAATCGGCAGAGCGGTTACAGCGAAAACTCTCCATGCTCATCGATTATCTTTTTTTGTTGCCATAGCACCCAGCCCGCCCAGTAAAAACTCAGCAGCATCAAAATGCATCCGAGACCAAAAGCGATATTGGCGTAGGTGCCGGCGGCGTCGACGCGGTTGAGCATGGTGAGCAGGTTGCCCCAATCGTGAAATTCTTCACCCATGCCGAGTATCAACGGCAGGCTGCGGTATTTGGCGTCGGCGATATAAGGGGCCACATCGATGAAACTCTGCCCGGTCCACCAGAGCATAAGGGCGGCGGCGAAGTTGTCGCGCCTCTGTAGGCTGAAACAGAAAAGGGCGATCAGCGGCATCATGATCTGAAACAGGCTGCCGCCGAGAATCGTCATGAAACGCCCGAACGGCATAAAGAGCACATGGCCGAATTCATGGAAGGCCAGATTCACATTGTGCATGAATGAGCCGCCAATATATTCCCAGTCCAGGCCGTGGAACATAAAGCTCGCGCCCCAGACCACGAAAATGCCCAGCAGGACGCAACGCCCCCAGAAGGTAGGTCCGTCCACGCGCTCGGGGATATAGGTGAGTGTGCCCCAGAGTTTTCGCCGGAAGCCGTAGCGCGCTTCCTTGCTGCGGAGCACGGATATGGATGGTGGCACAGGGGCACCGTCCTTCCATTTGCTGTAGGCAATGCCGCAGGCGGGGCAGATACCTTCCATCACATGGTGATCGGCGGTAGTGCGTTCGTACTGGCATTTAGGGCATTTTTGCATGCGAGGGCCTCTACATCCGTGATGACAGAGAAAGTCTAGTCCGCGTCGTCTGCCCGCGGGCGTCATTCCATCAGCGCCACGGATTTCACCTGAACCCACAGGCGTTGTCCCGGCGCTATGCCTAGTGTTGCTGCGGACCTTTTGGTCACTCGGGCCAGAATCAGGGATTCGCCTACATGAACCCGCACCAGCGCCAGACCTGGGTGTTCATCTTCGCCCAGGGCATCCACCACGCCCGCCAGCAGGTTCTGAATGCTGCTGACGCCCGGCTGTTGCGCCAGACTGACATCGCGAGCCAGCACCCGCAGTCGCACGGCCCTGCCCAGAGGTAGGCCTTGGTCGCGCGCCCACAGACTGCCGCCGGGGAAATCCACCCGCGCCAGATGCCATTCGGGCTCCAGGGCGCCTATATGGCCCTGCAGAACCACTCCCGCCTCCTCACCCAGATCCAGGCACGCCAAGGTCTCGGACAATGGGCCATGGGCCTGTACCCGCCCATGATTCATCACCACAAGATGGTCGGCGAGCCGCACCACTTCATCGGTTGCGTGACTGACGTAGATCAGTGGGATTTCCAACTGGTCATGCAGGCGCTCCAGATAGGGTAGGATTTCCCGTTTGCGCGCCAGATCCAGCGCCGCCAGTGGCTCATCCATCAGCAGCAGGCGAGGGCAGACGGCCAGCGCTCGGGCTATGGCCACCCTCTGGCGTTCTCCGCCGGAGAGCTGTTCCGGGCGCCGTTCCAACAGATGACCTATGCCGAGTAACTCTATTGCTTGGTCGAGGCTGAAGATGTCTTTGATCGCTGTGCGCTTGCGTCCATACATCAGATTGCCCATGACACTCAGGTGAGGGAACAGACTGGCTTCCTGAAAGACATATCCGATAGGGCGCTGATGGGGCGGTAGGCGCTTTGTCCCCTCCTGCCAGATCTCGCCCAACACGCACAAACGCCCCTGGGCGCTGGGTTCCAATCCGGCGATACAGCGCAGCAGGGTGGTTTTGCCGGAGCCGGAGGGGCCGAACAGAGCGGACACGCCGCGCCCTGGAAGATTGAGGTCGACGTCCAAGGAAAATCCGGGCCGGTCGAGGCTGATGTGTACCTCAACCCGACTCACGTGCAGTGGCCCTTGTTGAACCGGTTATTCAAATGGATAGACAAATCCCCACTCCGCGCGCAGGTTGTCCATCAGTTGCATGGTCTCCAGGGTTTCCTGCCAAGTGATGATGGGGCTCTCCAGTTCGCCCGCGCGCACCCGCCGTACCACTTCCGCCACCTGATAGATAAAGCCGTTGCCGTGGTTCTCCTCGGTGATGGTTTCGGAACGCTCTATAGTGCGGGTGCCGTTGTGTATGTGCAGATGAAATGTGGTGCCGAACTGGAAATGGGGAAACTGGATGTAGCCCATAGAGCCATAGATCATGGCTTCCATGGGTGTGTAGAGGTTGAAGCTGGTATTTACGCAGGCGATGCAGCCGGAGGCGTACTGGAATTGATAGGTGGCCAGTTCATCCACGCCGGTCTTGGAAAAGCGGCAGAGGGATTTGCTCACCTCCGGCCGTGCACCGAGCAGGTAATTCACAAAGGTGATGGGATAAATGCCCATGTCCAGGGTCACGCCGCCGGCGAGCTTGGGGTCTGTCAGCCGCGGCAGATACTGCGGCTGGGCTATACCGCCGAAGGTGATATTGAACAGCCTGATTTCACCGATTGCGCCACTATCGAGAATCTGTTTGAGGCGCATCATGCTGGGCAGAAACCGGACCCATATGGCCTCCATCATGAAACAGCCGTTGCTGCGAGCCAGCCCAATCAGTTCCGCAGCCTGGAGTGCGTTGACCGTAAAGGGCTTTTCCACCAGGAGATGCTTTTTATGGCGCAGCGCGAGCAGGGCGTTTTCGTAATGGAAATTGTGGGTGGTGGCGATATAAACAACATCCACATCATCCCTTTGCACCAGGTCTTCGTAAGAGTCCATCGCTGCTATGCCGTATTGCACGGCAAACTGTTGCGCCCGCTCCGGGCTTTTGGAGGCGACAGCTACGAGTTCGCTGTCCGGGTCGAACAGCACGGCATCCGCCAGTTTGTGGGCGATCAGCCCCGCGCCTATGATCCCCCAGCCGATTTTTTTGTCCGTCATCATTTTTGCTCCGCCACCATTAGATGCCTGACAGGATTGCGCGTCTCAGGCGTTGTTCAAGCCGGCTGATGCTACCTTAGGCCGAGGGCTTTTTCACCGGTCTGGATGGTCTATATAGCTGGAATCTGCCCATTTGGAGGGTGGCTCAGGTGGAATCGTGGTTTACACTTTGAGAAAGGCGCGAGCTTAACCGCATTCCCCAAGGGTGAAATCACCCGGAGATTAAGTATGCAAGGCCACATTCACCATACCGATGGCGCCGGACACGATCGCGTGCAAAGGGCCCGCTCTTTTGCCCTGCGAGTCCATGGTGCGCAGAAATACGGTGACAAGCCTTATGTTTTTCACCTGGATCAGGTGGTGGCGCTGCTGCAGGATTACGGAGAGGATGCCCAGGTGATCGGTTACCTACACGACGCTGTGGAGGATACGGAGGCTACGGTTGGCGAGGTGCGTCGGGAGTTCGGCGCCCTGGTGGCGGAGTGCGTGGATCTGGTATCCGATGTACCCGGTCCAGACCGCAAGACCCGCAAGGAGAAAACCTACGCGCGACTGGCGGGG
>Ga0065721_10052873_pt1 | contig 10973 bp, 9 predicted proteins | sample Mesricmetagenome_FD_59108 | JGI IMG/M metagenome (GOLD analysis project Ga0065721, IMG submission 59108) | Mesophilic microbial community from rice straw/compost enrichment Sample: eDNA_1 v2 (version 2) | ecosystem: Engineered > Solid waste > Grass > Composting > Bioreactor | place: USA: Davis...
TGATTGGATGGAACGCTGGCGTTGAGATTGATGACGGTCAGAAAGTCCGGCTGAGCTTGAGGTTTTCCGCGCATGTTTTTGAGACCCCACTCAATTCGATCTGTTCAAACCCGCGCTGAGTTTTTCAACAACCTGCTAAGGGGGCGTCTCGTTCAGCGGAGCTTCAGTAGACTGCGTGCCGATTGTTCCAGGAAAAATTGGCGGCGGTTGATTTAGTTCGGTTATGAATTGCGATTCTTCTTCTGAATAAAACCGATTGCCCACTGAATCAATCGCAGTTGGTGTCAACAGTATCAATAGGGTGCGTGGACCAGGCTGCTTCGAATTCAGCAGCAAGCTTTCGCGTTCTGACATGGACCGGCTCGCCATAAGGGTGTGTCCGTCCGGAATGTTAACATTATTCGTCATTTCTTGCGCCTCGACCAAAGGGAGGTCAGCTCCAGGCGGTAAACTATTTCGCGGCGAATCGGCGACCAGCGCGGAAACAATTCGATAATCCAGGTTGATAGTTCCGGTGGTTTTCCGCCAGGTCGGAGTCACCTCCAAACTGATGATGTAACCATTAGTGCCTTGGATTTGAATCTGACCTTGTCGTTGATCCAAAAGCGTTATTTGACCTTCGCTAATCAAGTTTGTCGCTTCGTTAATATTCAGCGATTGTAAAACCAGCTCTAACTGCGGACTTGTTAACGTTCCGGTGATGCCTCCTTGAAAAGATGTTGATGGAATCGAAATGAATTTTGCTTTGATGTTCATCTGTGAAGGGCTCGGAGCGGCGAGATCTCCATCAGACGCGCGTTGCTTCAATGTTGAGACCAGAGCATTTCGCTCCGCCAGTTCGCGCCGCAACTGAGTCACTTGGTTCCGAAGGCGAAGAACTTCCCTTGCATCGTTTCGTAATCTGTTCAATTCATTGGTTTGCGACGTGAGTTGTTGAATTTCAGTTCGCAGGCCATGAATCTCACCAGACTGGAGGTCGTAGAGCTTGCGTGTGTCACTTAATTCGCGTTGAGAACGGACATTTGCGATAAATAAAACACCAAGACCCCCAACGATCAACATACTGAGGAGGGTTGTCTTCAAATTGAAAAAGGTAAAAAGGTTCAAACCTGAACTCGTTGATACAGCTGTTTTTGTCAGGGATAAACAAGAGGCTGCCAGCGTGGGAGCAAACCCACTCGGCGCGGAATGAATCGTATTTGCCGCAAGCGAAATCGAAAGCGCAGCCGCGGTGGTTTTAATGCCCCGTTGAGCAAGGAAATCGCGCAGCTTGTCCAGCGCGCGCGAAACCCGCTTCTGCGCCGCATCTTCACTGACGCCGAGCGTGGCTCCGACGGATGATAGGCTTTCGTTCTTGAAAAAACGAAGCAAAAGCGCATTGCGATCTTCGTCGCCGAGATTGGCAATGGCTTCATCGAGGACTGGACGAATGGCCGCCCAATCGCCTTCAGTTTCAGAGGAAGGATTATGAAGTTCCATGGCTTGCTGTTCGCGGTTGAAGCGGCGTTGTTCCGTGCGGAGAAGTTCCATTGCGGCAAACCGTGCGCTTCGATGCAGCCAGCCGATAAGCAAGGTGTTGGGTTTGAGCGAACCGGCTTTGCGCGCCAGATCGACGAAGACAGTTTGTGCGACGTCGCGGGCCTGGTGTTCGTTTCCAACCTGCCGCAGCGCCGCGGAATATACGGCGTCGGCATAACGCCGCACGATTTCATTGAAAGCGGCTTCGGAGCGATCGTCCGCAAAATCGCGAAGCAGTTCAGCGTCAGTTCGGTTCTGCATGTCACTATCTAACTGCCGCCGATTGCTGAATCCGACAATATTTTGTCCGGGCTAACCGTGCGTCAGAGCCGTGATGAGGTTCTGGAGCTGTTGGGCGGAATGTTCACTGGATATTACGAAACGAAAGTATCCATGCTTCGGGCTTCCAGGATATTTCACGAACGGCGGATAAATCCCACGATCAAGCAATCGGCCCTTTAATCGCCGAATTTCCCGTTCGGTTTTCAATTCCGGTTCACGATCGGACTGGGGGAGATCAAGAATTCGAAGCCAGCAGAATGCAACGCGTCCTTGACTGTGTTCGCATTCGATTTCAAGGCGCTGCCGCGGCCTGGGATTTGCCCTGAGAATTCGCAAGGCCGCCAGCGCAGCATTCACGAGGGGAAGGGGAAACGGCGTGCTGCCAATATAAATTTGGGGTCGTTGTTCACTTTTCCTTTGCCAGGGGGCAAGACGGGTAGAGACGGCATGGGAATGCTTGAGGATCGAAAGGGGGCGGATGCCGGGATCACATCACGCCGCGTTGAAATGAGGTCTAGATTCCTGTGTCGCCTGGAAAGTTGGTTTGGGATGAGAGAGATGAAGAGAATTTGGCATCTGAACGGCCTACAGACAGTTTTAGGGTGGAATTTCGCTTTTGAGGAAGTTTATCGGCGGGATGGCGTTCGCGCATGCCTTGGGGAAATCGTTTGAGGAGAAAGGGTGGAGTTTTTACGTCACGCATTGTTGTCACAACCGTTCGTTCCTTTCTGTCGTTCCTATTCAACAAACGACAGAAGCAGCATCACTTCGTCGTCGCTGGTTTGCGGAAAGGAATCGTAGTAGGCGCCGACAGCGACAAAGTCCGGATCAACCACCAATGCAAAAACGTCGTCCGCCACACGTCGAAGCCGATCGATCGCACTGTCCGAAGCAACCGGCGCTGCGACCACCACTCGATTCCACCCGCTTTTCCTCGCTGAAATCACGGCGGCTTCCGTAGTGGCACCGGTGGCCAGTCCGTCATCGACAATGATGGCAGTTCCGCAAGCGGTGTCGCCGGCATCGCGGATATGAAATCTATGACGATAGGTTTCGAGGCGTGCCGCTTCCTCGCGAATCACGGATTCCAGTTCCTGCTGCCGGGAACCGGTGCAACGCGCGGCATCGTCGCTGAGCAGCATCACGTCGCGTTCTGCGAGCGCGCCGACAGCGAACTCGCGATTCTGTGGGTGTCCGATTTTCCGGACAACAATCACATCGAGCGGTACCTGAAGCATTCGCGCCACTTCGGCAGCGACCACCACGCCGCCGCGCGGCAGTCCGATTACTTTGCCAACATCGGGATATTTTCCCGCCAGTGCCCGGCCGAGTTGTTCCCCGGCATCGTCTCTCGATACAAAAGTCATGAGAGACTCTTCGGACGCGCGGGAAAAAATGCAACGGGGGGAAGTCGGAAGTTTGATGGGAAAATGTTACTGCCCGGTTCCGTCAGACTGGAATCTGAAAATGAAAAAATTTAGCGGCAGATGAACCGCTCTGTTGGCGTTCGGCCGTGAAGGGATCAGCCGGTTACGAGAGTTCCGACCGGTTCACCGTTAACGACGCGGCGCAGATTGTGAGGCCGGAACAGATCGAACACGATGATCGGCATCTTGTTGTCCATGCAAAGCGAGAACGCGGTGGAATCCATCACCTTCAACTGGCGCTGCAGGGCGTCGATGTAGCTGATCTGAGCGAAGCGTTTGGCCTTGGGATTCTTCTTGGGATCGGAATCGTAGATGCCGTCCACCTTCGTTGCTTTCAAAATCACTTCGGCGCCGATTTCATTCGCACGCAACGCGGCGGCGGTGTCGGTGGAAAAGTAGGGATTGCCGGTTCCGCCGCCGAAGATGACGACGCGGCCTTTTTCAAGATGACGCACGGCGCGCCGGCGGATGAACGGTTCAGCCACCTGTGACATTGTGATGGCGCTTTGCACGCGCGTTGGAACGCCGAGCTTCTCGAGAGAATCCTGAAGGGCGAGGGAATTGATCACCGTGGCGAGCATGCCCATGTAATCGCCCGTGGCGCGTTCGATCCCGCGTTCGCAGCCCTGAAGTCCGCGGAAGATGTTGCCGCCGCCGATGACGATGACGACCTGCACGCCGAATTCGCGCACTTCACGAATCTGCTCCGCCATGTTGCGCAACGCTTCGGGCGAAATGCCCACGCCTGCTTCACCTCCCAGGGCTTCGCCACTGAGTTTGAGCAGAATGCGGTTGTACTTGGGCTGCAGTTTCTTTTTCATGTTCGAGAATCGCCGCGCGACGCGCAGGTTTTAGCAGCGGGAGGCGAAAGCAGAAAGCAGAAAGTTGAAAGCAGAAAGCTGAAGAATGGAAGGGGAAGTGGGACAAGATTGAACCGCCCGGATTGAGTCAACCCGGGCGGTCGCAAATCGCGAATCGTAAATCGTAAATTTGTCAGCCCTTGAGCCCTCGAACAAATCGATCGATGCGTTCAAGCCCTTTCTCGATGTTCGCCATGCTCGTCGCGTAGCTCAGTCGGATGTAATCGTCCGCGCCGAACGCGATTCCGGGAACGGCCGCCACCTTTTCCTGTTCGAGCAGTTTCGCGCAAAACTCGGTGGATTTGAGGCCGGTTTTGGAAATGTTCGGGAACAGATAGAACGCGCCTTTCGCATTCACGCAGCTGATGCCGGGGATGCTGTTGAGCTTTTTCCAGGCGAACTCGCGGCGCTTCGAAAATTCGCCGAGCCATTTTTGGAGGTGATCCTGCGGACCGTTCAATGCAGCGACAGCACCCTTTTGCGCAAACGAAGTCGGATTGCTTGTGCTGTGGCTTTGAATCGCGTCAATCGCTTTCGCAATCGGTTCGGGTGCAGCGAGGAAACCCAGCCGCCATCCAGTCATGCTCCAGGCCTTGGCAAAACCGTGTACGATGATCGTGTGATCGTAATGCGCCTGCGAGAACGTCGCCACGCTTCGCACCTTCGCGCCGTCATAGACAAGATGCTCGTAGATCTCGTCGCTCATGATGAGCACGCCCTTTTCGACGCAGATGTCGCCGAGCGCTTTGATTTCTTCCGGCGTGTAAACCGAACCGGTCGGATTGCTGGGCGAATTCAGAACGAACAGGCGTGTGTTTGGAGTGATTGCAGCACGCAGTTGTTCGGGAGTGACTTTGAATTCCGTTTGATCCGTGGTCTCGATGATCACCGGTTTCGCACCGGCGAGCTTCACCATTTCGGGATAGCTCAGCCAGTAAGGCGCGGGGATGATCACTTCGTCGCCCTGCTGGCAGGTGGCGAGAATGACGTTGTAGCAGGAATGCTTGCCGCCGCAGGAGACGATCACCTGGGAAGGCTTGTAGGTGAGTCCGTTCTCGCGTTTGAACTTGTCCGCGATCGCCTGGCGCAGCTCGGGAATTCCGCTGGCCGGAGTGTATTTGGTGAATCCGTCGGCAAGCGCTTTCGCACAGGCGTCCTTGATGTGTTGTGGTGTGTCAAAATCCGGTTCGCCCGCGCCGAAGCCAACGACATCGAGCCCTTCGGATTTCATTTGTTTCGCCTTGGAATCGATGGCGAGGGTCAGCGAAGGGCTTAGTGACGCCGCACGCTGAGAAATTTTATAGTTCATAAATGGCGCAAAGCTTACGGCGGGGCCGGGCGACCGCAAGTGGATTTCGGAATCTTCAAAATGCTGGCCGTAACTCGGGACGTCCCTGAGCGTCGGTTTCAAAACGGCATGTCGGGGGCGCGGAAAAGGACGAGGGACGAAACGATTGCTGAGGAAATCGGAATCAGCAGATTCGCGCGGGAACCGTTTTCAGGACCGGCTCGACGAGAATCACCTGGGCGAGCTGTTCGCTGAGCGCGAGGCGTGAATTGCAGACCTGGCAGATGAAATTGTTCCGGCTGGTGATCAGTCGGACGATTTGATCTTCGCAAAGCCCAAGTTCGCGGAGACGATTTTGAACTTCGGGGGAGGCGCAGAGCTGTTTGATGCGAACGGCGACGCCGGTCTGGACGCGGCTGAGCGGACAAACTTCGCAATGCGTTTGTTCGCTGGCGTTTGGCTGGCTCAATTCGCGGCTCACGCGCCATACAGTGGCTGAACCGCCGGAAACGCGATAGCCCGATCTTGCGAAAGGTTGTTCCCGAATTGCAATGCGTTAGGCGAGCCCGTCTTCAGTCAGCTGCTCAGCCAGCGCCACGATGATGCCCTCCGGTCCTCGGATGTATGCGAGGCGGTACGTGTTCTCGTATTGCATTTCGCCGATGATTTCCGCTCCGTGGGTTCGCATGCGTGCGATGAGGACGTCGATGCCATCGACCGCGAACATGATGCGGCGCAGCCCGAGCGTGTTCGTGGGGGCGTTCACCGGTCCGAACCTGATCGCTTCGGGCGTGTGGAACTTGTCCAGCTCAATGCCCTGTCCGTCGGGAGTCCGCAATGTGACGAGGGTGGCGCGGACATTTTCCAGCCCGATCAGCCGCCCGACCATTGGTCCTTCGACAACCGTCTCGCCTTCGAGCTTGAGTCCGAGTTCGATGAAGAACGCTTTCACCGTCTCAAGATCGTCAACGACGATAAGGACGTTATCCATTCGCGTGATAGGCATAATGTCTGAGAGCTGCGTATCAGCCTGCGAAGCTGGATGAAAGATGTTTTATCGTTTTCAGCCACAGCTCGGAAGGCCCTTGAAACGGCTGACGATTCCTCAGTCTGCACACCCGGCTGAAGCCACGGTGTCTGCAGCACCCAGCAATGGAATTCCAGCGAGCGAAAATCCTCCAATGCCTTCGTTTCCTTCTGTGAGAGTTAACATCCCCCCATTTCTCAACAATTCCTCCAGATCCAAATGCACAGCGTAACGGAAGTTTCGTAATCGTCGTTCTGTGAACGACTTCGGAAGACGGGGGAATGAGCCGGGGGTGCCTCGAAGCACCAAAGGATTCTTTCGATGGCCATGGGAAGGGTAAAAAACATGACATTTGTCATATGTCCGATCCTCTGGTGCTGCGCTAAAAGAGGCGCAATCCAATATCGGCAATCGAGTCACTTCCCGTGTTCCCTCGTGATGTCGATTGCTTCGGTCCAAAACGAAGCTGCAAAAACCCAACCTATGAAAATCAAGCACGTCTCACTCCTGTCAGTGATGATCGCGGTGATGTCACTGACTGGTTCAATTCAAGCGCAGGTTACGAATCGGACACTCTACAGTTTTGACACTGACGAGGTGACGACAACGCCTTACAACACCACATGGGGAAATTGGTTTGGAGGGGTCTTCCAGGGTGTTTTTTGGGATCCATCCAATGACTCTAGCAACAACCCGAATTCTGGTTCTCTTCAATTGTATCTCAACTTTACGGGAGGCGATCAGTATGTCCTGTGGGACGGGGCGGGCCCAAATTACGCCCCATTGGATTTGGCCACGTGGACAAATCTCTCTTTCGATATCCGTTACGACGAAACTTCGGTGATTCGCACAAATACATCGGCTGCGGGTGTGAACGGATCATTGGGGGAGGGATCGCTGGATTTCGGATTCATGCGCGTGGGCTCCCGAGGTCCAAGCTTCAGCCAGGACTGGATCTATTATTTCGCCATACCGGCGACAAATGGTGCAGGTGAGCTGAATACGAACTGGAATCATGTCAGTGTCGATCTCAGGCAGGTCACACAGAACTTCGGCGATTTGATTGACGGTCTTGTCAACATCATCATCGGCATGGATGCCGGCGCCTACGGGAACAATGTCCTTGTCGGACCGCAAACGGTCTGGATCGACAACATCAGGCTGACCGGCGAGATTCCGAATCCGCCGCCGCCCACATTGACGATTGAAAAAGCCACGCCCGCCCTTCGACTGTTCGGGGGGTCAGGTCAGTTTGGACGCGCACAGATTCAACCGGTTGATACGAGTGAAAGCTGGATCTATGGCACGTTCCCGGTGACTTACTCCTTCACGGTTCTGGATAATGCAACATCGCCGGGAGGATTGGATCACCACATTCATTTCATTCAAGGTGGGAACGGATACTCGGGCGCGGATTACACCGACCCGAATGTTCTCTGGCTGCAAATTATCAGCGGCTCGGGGACCGATACCACCTGCGTGGCGAACGTCTCCTGGAAGACGAATGCGCCCGGCTCAAACCCGGATCAACACAACGTCGCGCTGAGGGTCACCAATTCGGTTCTTGCGGGGAAATGGACGTTGACATTCCTCAGCAACACGAACGGAACCCTGGAAGCGCCCGGAGCCGCTCCAGTTCCCTTCTCGATTGATTTGAGTGAGGAGGATGCAGTCACTTACTTCAGTCCTCCGATGCAGGTCCGGTTTGGAATCCAAAACTATGGCAACCCTGCAAATGGTGGTATCCCGCATGATTGGGCCAGAATTTCCATATCGGGAACGGCCGGAACACAGATTGACGAAGATTTCACCAAGGCTGGCACGAATCAGCTGGATACCACGATCTGGGATCTTGGCCACAGCGACGGTGTCGGTGTGGTGAACCTGGTGCCCACCAATGCTCCTTATTGGATTAAATGGACCTTGCCGGACAGCGGCTTCACTCTGATCGGTGGTTCGTCAGTTTCCGGTCTCACGAACTGGACGGCATTGGCGAATGTGACTCCGATTTCACAAGGAGGAAGGCGATGGGCTCTTATTTCCGCTGACTCTCTCCCGGATAATTCGGCGAGCTACTTCGCGCTGGTGAATCGAACCTTCAGCCAGCTGCAGGTTCTCCTGCCAGGTGAAACGAATGCGCCCAATACCGCGACAGGCAAGGTCGGTACGCCGACACCTGTGAGTCTCAGTGAGGGTGGCATGGTTACCGTGACCATTCATGCCGTCGATGCGAACTATCACATTGTCACCACAGCATCCGGCAATCTGATCGAGCTCTCTTCTTCGGATGTTAACGCGGCCCTTCCGCTGGCGAGTGCTCTTGTGAATGGAACCGTAACCCAGGATCTGTATTTCAGCACGACCGGCACTTTCACGGTGACCGCGACAAACCTGTCGAACATCAACATTCCGAACGCAACCAGCTCATCGGTAACAGTCGTTCCTTGAGCGAAATCTGACCTGACACGATGCTGCCGACCTCTCCGGGTCGGCAGCATTGTTTTTGAGCCATGCTGTAAGGAGAACTTCAGGTGAAATGGAATCGGCGATGAACGTCAATTCCGTGATTTCAAAATCCTCCCACCTCTTTGCGCCCTACGTTCCCTTCTGTGAACAGGGCGCCGTTTCTTAGAGTCTGTCTGAAGATGGAGCGCGGCTGTGTCGCAGACCAGCCGCGGCCGTCCGAAAAACAAGAATCGCCGGAAAGTTTCGAAGCCCTGCGGCTGGTCGCAAGTGACACAGGCGCGCCCCGAAATTTTTCAGACACGCTCTCATGCTTCGAAACAGCTCCGCGTAGGATTGCACAGCGGAACGCTCACCTGGCCGTCGTCGAAACCCACTTCTGTCAGCGTTCGATTGCACCAGCAATGGCTGTGATGAAGAAACTCGTCTCCGGCGACGGCGAAGACCTCGTTCTCCTGTTCGGGAATGTAGAGCTTCTTGGAACGCAAATGCCGGCAGCAGATGTCAGGTTTCATATCGGTCAGGCAACGAGTTGAAGCAGTGTGCGGCGAATCAGGGCGCGGGCGATCGCCAGTTTGTAACCATTGTGTTCCATCGGTTGCGCGCCCGCGAGGATCAGGTCGGCGGCACGATCGGCGGTGGCTTCGTCCAAGGTTTTTCCCTCCAGAAACTCATGCGCGGTTCGGACCATGTGTGGTACCGGTGAAATGGCGCCAAGCGCGATCTTCACCTGGCCGACTTTCTTTCCATCCACCCTGGCTGCGGCGGAACAACTCACGAGCGCCCAGTCGAAGGACGCCTTTTCGCTGATCTGCTGATAAGCACTCCGACGTCCTTGAACGGGAATTTCGACCCGAAGAATCAGATCACCGACCTGAAGGGAGTTGTGCGCCGTCGGATTTTCCCAGGCTCTCGCGTAAAGTTCCGGAATGCTCAGGCGAACTTCCTTACCGTCACGCCAAACAATCGCCGTCGTGTCGAGTGCTGCGAGTGCGATGGAGAGATTTGAAACGACCGGGCTGATGCACGTGTTTCCGCTGAACAGGCTGTGATATTTGTTCTCACCATGGCGGGCATAACAAAGGTCGCCATTCTTCTTGAGGCAAACGGTGTCGCGATGGCGGTAATACCAGCAGCGCGAATGTTGCGAGAGATTGCCGCCGACGGTAGCGACGTTGCGAATCTGTCGGGAACCGACTTCTGCCGCGGCTTCCTGCAATCCGGGAAACACCTTTTTCAGTTCAGAATGATCTTCCAGTTCGGCAATGGTGACCGTGGCGCCGATCTTCCAGAGCTGATCGCCGGTTTCGATCTTGTTCAGGCCGGGGAGTGACTTGATGTTCACCAGCGTTTTCGGCTCGACGAGATGATCCTTCATCCGGTTGAGCAGATCGTTGCCGCCGGCGAGATAGGCGCCATTGGAACCCGCCAGTTCGCGGGCTGTCGCGGGAGATTGTGCGGTGGCGTATTGGAAAACGTTCATACGACGGAACTCCTGTCTTTGCCGAGGGCGCGGAGGATTTTCTGCGGCGTGATTGGAAGGCTGCCAACGCGAACGCCAATCGCATTGGCCACGGCGTTGGCGATGGCAGAAGCAGTCGGGATGGTGACCGGCTCGCCGATGCCGATGACCCCGCGTTCAGGCATTTCGAGCAGGACGATGTCCAGCTCCGGCATGTCGGCAATGCCGGGCAGCTTGTAGGTTTCGAAATTCGGATTCAGCACCACGCCGGAGAGTTCGTCCATGATGCGTTCCTCGTAGAGCGCGTAGCCGATGCCCATGATGATGCCGCCGTTGACCTGGCTTTCTGCGGTGAGCTTGCTGACGATCAATCCGCCGTCCTGAACACAGGTGATTTTCTTCACCTTCACGAACCCTGTTTCGGTATCAACTTCCACTTCGGCGAATTGAACTCCCGCCGCGCCGCTGGAAGAAAGTCCCTGCTGCCAGCGACCTTGGACGGTGATTGGATTCATGCCGAGCTTTTTACAGGCGTCCTTCCATTGATCACCCCGCGCATCCGCAACGCCGGTTTGAGTTTGCAGCTGTTCCAGTGCTTTTGTGCAGGTGTCGAAAATGGCGGGTGAAACCGAAGCTGCCGTCGTGC
>Ga0065721_10052874_pt1 | contig 10971 bp, 7 predicted proteins | sample Mesricmetagenome_FD_59108 | JGI IMG/M metagenome (GOLD analysis project Ga0065721, IMG submission 59108) | Mesophilic microbial community from rice straw/compost enrichment Sample: eDNA_1 v2 (version 2) | ecosystem: Engineered > Solid waste > Grass > Composting > Bioreactor | place: USA: Davis...
TTTCGAACAGAGCTCATCAGAGACGACGGCACAATTCAAGGGCGGGCTTGTTGCATCGATGATTAGCAGGCGTTCAACCGCCGTTGATCTGACCGGAGGATTCGGGGTCGACACCTATTTCCTCAGCACACACTTCGAAACCTTCCACATGATCGAACCGGACAAGTCCCTGCTTGAAATCGCGCAGTTCGATCACAAACTCCTCGGAGCAACGAACATCGAATATCACATTTCCACTGCCGAACAGTTTCTCGAAGCGACGTCGCACGAATTTGATTTTGTCTATATTGATCCCTCCAGACGGAAGAGCCAGAAGAGAGTTGTCGGATTTGAAGACTCATCTCCGGATATTGTTAAGCTTGCTCCATCTATTCTTGAGAAGTGCCCGGTCATGATGGTCAAGGCGAGTCCTCTGTTAGATCTTAAAGCAGGAATGTCGCAGTTGCCCTCGGTGAAGAGCATAGCAGTTGTTTCTGTTAACAATGAATGCAAGGAAGTCCTCTTCGTCTGTAGTCGGGATTACCGCGGCAGTGTCAACATTCAAGCTGTAAATCTCCAATCAAGCGGAGCCGTGTCAAACTTCACATTTACATTCGCCGAAGAGGAGAGCGCGGAAATTGAATACGGCGAGATTGAGCAATACCTCTACGAACCAAATGCTTCAATACTCAAAGCGGGTGCATTCAAAGCTGTCGGAAGACGGTACTCTCTTCGGAAACTTCATCCAAATACCCACCTTTACACGTCCAGCAGTTTGGTCAGCGATTTTCCAGGCAAAATTTTTCAAATAGAAGCAATCGTGCGTCCTCAACCTGGTGAAATCAAAAAGTATATTCCCGAAGGTCAGGCGAACGTAACAACGCGGAATTATCCACTGACACCTGTAGAACTCAAAAAGAAGACGGGGGTAAAGGACGGAGGTGATAAGTTCATCATTGGGTTTACGGGACGAGAGCGCAAATATGTTGTCGTCGCATCGCGTCTCTAAATGGATGTCAGATCCAATGAATCACCCTCGCCACTACAAGCGCAACGACACCGACTGTTCCATAGAAGATGATGACTTTTTTGCGGTTTTGAATATCCTCCCACCACAACACGACCCAAGGACGGTAAAGCCCTATCAGCAAGCACGCGAATGCAGTGAACGACAAATAGAGAAATACCCGCTCAAGAAATTCCATATCCGTCAAAATTAGCAGAAAAAGAAAGCTGTTGTTGGATTAACCTTCCATCCAAAACTATATTTGCGGCCCCTCGTTTTTGTGGGGGAAACCGATTTACGGCTAGTGAGGGCGAGTGATTTTCTCAGCATCTACCGGGCGGATGGTTTTATAAAGACCGTTTCCGCAGGAATCAATGCGTCTTCACCCACCGATATTCGCCTCAAAGGCTTGTCAGGTAGCCTCGATGCCGTCGTCCTGGCAACCTCCTGGAAGCTTCACCCGCACGATTATATTGTCGTTCTTCAGGATAAAGAAGAAGCGGCATATTTTCTCAACGATCTACAGAATTTGCTCGACCGGGAGGTGTTGCTCTTTCCGATGTCTTACAAACGCCCGTACGATTTTCAAGAGATTGAGAATGCCAACATTCTTATGCGGGCGGAGGTACTCAACCGGCTGGCGAGCAAGTCAGGAAAAGAAATCATTGTCACTTATCCCGATGCGTTGAGCGAGAAAGTGATCAACCGAAGATCACTCGCGAGCAATACGTTCACGATCAAAGTGGGCGAAAAACTCGATATGGCATTCCTCGAAGATTTTCTTCACACATACGATTTTGAGAAGACTGACTTCGTGTACGAGGCCGGCCAGTTTGCTGTACGCGGAGGGATTGTCGACATCTTTTCGTTTGCTCACGAATTGCCGTTCCGCATAGAACTCTTCGGAGACGAAGTGGACGGTATCCGTACTTTCGAACCGGGTTCACAGTTGTCGGTGGAAAAGCAGGAGTCCGTTAGCATTATCCCGAATGTTCAGACTAAGCTTATTCACGAGGAGCGTCAATCATTTCTCGACTTCATTTCCCCGGATTCGAGATTGTGGTTCAAGGATTTCCAGCTTACGGGTGATCTCATTCAAAAGGCGTTTGAAAAGGCGGAGGCATCTTTCAGTAGCATCCTGAAGGAAAGCGGAAACACCAGGGTTGTGTCAAGTCCGGATCAATTGTTTGAGGCGGGTTACAACTTCACAAAACGCTCGGAAAGTTTTGTGCGCGTTGAGTTTGGCAATAGGTTTTCTCTGGACGCCAAAAAGACGTTCGAGTTCAACGCCTCCGGACAGCCCTCGTTTAACAAGAGCTTTGAACTACTCGCGGAAAACCTCACGGACTACCAGATGCAGGGATTCCGAAACTTCATTGCGGCGGAAATGCCTCGACAACTCGAAAGGCTCAAAGGAATTTTCGAAGAGTTGAGTGCTCATCTTCGATTCGAACCTCTCGAGTTTTCGTTGCGCGAGGGCTTTGTCGATCCGATCCTGAAAATGGTCTGCTACACAGACCACCAGATTTTTGAGCGATTCCACCGATATCGTGCGAAGGAGAAATTTACAAAATCAAAGGCGCTCACGCTTCGCGAACTGCAGACACTCCAACCAGGAGATTTCGTAACCCACATCGATTATGGAATTGCCAAGTTCGCCGGGCTGGAGAAGAAAATCGTGAACGGGCATGAGCAGGAAGCGATTCGCCTCGTGTACCGGGACGACGATTTGTTATACGTGAGTATTCACTCACTTCATAAGATCTCAAAGTATACGGGCAAAGAGGGTGCTCCTCCTGTTATCAGCAAACTGGGAACCCAGGAATGGGAAACCCGTAAAGCAAAAGCGAGGAAGCGCGTGCAGGACATCGCCCGCGAGTTGATATCACTTTACGCTAAGCGCAAGTCTGCCCCGGGATACGCATATCCTCATGACGGTTTCCTGCAAGCGGAACTTGAGTCCTCCTTTATGTACGAAGACACTCCCGACCAGGCAAAGGCCACGGAGGATGTCAAGAAAGACATGGAAGCACCGCATCCCATGGATAGACTGGTGTGTGGGGACGTTGGATTCGGCAAAACTGAAGTTGCAATTCGTGCGGCGTTTAAAGCTGCGACCGAGGGCAAACAAGTAGCCGTGTTGGTGCCGACAACAATCCTTGCGATGCAACACTATCGCACGTTCAAGGAAAGACTCGCAAACTTCCCTGTAAGGATTGACTACGTTTCGCGTTTCAAATCTGACAAGGAGATAAAACGTATTCTCAAGGAAGTCAGTGAGGGTAATATCAACATACTCATCGGAACTCATCGAATAGTAAGCAAAGACGTTACGTTCAAGGATCTTGGTCTACTGATCGTTGATGAAGAACAGAAGTTTGGCGTAAAAGTCAAGGATCGGTTGAAGGAACTGAAAGTGAACGTGGACGTGCTAACCCTGACCGCGACGCCAATACCAAGAACGTTGCATTTCTCCCTGATGGGTGCCCGCGACCTCAGCATTATATCGACTCCTCCTCCGAACAGGCAACCCGTTACGACAGAACTCCACACGTTTGATGAAACAATAATCCGCGATGCGATCAGCTACGAGCTTAGAAGGGGAGGCCAGGTATTCTTCGTTCATAATCGCGTGAGCGATATCGAGTCGGTCGCGAACACTATTTACAAACTTGTTCCCGACGCACGCATCGGTGTAGCCCACGGTCAAATGGAAGGGGACAAACTCGAAAAGGTGATGGTCAAGTTCATCGATGCAGAGTACGATGTCCTTGTCTCAACAAATATTATTGAGTCCGGTCTCGACATCCCGAACGCGAACACGATCATCATCAACCAGGCACACATGTTCGGCCTGTCGGATTTGCATCAAATGCGTGGAAGGGTAGGTAGGTCCAACAAGAAGGCATTCTGTTATCTCCTTACACCGCCCGCATCCGTACTGTCCTCCGATTCAAGGAAACGCCTCGCTGCGTTGGAGGAATTTTCGGATCTCGGCGATGGCTTCAAAGTAGCCATGCGCGACCTCGACATCCGCGGAGCCGGCAATCTGCTTGGAGCCGAGCAAAGCGGTTTCATCAACGATCTCGGTTTCGATACCTATCACAAGATCCTTGATGAGGCGATCCAAGACCTGAAAGAGACTGACTTCAAGGATCTCTTCGCGTCGGAACTCGCCGAAAAGGCGAAACTCATCGTACAAGACTGCGTGATTGAAACAGATCTGGAAATTTTGATTCCAGACACATATGTAGGAAGCACAACGGAAAGGCTACAGCTTTATTCGCGACTTGACAACATTAAGGACGAAGACCAACTCGAAAAGTTTGCAAACGAAATAATGGACCGTTTTGGCCCGATTCCTCCATCCGTGAATGAGTTGATAAATTCCGTCAGGCTGCGATGGTTGGGTGAACGCCTGGGATTCGAAAAGCTTAATCTGAAAGGTGGTAAACTCAGGGCGTACTTCGTCTCGAATAAAGACGAATATTTCAGTTCCGACATCTTCGGTCAGATACTCAACTTTGTGAAGGCAAATTCGCGTCAGTGCAAGTTGAAAGACAGCGCCGGCAAGGCTATGTTATCCATCGACAACATTCCGACAGTCGACGCCGCAATCGCGTTGCTCAGTAGTATTGATCAACCGATTTCCAAGCCGGCAAGCGAAATCTTGTCGAGATAAGGTTCGAGACCCGACACCTTATCAAAGGCGTTTATCATAAGAACCTTTTGGTGTTTGGGAGAGTAAAAGACCTCGACGAAAAACTGGTTTGCGTGATACAAAAATACTTTGCAATCCCCTAAAGTCCTCTGCGTCAAAAAACTGCCCCTGAACGTGATGTGATCACATTTTTTCTCGAAGGGCATTGTTCGGAAATCCTGTAACGTGGTCATAACGGTAGTAAAGTTAGGCTGCCACTTAGGGGGAAAAACTGTACCAAATCGCTAAATCCTTACAAGAACGATTAAAAACACGATTTTTTAGAAAAACACACTTAATATTCGTCCCAAAACTGGAAGTAATTTCCCGGTACAATACGCAACGCAGCTTTAGCGTTTATGTCTTGAAACCAGGGAAGGTGACTGAAAGCCCAAGCAAGTTGTCGGTTCAAAATGAACATATAACGTTCGGGTTGTTTCATTCAGCCGGGAAAAATATCGCGCACAGTGGTGGTGAAAATTCACCGCTTGGAAAACACAGGATTATCTCTGTATATTAGCATTTAGTTTTAACGAAAAATTGTATATGAATTATTCCTTCCGAGTTCTATTGTGGGTCGTTGGCGGATCGGTCGCCCTGACGGGTTGCTCGTTGTTCGGCGGTGGTGGTGGTAAGCCCAATGCTTCCAACCCTGGGCAGTTCAGCACGGCAACAGGGCTTGCATACAACGATGAGGATGCTGGAGGTTTCATGGTCCGCCCGTATGAGGGTCAACCGGATGCTCCTAACATGGTGTTTATTGAAGGTGGCCGCGCTGTCATGGGATCCTATGAGGAAGATGTTATGTCGTACCGCGACAACCTCGAAAGAACTGTGTCGGTTGCTTCCTTCTATATGGACGAAACTGAAATTGCCAATATCCACTGGCTGGAATACATTCACTACCTCGCAAAAGACTCGTCGCAAGAAGCATACATCGCAGCTCTTCCCGATACAATGGTGTGGGTTGGAAAACTTGCTTTCAACGATCCCTATGTAGAGCACTACTTCCGCTACCCTGGTTTCCGCTACTTCCCTGTAGTAGGTGTCTCCTGGACCCAAGCCAACAAATATGCGGTGTGGAGAACGCGCGCTGTTAACATCAAATTCGCTCAGGACGCTGGCGAAGAATACGCTGAAAGTGATGGCCGTATTCCCCTTGAGTCAGGAATCGTCGTTCCCGCTTATCGCCTCCCTACAGAAGCTGAGTGGGAATACGCAGCCCAAGCACTCATTGGAACTCAGTGGCTTGAAGAAATGCAAACTCACCAGCGCATCTATCCTTGGGATGGCCACGCTGTACGGAATCCTTATGGAAAACAAATGGGTTATATGCTTGCTAACTTCAAGCGTGGACGCGGTGACTACGCCGGTATCGCAGGACGTCTGAATGACGGCGCGCTCATTACTTCATACATCTACGAATTCCCTCCGAACGATTACGGATTGTATAACATGGCTGGTAACGTTAGCGAATGGGTGCAAGACGTTTATCGCCCGATGTCGTACCAGGATTTCGATGACCTTAACCCTATCCGCCGCGATGGTTTCCTCGATGACTCTCGCAACTATAACAGCGACTTCGAGAAGAACCCCGAAGGATTCACGTCGCTCATCACTGACCGCGCGCGTGTCTACAAAGGTGGTTCATGGAAAGACGTTGCGTACTGGATGTCGCCTGGAACAAGAAGATTCCTTGACCAGGATTCAGCAACAGCAACGATTGGTTTCCGTTGCGCTATGATCCGTGCGGGATCGAACTACTAAGTCTTAAAGACAATATAGTTATAGAAGAGCCCCTGCTTCCGCGGGGGCTTTTTGTTTTTCTATTGTGTCGCTGCGATACACGCGATGCTGAGTTCGCTACATCCTGCGCGAAGAAGTGTTTGACCACAAGCCTCGAGTGTAGCACCTGTAGTTACCACATCGTCGACCAGGAGCACACGCTTATTCATAATCGGTCGAGGATCAAGGATGTGGAATATTCTATTGACGTTCTCCCATCGACTTAACTTGGTCTTATGCGTCTGCGTTTCCGTCATGGCCTCCCGTATCATAAAAGTATCGTCACACGGGATGTTCAGCATTTGAGAAAGTCCCTTGCCAAACTTCTCACTTTGATTGTAGCCTCTCTGCAGTTTTCGCGACGTATGCAAAGGAACCGGTATGATGAGATCAAACGAATCTTTGTAGTCCGCTTCAACCAGGTCTTTTCCGTAAACGCGTCCAAGTATCTCACCAATCTCCGGCTGGTGTTTATACTTCAACGCGTGCAGCATCCGTTGCACTCTTCCCCGCTTCACGAATTTGTAAAGCGTCATGACGCGTTTCACGGGTAGGCGGCCTTTGAACTTTCGATAAAACGGGTTGTCATGCTGAAGGTGATATCCCGACTTCGGCATCTCAAGCAGGCATTCCGTGCAGATCAACTGCTCCCCCTTAACGAGGGCTTTGCGACACGCCCTGCAGTAGTGAGGATAAATGAGGGAGATAAAATCCTCGAGAAGCCCGTTGGAAGATGAATTGCCCAATGAATAATATCTTTGTTCAAACTATTTCGAATTTAAAGAGGTTTTACCCCGGAACGAGCATGGGACTTGTAGAAGATTTTAATGACTATCGAAGCAGGATGAATGAGAAGATTACTTCATCCGATAGTCTTATTCTGAAAAGGATATTCAACCTCGACAGCAACGCCTATGCTCCGGGGAGCCTCGATGTACGATCAAAGGAGCTTATCGGACTTACCTGTTCATTGGTATTACGGTGCGATGACTGCGTCCGGTATCACCTGGGGAAATGTAAAGAAATCGGGTTTACCACATCGGAGATTCACGAAGCAATGGGTGTCGCCACGTTGATAGGAGGCACTATTGTTATCCCACATCTGCGCAGAGCATTCGAGTTCTGGGAGGAACTGCAAAATGTATAAGCGTGATCTCGACTTAGACCGGAGGTGGAACAGTCTTCTAAAAGACCTGGAGGCAATGATTGGCAAGAGACCGAAGGACCTGAACAGTGTTCTCTTTCTGATCGGCGTGCAGGAACTTGGCCACGGCACTAAAATTTTCACCAAAGAAGAGAAACAGGACCTGATGCATATTGCCATCTGCCGAGTTCTGAGTCTTTCCGGTTACTACGAGCTGGAAGGCCTCGACAAAGACGGCTGGCCTCATTGGAAGCTGGTGAAGAAGCTCCCGCATTTCGACCTCCTTGAACAAGAGAAGCTGTTGAAAATGCATGTGATGGAGTATTTTGAAAAAGAGTACGATTGGAAAGCACCCTCTCAGGAAGATACTGCGGAATCGGGGTAACGCTTTGCGTAAATCCCTTTGCGAAAAGCCAATTACGACGTAAATTGGGTGTAGCAGTCACAACCGCGACGGCTCCACCTGCGTTTTCTACTTAAATGTCTGGACATGAGCGAAGGAACAGGACGCATTCATGAGAAGATCAGGGCTTTTCAGCGCAAGTATTATCTCAATCTCTTTATAAGAGGGGCGATCCTGACCTTGTCGATCGTGATCGGCTACTTTGTCATCGCCGCTCTCATCGAACACAACTTGTGGTTGAGTCAGTGGGCACGGTTCCTCATCTTTCTAACCTTCTTCGGAGTAGCAGCCGTTTGTGTGTTCAAGTTCCTGAGTCAGCCATTGCAATGGTGGATTGCGCGACGCGGACTCGACCCTGAACAAAGCGCACGACTCATCGGAACGCTTATGCCATCCGTTAAGGATCGGCTGGTCAATCTTATTCAACTCATTCAGCTTGCTACATCCGGAAAACAGTCAGAACTGACCTTTGCCAGCGTCCAGCAGAAAGCGCGGGAGTTCGAACCACTATCGTTTGATTCAGTTATCGATTTCAGTGAGAACAAGAAACATCTGAAGTATCTCGCAATTCCTGTCGCTGTCGTACTGTTGATCCTCCTGGTCAATAGCGATATCCTGACGCAGAGTACTCAACGGATCGTACACTTCAACAGGGCTTATGCGCCGGCCGCTCCATTTACCTTCGAAGTGACCAACCAGTCTTTGACCGCGTTCTACAATGAGAACTTTACAGTTCGTGTCGATCTCAAAGGCAAGGCGCTGCCAACTGACGCATACATCGTATCGAAAAATCAACGCTTGAAACTCATCCCGGTTGCTCCCGGGAAATTTGAGTACACATTGGAACGAATCCAACAGCCCATGGAATTCCAGATTGAGGCAGCAGGATTCTTCTCGTCCCCGTACACTATTGAAATAGCGAATCGGCCGGAGCTTACAAGATTCCAGGTCGAACTTGAATACCCTCGATATCTGCAGCGCAGTAACGAGAAACTTACCAACGCGGGTAATCTCGACGTTCCAGAAGGAACCAACATCCGATGGAGACTTAACACTGCGTACGCTGAAAAGGCAAACATCACATTCACCAGTGACAGCTCACAGCAGGAGTTTCAGCGGTCATCAGATCAGACGTTTGTCTTCAGCAAGAAATTCGCAGCGGCCGATCAATACGAAATCGGTCTTCAAAATTCAAAGAGCAAAAACAAGGAGCGGATCGCTTATTCCATCAACGTGATTAAGGATCAGTATCCTCAAATCACGGTGAGTAATTTCAAGGATACGGTACTATATGACCGCGTTCTACTCGGAGGAATGGTCAGCGATGATTACGGAGTCACACAGCTCGCTCTCAATTTCCGGGTGAGAAATGAAGACAGCAAAGAAATCCTTAACCGTTCCGTTGCAATTCCGATCAATCGAAATCAACAGCAACAAAGTTTCTTCTACAATTGGCCTGTAGACTCCCTGAAACTCCAGCCCGGCGATCAGTTGGAGTACTACCTCCAGGTTTGGGACAATGACGGAGTCAATGGAAGGAAGTCTACCAAGTCAGCAACATACACATTTCTCGTCCCTACATCCGGAGACCTGATCAGCGAGATCAGTCGATCTCAACAGAGCACGCAAAGCCAAATCGACAAGAGTGTCACCAAGGCGAATGAATTGCGCGACCAGATCCAGCAGGCTAATCAGAAGTTGAAAGGGAAACAATCCCTCGACTGGCAAGACAAGAAAATGCTCGAGGACATTCTTCAACAGAAACAAAGCCTCGATCAAATGATTGATCAACTTAAAGAGCAAAACAAGGTACTTGAACAGAAGAAGGAAGCCTTTACCGAGCAGGATGAACGCATTCGTGAAAAGGCCAAGCAGATTCAGAAATTGATGGAAGAGCTCCTCGATGAGGAGACCAAGAAACTGTTCGAGGAGCTACAGAAACTATTGAAAGAAAACTCTGACATGTCGGAGATTCAAAAGCTCCTGGATAAGATGAACAAGAATTCCAGCAACCTTGAAAAGGAACTGGAGCGCACACTTGAACTCTTCAAGCAATTGCAATACGACTTCAAACTCGACCAGGCAATCAGCGACTTGAAGAAGCAGATTGAAAAACAGAAAGAAATTCTCGCACAGACGGAAGAGTTAGAGAAGGAACAAAAGGCGGACGGCAGTAAGGAAAACAAAGACCGCAAGAACAACAAGGACCAAGCCAACAAGAAGGGAGATAAGAAGGAAGGAAATAAAGAAGGGGATAAGAAAGAGGAAGGCGTAAAAGAGGGAGACAAGAAAGACGCTGATACCAAGAGCGAAGATTCTGAAAAGAAAGGTGACGATTCAAAACAGTCTGATGAGTCGAAGGACTCGGAATCCAGTAAGGATGAGAAAGGCAAGGATGACAAGGGAGAGAACAATGAGGGACAAGAAAATTCTGAGAAGTCAGAAGGAGAGAAACCCACCGATAGTCAGGAGTTGGCGAAGCAACAAGAAAAATTGAAAGAGCGGTTCCAACAGACAATGCAAAAGCTGAAAGAGCTGGAGCAACTCGGTGAAGAATTAAACAAAGATGATGGCCTGCCTGAGGAAGACGATGCCCGTGAAGTTCAGGAGCAGCAGGATCAAAGCCAGCAGAATCTGCAACAAAATCAACCGTCCAATGCTAAGCAGCCCCAGAAAAAGGCGCTGGAAAAGATGAACCAGATGCAGCAGCAGATGGAGGGCATGCAGAGTTCGATGATGATGGAAATGCAGATGCAGAATCTTGAGTCATTGCGGCAGATCATTCACGGCCTGGTGAAACTTTCGTTCGACCAGGAGAATTTAATGAAGGAATTCAACGCCTTGCAGCAGAACGATCCGCGTTTCAACTCGCTTGCGCAGCTCCAGCTTAAGCTAAAAGATGATGCTAAGGTACTGGAAGACAGCTTGTTAGCTCTTGGTAAGAAGGATCCCAT
>Ga0065721_10052876_pt1 | contig 10971 bp, 14 predicted proteins | sample Mesricmetagenome_FD_59108 | JGI IMG/M metagenome (GOLD analysis project Ga0065721, IMG submission 59108) | Mesophilic microbial community from rice straw/compost enrichment Sample: eDNA_1 v2 (version 2) | ecosystem: Engineered > Solid waste > Grass > Composting > Bioreactor | place: USA: Davis...
CAGGAGCGGTAGCCGCAGCAGTGGCAGCCATGCGCGACGTCGCATCGCCCGCCGTCCCCTACGAGGGGAGGCCGGAGTCGCTTGAACGGCGCATCTCGGGCGTGACGGTCTCCGTCACGTGGTCCAAGGCAGGCAGGGCGGCCCCGCAGCGCGAGGGCGAGGCCGCCGCATGGGCGGGTTACGCCGCCCAGCTGGCCCTCGCAGGCATGAAGGAGGGGGCGGCAGAGTTCGCCGCCGAGGAGGGCATCGTCAGCCACCTAACCTCGATCGTGCTGGTCGACGAGGCCGCCGATGCGGTCGAAGGTATCCCCGCCACGCGCAAGGTCGCCCTTCCCGATCCTGCGGGAGCCGTCAGCCTCATGGCCCTCGCGGCGCCGCCGATGCCCACGTCGTTGAGGGCGTTCGCAGGACCGGCCTCCGTAGCCATGTCCTCCTGGGAGGAACATCCGACGGTCGGCGGCGGCTACGGCGGGTGCCTGCTCCCGTCCGGTGCCGGGAAGGGCCGTGGCGGACGCTTCGGGGAGTGGAACGACATGTTCGACCCTGCGCCCCACTTCCCTGACCTCACGGCTCCCGATCCTGCCGATTTCGCGTTGCCCGTCGTGCCTGAAACCGTGAAGAGGCGCGACTGGCTCTCGCTGCGGGAGGGCGACATCGTCTGGGACGCGAACCCTGCGGCGCTTGCCGACGGCGCGCTGAACGGGCTGCCGGTCCGCGTCCAGATGGCGGTGCTCGCCCTGTCGTCGGTCGAGGAGGTGAAGAATCTCGCCGACGCGCTCGGAAGGAACGCAGTCGCCGTGGCGCTGGCGCTGCTTGCGGGGAAGGCCGCCGGGGGGTCGCGTGGAGCCGCCCGCATCGTCCGGGCGGTACTTGGCGGGGCGGAAACGGCCATGCTCGACGCCGCCCGCAGGGCGGCAGGCCTCTGATCAGGCCATGAGATAGCGGGCGAAGGGGTCTTCGGGTTCCTCCGCCCGCAGCTCGCTGACGGCGAACAGGTCGCCGAAGCGACGCGCGAACTCTTCCGTGGAAACGTGTGTCACTCCCCTGCGGCATGGCCTTCCGGCGATCTCGGCCGCGGGCACGCCGCCTTCTCCAACGACGACGTATTCGGCGCCTGGGCGCGGGACGTAGCGGCCGTCCTCCTTGGAAAGCACGGTCTTCGGACGCGCGACGACGGTGGCGCCGCCGACGGAAAGCAGCGGAAACCCGCAGACCCCGCAGGTCTCGACGACGTCCTTCCCGTCGAGGGAGAGCCTGACGAGCAGGCGGTCTAGGCTGAGGGCATCCATGACGAATCCTTTCTTCCGCATCCAACGCGCCGGGCGCGTTTCAGATGCACATGTCGAGGCGGCGCGTGGCGAATCCTTCAAAGTGCCTGCCGTGCTCCCGTGCGAACTCCTCGAAGGTGGCCTTTCGGGGTTCTCCGGGGCGGCCCGGCGCGTCGAAGCCCTCGACGAGGTTCCAGTCGCTGTCGACGAAGAAGTAGGCGATCCCTTCCTCGCTCCTGAAGGCTCCGAAGTCGTCAGGCCCGTAGAGGTCAGGACCTGACGAGGCCGGAAGCTCCGCCAGGGACGCGAAAAGGGTGACGTCCCCTACCGTGTGGACGGGATAGCCCAGGGTGGTTCTCGCGATGGCAGGGGACGCTCCAGAGGCGAGCTTCTCGTTCAGGATGTCGCAGACGGCTGCCCTGACCGCTTCGGCGTCCGGCCGTGATCCGCGGGCCGCCCTGACACGTTCTGCCAGGCGGTCCGGGTTCACGGCTTTCCTCCGGGGGCGGAGGCCTCGGGTTCCTTGCCTGTCAGCATCAGGGCGGCGGCCCTGGCGAGTTCGGCCGGGTCCATGCCGTGGCGGGCGGCCGTCTCCCTTACGATCTCGGCCACGACCTTGCGTCGGCGGCGAGGGTCGCCCCCCAGCTCTTCAACGCGGGAATCAGCCCGCACGACGCGGACGAACTCGACCACTGCGTCGTAGATCGCGTGATCGTCTCGCTCATCGGCCATGCCCTGTCCTCCCTGGCTGTCGTTTGCATGACAATGCGGCACGGCTTCGCAAGTTTCGCAGACGGAGCCTGCAGACCATGCGGGGATATCCGCTCATGGAGCGGACATCCCGAAACGATGCGGCCGGATCGCGTGACCCGGCCGCATCGTTGGCTTCTTCAGGAATGGCCGGTCAATGCGTCCATGGGATCGGAACCTGGTCGTTGGCCGTCAGGTCGACCGATCCGACAGCAAGCCGGATTTCGTCGATGAGCGCCCTGCTAGCCCTTGGGAAGTGCATCACCGCCCGCAGCTTCCAGGTGTTTTCCGGCAGCTGGATGCTGACCGAGCGCCTGCTCAGGAAGAAGAGCTGGGTGATTTCAGAGGAGCGGGCCGAAGCGAGCAGTTCCCCGTTCATCCCCCAGGCCTCGATCGACATGGAGGCCGCGTTGTCGCTCGAATTCCACGCGGCGAGCCAGTCGGCGAAGCCTGCGCCGGTCGCCGACTGCGTCCAGCTGAGCGTCACGGTCTCTCCCCCGGTGAAGCCGTAGGGCAGAACGTGGACGTCCTGATAGGCGTCGACCGCTCCGTCCACGGCCTTGAAGGCGTTGTTCGTGACCATCTGGCCGCAGGAACCGTCGCAGGGGACGGTGGAAGTGCTCGCGCTCGAGCTTGGCGGCAGGGCGTAGGACGATTCAACCGTCGAAATCGTCTGCTGATGCACCGCTACCCCGCCCGGAGAACCCGGCTTCGGCACCCACCAGCCTGTGCCGATGTCCGCGGAACCGTCGTAGAGCTTCGTCTTGAACTTGGAATGGTCGAGTGCGGCGATCAGGTCGTTCACCGAGGCGAAGTACCTGAAGTTCACGTTCTTGGCCTTGATGCCGTATTGATCGATCGCGGCCCAGTGCGAGACCGAGAAGTTCGCGCTCCAGGTGTTCGGCGACCGGACGAAGCGCTTCTGCAGGTAGGAGGTGTTCGCCGGCACATGGAAGGTCTCGATGACCTGCCTCGATTCGTCCCAGTCCACGGCGCCTGAACCCGTTTCGCCCTTGGACCGCGCAAGGACGTTGCCGTCGGCGTCGTAGGCGGTGTATTCGAACCCGCCATAGGCCTTCATGGTCTGTATCTCGTATTCGGCGAGAAGGATTCCGCCATCGGCGCCCTTGGGGATGCAGTAGTTCTTGTAAACCTCGCCGGCGACATAGCCGGTCACGAGCGGCTCGTCCCAGAGGCCGTTCATTTCGGCGAGGCCCCGCATCGGCTTCGACCAGGTGCCGTTTCCGTTCACGGTGTTGACGTAGGCCGGGCAGTAATTGACCGACTGCGGCGACGACCCGAGGAATGCCGCGTAGGGCTCGCCGTCGATCTCCATCGTGATCGAATCGACCATCTGGATCCTTCCGCCCGTCTCGACCGTCACGATGAGGTAGGCGGCGCCGGCTGGAATGTCCGCGACCACATGCTCAGTGGTCCAGAACATCGGAACCCGGCTGTGCGATCCCCTGCCGATCCTCTCCCCGATCTTTGCTCCGGTGATGGTGTAGGGCTGCACGAATACCAGGCCCGACGTCGTCGTCCGGCTGTCAGACGCCTGAAGCCAGCGGAGGTCCAGCCGGCGCGAGACCTGCGCCTCGCCGATCCAGACCTGCTGGAACATCACCTTGTCTTCCTGGTACTGCGCGCTGTACCAGGCGTTGTTGATGCGGTTGAACGGATCGATGGCCCTTGAGGCTTCGATGGTGCCGTAGGGCGGATAGGAATTGCTGCCGATCTCACGCCAGTTGGCGTTCCCCTGTTCGGCCGAGGCGTTCAGGAGGACGTCGCGCCCGCGCGCAGGCTTGCCCAGGACTCCGTTGATCGTCGAGTATTCCACGCCGTTGACGCGGAGCCGGATGTTGTCGAACCGCGCGTTGCCGTCGTAGTTGTCCATCAGCACGCGGATCTTGGTCGTGCCGGCAGGCGCGCGGGCGGAATGGCTGCGCTCGAACCACGACCACGGAATGTCGACGTCGGTATAGGCCGACATGGACTGCCCTGTCTTCGTGTTCCCTTGGTAGAACCATACGCCGAGCGAGCCGCGGCCATGGGCGACGCTGGCGCTCTGAATCCACTCCAGATCGATGTCGAAGCCAGTTGCCGTCAGCGCTGCCGGAACGGCCACGTCCTGGTAGTTCCTGTCGCGGCCGCCCCACTGCCAGGGGGCGCCGATCGCGCGGTTTCCGCCAACCTGCTTGTCTACCAGGGCAGCTCCCACGTCCTTGATCAACCCGCCGAACCTTTCGGAGGTCCAGCCGCAATGGCCGTTGCCGCATTGCGTCATCTCGAAATCGGCGTTCGTCAGGACGCCGACGGGCGTGTGAGGGCCGAGGTCCTCGTCCTCGCCGTCATCGTCTGAAACGGGCACGCCGCCCGAGCACAGGACGTAGGTTGCGAAGGACACGTCGCCCGCATGGCTCCATCCACCCGAGAACGCGGCCGCGTCGCGGTTGATCTCGCTCAGCCCGTGGTCGACCCCGGAGCTGCCCTGCCACACGTCCGAGCACCAGTTGTCGAGGCTCACCGGAACCGGAGGAAGGTGCAGCTCGAATGCGACGATCTCGACGCCGGGATCGGTGTAGAGGCAGCCGCCGTCCACGGGAAGGACCTTCGAAGCAGAATAGGCGCCGGTCGCCTCGGGGCAGGCGGAGGGAATGTCCGGCTCGTATTCGGGGTTCTCGGGCTCCGGGTTGGTGTTTCCACCGGCGAAGGCTGACTTGTAGCGAAACACGGTCTGCGCATCGGCCGGGGCGACGCCTGCCATCGCCAGTGAGAAAGCCGCGGCTGCGAATGCGAGGACCAGTCTGCGCATGGATGAATCCTTTCGAGTGACGATGAATCATAGAGCGTGGATCCCAGCGGCGGCAAGAAACACGCCGACAGCCTCGAATCCTTGAGAATCCTGCTTGATTCTCCCGCCGCATCCGCTAGAAGCCTTGTCAACAATTGAGGAGACGTACCGTGACTTCCGCCGCCCGCCATGAAGGGATCGCGATCATCGGGGATCCCCACGGGGACTATTCCTGCCTCAGGCGGCTGCTCGAGGCGGGCGCGCCCTCTGCCGCCGTGTTCCTCGGCGACATGGACCTCGAGGTTCCGTTCGACGACGAAGTCCGTCCGCTCACGAAGGCCGGGACCGCGGTCCGCTACATCCACGGCAACCACGACACCGACCGGGAGGAGTGGCACGACAACCTTTTCTGCACTCCTCTGGGCGTCTCCGGAAACCTGACGGGACGCGTCGAGGAGATCGCGGGCCTGCGCGTCGCGGGCCTGGGTGGCGTGTTCAGGGAGAAGATCTGGCATCCGAAGAACGGCGAAGGGATTCCCCGCTTCAGGACGAGGCAGGAATTCATCGACGCGAACAGGCGCTCGCTCTGGCGAGAGGGGCTTCCGCGCGGACAGCGCTCCTCCATCTTTCCGGAGGATGTCGAGGCGCTCGCCGACGAGACGGCTGACGTGCTCGTCACGCACGAGGCTCCGTCCTGCCACCGCTACGGTTTCGCGGAAATCGACCTTGTCGCCGAGGTGCTTGGAGTCCGTCTCGTCGTCCATGGCCACCACCACGAGAGCTATGAGGCGAAGCTTCCCTCCGGCATCAGGGTCGTCGGTCTCGCCAAGGGCGAGATCCTGAGGCTGTCCCCCGAAACCCTCGGCTGAAAGCCCTGCCGAGGCGGATTCAGCAGGAATGCGCTGGCTCGCATGGAACGCGTTATGCGATGCAGCGCATACGGGCTGGCCAGGCAGGCGGATACGGGCGATGCTCTTTGACTGGACCTAAGGAGGAGCCTATGGCCTTGCAGCATTTCGACATTCTGGTCGCCCTGCCCGGGATGGACGACCCGCTGGGCGAGAACGACGAGCGCCTCGACGCGCTTTACGAGGCCGGCTGCGACGACGCGACCTTCTCGTCGACGGGCCGCGGGACGCTCATGGGTTCCTTCGCAAGGGAAGGCGCCGCTCCCCAGGCCGTCGCCTCCGCGATGGAGGCGGTCCTGAAGGCCATTCCGGGAGCGCAGGTGCTGAGGATCGACTTCGTTCAGGACTGAGCGAGGCTCAGGCGGAGGGGCTGTCGAGGCCAAGCTGCTTCCAGCTCGTCCACTCGCCCCAGATCTCGATGCCTTCGTGGTTCTCGCGCGCGTGCTCGATGATGCCCGCCGCCGTTTCGTTGATGCCCGCCGCCATCTCCACGATCTGGGCGTCGGTCATGGCGAGCAGCTCCTCCTCGCTCCCGATCGCGATGTTGTCGTAGGTCGACGCGTAGTCGTCATAGACGCGCATGCCGTAGCTGACGTCCGAGACCGATCCGTCGCGCTTGAGGTCTTGGAACTTCGTGAGTGCGATCGCTGCGTAGTTCGACATCTTCCCTGCTCCTTGGCCGATCATCCGGCCATGGGGAGGATGCTGCGGTCAGCACAGGCAGGAGACAACCGCCCCGGGAAGACGTTGCCCGGGGCGGCGTTGGTCAGCGGGCCTGGAAGGCCGAGTAGGCCTTGGAGGCCGCAGCCTCGAAGGGGGCCGCCGCCTCGGCGAAGCGCTTCGGCGTCGCCTCTGCCGCTACGCGGACGTTGTCGGCCGCGCGCTCGGCGAAGGCGCTGAAGTAGTCTCCGGCGGCCTTGGAGGCCTCCAGCGGGGTCTTTGCGCCAGCCGCAGCGGTGACCGCCTCGACTGCGAGGCCCGCTTCCTTGGCGAGGGCCTCGACTGCTTCCGACACCGAACGGACGCCCTGCTCGGCGAGGGCGCGGAACGCCCCTATCCAGGCCTCTCCGGCCTCGCTGAAGGCTGACGCCTTCACGTTCTCCTGCTTCTTCATGGCCTGTCTCCTTGGCTGTTCAGACCTAGAAGGTAGGAGCGGCTTTTGTGCAGCGCAATATATGCAGCGCAGCATTAGTTTCAGGATCACGCCTGAAGGGCTGCTCCATCCCTTTCCGCAGCCTCCCTCGCCGCGGCTTCGGCGGCCTTCGCGCACCATTCCGCGGCGAGGTCGCCTTCCGGAGCGTCGATACCGGAATCGGCGAGGCAGTCCCTGATCTCGCCGGAAAGGGATTCCCGGTCGAAGCCGAAGCGCACGCCGTCGTCTGGCGTCGCCGGCTGCCAGTCTCCCTCGATGCCCCAGTCCCTCTCGCCTTCGTAGCTCTCGTAGGACCAGAACCGGGCCCTCCTGAAGAGCCAGAGGCCGGGCCCGACATCCTCGCCGTAGAACTGGTCCTCGGGAGCGTCCGTGACGAAGAAGACGTAGCCTGTCGTTCCCAGCACGCGGCAGTCGGTGCCGTCGCCGTCGTCACGGGGAACCCAAAGCACGAGGGCTTCGTCGGGCTCGGTCCTGGCGACCGCCTTCGCGAACTCGCCGGCGTACTCGTAGGGATCGGCGAAGGCCGGACAGGAGGCATGTCCCATCATCGTGCCCGGCTCCGGGAGGCGCATGGGGACGAAGCGGGCCGCCTCGGCGGCGTCTTCCGCCATCCCGACGAGCGCCTTCCTGGCCTTGCCGAACCGCATCACTGGCGCGCCATCCTCGATCTCGCACCTGAAGAAGCTCGCGGCCACCATGGAACCGGGGGCCGCACCTTCCGGAAGCTCGTCGGCGGCGACGAGGATCTCCTGGTCCGTGACGGCGACGTTGCCGTGGCGGGTCCAGCTCAGCGGAAGCGTGTTTTCCTGGAGCGGGTGAAAGACCTCGTCGGGATCGTCGGCGAAGGAGCTTTTCTGGGCGGCTTCGCCGTCAACGGCCGGGAACACAAGCCGCGCTCGCGCGTGGCGTTCGTCGACCCCGGTGACGTGGAGAAGCACGGGAGAGTCGTAGCCCTTGGATGCCTCGAGGACGTCGATATAGGCGATCGCCTCCTCTCGGCCCGAGGGCGGTAGCGGCAGAGTCCAGACGGGCCATATCCTCCGGCCGTCCTCGCTCTCGAGCTGCTGCCGGGACTCGTCTTTCCGCTTCCAGACCACGCCGTCCTCGTCAACCGCCGCGAAGGCGGAGCCGCGTCCGGAATCGATCACGGTCAGGAAGGACTTGGACGCGCGGTATCCTGCCGCGACGAATGCGTCGCCTTTCGCGAGGTGCCGGATGTCCGGCGCGCAGCTGTGGTGCATGGCGGTCCTCCCTGTCCTGTTAAGGCAGGATAGGCTCCCACCCCGCAACCGACCCGGCAACAGGGGATCTAGGGACTAGCGGCCTTGACGTCCCGGACGGGGACCAAGGGCGAAGAACTCGCGGTATGCCTTGGGAGACATCTCGTGCGTTGAAATGTGCGCCGCTAGGGCCGTGTGGCGTTCTCCGTCGATGAGGCAGGTTTGCGAGATGTCGGCCCCGGGCAGGTCCAGCAGGAGCGGCGTGCCGTCGAGGTTCCTGAACCCCTTGAGGTGGGCGGCCTGGCATGCCCAGCCGCAGAGGTCGTAGCGCTTGAACAGCCTGAGCGAAATGCAGGCTTGAAGGCGAGGCTCGTCCCGGATGTGGGGGCCGATCTTCTCGGCGCGCCGCCAAGGCATGAGATGCCTGAAGATTCCCGGCGTTTCCGAACCGGCCGCGACGATCGCGGTCTCGGCTTCCACGAGGGAGCCCCCTAGGTCCCGCAGCGCCATGGCCTTGACCAGTTCGGTGAAGGCGTTCGGGCTGGCGACCCCTTCCAGGACAACGAGTGCTTCGGCGGACTTGCGGGCTCCGATCAGGCTGAGCGCATTCCGCCCCTTGCCGATGTCATCCTTGGATGGTGCGACGTCCCCTAGCCCCGGCAGTGACATGCAATTCCCGCTGTATTCCCCCGTCGGTTCGCTGGGAACCTTCCCGTCCAATGGGCAATCGGTGAAGGCATGTCAACATTAGAAAGAAATGAAATTACGGAAATATGCCGATTATGGTAACGAAAGTACAAGTCACCACACCCCGGTCTCCTGAAGAGCAAGCACGCCGGATTCGGTCAGGGAGGTGACGCAGTCGTCGCAGATCACCCCTTCCTTGACGTGGGACGGCCGCCCTGCGGGGAAGGTCCGGACTTCCATGTCGATGACCGTGCTGCCGTAGTGCCCGACGATGCGGTTGCCCGAGACGACCGCAGCGCAGCGGTAGGCCTGCTCGGATTCCTTGAAGATGGCCGGATGCTCGGTCCCGCAGGTCTTGCACGAAACGGTCTCGTCGCTCATGGTGTCGTCCTTCTGCCATCCATAATGAATCCTGGCCTGCCGACGGCCGAAAAGCCAGCCCCGGGGAACCGGACGGCGCCGGTCCTCACCCCGGAAACGGGAACGGGAGCGAGTCCTCCCGGATGTAGAGCGGATGCCCGGGGCTGCCGTCTTTCGTAAGCTTCAGGGCATGGGCGGCGATGCCCTCTTCCTTCAGCGCCGACAGCACCGCCCGCCCGTGGCAGGCAAGCTTCCTGTGCAAGGCGCCGAAGGCGAGCATGACGATGGCTGCCTCGCGCGCGGCCGACACGATGGCCGGCAGGTTTTCAGGGCTGCACGGGACAACGCCCTCGGCGAGCAGCATCCCGGGATGCGTCGCCCTGTAGTCCATCACGTTGGCCTTGACGTAGCGGCCGTAGCCCCATCGCTTCGTGAACCGGCACTCCTTGGCTACCGTCGGGTCGTCGACGTCGGCAGCCGCCGTGCTCGGATTCATGCCGATCCACAGAACGCTGCCGGGCTTATCGGCTCCAGCCCAGCTGCGCGTCAGCAGCCGCCTGTAGCGGCCGCAGGAGGAGAACCATGCCTCGCCGGACACGCCCTCGCGCAGCCTGAGCCTGACCTTTCCGCCGGGATCGTGCGCCTCGGCTTTCATCAGACCAGGGGCCTCCAGAACATGTGCCCGGTGAACCCGCCCTTGCGGGCGCGCTTTTCAGCGGACGAAGCCTCGACGGCGGCCCAGTCCACGCCGTAGATGGCGGCAAGGCGCGCCGTCATCAGGAGCGCCGCCGAGAGCGGCGCGGGATTCCCCAAGTCTAGGGCAGCCGCCTCCACCGCTTCATGAAGCATCGCGACGGTCTCAGGACGGCTCCAGCCATGCGCAGCCGGGGCCTCCCGCATGGCCTTGGTCGCGGCGGCCATCACATCCTCCCACGGATGGCCGCAGGCCTCGGCGATCGCCTCGAGAACGTCGCGGACATCCCCGTATTCTTCGGGATCGGCCGGCGCGAGGGTCGCCTCGTGGATTTCGGAATGCGCCTTGCCGAATAGGAGCGGCAGGGCGAGCCAGGGAGGCATCTTCTCGATCGCATCGGGAACGCCGGGGCCGGGAACGTAAAGCGGCTTGTTCATGCGGGACACCCTTCCTTCCTACGCTGCGTCCTCGGCCGTCCAGCTGCCGGGTTCGGCGTGGACGAAGCCCATCCGCACGAACATCCGTTCGAAGAAGGCTTCGGCCTCGGCCATCGACCGCTCTCCGGAAAGGAGGCTGACGTCGACGTGGCGGCCTTCGGCGTCCGTGAACTGGACCTCCGCCTGGAAGGACGGGGACTGACCGGGGTAGGAAGGGATGATCTTCTTCAGGTCCCACTCGAATACGTTGACGAAGTAGCGGACGCCGCCGTCATCCTCGACCTTCTTCTGCCAGAGCCGCTCGCAGACGTCGCCCTTCAGCCTGACGGCGCCGTCCCTGAACTGCCTGTAGCCTGCAGACGCGAGTTCCTCAGGATTCGTGATCATGGATTCCTGCCTTTCGTTGGGTGCTTGTGAACTTCCAGGAGCGCCGAGTCAACTCGAATCCTTCGATGATGAAGGCAATCATAACGAATCCTTGATCGCGCGGGGCCGTCGCGTCAGGATGGCTGCGCGGCGGGAGTGGCCTGCCCTGCCGGGAGCGTTCCGCCCCGACTCGTGCCGCCGACCCCCGAGCGCCTCGGCAACACGGCCGCTGCAGGATCGGTCATCGGGCTGAAGGAGAACCATGCGGACATGGTGCCCGGAGAGACCGGCCTGCTATGCCCCTTCGGCGCGGGCTACCCGATCGGCGGGACCTTCC
>Ga0065721_10052877_pt1 | contig 10971 bp, 9 predicted proteins | sample Mesricmetagenome_FD_59108 | JGI IMG/M metagenome (GOLD analysis project Ga0065721, IMG submission 59108) | Mesophilic microbial community from rice straw/compost enrichment Sample: eDNA_1 v2 (version 2) | ecosystem: Engineered > Solid waste > Grass > Composting > Bioreactor | place: USA: Davis...
ACCGATCGTCGGGCAGGCCGGATCAGCACCGAAGAAAGCGCTCCGATCGCGATCAGCCTCCGCCAGATTCAAATTCCCGGAGTCGAAATCTTCGTTGAACCGGTGAAAGAACACCGCTTCGTCGTGGTGTTCCGCGGCGAGGGACTGGGCGGCGACGTCAACGACACCGACCCGCAGGCGGTCGGCGTGCCGCCGCTCGATCCGGTCGCTCGCAATGCAGCTAGCGAAAAAACGGCGGCCGTCGCCAAAGAGTTCCTCCGCCAGGCCCGCGAGCTGCTCAAGGATCAGCCCAAGGCGAACTTCCACACGATGCGGGGCTTTGCCGCCAAGCCCGACATGCCCAGCTACGAGGAGGTCTATGGCCTGCGAGCAGCGGCGATCGCGGTGTACCCGATGTACAAGGGTTTGGCGCACTTGGTCGGCATGAAGATCGTCGGCCAGGCCAACACGCTCCAAGAACAAGTCGAAGTCTTGGAGCAAGTTTGGGAGGACTACGACTTCTTCTTCCTGCACTACAAGTACACCGACAGCACCGGTGAAGATGGCAACTTCGATGAGAAAGTGCGACGGATCGAGGAACTCGACGCCATCCTGCCTCAAATCGAAAAACTCTCGCCGACTGTGTTAATCGTCACCGGCGACCACAGCACCCCGAGCTACTTGAAGGCCCACTCTTGGCACCCGGTGCCGACGCTGCTGGCCAGCGACTGCTGCCGCCCCGACCCGCACACCGCCTTCAATGAATCGACCTGCATCACCGGCGGGCTGGGTCACTTCGAAGCGAAGTACTTGATGCTGCTGGCCCTGAGCAACGCTGGGCGGATGGGCAAGTTCGGCGCCTAAGGAGCAAGGTTGCCGGCACCGTCGCGGTGCCGGCGGTTGCCCGTCAGCTCGCGGAACCGAGCTTTTACCGGCGAATAGCCCTTGGAGCCTGCAGCGACTTCGCGTATAGCAGGTTTTCACGTTGATTTGTGTGGGCAGCGGCTCAGTGGTCGCTGCTCACCAACGCTTTCGCCCTTTCCTTACAGGGTTTGTTCATGTCGAAGCTTGTCTCCGGCCGCTGCCAGCCGCATGAAATCGCCGCCGACTATCACCGCGGCTTGATCGAAGCGACTCCGGGAAGCGATGTGCTGGAGGTGTTGCAGGCCCAGCGGTCTTGGCTGCAGGAGATCGTCGCAACAATTCGTCCGGACCAAGCCGATCAAATCCATCCTCCCTATGGCTGGACGATCCGCCAGGTGTTTGCTCACTGCGCCGATGCCGAGCGGGTGTTCGGCTATCGCATGTTGCGGTTTGCCGCCGGCGACGCGACGGAACTGCCCGGCTGGGACGAGAACTTTTACGCCGACAGCCGCTTTGGGCTAGGCGATCTAGAGCGGTTGGTTCGTGAACTGGATCTCTTGCGACAAACGAATCAGTTGCTGCTGCAACGGATCGAGCCGGAATGCTGGGATCGCAGCGGCGTGGCCGAAGGAAAACGGCTGAGCGTTCGCGGCCTGGCGTGGCTAACTGCTGGACACCTGCGGCACCACCTGCAGATTGTGCAAAAGCGGCTTCAGCAGTAATTGCCGCCCAACCCATCGATTTTGGCTAATCGAACCCCACTTCAAATGCCGAAACCAGCTGGGGTGACTTACACGCAAAGCGCCCACCACCTTGGCACTTAGGCGACATGGATGTCCACTTCGACTGAATTTCTGAGCCCTTCAAGCGGCTACTACGCGCGTCCGCTCGCCGGTCTTGCGGAGACGACGGTCCACGACGACCGTCGTGAGATTCTCCGGTCGCTCAAAGGCTTGGCCTGGATCACTCTGCTGTCGCTCACGGTTCCCGTGCTAGCGGTTGTCGATGCCCAACTGATCGGCAGTGCCCCATCGGAAGCCTCCGCTACCGAAATTGCACAAGAATTGTTGCTGCTGATTTCAGCAGGCCTGTTCCTGTCGACGGCGGTGCGGAGCATTGAAATGCGCCCGATCCTGCTGCTGGCCTCAGGTTTCTTTGCCACCATGCTGGTGCGGGAACTCGATCATTTCTGGGACAAAGTGACCCACGGATTCTGGGTTTTTCCGGCGGTCCTGGTCGCTGCGCTCGCCATCATTTCAGCGTTTCAACAGCAGGCCTCGGTGCTGTCGTCGTGGGCGAAATATGCGCGGACCCGATCCTACCTGCAGGTCTCCATGGGGCTGCTGATCATCCTGGTCCTCAGTCGCACCTTCGGCAGCCAAGTGATCTGGCGGCCCATTCTCGGTAACGGCGATGTCCCGCTGACCAAAACGGTCATCCAAGAAGGCCTAGAACTCTTTGGCTACCTGTTCGTGTTCTGGGGAGCGACCGAGATCTGGCGCCAGCCGACCACGCTGTCCCAAACCAACTGCCAGTGATTCGCGCCAGCCGGCGCTGCTACCTCCGTGCACCGGTGGGAATCACAGCGCGTTACGCGCCGGCCCTGCGGCAGCCACTTATTCATGGCCGGTAATACCTTATCATTCGGACGTGACGGCTCGAAAGCTACGATGCCGTGCCGCCCTGCTCTCTATCTGAGCGGGGCCGGCGTTGACAGCTCGTCGCGTGCTAACGAGCCCCATCCATCAGCCTGCTCGAACCAACCGCTGCGAACTTCAATGGCCGTCGTCCTGATGCAATATGGGCATCCGCGGAAGCACTTCTCGCGTCTTGCAAATCACCTGTTGTCTGAAACGGGGATAATCGGAAGTGCGCCCTCCGACGCCCAAACCGTTGCCGAACTCTCCGCAGACGACGACTTGCTGATTCCGATGAGTTCGCGGGCACTGACGGCCAGCATGCACAGCGTTCGCTGCCGGGTTTCGCTCATTATGATCGAGCCTCCGGCGATCCAAATGCGGTACTACCGCATGATGCCATTCTTAGGAAGGCACTATCACAAAGTCTTCACGTACTCGCGTGAACTCCAACGGCGGCTGCGCAATGCGGTGCACCTTCCCCATGGGGGCACTTCTATCAGCCCCCTACCGAAAGCTGCTGCCAAGACGCGCCTCGTTTCGATGATCGCTTCTAAAAAGCAAGTCACGCCGGGCCATCGACTGCGCCATCAAGTGGCTGACTGGGCGAAGGCCTCAGGGTTTCCGCTCGAGCTCTTTGGCCGAGGTTTCTGCCCGGTCGACAGTGTCGAGACGGCCCTCTCACCGTTTCACTTTTCGGTCGTGATCGAAAACAGTCAGTTTCCGAACTACTTCTCTGAAAAGCTGATCGACTGTTTATTGTGTCGCACCATCCCTATCTACTGGGGCGATCCTAATATCGCATCTCAGTTCAATCCGGCTGGCATCATTGAATGCCAAACGGAAGCCGACTTATGCCGCAGCCTGGCAGAATGCACTCCCGAGAGCTATGAGGCGCTCCGGGAAGCGATTGAAGAAAATGCGGCGATCGCCAAGGAACTCGCCGTCTCTCCGATGCAGCGGGCGGCCAAGTATTTGATGGACCAACCAAGCGGCTAGCGCAAGCCGGTCGCGCAGCCCCTGCGTGTGCGTTTAGACGACCGCGGAGTCGATTGCAGAAGCGACTCCAGCGGGTCAGGCAGCGACCGATTTCCGCTGGTGTTCAACCAGACCGCGGAACAGCTTGCAATAATCTTCTGCCTGCCGGACGAGCGCAAACTCCGTTTCGGCAATTTGCCGGCAATTGGCCTGATAACGGGCGACCAAACCACGATCTTCCATCGCCAGCAATGCCTCGGAAATCGCTGCTGCCAGCGACTCTTGAGATAGTTGTTTCGCTAACCAACCGGTTTGTCCCGGACGGACGGCATCGGGAATCCCGCCGATATCAAATCCCACGACGGGTGTCCCGCAGGCGATCGATTCGAGCATCGTGTTGGGCAGGTTGTCTTGGCGCGAAGGAATGACAAAGAGATCTGCCGCCGAATAGGCTTCTGCCAACCGACACTCGTCCGTCAACGTGCCCAACGTAATCATGTCGAGTCCAGCGAACGGATCGTCACCGCTTTTTCCCTTCGCTCCCACGGCCACCACCTGCAGATCCGGGTACCGTTGCCTCGCTTGAGCCACCGCCCCGATGAGAAGATCAAGCCCCTTTCGATGGTTCTGCACACACGCTGAAACAAAGAGCAGCAGCCGCTTGTGCCGTGGCAGTCCGAGTTTCTGTCTCGCTAAGTCCTTTGGAATCGGCCGGAATGCATCGGTATCCAGCCCGTACGGAATGCAGGTTCCTGAGAACCGTGATAAGGCGGCGCTGCGCGCTGCTTCATTAAGCAGCCACTTTGAGGGAGCCACAATGTGCAGATCGCGATCCCCTAAATGACTTAATGCAGCCAGCCTGGCCTGAAAAATTTCCGCCGATGCATCCCTCGCGCCTGGCTGAATCAACTGGGGACAATTTTGGCAACCCGACCGGAAGGCCTCACAGCCTGCCGTGTAGTGGCAGCCTCCGGTCAGCGGCTGCATATCGTGCAGCGTCCAGACAATGGGCACTTTGCCGGCAAACCGAGGCAGCAAGCTGGGCAAATCCACAAACCTTGCCACCCAGTGAAGATTCAGAACATCGATCTCGGCGGGATGAAGCTTGAGAGCCACACCATTCGCTGAACGGCAGTCGCTAAACAATTCACAGGTGCTGACCGGCTTTGAACGGGGTGATTTATCGAGCCCCCGATGGTGCGACAAGAACAACCGCATCGCCGACTGCGCTAAGGTCGTCGCGATCGGTTTTTGGGCACGTACAATCTTGTTGTCGGCAGCCTCCCGTCCACGATAAACGATCAGCTTCGAGTCGACATTCAACGCCAGCAGACCTTGATGCAGGCGGATGGCAGCATTGGCAGCACCGCCTCGGTCTTCCGTGTTGACAATCGAGACTCTCATCTCGCGATCCGTCCTTGTACGCGCCCTGTTTCGTGGCATGGCACCTCCGCGGTGCGCGCCGAGTCTGGCAAACTAGGCCCACATTTTCAACAGCAGTTCCCGCTCAACGTCTTCTCGCACGACCTTTGTTCTTCTCCGTCGACGTCATTTGCTAGCGGGATCTGACTTCGTCCAATGCATGAAGCGACTTGGTGCGCGGCCCATGGTCGGTTGCAAACACCTTGTTTTCGTCTGACTTATTTGGGTAGCTTCTGCCGAGCCGAAGCTGCCAGTCCGCTGCCTGGTTGTTTGACAGGCTTCAGCCCCCCGCGTCCAATCATCAGCGCTACGGGGCCGCATTCGTGTCCTGCCCTTCAAGCGCGAGAAACGTGAATGGAAACGCTGCAAAAAATCGGCCTCGGGATCAAGAGCTTCCGAGATCGCATCACCCGTCGCAGTTACGCGTTGAATCGCCTCGATCACAAGCTGGATGCGATCATGAGGCTGCGCAACGGCGTGTTTGTCGAGGCCGGGGCGAACAACGGCAAATCGCAAAGCAACACGCTGTTTCTCGAACGATGCCGCGGCTGGAAAGGGATTCTTGTCGAGCCGATCCCGGAGTTGTACGAAGCGTGCAGAACCTACCGGACCAAGTGCCGGGTGTTCAACGCCGCACTCGTATCCGACGACTATCCCTCGGATACCATCCAGATGGAATACTGCAACCTGATGTCATTGGTATCCGGTGCGATGAAGACAGAAGGTGCCGACGCAGAACACATCGCTCGAGGCGCAGAAGTCCAAGGAGTACAACCTTACACGCTCACGGTTCCAGCTCGCACGCTTTCCAGCATCTTAGATGACGCTGGAATCCAGCAGATCGACCTGCTGTCGCTCGATGTCGAAGGGTTCGAAGGCAGCGCGCTCCGCGGTCTTGATCTCGACCGCCATGCCCCAACCTACATCCTTGTTGAGCAACGTTTTCCCGAAGAAATCGAAAGCTATCTCGGCAGCCGGTATGAGGCGATCGCCGACCTCTCGCACCACGACCGCCTGTACTGCCGGCGAGATCGTTTGCAGCGAGCGGCTTGAAAGCCAGTCACTGCGTTTTGACGATCCAACCCGACGGAGCGTGAAACCTCAAGAGCGAGCCGGCCAGAGCCCGTAGCTGGCAGCCTCGCCAGCCAGCGATGTCTCTCTACTTCCGCGTCGCGCTCAGGTCGATGCCGAATGATTCACGAACGGCATTTCGCTTAAGCCTACGATGCGATGCTTCATTCGCATCAGCGCCCGCTTGAGCTTCGTTACCGAACGTATCACCTGCTTCTTGAATCCCTGCCGCCGCCCTTTGAACGCAAACCAATAGGTGAAGTTGTCGGCCTTTTTGTGCACTTCCACTCGTTCCGGGTGCACGATGGGACCGAGGGATGCAACCTGCAGCCGGCTTACCGGGCTCTCTACCTGGGTATGCGTCGCCTCGGGGCCAAAACCGATGTTGCTCACCAGATTCACGTTGGGTGTGGCAGTCAAACCGCCGTGATACCAGGCGGACGCCTGCCAGGAATACGCCCAGCTATCGATCTCGGCGCGATACATCCTGTCAAAGATCTTTTCCCAATAGGACCGCATCCGCCGGTGAGGCCACATCGCCTTCCACTCTTCCGATTGTTTCCACTCCGGCCAGAATGACATCTGCGGCTCGTTCTGTTGCCACGCACGTCGCCAAGTGGCCCAGCCCCAACAATGGTTGAATCGCGAAAAGTAATACGAAGCATCACCGCGCCGCTTTCCGTTTTGAAAGTTGCTGCCGCTAGCGACCCAGATGCGTTCGTCATTCTCGTAGCGATCGAGCATCGTTTGGCAAAACGTGTAGAAGTCCGGATGTGGCAAGCAGTCATCTTCTAAGATGATTGCCCGATCCACTTCCGCGAACACCCAGTCCAGCCCGCTTAGGACGCGTTTGCGACACCCGAGATTGCTATCGGAATAGTTGCGGTGGACACGGCATGGCCAATCGATGTGCTCAACGATTGCCCGTGTTTCCTGGCACCGGACAGCATCGGTCGGATGGCCCGGACGAGGCCCATCGGCAATGATGAATAGCTCCGCAGGCTGCTGCGTTCTCAGGGCCGCAAACGTCGCCTGGGTCAAATCAGGCCGATTAAAAATAATGTAAGCAACCGGCACGGAAGTCATGGTTCAGTCCTCCTAGAACATGGCGCCCACAGCTGACGCACGGCAGTCCAGTTGCATCAGCGATCATCGGGCACTTCCCGGCAGGCCTATTCAACAACTGGGTCGGTTATCAATGTTTTGAATCGTACTGAATGGATGCCGCTGTGAGCCTTTTCTCACCCTTCTGTCGGGATTCGCCATAAATCCCATGACGATGATCCATTCAAAATTGAGCGTCCTTGTGAATGCGGGACGTGAGCAATCTACCCATTGGAAAGAGCCTAGGAGCCTTGGTTAAGCGTGGCGAACTGCGAAGTTAAACGTCTGCTCCGGCCCGATCCTAGAACCAATCGACGGCTCTGATCAACCCTGATTGAGCGCCACCTGCTCGCTAAGCATCACTCCGGACCTGCCGAGCAGTCGATACGCTCTCTGCTGTGCCGACGCAGTCTCGCCCTGTTCCGGAAAAGCAGCCAATCTGGGAAAAAAAGCGATATTTACGCGGCGGGGCGGAAGCCTTTACCCTGCGCTTGTGGAGCGACACGCCCTACCCGCGGACATAGCGGCGAGTACAGGCAGTGCTAGCGTCGCATTTGCTGTGCAACGTATTTCTGAGGACCTGATGTCCAAGTTCATTCTGATCGACCAGTCACTGCGCAGCGTTGGCGGGCATCCCTGCGATTACGCCTTGCATGTTTTGCGTGCGGTCGAGCAGCAAGGAGACACGCCTGTCCTGGTGACGCACCAGGATTTTCGCCGGCAAGATTGCGTCCCTCGCCACTGGGCCGTCCTGCCCTGTTTTCGTCACAGCAGCTACAGCCGCTACGCGCTCTGCAGTTCCGGATCGGGCCTGCCGCCAGTTGGTCTAGAGGCTTCCGAGGAATACGGGAAATCCGCGGCGTCGGCGGCGAAGCGCTCGATCTGGAACGCCTCCTATCACTGGCACCGCTGGCGCCGGCAGACTCAATTGCGGCGTTTTGGTCTGGCTTGCGAGCAAGTGTTCGCACAGCACCCTTTAGAACAGGGTGATCAGGTCTTTTTCGCGACGGCATCGGAGTTCGACTTCCTGGCGTTGTCGAAGTTCTTACAACGATATCCAGCTGCCTCCAATGCTCGCTGGCACCTCCAATTTCATTTCGGGATTTATGAGGGACGGCCGAGCGAATACGAACAACAACAAACCCGCGCCGATTGGGTTCGCAGCTACTTTCAAGCAGCGCTGGAGAACGCCGCGGGAATCGATCTGCGGTTCTATAACACTTCTACTGAGTTAGCCCAACAATACAACAAGCTCGGCCTGGTTGAGTTCAAAGAACTCCCCTATCCCATCAACCCGGCGATGCAGCCTTCGGAAAATCGCCGGGATGAAATCGCCTCGGCACCGCTAAGAGTCACTTGTGGCGGCGGATTTCGTGCTGAAAAGGGACAGCAAAGCCTCGCACAGGCGTTATCCGAAGTCTGGGAATCGTGTTTTGCCAGCGGGCGCATGCAGTTGCAGATCCAGGCGAAACGATCCAAGTGGCGGAAACTCCGGTTCCCACACCCTGCGGGCGAGCAGAGTTCGGCTGATCCCACTGAGAATCCGGCTGTGAAGCTGATTCCCCATCCTTTAGGGATGGAGGATTATGTGCAACTGATACGCGAAAGCGACATCGGCCTGTTGATGTATGACAGCCGGCGATACTATGCGCGGCGAGCGGGAGTGCTGTGTGAGTTCCTGTGTGCCGGAGTCCCGGTCATCGTTCCGGCCGGATGCTGGCTTTCCGAGCAAATTGCTGAGGCTGGGTTCGAGCATCTGGATCAACTGGTCAGTAGCGCGGCAACGGCCACCGAGCAGCTTCATGCCTCACGCTTCACGACGGCGGCTGATAAGCCGGGTGTGGTAACGACAACCCTCGCTGTTCCTCAGGATGCCGGAGATGCGATCCTAAGCTTTCACGGAGGGCAGGCTCTCGGCAGCTTCTTGCGAATTGAGCTGGAGCAGTTTGACGCGGCGGAGCAGAGTCTGTCGACATTCTGTCAGGTGGTGGGGCAGCGGGCTGCTGGGAAATCTCCACGAGCCATGTGGCGGATCGACTCCCAGGCGACGAGCGTTCGGCTTACGCTGCGCGACGCCTTCGCCGAGGCGACACCAGCCAGCGATGTGCAACTTGATTGGCTGCCACGGGGGCTCGACCGCCCGCTGAGCAGCGTTGGACTAATCGCCGCCGACGAACAACATTTCGGCAGGTTGCTCCGCGAGATTGGCGATCATTATGCCCATTATCGGCGGTCGGCGCTGCAGTTCTCTCAGGCCTGGCGGCGTGCACACGATCCGCGGTTAACGGTAGCGCACCTCACGGGCCACAAGGATGAATCGGCTGAGCGCGGCGTCCGAGCTGCCTAAGCCCGAAATGCGCTGACAGGATCGGCCTCGGTCGGCTGGCCACAGGGCAACGATCGTGGCCAGATCTCGACATGGCCTGAACTCAACATGGCCTGAACTCGCGACTAGGACACGAGTGCCGACCAGGTGGACATTGCTCGGATCTGTGAGCGGTAGATGGGGCGGATGAAATTACGGTAAGCGGTTTCTCGTACCGGCCGCTGCTTGAGCTGAATCGTGCTGCCGCCGAGTTGATGGGAAACCTCTGTAATCCCAGAGGGTTCCACCACGATCACTGCAACACCGGTCAGCCATGACAGCTGGAGAAAACTGTCAATCGGACGATCGAAGGTTTCGGTGAGCGCGAGCAATCGCCGAGCGGCTTCGATCCCAACGAGTTGGGCCGTCGCACCCAGCGGCACAACAATCGGCTTGCGGGCTGTAATCTGCGGCGGCTGTCCGTCAGTTGCCCCCAGCCCATTCCCCTTGTTGCCAAACTTATAGATCTGGTGGGGAGCAATGCGTGAAGTCGCCAACTGGAACCCGGGGCCAAATACCGCCAGGTCGATGTCGACGTCATCCTCCAGTATCAATCCCGCGTCCAAGTTGCGATCGACGATCGCTTGCCAGGCTTTGCGGTGGCTGAGGAAAACGCCGATTTCGCCGGGACGCAGTGCAAAGGGATATCGTGGCCGGTAGAGATAGGGTTGTACCCAGCGATCACGCTCTTCAGGGCTTAGCAATCGCCCGTCGACGGCTGACAATTCATGACACACCACCGGACTCAGCGACTTGATCCGTGCTACCTGTGGTTTTCGCTCCGTCGCGCGATCGAGCGAGATCACAAAGCTTTCAATATTCATGAGATGCTTGTTGAACGTTGGACGGTCTGCCCTGCCCCGGCAAACTCTGGAGCGTCGGTTAGCCAGCCCTGCGGAGCGAGTGGCCTGCGTTTTCCTGACCTTCCCGCAGTGGCAGCACGCTGACCGATTCGCCAGCCCACATTCGCTGCATCAGGGAAGCGTAGCCGGCGGACTCGAGCCGCAGCGACAAGTGCGACTCAGCAAGTTCGCGTGCTGCCAGCCCCATGCGATGCAAACGATCGACGTCCTGCGTGACCTCAGCGACTGCGTGGCTCAGCGCCTCGACATCGCCAATCGGAACCAGTCGTCCCACAGCGTCTTGAACGATTTCGGGATAAACGCCGGTTTCGCTGGCAACCACAGCGACGCCACTGGCCATCGCTTCGAGCGGCGTCATCCCATAGCCTTCGTAGCGTGCTGGAGCGACCAGCAGCGAGAGCGAACGCATCAGCACCGGCATCTCTTGCGGCGGCAACTCGCCGGCGAAAACGAAGCGATCGGTTAAGCCAGCTGCCTCGATGCGTTGCTGCAGCCGCCGCTGAAACTCTCTGTCACCCGGCATCGCTCGGCCAATGATCACTGCAGTGAACTCAGGACGCTGCGGCAGCACGCGAAGCAGGGATTCGACAAAGAGATCGGTTCCCTTTTCCGGTCGAACGCGCCCGACGATGCCAATACCATAGCGGCCGCCGTAGCCGAGCTTGTCCCAGGCAGCCTGACGATCCGC
>Ga0065721_10005988_pt1 | contig 10969 bp, 9 predicted proteins | sample Mesricmetagenome_FD_59108 | JGI IMG/M metagenome (GOLD analysis project Ga0065721, IMG submission 59108) | Mesophilic microbial community from rice straw/compost enrichment Sample: eDNA_1 v2 (version 2) | ecosystem: Engineered > Solid waste > Grass > Composting > Bioreactor | place: USA: Davis...
AAGGTCATCGAGAACACCCAGCGCGACCTCAACATCGCCCTGGTCAACGACCTGGCGATCCTGTTCAACAAGCTGGGCATCGACACCCTGGACGTGCTGGAGGCCGCCGGCACCAAGTGGAACTTCCTGCCGTTCCGGCCNGGNCTGGTCGGCGGCCATTGCATCAGCGTCGATCCGTACTANCTGACGCANAAGGCGCAGGAGGTGGGGCATCACCCGCANGTCATCCTTGCGGGCCGACGCACAAACGATGGGATGGGGGCCTACGTGGCCGATCAGGTCATCAAACTGATGGTTCGGAAGGGCATCAATCCGGTGGGCGCACGAGTGTTGATCCTGGGGCTCGCCTTCAAGGAAAACTGCCCGGACCTGCGCAATACGCGAGTGGTCGACATCATTTCGACCCTCAGAAGCTACAACGTGTCGGTGGATGTCTGCGACCCTTGGGCGGACGCCGAGGAAGCAATGAATGAGTACAACCTGCCGCTGGTAACACCAGAAAAGGGGGCGTACGACGCCGTAGTTCTGGCCGTGGCTCACGACAAGTTCAAGAATCTTGGTTCGGAAGGAGTCAGGGCATATGGGAAACAGACGAGTGTTCTGTACGACGTCAAATGCGTGATGCCCCGGGGCAGTGTAGACGGAAGGCTCTGACGGGGAGCAACCGTTTCCCGCGCCCGCGACCCAGGGAAGGCATGCTCCTCCTACCGATCTTCTGCGGATAAAGCTGCAATGAACCTTCCAGCCTGGCGCCTGCCGCGTCGCTTTCAGGGCAGTAAGTTCGCCCGAAGCGTGGCCGTGGTCGCGTCGGGCACGGCTTTGGCCCAAGTCGTAACGATGGCCGCATCCCCACTGGTGACTCGTCTTTACGGGGCAGAGGCTTTCGGAGTCCTGGGGACGTTTACCGCAATCGTCAACACATTGCTGCCAGTGGCAGCTCTGAACTATCCCTCTGCGATCGGACTGCCGAAGAGCGAGTTAGAAGCGCGAAAGATCGCCTTTCTCAGCATAAGGATCAGCATCTGTACGAGCCTAATGGTCCTGGTAGTTCTGCTGATAGCGGGCGGCGAGATCTCCAGGCTTCTGAATCTCCAGGGCATGGAAGGTGTGATCCTGCTGGTGCCTTTGGCAATGTTCTTTTCGGCTATTTGTTCCGTCACAAACCAGACGATGATCCGCCACAGGCTCTTCTCCACCCGGGCCAGAGTAACGGTTGCGCAGTCGATTCTGCTCAATGCGACCAAGGTAGGCTGGGGATTGCATGGCCCAACCGCAATTGCCCTGGTCGTCATTGCAACGTTCGGACGGGCTGCTCATGCATTCATGCTGCAGGCGGGACTCCGCTTCCATCGGTCGGATACGGACGAAAACCAAACTGCAGTGGGCTCTTTCGACCTGGCGCGCCGCTATATCGACTTTCCGCGCTATCAAATGCCTCTTGGCTTTTCCAACGCATTCGCGGAAGCGCTGCCTGCACTGATGCTCGGGGCGCTCTATGGACCGAGGATTGTTGGCTTCTACGTCCTGTGCAGGACAATCCTGTGGTTGCCCGTGGGCCTCGTGGCACAGTCTGTAGGCGAGGTCTTCTATCCAAGGATAAACGAAGCGGTACGTGAAGGTGCTGATGCACGGAACCTGATAATGCGCTCCACGATGGCGCTGAGCTGCGTAGCCTTGTTTCCGTGCCTGATGCTAGTGATTGCTGGTCCGAAGCTGTTTTCATTCGTCTTCGGGCAGGAATGGTCGGCCGCTGGGGAGTTCGCCAGGGTTATGGCGATCCTGCTCTTCAGTGCTTTTGTCAATCGACCCTCGATGGCGTCGGCTCCCGCACTTCGACTGCAGAGATATCTTCTTGCAAACAGCGTCGTCGGAGTAGGTCTCAAGGCGCTAGGAATATACCTTGGGTATCTATGGTATGCCGATGCGGTCGCCTCGGTCGCGGGGTTCTCCATTGCCGGCACTGTATCCAACATCGTCATTATCCGAACAGCCATTGCGCGCGCCGGACGCATTGGCCGGTGTGGAAAGGACATGGGCGATGGAAAATAGGTATCTGCGTGCGATACAGGATTGCGTCGCTTTTCTTATGAAAGGCAACAGGATTCCGATGGTCTACTTCGACGGTATTCCGAACGTCGGCGACCTAATGAATCCGTATCTGGTAAAGAAGATCACGGGGCGCGACGTCTATAGAGCGCGCACTAACGTGTTTCCCCATCTCCGTGCGGTTGGCAGCGTTCTTGGCTCGGCATCAGCGAGAAGCTTCATATGGGGTGGCGGATCAATCGACGGCAAGCAGCCAAGTCGCCCGATTGATCCGGGAAAGATCCGGGCGCTGCGCGGCAGGCACACGCTCGATGTGGTCCGGCGGGCGACTCACCTGCCGGAGCTTGACGTCCCCTTGGGCGATCCAGCCCTACTGATGCCGCGATACTTTCAGCCAGGAAAGCCAAGAGGTGGAGTTCGTGTTGGGCTTATACCTCACTTTGTAGACCTCAGAAGCGAGCTGGTCGCAAGACTTGCGCGCCACGGCGCAAATTTGATCGACGTTCGCCAGGATCCAGAAAGCTTTGTCCGACAGATGCTGGTATGCGACATGGTCTATTCGTCGTCTCTGCACGGCTTGATCCTTGCGGACGCGTACGGAATTCCGAACAAATGGGTCCGGATCGGGGGCGGCGTCCTTGGCGGGTCATTCAAGTTCTCAGACTACTACTCGGTAACCGATTCGCCGGGAGAGGAGGCGATAGGCCTTCGGGATGAGGATTCCTGGAAGATGCTTCTTCGTGATGCGGAACGACTGACGTCGGTGGCGCGCTACGAAGGGGACCTGGATGCCCTGCTTGAGGCCTTCCCGGCAGAGGTCATGGATCTATGACTAGCGCCGCGGCTTGCCTTGCATACGAGACCTACGAGATTCGTAGGGAGGAGGCGCCCATAGTCCGGTCCGGCCCGGGACTGATATCTCCGTCCGGCGTGGTATTCGGGCCCGGGGGCATCCTTCCGGAGTCGTATCACCGCGAGTATCGGGGGCTTGCGCGCAATCTGTACCTCGACTGCGCGAAGAATCTGATCCGTTACGGCTTGAGTGTCAGTCGATCAGAACCGGTTCTGCTCTTCCACAATCCATGGTCGGGCGGGTACTACCACTGGCTACTCGAGGCGCTTCCCCGTCTCTTCGCCCTGCGCCCATACTGGGGCCTACTGCCGCTGGTGATACCCCGTCGGATACCAAATTCGTGGTTCAGGCATTGGCTGGTCGAGATTTCAGGTGGGAAACATGCGGAACAGACGGGTGGTCTTCTCGTCCGGGATGCTTTGCTCCAGCAGAATCCCAGCCGCATGTCCTCCTATCATTCGGGAGAGTTGGGCAGGGTAAAGAGCTATTTCATGGAACGGCTCGGTCGGAGCCGTCGAAAGCGGAGGCTCTATATCTCGAGGCGGTCCGCTGGACACCGCAAGCTCACGAATGAGCACGAGATAATCGATCTCCTGGCGAAGCGGGGTTTTGAGGTGCTGGAGCTCGAGACGTTGACATTTGCGGAGCAGCTGGAGGCGTTCTCCTGCGCCGAAGTTGTGGTGGCCATCCATGGGGCAGGGCTGTCAAATGCCCTTTTCATGGAGCCGGGGACACATGTGATTGAGCTGATCCAGCGCCCAGATCCTGAGTGGACTTATGGGTCGCGCCGCCGAACCCACCTTCTGAATCCTTGTTATGCCGCCCTCTGCGATGCCTTGGGCATCCATCATTCCGCGGTGTTGGGATTGCCCGATTTGACATCGACACCTTTGCCAGTGCTTAGGAAGTACGGAACCCTTCACGCGAACATATCGATAGCCGTCGCAGAGCTTGACAGCACTTTGGCACACGTGGGCGTCGACTGAGATTGCATTCCTATTCGAACGATGGGCGGATAGACACGCATTACCCTCCCGACCGTGACTCCAAGCGTCTGGAACAGTTGATGGCAACCTCTGAACCCCCCTTCAACATCTCGATCCTGCTTCCTGACCTCCGGGGCGGCGGGGTAGAGCGCATGCGTGTTCGCATGGCGGAGGAGTGGATAAGCCTCGGTATCGGGGTAGAGTTCGTCTTGAACCGGGCGACCGGCGAGCTCATGGCCTCAATACCGAAGGGGGCGGGAGCCATCAGTCTTGGTGCAACAAGGATCCGCAGTTCGTTCTGGCCTCTGGTGAGGTACCTGAGAGAAAGACGACCGGGTGCTCTGCTTGTGGCGATGTGGCCACTAACCGCCCTGGCCCCTTGGGCCGCGCTCGTGGCGGGATATAACGGTCGTCTGGTGTTAAGCGAACACGCTCCGCTGTCCATAGCAAACGCCCGCCGTGGCGCCGTATATCGCACGTTGATGCGAGCCAGTATGCGACTGTCATATCCTCTTGCAGCGGCTCGTGTGGCTGTTTCGGGCGGGGTAGCAGACGACATGGCGGCGCTATCCGGATTGCCGCGCAGCCAGTTCACTGTAATTCACAACCCCGCGGCGTCGAGCGGTGCAGGAGTTGTAGCGGACGTCCAGCAGTTGCCCAGTGCCAACAGGCCGCTCCTTTTGTCGGTCGGAAACCTCAAGAAGGTGAAGCGTCACGACCTTCTCATTGAGGCGTTCGCGCATGGCCCCGCAAAAATCGGGGCTACCCTGTGCATCCTGGGCGAAGGTGCGGAGCGCCCCCGGCTTTTGCGCCAGATCCAATCCCTCGGCCTCNCGGGCCANGTCCTTCTCCCAGGCTTCGTAAGTAATGCNGCCCCCTGGTATGCAACCGCAGACCTGTTCGTACTNGCTTCCGATTACGAGGGNTTCGGCAATGTGCTTGTCGAAGCTCTCGAGCACGGCACGCCGATAGTTTGCACGGATTGCCCTACTGGGCCACGCGAAATCCTGGCTGACGGAAAGTATGGCGTGCTGGTTCCAAGGGGCGACGTGGCGGCGCTGTCCAAGGCGATGCTGGAGGCTCTCTCCGCTAGTCATGATCGGGGGCTCCTGCGCACCCGGGCACGTGACTTCAGTGCGACGGCAGCTGCCAATGCGTACCTCAAGCTGATGCGGCCCGGGTCCACGGTTGGGGGTGAAGCTTGAACAGCGGTGTGCTCTACATATCGTATAGCGGCATGCTCGAGCCCCTGGGGCAATCGCAGGTGCTGGCCTATCAGGAGCGCCTTGCGGCGAGCAGACCCATCCACCTTATAAGCTTCGAAAGAAGTGAGGACTGGGAGAACAGCGCGGACCGAGATGCCGTAGCAGAACGGATACGGAGAGCGGGGATCTCATGGCATCCACTCAGATATCACAAGCGCCCCGCTGTGATAGCCACTGCGTGGGACATCGCACGCGGTGCGATTCTCGGGTGGTGGCTTGCGTGGCGAAACGGCCTTCGTATAGTCCACGCGCGCAGCTATATAAGCTCGGTGATGGCGCTACTTATCAAGCGACTTACCGGCGCCAGCTTCGTCTTCGACATGCGTGGATTCTGGGCAGACGAGCGTGTGGATGGCGGGTTATGGCCAGCAGGCGGCCTGCTCTACAGGGTCGCGAAATGGTTTGAGAAGAAGTTCTTGGAATCCGCGGATCACATAGTGTCTCTGACACATGCGGCTGCGAAGGAGATTCGCAAGCTTCCCCGCCACGATTCCCGGGTAACACCTATTAGCGTTATCCCGACATGCGCTGACTTGGAGCGATTCGTTCCGAGAGGTGGCGCGCCCAGGGACTTCGTACTTGGATACGTCGGATCGGCTGGGACATGGTACCTCTTTGAACAAGTGCTTTGCGCGTTCAAGCTTCTTCGAGCCAGACGACCGAATGCGCGCCTTTTGATCGTCAACCGGAACCAGCACGATTACATACGGAAGTGCTTGTCCTCCGCGCATCTTCCGCCGGAGTGGGTCGAGCTACGATCGGCAAGCCACATGGAAGTCCCCGCGATCATGGCGGGTATGAGCGCCGGGATATTCTTCTACAAGCCCTCTTACTCCCGGGTCGCGTGTTCGCCGACGAAGCTCGGAGAGTTTCTCGCGTGCGGCATACCCTGCCTGTCCAATGCGGGCGTGGGGGACATGGCAGCGATCCTGCAGAAGGAGGAGGTCGGTGTGGCGGTGGGGGCATTTGAACCGGGAGTCCTGGACGCCGCGATTGGTCGCCTGCTGGAGATTGCAGAGGATCCTTCCTCCCGGGCTCGTTGCGTGAGGGCTGCCAGAATCCATTTCTCGCTGGCAGAGGGTGTCAAGCGCTACGAAGCCATCTATTCTGCGTTGGCGAGCTGACATGCGCGTACTAATGCTGCCGAAGTACGACGCCACGGGCGCGAGCAGTCGCCTCCGGTCCTATCAGTACGTAAGAACACTGACGGCGCTCGGGTTCACCCTTGATGTACACCCGCTCCTCGACAACGGCTACGTCGCGGATCTCTACCAGCGTAGGATTTCGCCAGCGAAGGTGGTTAGCTCATACCTTCGGCGCCTGCGAAAGCTCGTGTCGTCGAACAAGTACGACGTCGTCTGGCTTGAGAAAGAGCTGCTGCCATGGATCCCGGATTGGCTGGAAGCACGGCTCGCTAAGCGAGTGGCTGCGCTCGTGGTTGACTACGACGATGCCATATTCCACAGATACGACAGGCATCGCTCCGGCATCGTTCGGGCCATATACGGCCGGAAGATCGACGCCGTAATGCGCCGTGCTGACCTGGTGACTGCAGGAAACGATTATCTTCTGTCGAGGGCGAGGTCTGCTGGCGCGAAGCGCGTGGAATGGCTGCCGACCGTCGTTGACTTGGAGCGCTATCCTCACCCCGTGTCTCGGGACCATGGCGGACAATTGGTTATCGGCTGGATCGGATCTCCGTCCACCGCCCATTACCTGCGTGAGGTAGACCCGGTGATCCAGGAAATCAGTCGGCGTTATCAGACACGCTGCATCGCCATCGGCGCCCGTTCCGATCAGCTCGCTGGCAGCTGTTTCGAGCCGGTTGCCTGGTCGGAAGCGGGCGAGGCAGCAATGCTCGCGCAGATCGATATCGGGATCATGCCGTTGCGTAATGAGCCTTGGGAGCTCGGGAAGTGCGGGTACAAGCTCATCCAGTACATGGCGGCTGGCAGGGCCGTGGTTGCCTCTCCAGTTGGTGCAAACCGATCGATTGTTGAGCCTGGCATCAGCGGATATTTGGCCGCCACTAACGAGGAGTGGCTGTCGGCGCTGGATTCCCTGATCAAGGACCCGTCAAAGCGGGTCGCCATGGGAATGGAAGGAAGAAGGAGAGTAGAAGAACTCTACTCGCTGCAAGTGCAGAGCCAGAGATTGGCATCCCTGCTGCTCTCCGTTGGAGCCTTGGAGAAGCACGCCAGATGACAGTCTACTGGCTCATGTTCTCTGCGGCTCTTTGGGGGGTGGTCACACCTTGGAGCCTCAAGAAATCGCAGGCTTCTGGGGTGTTCGTGGCGACCTGTGCCGCGTACGCGCTTCTGATCGGCTTTCGCCATCAGGTAGGAGGGGACTGGTATACCTACGAACGGCAGTTCGACCTGGTGGCTGGAATGTCATTCCAGGCGGCAGTAGTCGAGGGTAAGGATCCGGCCTATTACGGGCTCTCGTGGATCGTGGCTCATCTAGGAGGAAGTGTCCACCTTCTGAACCTGGTCTGCGGAAGCCTTCTGATCTGTGGAGTGTATTCGCTCGCGCAGAAGCAGCCGGTGCGATGGCTCGCCCTACTGGCGGCCGTACCCTACTTCCTGGTTGTTGTTGGCATGGGCTACACGCGACAGGCCGCTGCCATTGGACTTGTGATGGTTGGCTTGGTGGCCCTGGAGGAGGGGAGGATGCGATGGTTCGCAATCTGGGTCCTGGTTGGCGCAGCCTTCCACAAGTCCGCTGTGCTGATGATGCCGATTGCGGCCTTGGCAGCGTCAAAGAACAGGATATGGACGTCAGTTTGGATAGGAGTTACCGCCTTGGTGGGTGGGTGGCTGTTTCTATTCGACAGCGCCGACAAGCTGGTCGCAAACTACGTGGAGTCGGACTATGCCGACGCTTCCCAAGGAGCGGCGGTGCGAGTCTTCATGAATGCCGTTCCAGCCGCCATCTTCCTGTGGAAGCGCCATCTGCTTGCGCCTGATCCTGCGCGTCGCAAACTATGGTCGTGGATATCGCTGTTTGCGCTTGGATGCGTGTTTTTGCTGCCAATTTCGGCAACGGCCGTAGACCGGCTCGCGCTCTACTTCATTCCCCTCCAGATCTTTGTGTTCGGCAGCCTCCCGAGGCTAGGCAATAGCGCCAAGGCTCGTACCTTGGTGGTGGTCGCTGTGGTTCTCTACTACGCCGCGGTGCAGTTCGTATGGCTGAACTTCGCCAGTCATGCGTACGCTTGGGTTCCGTATCAGTTCATGCCGATCTGGTGATACATGAAGGTCGTACTGTTCGCCAATACCGACTGGTACTTGTACAACTTTCGGCGCTCCCTGGCGCTCGAGTTGAAGCGTCTTGGCATGGACGTGCTGCTGATCTCTCCGCCAGGTCCGTATGGTGATCGGTTGCTGGCGCTTGGCCTGCGATGGGAGCCCGTTCCCATGGAGCGAGGTAGTCTGAATCCACTCAAGGAACTTGCTTTTCTTCTACGTCTACGACGTCTTCTCATGCGGGAGAAGCCGAGCCTGATTCATAACTTCACGATCAAATGTGCAGTGTATGGATCTATCACTGGGCGGCTTTGTGGGGTCAGAGCGCGGATCAATGCAGTCGCAGGAATGGGGTATGTCTTCACAAGTACAGATCTGAAGGCGCGCCTTCTACGGCCCGCGGTAACCGCTCTGTTGCGGTTAGCATTGGGAGGAAAGGATGCGCGATTGATACTGCAGAACAAAGATGACGTAGCCCTGTTTCAATCCGCTGGTCTGGTTGATGCGAAGCGAATCCGAATAATTCCCGGGTCTGGAGTGGACTGCACGCGCTTCGTTACACGCAAGGAAGCTGATAGGAGCCCGCCTTTGCGAGTCCTGCTAGCTGCCCGACTTCTCTGGGACAAGGGGGTCGCGGAGTACATTGCAGCGGCTCGACAGCTGCTTGGGAAGGGGAGGAAGATCAGGTTCATCCTGGCAGGCGCGCCTGACCCCGGGAATCCGGCGGCCGTGCCGGTTGAGGAGATAGGAGAGTGGGTCAAGGAGGGCGTCGTTGAGTGGGTCGGACATGTCGATGACATGGCCCGCCTGCTCGCCTCCGTCGACATCATGGTGTTGCCGAGTTACCGCGAGGGCTTGCCGAAGGGACTGATCGAGGGTGGCGCAAGTGGCCTTCCACTGGTGACTACGGACGTACCCGGATGTCGGGATGTGGTCACTGATGGCGTCGACGGCTTACTCGTGCCGGCTCGTAGCGCTGATGCGCTGGCCGATGCGATTGCGAAACTAGAGGACGATCCCGACATGGCTGCAAGTCTAGGTCGTGCCGCTCGGGAGAAAGTTCTGTTGACCTTCGAGGAGCGCATCATCGTTAGAAGTACTGTGGGTGTTTATCACGAGCTACTGGGCGTGCCGTGACGATTTCTGAGGCGGTTCTGGCGGCGGTTGCGGTGGTTGTGGCTGCGCTTCTTGCCAGAGGCGCTAAGCCGGTGGTTGGCTTTCTGCTATTGGGTTCGTCTCTGTTTGCGTCAGCGATTTTGTTCATGCCGACTTCTCTTCTCAGTGAGTGGCTTGGAATGGATCGCGTGCATCGCCTGTATCGGTTCTTTCGTCCTACGCCGCTGAACTTCTCGGAGTGGATTCATGTGGCCGTGTTTGCCTGGTTGGGACTTCTTGTTGTCTCGGCGCGCCGCGAGCTTCGCAACTGGCGCGGTATAGTTCTGATGGGGCTAGCAGGTGTTGCTGCGGAGCTTTCTCAACTTCTGACCGAAGGTCGCCAGATCCAGATTCAGGATGCCGTGCTCAATGCTTTGGGCGGCACGTTGGGGGCCATAACTGCGCTTGGATGTTGCACAGTTCTTCGTTGGCGATCCCGTACGCAAGGCACGGGCGCTGATGATGATTGACAGGTTGAGGATTCGCGGCGGCATGTTCCACGGAATTGCCAAGACGGCGGAGTAGCGAACTTATGAAGATTCTTGTTACGGGCACCGCAGGTTTCATTGGTTCCCATGTAGCAACGGCGTTGCTCGGACGGGGTGAGGAAGTCGTGGGCGTCGACAACATGAACGACTACTACGATGTTTCCCTGAAGAAGGCGCGGCTTGAACGATTGTCAGGTAACCCGGGATATGTACATGTCAATGCTGACTTGGCCAATCGCGCGGCGCTTGAGGGTGTGTTCAGTGAGCATCGACCGCAGCGCGTAATCAATCTCGCTGCGCAGGCAGGTGTCCGTTATGCCGCTGAGAACCCACACATATACGTGAGTAGTAACGTCAGTGGGTTCCTGCATATTCTCGAGGGCTGCCGACGCCACAACGTCCAGCATCTTGTTTACGCGTCGACCAGCTCGGTGTATGGCGCGAACACCAACATGCCGTTCTCCGAGCATGGGTCCACCGAGCATCCCCTGACGCTGTACGCGGCGACGAAGAAGGCCAACGAGATGATGGCGCACAGCTACGCGCATCTCTACGGCGTCCCTTGTACCGGCCTGCGGTTCTTTACCGTGTACGGTCCCTGGGGACGGCCGGACATGGCGCTGTTCCTGTTCACCAAGGCGATCCTCGAGGGCAAGCCGATCCGGGTGTTCAACCATGGTCGGCACAAGCGCAGCTTTACCTATATCGACGACATCGTCGAAGGCGTCGTTCGCGCACTCGATCGGGTGCCCACGGTGGACGCCGGGTGGTCCGGAGCCAAACCTGATCCTGCCACCAGCGGCGTTGCGCCGTATCGGCTCTACAACATCGGCAACGAGCAGCCCGTGGAGCTGCTGCGTTACATCGAGGTGCTCGAGCAGTGCCTGGGCCGGAAGGCCCAGATGGAGATGCTGCCGCTGCAGGCGGG